>Ga0226835_1001554_pt1 | contig 12034 bp, 11 predicted proteins | sample LAC_MetaG_1_FD_163627 | JGI IMG/M metagenome (GOLD analysis project Ga0226835, IMG submission 163627) | Anaerobic ammonium oxidizing microbial communities from anammox membrane bioreactor (MBR) in UC Berkley, California, United States -... | ecosystem: Engineered > Bioreactor > Anaerobic >...
GCAAAAATCCCGCGCGATAATTTTCGGGCAAGGTCGCGGCGATGGAAGCAATCAACGCGCGCGCTTGCGTTTCCAATTCATCCGCGCGTTCCAAATTGTTTTGTGCGCGTTCCAGATTGCCCCAGTGCAAGAGAATTTGCCACAACGCGCGCTGCGAACGGATGCGTGTGGCATATTCATACGCGCGTTCGAATGCGGCGCGCGCCTCGTCAAAGCGATGCAGCGCCGTCAACGCGCGCCCGCGATACAAATCGGCATCGGCGACAAAATTCTGGATGCCAAAAGAGATCAAATTCTTGGCAAGCGTTTCCAAATAATTGACCGCATATGCCGCGTCTCCGCACGCCAACCTAATTTCTCCTTCGGCGATGATGCTCGGCAGGTACGAAAAAACCAAGTCCATCGCGCCGCCGCGATGTGCGTTTTCCAAAAGGAGTTGCGCGCCTTGCAGGTCCCCGCGCAAAAAGGTAATGTACGCGAGCGCCGCTTTGGCGGGCGCGCGATAGAGGGGAATTTCAATCTCTTGGTCCGCTACTTGAATCACGTCAAACGCCAAATCGAATGCGCCGACCATGCTATACGCGAGCGTCAAATTGGTCGCCGCGATAAAGAGGATGCCCGAATTGGTTTGCTGCGCGATGCGATACCCCGTCTGCAACTGAGCCAAGGCAGCGCCATAGTTGCCCACTTCCGCATCGAGGACCCCGCGCGAAGTGTGCGCGAGCGCTTGGCCCCACAAACTGCCCACGCGTTCACTAACCGCCAACGCTTCGTCAGAGAACGCGCGCGCGGGCGCAAAAGCGCCCCACATCGTTTCGAAAATGCTCGAATTGTTTAGATTGTCCGAGAGCATGTCGAGCTTGTCGAGTTCGCGCCACAAGCCGCGCGCTTCGGTTAACGCGGCGCGCGCTTTGGCAAACTGCCCGGTGGCAAAGTATCCATAATTGCCTAGGTCGTTTAAGGTGTACGCAATTTGCTCGGTCAAATGCAGCTGACGCGCGAGGGCGAGCGATTGTTCGCCATAAACGACGGCATCTTGATAACGGCCGGTGAAACCATTGAGCAAAAGCAAATTCCATAACGCGCGCGCTTCGGCGGCGCCGTCCTGTAATTCGCGCGCGCGCGCGAGGGCGCGGTCACAAATCGCTTGTCCAAGACGCGGCTCAAAAACAGGCGTTGGGGTTGCGCGTATCGTCGCTTGCAGCATCAGCGCGGCAAGCTCAAAACGCGCATCATTGCGCGACTGCGCCAATGCCCTCAAACGCTCGTACACCGCGAGCGCGTCTTGGTAATCGCCGCGCAGTTCGTACATCCGTCCGAGTTTGGTTACGAGTTCGATGATTGTTTCGCGCGGCGCGTCGAGACGCAATGCGGCATCGAGCGCGGCGCGATAATGCTCAATCGCTTCGGCTTTGGCAAAGACGCGCGCTTCCGCGTCACCCGCGCAAGTCGCGTATTCCAAAATTTTCGCATCGTCGCCCGCCTCTAAAAAATGTTTGGTCAACAACGCGGCGTTTTCTACGCGCGCGTGCGGATATTCGCGTTCGAGCGTTTCGCCAATCGCGCGATGCAAACGCTTGCGCTCGTTTTTCAATAACGACGCGTACGCGGTGTCTTGGACGAGCGCGTGTTTGAACAAATACGCCAGCTCCTCTTCGTGCAAGCGGCGTACGAGGTCTGACGATTCCAGTTGATTCAGCGCAGAGTTGAAATTCATAACGCGACGATGCCGAACGAGAACAAAAATCGGCGACTGTCCGCGTGACGGGAATAGCCGCAACTTGAGTCGGACAGTTGGCGTCCGTATGGAATTTTATACGATTTTTGAGGAAAAAACGAGGCGGTTCTAAAAAAAAGAAAAACCCCAAGTGTTTGCTTAAACACGTGGGGCTTGCATGCGGGGCGACGCGCTATTTGTTGCGTTCGACCACATACTCGGCTAAATCATACAATGCTTGGCGATATTTGTTTTTGGGCAGCGCTTCGAGTTCACGCTGCGCGGCGCGCACAAAATCGGACGCTTCGTCGCGCGCGGCGGCGAGTTCCGGCGACGCGCCAATTTCTTGAATGACCTCTTCGAGCTCTTGACTGTTGTGTCCGTTCTTGACGGCGATTGATTGCATCACCGGATGATTCGGGTGATTTTCGTAATACATTATCGCGGGCAGGGTGACGACGCCTTGTCGCAAGTCGTTGCCAACCGGTTTGCCCACATCCGCTTGCGCGCCGACAAAATCCAGCACGTCGTCAATGATTTGAAACGCGGTTCCGAGTTTGCGCCCGTATTGGCCCAACGCGTTGGTGTGCTTGTCCGACGCATTGCCCAAAACGGCGGCGGAACGCATCGCGCCTTCAAATAACGACGCGGTCTTGGCATAGATGCGAGTATAGTACTCGTCGCGGTGCGGGCGCGATTTCGCATCGGTGTAATCTTGTTTGATTTCGCCTTCGACAATGACCATAATCGTGTCGGCAAAAATGCCCAATACTTTGGGATTGCCGACCTCTGCCGCAATCTTTGCCGCCTTGGCCCAAACGTAATCGCCCGCCAGCACGGTAGATTTGCTGTCCCATTTGCTGTTGATGGTGGCCGCGCCGCGCCGCTTGGAGGCATTGTCCAACAAATCGTCGTGAATCAATGTCGCCATGTGCAATAGCTCGACCGACGTGGCAAGTTTCAGCAAGCTCTCGTCGGGCTGGGGAAATAGACGGCCCGCCAAAAGCGTCACCGCCGGACGAATGCGTTTACCGCCGCTGTCTATGATGGAATCAATCACCAGCGCGAGCGGGCCGAATTCGGCGCGCGCGGCGTCATGCAAACGCGTTTCCACTTGTTTCATTTCGGAATCAATCGGTTTCAAAATATCCTTTAGGTCCATACTTTCCTCGCTATCCTTCGAGTCGGAACAATGTCAACGCGGTCTGGGTTGTTTGCGCCGCGACGTGGGCGACGCTTTGCGCGCGCAATGCCGCGAGCTGTTGCGCTACTAACTTTACGTGCGCCGGTTCATTGCGTTTCCCGCGCAAGGGGTGCGGCGTCAAATACGGCGAATCGGTTTCAACGAGAATTTTTTCCAACGGCAGCGCGCGAATTAAATCGGGCGCGTGTTTATTGTTTTTGAACGTAATCGGTCCGCCGAACGAAACGACATAACCCAAAGCGATAGCGCTCTGCGCCATGGCAATGTCGCCGGAAAAGGCGTGCAGTACGCCGCGCGGTTTGCCCGGCGCGAATTTTTGCAACGTCCCGATAATTTTTTCGTGCGCGTCGCGGTCGTGAATCGCGACCGGCAAATCCAATTCCGCCGCGAGTTCCAATTGCCGTTCAAAAAACTTTTGCTGCAAATCCGCCGTCGTTTTGTCCCAATAAAAATCCAGGCCGATTTCGCCAATGGCAATGACTTGGGGGTGCGCCGCAAGTTCGCGGACCGCCGCCAAATCGTCGTTTGACGCGGCGCGCACGCTTTCGGGATGAATGCCCACCGCTGCATATACGCACGGATGCCGTTCCGCCAATTCAATCACCGCGCGACTCGATGTCACATCCGTCGCCAGCGTCAACATGCGCGTCACGCCGGCATCCAACGCGCGCTGTATCACCGCGTCGCGGTCGGCGTCAAATTGCGCGTCGGTCAGATGACAGTGCGTGTCGAAAAGTATCAAGGATCGGGTATCAAGTAGCAAGTAGCAAGCGCCGCTGCTGCCTGCTACTTTAATCCTGCCAGACGCAATCCGTCCTGCAAAATAGCTTGCACTTTATCTTGATGCGTCGTTTCGGTGTAGACGCGAATAATCGGTTCCGTTCCCGAAAAACGAATCAAGAGCCAGCCGCCGTCGTTCATTTCATACCGAAACCCGTCGAGCGTATTGATATTGACGACGGGAATATCCGCGATGCGCGTCGGTTTTTCGTTGGCGATTTTGGCGCGCACCTCTGCATTGCGCGCTGGCGGAAACGGCGTATCAATGCGGTCGTAATAATGCGCGCCGACGATGCCAAACAGATGGTCAATCAATTGCAGCGGCGTCTTGTTCAACTTGAGACCCAAGTCCATCAAAAACAAACTGCACAAAATGCCGTCGCGTTCGGGCATGTGTCCGCGAAAAGCAAAGCCGCCCGATTCTTCGCCGCCGATGAGCGCGTTCGTTTCCAACATTTTCGGCGCGATGAATTTGAAACCGACGCCCGTTTCGTACACCGGCACGTCATAGAGTTTGCCGAGTTTATTCAACATCGAAGTCGTCGAAATCGTTTTGACGATGGGCCCGCGCCAGCCGCGAATTTCCAAAAGATAATACGCGAGCAGCGCGTACACTTCGAGTTGATTGATAAAACGCCCGTTCTCGGCGACAAAACCGACGCGGTCCGCGTCGCCGTCGGTGAGAAAACCCGCGCTGGCGCCCGTCGCGGGAACTGTCTCTTGCAAGCGCGCGGTGTTTGGCGGAATCGGTTCGGGCCGCTTCATGTCGGGAAAAATCGGATTGCGTCCGCTGTGAATTTCCGTCACGGTCGTTTTGCCGCCGTCCAAAATGCGTTTCAACCAGCCGCTGCCGACGCCCCACATCGGGTCATGCACCACATGCAGCCCCGCGTCTTGCAAGGGCGCGACGTCAATCATGTCCGGCAGATGTTTGAGATACGCCTGACTCGCGTCGAATTTTTTTACTGAACCGTCGGACAGGGCGGCGCTCAACGATTTACGTTTTACGTCGGATGTTTCGGGAATCAACGCTTCGATTTCTTTTAATACTTTGGGCGCCACCGCGCCGCCAAATTCGGTGCGGACTTTAAAGCCATTGTCGGTACCCGGATTGTGCGACGCCGTAATGTTGATCGCGCCGGCGGTCTTGTTTGCAATCGCGGCGTAGGAAATGACGGGCGTCGGCGTGCCGATTTCGGTGAGCAAAACCGGAATGGCGTTCGCCGCCAAAACTTCAGCCGCCGCCGCCGCGAAATATTCCGAAGCGAAACGATGGTCGTAACCGATGACCATGCCGCGTTCGCGCGCGCGCTGGCGTTCCGCATAATACGTCGCCACGCCTTGCGCCGCGCGCCGTACATTTTCAAAAGTGTAATCTTCGGCAATGACGCCGCGCCAACCGTCAGTGCCAAATTTGATTTCAAAAGCCATAGTGTAACCGTAAGAGAATGAGATAGGATTTTGGTCAAGCGGAGGGCTCACAAGTTGTGCGCTTTTTTGAGCGTCGCCAAATCCGCATTAACCATTAGCTGAATCATTTGCTCGAACGTGACGCTCGGTTCCCAGCCGAGTTTGTTACGCGCTTTGGTCGCATCGCCCAAGAGATGGTCCACTTCGGCGGGCCGCATGTCGTGCGGATTGTTTTCGATGACATAACGGGTGTAATCCAAATCCACGCACTCGAACGCAATCCGACACAAGTCGCGCACGGAATGTTCTTTGCCCGTCGCAATCACGTAATCGTCGGGCGAATCCTGTTGCAGCATCAGCCATTGCGCGCGCACGTAATCGGGCGCATAGCCCCAATCGCGTTTCGCTTCGAGATTGCCCAGTTTCAAATCCTTTGCCAAGCCCAACGCGATTTTTGCCGCGCCGTGCGTCACCTTGTGTGTCACAAATTCCAAACCGCGTCGTGGTCCTTCGTGATTGAACAAAATCCCCGAACACGCAAACAAATCATACGACTCGCGATAATTCACCGTAATCCAATGCCCGTACACTTTGGCGACGCCGTAGGGCGAACGCGGGTAAAACGGCGTGCGTTCGGTTTGCGGCACTTGCTGGACTTTGCCAAACATTTCGGACGATGAGGCCTGATAAAACCGAATCGTCGGGTCCGCAGTGCGAATCGCGTCCAACATGCGCGTCACGCCGAGCGCGGTCACTTCGCCCGTCAGCACGGGTTGTTTCCACGACGTCGGCACAAAACTCTGCGCGGCAAGATTGTACACTTCTTGCGGCCGATATTCGCGCAAGACATCAATCAGCGAAACTTCGTCCAACAAATCCGCTTGCACAATCGTAATTTGGTCCTGAATATGCGCGATGCGCTCAAAATTGATGGTGCTGGTGCGGCGCACGAGTCCGACAACTTCATATCCTTTTTCTAAAAGAAAATCGGCGAGATGCGAACCGTCCATCCCGGTAATGCCCGAAATTGCCACAACTTTTTTTGCCATGCTTGACGATTACCTCTTTATCTCTGATGTGCAAGATGCGGTAGTTTATGCGCTGCCCGCCACGCGGCTGCGCCAATCCTCCAAAATATCATGCAAAGTTTGTTCGAATGCAATCTGCGGCTGCCATCCCGTCGCGTTTCTAAATTTTGTCGCGTCGCAAAAAGTGACGGGCGTATCGGACGGGCGCAGTCGTTCCGGGTCGTACTCGATTTCAAAAGGTACGCGCGTCAATTTTTGATACAGCGTGATGATTTCACGAATCGCGCGCGGTTTGCCCGAACCGATATTATACACGGCTCCCGCGTTTCCGCGCTCCAATGCCAGCACGTACCCGCGCATCATGTCGCGCACATCCGTAAAATCGCGCTGCGCGTCCAGATTGCCCACGCGCAATATCGGCGCGCGTTTGCCTGCTTCGATTTCAGCCACCTGTTTCGCAAAATTGGACGTGACAAAGCGGTCGTTTTGCCGGGGCCCGATATGATTGAACGGGCGTACGCGCACAATGTGCAGCTGGTGACTGAGATAATATTGCAGCCCCAAAAAATCTTGCGTGATTTTGCTCACGCCATACGGACTGTCGGGGCGCAGCGGAGTATCTTCGTCAATCGGCAAATCGGCGGGCGTGACGCGGCCATATTCTTCGTTTGAACCGACGATGAGAATACGCGCGTTCGATTTTTGCTGCGCGGCGGCATGGAGCAAGTTGGTTTGCGCGCGGATATTGTTTTCCAGCGTTGCCCACGGGTCTTGCCACGACAGCGGCACGAACGCTTGCGCGGCGAGATGATAAATGCGGGCGGGGGAAACTTGCGCGAGGAGTTCGGATGTAAAACGCGGGTCGCTCAAATCGCCGGCAAAAAATTGGATGCGGGGGTCGGTGGGCGCGTTTTCGCCGCCGCTTTGGGATACGCCCACCAACTCGAGCGCTGGGTCGTTTTGCGCCAAGAGAAAATTGGCAAGGTGACTGCCGGCAAAACCGGCGATTCCGGTAATCAGTACGCGCACGCTTCTCCTTCAAAGCACGGCGGAACGGGAAACAACATAATGCCTGCGCGTCGCCGCAATCCATTGCGGGCTGTCGGTTGTACGCGTGCGGCGATTATAACACGCGCGGGAATCATTTGCAATATCTTTCACAAATAATAACGCCAAGACCCAAGGCCCCCAGACCCCAAGTGTTTCCGCACGTCGAACCCCATCGAGTCGCATCGCGCGTTGAAAACACTTGGGGTCTTGCGCGCGCCAATTTGACACGTTCTTTGAAAATACTAGAATGACGCACACTTTATGCGCACGCCCCCCCCCTTCCCCGCTGTTTCCCCGTAAGCCGTCTGACATTTACGCAATGCAAGTCTGGACAATTCTTGTTTCGTCTGTCTTGGAGAATTTATGCCATCCGCTGAAACCACGCGCCTTGTTATTCTGGATCCGAGCATATTCTTTTATCAAGCCACGCAAACCGCGCTCGCGCACATCTATAAGGATGCCATTCTTTACGGCTGTGACGAAACGGGCGCGCTGCAAGCCATTGGCTCGAACCCTGCGTTGATTTTAATTGGTCCGAACTGGACTCCACCACAATCACTACACTTGTGCCGCGCCATGCGCCGGAGAACGTCTGACACACGTGCAATCATTGTGTCTGCGGCGGCGGATGAACCGCTGTTCCAAACTGATGCTGCCTATTCGGGCGCAAGCGCGTGCCTCACCCCCTTTGTGGACGCGGAAACGATTGCGCACGCATTAGACCAGGCGCAGCGCGGCGCAACGTTATTCGCGCCAAAAATCCTTCGCGATGCGCATCAATTGGCTGAACCGACAAAACGCGAATTGGAATTGCTGCGCGCCTTGGCGCAAGAAAAAACGGACCGCGAAATCGCTGACGAATTATGCTTGAGCGAGCATACCGTCGGCGCGCATTTACGCAATATTTTTCGCAAAATGGAGGCGCATGACCGCAAGGAGGCGGTGCGCCGCGCGCGCCATCGCGGGTGGGTATAAGATGAAAACGTACTACGTCGTAGTAGGAAAAAATAGCACGACGTAGTACGAAAAAATACTACGACGTGGTATTGAAAACCTCCTCGCGCCGTGCTATTTTGGCTGCGCAATTTCCAAAAACAGGAGGTTCCTCATGCGCAAGTCGTTCTTGATTTTCATCGTCGTCCTGCTGGCTTTTTCAATTTTCGCAGCTGCCAGCCAAACATTGGGATTGGCTGCTCCGCCGCTTGACGAATATAGCGCCGCCCAATTTGATCTACCGGAAAAGGTTGGCGATTATCCCATATTGGCGGTCTTGACAAAAAGGAACTGGCCCTGTCTGCCGGAAGGTAGGAGAATTATCGTTCTACGTACGCCACATAGTTCCATTGAAGAATTCCAAAGCCAAGCAGACCTATCCGCAGTGTTGGGCGAAGCAGAAGCCAACAAGTGGAATCTTCAGTTTGCCGGTCCATTGGATAGGGGCGCGTATGTTGCAGAACTTCGACAAATGAATCAAGATGCTCAGGGCAGCGATTGTATTCATTTTGGCGGTCCCCGAAAGCGCGGCGCGGTTGAACCAAAAGGAAAAGCAGCCCCGGCTGGAGGAGAGGACAAAGTCCCGCCTCCAGCGTAAGCTTATGCCATTGTCTGGAACCTCGATCCTCTCAACTTGGTAGCGGAAGGAATCTTTGTGCGGCTGGTTGCTCCCAAAGTAGGAGCAAAGCAACAACAATATAGTGGATTTATGGTCAACGGAATGACAGACGCGCAATTCTTTTTGCAGTCTGGACTTGCCTTGACCTCGAACGAACCCTCTTTTGTCTTTTGGACTGACGATTCAGTGAATCTTGTTGCGCAGCATTTTGATATTCCCTATGTTGTCGGAGCTGTTTATCAGACAGAGGTTGTACGGTTCAACGGGTCTTGGTACATGTGCGCGGGCAATGATGCAGATATTGGAAATACCTGGCGATGCCAGCAATCGATTGGCGGGGGAAACAAATTGATTTGGGATTGGGGCGCAAATACTTCCGTGTGGTTTGAAAATTGGAATCCGAACAAGAACTGGAAGAAAGGATTCAATAACCCTTTTGTTGCCTTTGGCGCATTATCGTACGTAAATGGCAACTGGCAGCCATGGCAAGCCGACGATTTGTGGACTGCGGATGCTTGCGCCGGAGCATGACCCGTAGGCAATGCGATCACGGGATGGTTGCGCAACGGCGGACAAGCGAACTTTTGGAAGGGGGGCATTCCACTCTATGCCAACAACCCAAACAACAACTGTTAACTTGGGCGAGAAAGCAAAAAGAACAACGCGCTGATTTTTTCCCAGCGCGTTGTTCTTTTATGCCAACATAGATTTCAGTGTGCTGATGCGAACTCCGGCGCGATTACTTGCCCAGTCACCTTTTCAATCCCCAAATTCAGCGCGGTCAAACGCGGCGCAATATCGCCGTAACCGCGTTCCAAAAACGCAATCCCGTTCACTTGCGTTTCGCCCGGCGCAATCGCGGCGGTTCAATCTTCTCGCGCCGCATCCAAAATTTTCAAAAACTGTTCCGGCGTCACAATTTGAATGCCCTCGAACTCGCCCAGCGTCAACAAATCCAAGTCGCCTGTAACGAGATAATCGGCATGACCGTCTGCCGCTTGCGCGAGCACGGGGTCGTCGTTGATGTCGCGTGAAGTTGCAGAGATAGTTCGCGTCGGTTCAACAAATTCTGCCAGTTCACGAATTCGCGCACTGTATCCCGCGCGAAATTCTGCGCTGACTTGCGCTTGATATTTTCTTTGAATACGTCGGCGCGCTAAAACATCCACGACTTCGGCAACAACATATTCCGAAGTTATCCACTCAAACTCGCGACCCGCGCGCCGAATCACTTGGTCGGGCTTGCCCCCGGGTCGGATTGCGCCGCTAACCAAGACATTTGCATCGAGAAATGCTCGTATCACCGGTTTCTCCGCGCGCGCCGCATTTCCATGACTTCACGCAAAACGTCCGCATATACTTCCTCTTCTGAAAATTTCTCTCCGCCCTTTTGCATTTCGTCGAGAAACCTTGCCATCTCTTTTGCCGCTTGCAATCTCTTGGCGTTGCGGTTCAAACGCGGCTGCGTCCTGGCGTGCTGCGGATACAACCGCTGAAAATCGCTGATGGAAACAATCGCCACGACAGGCATGCCCGCGCGCTCGATGATTTGCGGCTCGTCGTTTTCGTACACGCGCTTGATGACTTCACCAAAATTATTTTTCGCGCGCGTGGCTTGGACGATTCCGATTTTCGGTTGTTTGCGAGACATCTTTTGTTCCTTTCCTTCCCCGCTGGCTAAGCATAGCCAACCGCAGCCAGTGTAACAACGAATCAGCGCCGCGTCAAACACAAAAGCACACGCAGACGGCGTGCTTTGCAGCAAAGCAATCAAATTGCCGTTCACGCCGTCGCCAATTCACGCGGCGCGACTCCCACTTTTTCAATCCCCAAATTCATCGCCGCCAAACGCGGCGCAATGTCGCCGTAGCCGCGTTCCAAAAACGCGATGCCGTTCACCTGCGTTTCGCCCGGCGCAATCGCGGCGGCAATGACGTACGCCAAGCCCGCGCGCAAATCGGGAATCGTGATTTCGTCCGCATCGTGAAACGGCGTGGGGCCCATGATGATGGCGCTGTGTTCGTGTCCTTGGTCGCGGTAGCGGCACGGCACGCTGCCCAAGCAATGCGTGGTCAACTGTGTTTTCGCGCCGAGTTTGTTTAACGCTTTCAAATAGCCGAAGCGTTTTTCGTACACCGTTTCGTGTATCACCGAAATCCCATCCGCCTGCGTCAACAAAATCGCAAACGGCTGCTGCCAATCCGTCGAGAAACCGGGATACACGTCCGTTTCAATCATCGTCGGACGAATCGCGCCGCGTCGGAAAAAGCGAATACTTTCCGCGCCCTTGAGTTCGATTCCGCCGCCGACGAGTTGATAGTACGACAAAAAGTTGCCGAGCGTTTCGGGGCGAATGCCGTGAACGGTAATGTCGCCGTTCGACGCGCAGGCGAGACACGCCCACGACGCGGCTTCGATGCGGTCGCCGAGAATCGGCATGTTGGTTCCCAGCAAAGCGGGAACCCCGTCAATGCGAATCTCGCGGTTCGGCGTCGTAAAAATAATCGCGCCCATCGAACGCAGCATCGTAATCAATTCAAAAATCTCCGGCTCCATCGCCGCGTTCGTAATCACGGTGCGCCCTTCCGCCAGCACGGCGAGATATAAACTCGTTTCCGTCGCGCCAACGCTCGGATAGGGTAAATTGATTTGCGCGCCGCGCAGTTTGCCCTGCCGTCGCGCCACAAAGCCGTCATCCGTTTCTTGAATGATGCCGCCGAACGCGCGAATCGCCGCGAGATGAAAATCCACGCCGCGCGTCCCGATTTTGCAGCCGCCAAGAACGGGGACAAATACCTCGCTCCAATGATGCAGTAACGCGCCGAGCAATAAAATCGGAATCCGATTGCTGCCCGAGTGCGGCGTCGGCACGTGCGACGATTTCATCGCGGAGGGGTCAATCTGCATCGTGTCGCCGCGATGCGTCACGCGCACGCCCACCGATTCCAACATTTCCTGCGTAATGTCCGTATCGCCAATCGGCGGCACGTTCGTCAGCGTTGTCGTTTCGGCGCTCAATAATGCGGCGACCATCGCTTTTGTCGCAAAATTTTTCGCGCCCAATGTTTTGATTTCGCCGCGCACGGGGTGGCCGCCGCGAATGCGATAAGCAAAAGTTTCTTGCATCCTTCATAAACTCGCTTTGCGTAAATTGTTTGCTTTACCAAGACGCTGCTTGGCGCGCAAATCGTTCCATTCGATTATACCCGTTTTTGGAAACGCGCGCGGTAATG
>Ga0226835_1001555_pt1 | contig 12033 bp, 10 predicted proteins | sample LAC_MetaG_1_FD_163627 | JGI IMG/M metagenome (GOLD analysis project Ga0226835, IMG submission 163627) | Anaerobic ammonium oxidizing microbial communities from anammox membrane bioreactor (MBR) in UC Berkley, California, United States -... | ecosystem: Engineered > Bioreactor > Anaerobic >...
CGCGATCGGTTTGTCCTTTCTGCAGGGCACGGATCGATGCTGCTTTATGCCTTGCTGCATCTGACTGGTTACGCCGACGTCTCCGCGGAGGAATTGAAAAAGTTCAGGCAGCTCGGCAGCAAGACTGCAGGTCATCCGGAGGCGAAGCACTGCGCTGGCGTGGAGACGACAACTGGACCGCTTGGTCAAGGGCTCGCGATGGCCGTAGGAATGGCGCTCGCGGAGTGCATGCTTAGCGCCAGGTTTGGCGCAGGTCTGGTCGATCACTACACATATGTCTTGGCTGGTGATGGCTGTTTGATGGAAGGCATCAGCCACGAAGCGATCGATCTCGCCGGTCACTTGAAGTTAAACAAGTTGATCGTGTTATTCGACGATAACGCTATCTCAATAGACGGCCCGACGTCGCTTGCAACGTCAACAGACCAATTAACCCGGTTTCGAGCCTCAGGTTGGTCTGCGACTCGCGTTGACGGACACGACGTGGAGGCAGTATCTGCCGCAATCACGCAGGCTCGTCTAAGCGATCGCCCATCGCTGATCGCCTGCAAAACAACGATCGGTTACGGAGCGCCGACCAAGCAGGGTACGGAAAGAGTGCATGGCGCGCCGTTGGGGCCAGTCGAGATCGCGAGTGCGCGAAAGCTCCTCGATTGGCCGCATCCGCCGTTCGAAATTCCATCCGCGGTTTTGCAAACTTGGCGTCGCTCCGGGAAACGGGGGGAGGTGTCCCGGCGCGCCTGGGAAGCGCGAGTCAGTGCCTTGGAAAAAGGCGAACGCCGAGCATTTGGGGACGCGTTGCAAGGTAACATAAGCGAAAGCCTGTACGAGGCGATCGGCGCATTGAAGCGCAGCTGGGTTGCGGAACGCCCGCAGGATGTGATGGCCACCCGTCAGGCTTCCCGGCTCGTGCTTGAAGCCATTGCGCCAACGGAGCCCTCTCTGGTCGGCGGCTCAGCAGATCTGACGCACTCGAATTTGACGCTTGCGAAAATCCAGCGGCCAGTGACGCCACCTGCTTACTCCGGAAGCTACGTGCATTATGGAGTGCGCGAGCACGCAATGGCCGCCGCCATGAACGGTATGGCCTTGCACGGAGGCATTGTTCCCTACGGTGGAACGTTCCTCGCATTCGCCGACTATTGTCGCCCATCAATCCGCCTTTCCGCCCTTATGAATGTACGGGTCGTCTACGTAATGACGCATGACTCGATCGGTCTTGGCGAGGACGGGCCGACGCATCAGCCCGTGGAGCACTTGGCAAGCCTTAGGGCGATGCCAAATCTTTTGGTGTTCCGACCGGCCGATGCGATCGAGACGGCCGAAGCCTGGCAATGTGCGCTCATGCAGAAGGCGCGTCCGTCGATACTTTGCCTTTCGCGGCAAGATTTGCCCTCGATTCGTAGCATACCCACGGATGGAAACCTTGTGTCACGCGGCGCGTATGTCGTGACCGAAACAACGACGACGATGGAGCTGCGGGATATCACGTTGCTGGCAACAGGATCCGAGGTCTCCATCGCGATCGAAGCGGCGCATCGATTGAACGCGCATGGGATTCGAGCAGCGGTCGTTTCTATGCCGTGTTGGGAGTTGTTCGAAGAGCAGCCTGCAGCTTACCAGAAGGAGGTTTTGGGTTCTGCACCACGCATCGCCATCGAAGCCGCATCTCGCTTCGGTTGGGACAGATGGATCGGTCGAGACGGCCATTTCATCGGCATGAATGGGTTCGGCGCTTCGGGTCCAGCCTCAACTCTCTTCCAGCATTTCGGCATCACGGCCGATGAGGTCGTTTCGACCGTGAACGCCTGTATGCGATAGGACAAAAAATCATGGCACCAAAGCGAGTAGCTATTAACGGTTTTGGGCGCATTGGACGCCTTGTTTTGCGAGCCGCGATCGAATCGGGACGAAAGGATTTCGAGTTTGTGGCCGTCAACGATCTTGGGTCGCCTGAGATCAATGCACATCTCTTGGCGCACGACACGGTGCACGGTCGACTAGAATGCGAGGTTTCATCCGATAAAGACAGAATTCGAGCCAGCGGCTTCGATCTGAAAGTTCTGCGCGAACCTCTCCCGAGACAACTTCCTTGGCGTGAACTCGGTATCGACATCGTCATGGAGTGCACAGGTCGCTTCAACGATAAGACTGAAGCTGCGTCACACCTGGCAGCGGGTGCAAAGCGCGTGCTTGTCTCCGCGCCGTCGAAAGGCGCTGACCGAACCGTCGTCTATGGCGTGAACGACGATGCGCTCACATCTCAAGATACTGTGGTTTCCAACGCGTCATGCACGACGAACTGCCTGGCTCCGGTGGCCAAAGTGTTGCACGAGTTCATCGGTATCGAACGCGGATTCATGACAACCATCCACTCGTTCACGGGTGATCAGAGGCTGCTCGACACCTTTCACAACGATTTTTACCGGGCCCGCGCTGCAGGCAGCAATTTGATACCCACTACGACGGGCGCGGCGAAAGCAGTGGGCCTGGTCTTACCAGAGCTTGACGGCAAGCTGGACGGCACGGCCATTCGGGTGCCGACGCCCAACGTCAGTCTCGTAGACCTGAAATTCGATTCTCAACGAGCGACGGACCCTACGGAAATCAATGACGCGATGCGCGCTGCTGCTAGCGGCACGAAGCTGAAGGGTGTGTTGCAGGTGAATGCTGCGCCGCTGATTTCGTCAGATTTCAACCATAACCCGGCGAGTGCGGTTTTCGATCTAGACGGTACCGAGGTCGTCGATGGTCGCCTATGCCGGGTAATGGCTTGGTACGACAACGAATGGGGCTTCTCGAATCGCATGCTGGACACAGCGGCGGCGATCGGAAGATTGATCTGATCTGAGGTGACCAGTGCTGGCTCTGCGTACGCTCGATAATATTGATGTTGCCGATAAGCGTGTGCTGTTGCGCGTCGACCTCAATGTCCCATTGAGGGGAGGCGATGTTACGGACGCTACTCGCATCGGCCGAATACTGCCGACATTACGAGAGATCACGAGCAAAGGCGGAAAGGTGATTCTGCTGTCACATTTCGGGAGGCCGCGCGGACGCGATCCTGAATCATCGTTACGACCTATCGCTGCAGCCGTCGCGTCTGCCCTCAGGTTGCCCGTTGCCTTCTGCGAGGACTGCATTGGGCGGGAGGTTCGTCACGCGATTTCGAAACTGACGACTGGGACCGTGCTGCTGCTGGAGAACACGCGGTTTTATCCTGAGGAAGAGCGCAACGATCCGCTGTTCGCGCAAGCGCTCGCCGGTAACGGAGATCTGTTTGTCAGTGACGCTTTCTCCGCAGCGCATCGCGCTCATGCGTCGACGGTAGGGCTGGCGCATGTTCTGCCGGCGTATGCGGGCCGCGCGATGCAGGCGGAGATTGAAGCGCTGCAGACCGCGCTTGAGAAGCCGGAGAGACCGGTGACGGCGCTCATTGGCGGATCCAAGATTTCCACCAAGTTGCCGATTCTGAAAAACCTAATTGGGCGGGTCGATAATCTGATTATCGGCGGAGCAATGGCCAGTACTTTCCTTCTTGCGAACGGAGCGTCCGTTGGGCAGTCGCTGGTCGAGCGCGATCTTGCAGGGAGTGCCCGCGAGCTCCTGTCGTTGGCGCAAGCCGGCGACTGCAAGATCGTGCTGCCCCTCGATGCTGTTTGTGCGCGAGAACTCCGGTCCTGCGCCCAAACCGCGACATTCCCTGCGTGCCGAATACCGGACGACCACATGGTCCTCGATGTGGGGCCTCGGAGTCAGGATTTGTTCTCGAGCATTATCGCCTCAAGCCGGACGCTCCTGTGGAATGGTCCACTTGGCGCCTTTGAGACGCCGCCGTTCGACCAAGGAACGTTCGCCCTCGCGCAGTACGTGGCGGAACTTACGCAATCCGGAAAGCTAACAACCGTAGCTGGCGGCGGTGACACGATCGCTGCATTGAATGCTGCCGGTGTAACCGAACGTTTCACGCACGCATCGACAGCCGGCGGAGCGTTTCTCGAATGGCTCGAAGGGCGCACGCTTGCTGGTGTCGCCGTTCTGATGCGTTGAAGCGGCAAGAGGAGTCAGAAAACGATGGCACGGATCACGCTGAGACAACTTCTAGATCATGCTGCCGAACACTCTTACGGCGTTCCGGCATTCAATATCAACAACATGGAGCAGGGCCTTGCGATTCTCACTGCTGCGGTCGCTACCGATGCGCCGGTAATTCTTCAGGCATCGCGGGGCGCACGAAGCTACGCCAATGACATTATGTTGGAAAAAATAATGGAAGCGCTGGAGTTAATGCATCCGCAAATTCCAATCTGCATACACCAAGATCACGGCAACAATGTCGGCACATGCCTGTCGGCCATCCAGCATGGCTTCACTTCGGTGATGATGGATGGATCTCTCAACGAAGACGCTAAGACACCAGCAACATATGACTACAACGTCGCGATCACGAAGGAGGTGGCAGCACTGGCGCACATGGTGGGCGCCTCGGTGGAGGGCGAACTTGGGTGTCTTGGCTCGCTGGAAAGTGGTCAGGGCGAGGCGGAAGATGGCCACGGTTTCGAAGGCAAGCTCGACAAGTCAATGCTGCTTACTGATCCCGACCAGGCCGTGCGGTTTGTTGCAGAGACTAAAGTCGATGCGCTCGCCGTTGCCATCGGCACGAGTCATGGTGCGTACAAATTCACGCGAAAACCGACTGGCGATGTGCTTGCGATGGATGTGATCGAAACGATTCATGCGAAGCTTCCGGAGACGCACATCGTCATGCACGGATCCTCATCGGTTCCTGAGGAATGGCAAACGGTTTTCAACTCACATGGCGGAACGATGAAGCAAACGTACGGCGTGCCAGTGGCCGAAATCGTGCGCGGGATCAAGCACGGCGTGCGAAAAGTTAACATTGACACCGACCTGCGTCTTGCGGCTGCCGCCGAATTTCGTCGCGTCGCTGCGACATCCAGGGCGGAGTTCGATCCGCGCAAGTTTCTAAAGCCCGCGATGGACGCGATGGCGAAGGTTTGCAGGGAACGTTTCGAAGCATTCGGAACCGCTGGCCACGCGTCGAAAATCAAAGTCGTCCCAATGAGCGAGATGGCCAAGCGCTACGCAAATGCCGAACTCGATCCCAAGGTCGCAAGCACGAAGGCCGCTGCGGCATAGCCCGGACCGGAAGGAGTATGATTATGAGCGATACGACGACCCAAGTGACCGGCAAGGACCGGTATCGATCCGGCGTGCTGGAGTACAAGAAAATGGGCTACTGGCAGCCCGACTATCAACCGAAAGACACGGACACTATCGCACTTTTTCGCGTGACACCGCAGGACGGTGTTGATCCGGTGGAGGCATCGGCTGCAGTCGCAGGCGAAAGTTCCACGGCTACCTGGACAGTGGTTTGGACCGATCGTTTGACGGCCTGCGAAAAGTATCGTGCCAAATGCTATCGCGTCGATCCAGTGCCAAGATCTCCCGGTTCGTATTTCGCCTATATCGCGTACGATCTTGACCTGTTTGAGCCAGGCTCGATTGCCAATCTCACGGCCTCGATCATCGGCAACGTCTTCGGCTTCAAGCCGCTAAAAGCACTGCGGCTCGAAGACATGCGGCTTCCCGTCGCTTACGTGAAGACATTTGATGGACCACCCACTGGTATTGTTGTCGAGCGCGAGCGCCTCGACAAATTCGGGCGCCCCCTACTTGGAGCGACCGTAAAGCCGAAGCTCGGTCTCTCCGGCCGCAATTATGGTCGCGTCGTGTACGAGGCGCTAAAGGGTGGCCTCGATTTCACGAAGGACGATGAAAACATCAATTCGCAGCCGTTTATGCATTGGCGCGATCGTTTCCTGTACTGCATGGAGGCCGTTAACAAGGCTCAGGCGGCGACGGGTGAGATCAAAGGCACTTACCTGAATGTCACTGCCGGAACGATGGAAGACATGTACGAACGGGCGGAGTTCGCCAAAGAGCTAGGGTCGGTCATCGTCATGATCGATCTCGTCATCGGGTGGACGGCGATGCAATCCATGTCGAAGTGGGCGCGGCGCAACAACATGATCTTGCACCTGCATCGCGCTGGACACGGCACATACACTCGACAGAAGATGCACGGAATTTCGTTTCGTGTCATCGCGAAGTGGGCCCGCCTGGCCGGTGTCGATCACATTCACGCGGGGACCGTTGTCGGAAAGCTCGAAGGTGATCCGCTAACAACGCGTGGCTACTATGATGTCTGCCGTGAGGACCACAACCCAATACGGCTTGAGCACGGCATTTTTTTCGACCAGCAATGGGCCAGTCTGAGAAAGGTGATGCCGGTCGCGTCCGGCGGCATCCATGCCGGGCAAATGCACCAGCTTCTGGATTATCTGGGCGAAGATGTAGTCCTGCAGTTTGGTGGCGGCACCATCGGTCATCCGATGGGAATCGCGGCCGGCGCGACTGCCAATAGAGTGGCGTTGGAGGCAATGATCCTTGCACGCAACGAGGGCCGCGACACTCTTGCGGAAGGTCCGCAAATCCTCGCGGATGCAAGCAAATGGTGCGCGCCGTTGCGTCAGGCGCTTGATGTCTGGGGTGACGTGACCTTCAACTACGCTTCGACCGATACGCCCGACTTTGTGCCGACGGCAACGGCGGCTGAGTAGGAGGTAAACAATGCGCGTCACGCAAGGCACTTTCGCGTTCTTGCCCGATCTCTCGGATCAGCAAATCAAAAAGCAGATCGAGTACTGCATCAAGAACGGGTGGGCCGTTAATATTGAATTCACTGACGATCCGCACCCTCGCAACACGTACTGGGAAATGTGGGGGCTGCCGATGTTCGACACCAACGACGCATCAGCGGTGATGTTGGAGCTAAAGGATTGCCGCAAGGTGTATGCGGGGCGTCATTACATCCGTGTCAGTGCCTTTGATGCATCGGCCGGCTACGAGTCTGTGAAGCTATCCTTCATCGTTGACAGGCCAAAGAACGAGCCGGGATTCAAGCTGCAGCGTCATGAGAGCGCTGGCCGGAATATTGGTTACACCACACATTCATACGCCGCGGATCACGCTGAAGGCCAGCGTTATGGCAATTAACAAATGCTGCTAATGATGGAGCAGAGATACGATCCTCCCCGAACTGGGGGAGGCCTCGGCCTCCCCGCCCTTTTTTCCAACGCGGAGGAGCGATACGTCAGATGACGGTTGAATCTGGAAGCGCATTGGCCACTATTGATCTGCGTGGGGAACTCGCTGAATCTGGTCTGGCTCTTGTCCTTGAGCAGCTCGATCGCGAACTTGTTGGCCTCGCGCCGGTGAAGCAGCGCATTCGCGAGACGACCGCTCTTCTACTCGTCGACCGCGTCCGTCTGCGCGCGGGTCTTTCCGCAGAAGCACCCACGCTTCACATGAGCTTCACCGGCAATCCCGGTACCGGAAAGACTACCGTTGCGCTGCGAATGGCGGAGATTTTGCACAAACTCGGCTATACGCGTCGTGGACATCTGGTGTCCGTTACACGCGATGACCTAGTCGGCCAATATATCGGTCACACGGCACCTAAAACCAAGGAAATCCTAAAAAAGGCTATGGGCGGTGTGCTTTTTATCGACGAGGCCTATTACCTGCACCGGCAAGAGAATGAGCGCGATTACGGTCAGGAAGCAATCGAGATCTTGCTGCAGGTGATGGAAAGCCAGCGTGAAGATCTTGTCGTCATCCTGGCCGGTTATGCTGACCGCATGGAAAAATTCTTTAGCTCGAATCCGGGCTTTCGTTCGCGCGTTGGCCATCACATCGACTTTCCGGACTTCTCTGATGATGAGCTCTTTCGCATCGCCGAGGTCATGTTGGAAAAGCAGAACTACCGCTTGACCGCCGAAGCGGGCACGGCCCTAAAAGAATACATCGCGGCGCGGCGGACCCAACCGCTTTTTGCCAATGCACGCTCCATTCGCAATGCCCTAGATCGTGCGCGATTGAGGCACGCGAATCGCCATATGGCATCGGGCGGAAAGACGACCGTGGAAGATCTGATGACCATTGATGCACCCGATATTCTGCAGAGCAGGGTGCTTGGCTTGAATGAAGGTCGGCCGCGCCTTTAGCGATCTCAGGAGACGTTTTTGTCACGCAGTGTGAAAGTTGCACCGTCCATTTTGTCAGCCGATTTTTCTCGACTCGGCGATGAAGTACGCGCATTAGATGCCGCTGGTGCTGATTGGATACATCTTGATGTCATGGACGGACATTTCGTGCCAAACATCACGTTCGGTCCGTCAGTGATCAAAGCTTTGCGGGCTGTGTCATCCAAGGTTTTCGATTGTCATTTGATGGTTGCGCCGGCAGACCCTTATCTGCAGGCATTTTCAGACGCCGGTGCGGATATCATCACCGTGCATGCTGAGGCAGGAGCTCATCTCGACCGCTCTTTGCAGACAATTCGGCTTCTCGGCAAGAGAGTGGGAGTCTCACTCAATCCGTCAACGCCGGAGAGCGTCGTCGCGCATGTGTTGGACCGAGTCGATTTGATTTTGATCATGACCGTCAACCCGGGATTTGGCGGTCAGATATTCATTCCGGCGATGGTTGAAAAAATCAGACGAGTAAAGATGATGATTGGACGACGTCCAATCGATATTGAGGTGGATGGCGGCATTACATCAGAGACAGCGTCGCTAGCGGCCGCCGCCGGCGCTAACGTTTTCGTCGCTGGCTCGGCAATCTTCAAAGAACACAAGCAAGCCAGTTACGCCCGGGAAATTCGTACAATTCGCACAGCGGCACATCAGTGAGCTGTGCACAATGAGCAGATTTGAAAACCAGAAGACCACTCTTTCTAGCTGCGTAGTCTTTGATCTAGACGGAACTCTCGTTCATACCGCGCCGGACGTTACTGCAATACTCAATGCTGTGCTAGCAGAGTTGAGTGTGCCGATCTTCGATACAGCCGAAGTCCAGAAATTGATGGGCGAGGGAATTGGCGCATTGATAGAGAAGGCTCTCAAGGCGAGAGGGTGCAACTTCACAGAAGCTGCGTTGAACAAGCTGCAACAGGATTTTGTGCGGCGGTATATCGAGAAGCCTGTCGCTGCGTCACGGCCGTACCCTTACGCGTTAGAAACCCTGTCCGAACTTGCGCGAAGAAGCATCGCCATTGGCGTTTGCACTAACAAGGCCGAAGCACCAGCACGACTAATCCTCGAGTGCACCGGATTGCTGACACATGTGACAGCCGTCGTCGGGGGGGACAGCAGCCACGGATTGAAACCGGCGCCTGGACCGCTTTTGGCCTGCGTCAGTCTGCTTGGGGTGCCAGTGTCGAAGGCAGTTTACGTTGGCGACCACTCTATCGATCTCCTGAGCGCGCGGGCCGCGGGCGTGCGCTTTATTCTCGCCGCCTATGGTTATGGGGGGCAGGAAATCTCAACACTCGGCGCTCGCAGCATGATCGATTGCCTCAAGGACTTGCCAGCGACGCTGGAAACGATCGAGTAAGCGCGATGCGTCTTCAGGCTCTGATATTCGATGTCGACGGAACTCTTGCGGAAACCGAGGAAATGCACCGAGCGGCTTTTAATGCTGCTTTCAAGCACGCTGGGCTGGATTGGAAATGGGATCGGAGGCTATACGGTCGACTTCTGAAGATTGCGGGTGGAAAGGAAAGGATCAGGTACTTCATAACCACGTATTTTCGCATAGCGCCCAGCGCCGATCTGGAGCTCTTGATCACTGACCTTCATCGTAAGAAGACGACGATCTATGCCGACATGATAGCTGATGGAAAATTGGGTCTACGGGTCGGTGTGCGTGAAGTAATCGAGGGCGCCCGGTCGCAAGGCCTACGACTTGCCATCGCCACAACCACAAGCAGACCAAACGTTGACGCATTGCTGAGAACTACGCTTGGCATCGATGGCACGAAATATTTTGAGGTCATCGCTGCCGGTGACTGCGTTGCAAACAAGAAGCCATCTCCAGAAATCTACCTGCAAGTGCTCAAGACGCTGGACCTTAAGGGTGCGGCGTGCCTCGCAATAGAAGATACCGAAATCGGCTTGCGCGCAGCCCGCATGGCGTCGATTCCGACCTTGGTGACCGTAAGCAGGTATAGCCGCGGCCAGGATTTCGAAGGAGCGGTCGCTGCTGTCTCGGCGCTGACGGATTTCGCCGTGCCAAGGAGTCGAAAGGCGCCGCACTCTGCCGGTGATCTGCTTACTGCGCTCAGAGAACTCCATGACAAGGCCGGACGACGGGGGCTCAAAGCATTGAGTGGAGCCTGATCACCGGCAAAGGCGCAGATACGCAGAATCGCATTATGGGATATTTGCGGAACAGGGCGACTTTCTCACTATGGCCCAGCAAGCGAATTCGTCCTCCGCAAGTTCGAGGAAGCGATCGCTTCTCGCCCAGACTTCCTCTCTCACCGATGCGAGAATTTGATGTAGAGCAACGTTGCGGATCCGAGAGCGACAAGCGCCGCGGCAATCGAAAAATACAGCGTACCGGCACTCTCGAATCGTTCGATAAGGAGCGCGTACACAACGGGTGCGGCCGCAGGCAAGATGAATCCTGGAATAAGCAGCTTTCCGACGAACGTGCCATATGTTCGGTGGTCAAAAAGCGCGAGGGGGAGTGTGCCGCGTACGATCGTCAGCAGACCGTTTGCAGCGCCATAGACAAATGCAAACAGCATGGCCGCGAGATCAGATTTCCCGCTGAAAAGGCCGGCGACGAATGACAGTGGCAGAAGCGTGCATGCTACGAGAGAAATCATCAACGGGCCAATATGCAGACCAAGGAGAGACTCTGTAGCCCGTGCCAATGATTGGCCGATTCCTCGCAGCGTTGCGATCCAAACGACAAGCGCGCCGGTTACCCCCAAACCGGATAGGATAGGGATCATATGAGCTGACATCGCAGCATTCAGAAAGTTCGCCATGGCGACGATCATCGAGTAGAGTCCGGCGGCCAATACCATGCTCCAGCCGTTCGTTGGTGGAACAGGCGGTAGTCCGTTGTTATGGCTTAGTGCAACCTCTTGATAGCGGACATTGGGTATCGTCAGGTGAAGGGGAACAGTCAAAAGCGCAAGGCCAGCGTAAACGACCAGTGCGCCGCGCCAACCGAATGCATGCGCAAGAGACTCGCCCAGTGGCCAGAAGACAGTAGATGCGAGCCCACCTACGAGCGTGATTTGAGACATTGGCGCTCGGGATTGTGGACCACCGGCCCGCGCTAACGCTGCGAATGCTGCGTCATAAAGCGTGAGTCTCATGCCCAAGCCGATACACGTCCAAGCCGCGTAGTAGACGGTTGGATTAGTGCAGTATGCCAGGGCAACGCAGCCCAGAGCGTTAAATAGCGATCCTGTGACCATCGCCGTCCGGCCACCGTGCTGGTCGATAATCCAGCCGATGAAGGGGGAGATCAGGCCCATGAGTAGCAGGGCCCAGGCGAATCCGCCGTAGACGACATCCGAGGTCCAGCGCAGGTCGTTGGCGATCGCTTCACCGAACAGGCCGATGAGGTAGTACGAAACGCCCCAAGAGACGAGTTGCGAAAATCCTAGGCAGACAACTGTGCCGCGACGGATCATCCGCGTCCGTCCGTATCGAACTCGCCGAGAGCGTCGATCACGTTCGAGTGCCGAACTGTGCGGCCCGGCTGATGAGCCAAATTCCCGTCCGATGTGGAGCGCGACAGCAGGTGTGTCTCCTCGATGAGAATAGGTGAAGCGGCGGGGTCGCACCTCTTCGGCAGGCGTATTTATTTGCCAAATCTACCGAGGTGATGCATCGTATTTTATAATCTATAAGGACATGACGTCAAACGACACCCAACATGTCAGCGCTTTGAAATAGGGAGGATACTGTTGAACGGTGCACGTACCTCTACTGGCGGCGGGAGGGAGCGTTGGGTCGTCGTAGCAGCGCTTGGCACATCAACCACCCTTGCGTGGGCCTCGAGTTATTATTTGCCGGCAACCCTAGCGAATCCAATTGCTTCCGGACTCGGGGTTTCTACAACGTGGGTGTTTGCAAGCTTCTC
>Ga0226835_1001558_pt1 | contig 12005 bp, 10 predicted proteins | sample LAC_MetaG_1_FD_163627 | JGI IMG/M metagenome (GOLD analysis project Ga0226835, IMG submission 163627) | Anaerobic ammonium oxidizing microbial communities from anammox membrane bioreactor (MBR) in UC Berkley, California, United States -... | ecosystem: Engineered > Bioreactor > Anaerobic >...
GAACCGATTAGGGATATATGGGCGCACATCCGCTTCTAAACGGCGCAATGCCTGCGTGAGTAGGGCTGCGGCAGTGACGCCATCGGCGTCGTAATCTCCGTAGATGGCAATACGTTCCTGATGTCGAATGGCATGGCGAATGCGGTCAACCGCGGCAGCCAGTCCCAACAGATTTTCTGGCTGGTTGCCTTGCGGTGGGCGCGCTTCCAGATATTTAAGCGCCTCTTCTTCGCTGTTGTAACTTCGGTTATGCAGAATCTGGCGTAGCAACGGTGGAAACCGTTGCAGTGCACGATCTACGTCTGGGGGAATTTGTTCGGCGATATGCCAGTCTTTGGTTGTTGAGGGCTGCATTGCGAAAAGTATAGCACAGTTTAGGCGGCTTCGTTTTTCAAGGTGCAATCCGTTATTTCGTATGAATTTAGACCTATCTGACGCAGGGACTTCCCTGTTTCACCCAATGCCGAGAATAGAGGCGATTCACATCTGATCGTCGAAAGCCATCAAGAATTAAGAAGTTATTCAGGTTGACGAGTCCTTCATTCGCTGCTATCATGTATCATTGGCATGAATCACGCGCATAAGTCGGCGGCGCGCCTTCCTCTCGCGGAGAGGTTGCGCCATTATCTGGCATGGCTGAAACCAGGTTTGGGGGTCAAGCGCTGGTATTTGATGATTCTGCTAGGCATTACTTTACTGGGGGTAGGGTTTGGCATTCTGATCCTCGATCTCTACCGCAATGCGCCAGATACCTGGTGGTTGCCGGCGATTTCAGCGGCCTCCTTGCGTTTTTTGCCCCGACCATTGCGGATATTGATCTTCGGCGGGATCGGCGTCAGCCTGATCTGGATTGGCATTTGGGAGTTGAACCGTTCGATCATCAGCCCGTTTATCCGCCCGGGGCACCGTCTGGCAGATACGCTACGTCAGCATCGCCAGCGCGAGCGTGGGCCGCGCATCGTAGCCATTGGCGGAGGCCATGGACTGGCCAGCTTGCTGCGTGGTTTAAAGGAGTATTCCCATAATATCACGGCGATTGTAACCGTAGCCGATGACGGCGGTTCGTCGGGAAGGCTGCGGCGCGAGATCGGCATCTTACCCCCTGGTGATATTCGCAACTGCCTGGCGGCTCTTTCCGATAATGAAGCCTTGATCGCCCAGCTCTTTCAATATCGTTTTCCAGAAGGCGAGAGCGGTCTGGAAGGGCATTCTTTTGGCAACTTGTTTATCACCGCTCTGGCTGAAATCACAGGCAGTTTTGAAGCCGCGGTGGCTGAGTCGGGTCGGGTATTGGCAGTGCGCGGACGCGTGCTGCCATCAACGCTTCATGATGTGCATCTCGCAGCAGATGTAATGCTGCCGCATGCCGCCGCCGAGGTGCGCGTTCAAGGAGAAAGTCAGATTCCCAAGAGCAATGGTAGAGTTCGTCATGTGTGGCTGGAGCCGAGCAATCCTTCGGCATTTCCTCAGGCGATCCAGGCTGTGTTGGCGGCGGAGCTGATCGTCATTGGGCCTGGCAGCCTCTATACCAGTATTCTGCCCAATCTGCTGGTGCCGGATTTGTGTGAAGCGATCCGCGCCAGCCGGGCGCTAAAGTTGTTTGTGTGCAATGTGGCGACGGAACGCGGTGAGACCAATGGTTATCAATGCGGCGACCACATCCGGGTCATCGAAGACCATGTATCAGGAAGCATCTTTGATATTGCTATTGCCAATTCCAATTACAGCGCCAAGTTACCCAATGGCGTGGAATGGGTGCGAGTCGAGCCGGATTTATCAGAAGATTACCGCCTCTATCAGGCGGATTTGATCGATTCGCTCTACCCCTGGCGACACGACTCGCAGAAGCTGGCTCAGGTCATTATGGATTTATATCAAGAACGAACCGGGCCTTTGGTAGAATAAGTCAGATTAACCACAATTGCCTGCGTGCCTCTACGGCACAGGCAGTAAAAAAAATCAAAAGCTCATATTCAAATACCTTTTATGGAGGATCAAAATGACAGTCAAAGTAGGCATCAACGGATTTGGCCGCATTGGACGGCAGGTATTGAAGGCGATTCGCGATTTCCACTCCGGCGCTTTGGAAGTGGTAGCTTTCAATGATATTGGCGATCTTAAGACGATGGCGCATTTGCTGAAATACGACTCGAACTATGGCCGTTTCGATGGTCAAATCGAGGTGAAAGATGATGTGTTGCTCGTGGATGGAAAACCCATCAAGGCTTTCAAAGAGACCGACCCGGCCAACATTCCCTGGGGTGACCTGGGGGTTGAGATCGTGATTGAAAGCACCGGCATCTTCACCGTGAAAAGCGACGGTGTGAACAAGAAAGGCAAGATGGTGAAGGGCGCCGAAAATCACATCACCAAGGGCGGCGCCAAAAAGGTCATCATTTCCGCGCCCGCGGAAGGCGAAGACTTGACCATTGTGCTGGGCGTGAATGACCAAATGTATGACCCAGCCAAACATCACGTTGTGTCGAACGCTTCCTGCACTACCAATGGCCTGGCGCCAGCAGTCAAGGTCATTCATGATAAATATAAGGTGTTGCGTGGTTTCATGACCACCATTCACTCGTATACCAACGACCAGAAAATCTTGGATCTGCCGCACAGCGACTTACGCCGGGCGCGTGCCGCTGCGATGAATATTATTCCCACTACCACGGGCGCGGCCAAGGCTATCAAGTTGGTAATCCCCGACCTGGCTGGCAAACTGGACGGCTATGCTTTGCGTGTGCCCACCCCCACTGTTTCGGTGATTGACCTGACCGCCGAATTGGCGACACCTACCACAACCGAACAACTGCGCCAGGATTACCGCGACGCTGCTGCCGGTGCTTTGAAGGGCATTTTGGGCGCGGAAGACGAACCCCTGGTGAGCATGGACTATAAGGGCGATTCGCGTAGCTCCATCGTAGATTTGCCATTCACCTCCGTGTTGGGCAAAGAAGCCGGTACCCTGGTCAAGATTGTGGCCTGGTATGACAACGAATGGGGTTATTCGGTGCGCACCGCTGATTTGGCTGCGCTGATGGCAAAATATCTCTAGTTCATCGAAAAGATCTGCGGGAAAGACCGTAATGCGTAATCCTCCGCCGACAGGTTGGGTCTGGATTACGCATTACGGGGCTTAACCCTGACGATGGAGGCTGGCATGTTCAATAAAAAACTGATTACGGATATTGATGTAAAAGGCAAGCGAGTGCTGGCGCGCGTGGATTTCAACGTTCCAATCAAGGACGGAAAAGTTGAAGACGACACCCGCATTGTCGCCGCACTGCCAACGATTAAGTATTTGCTGGATCATGGCGCGGCGGTCATTCTATGTTCACACCTGGGGCGACCCAAAGAAGGTCCGGATCCGAAATATTCGATGCGCCCCACTGCGGAACATCTCAGCAAGTTACTGGGTAAGCCGGTGGCGTTCAGCGATGAATGTGTGGGTCCGGTTGCCGAGGCGGCAGCAAAGGCGCTCAAGCCCGGCGACGTGCTGGTTTTGGAGAACACGCGTTTTTACAAAGGCGAAACGAAAAACGACCCCGAAATGGCAAAGCAATTGGCGGCGCTGGCCGATATTTACGTCAACGACGCCTTTGGCTCGGCTCATCGCGCTCATGCTTCCACGGAGGGCGTGGCTCATTACCTGCCCGCGGTGGCGGGTTTCTTGATGGAGAAAGAGATCAAATATCTGGGCGAGGCGATTTCAAACCCCAAACGGCCGTTTGTCGCCATTTTGGGCGGCGCAAAGATCGTAGATAAGATCGGCGTCATCCGCAACCTGTTGAAGATCGCCGATACGGTATTGATCGGCGGCGGGATGGCGAACACCTTTTTCAAGGCGCAGGGTTACCCGATGGGCGAGTCGCTGGTGGATGGCGAAGCGCTGGAAACCGCCAGGGAAATCCTCCAGGATGCCGGTCCTCGCCTGCGCTTGCCTGTAGATGTGGTCATTGCAGATAAATTCGACAATAACGCCCATACGAAAATTATAGACGTCGGCGCGGTTCCCGAGGGTTGGGCAATTCTGGATATTGGCCCAGAAACGGTTGCTGCGTATGCAAAGGTCATTAAAGACGCCGGTACAGTGGTGTGGAATGGCCCGATGGGTGTGTTCGAGATGCCCAACTTCGCCAAAGGCACGTTTGGGATCGCGCAGGCAGTGGCTGAAAGCCAGGCAGTGTCTATCGTCGGCGGCGGCGATTCGGTCTCGGCGCTCAACCAATCTGGCCTGAGCGATAAGATCACTCACATCTCCACCGGCGGCGGCGCTTCGTTGGAGATGCTGGAGGGCCTGACTCTTCCTGGCGTGGCTGCGCTGCAAGATAAGTAATCCGTGTTTTCTGACAAGGGATAGAGGCTCAGCCTCTATCCCTTCGCTTTGTCAGCTTGTAATATCGTCTGCGATGCATCTCATCTGCACGAGTTTTTCGCGATGAACCGCACAAGCTCTGCTAAAAGAAATCACTCAATGAGGAACCAAAGATGCGAAAACCATTTGTAGCTGGAAACTGGAAAATGTATAAAACCGTGGCTGAGGCGCGCCACTTGATTTCAGAGCTGGTGCCAGGGCTACAGGCTATTGATGCGGTGGAGAAAGTGCTCTGCCCGCCGTTTACCGCGCTTTTGGCGGCGGCGGCGCTGCTCGAAGGCACGGACATCGGTCTAGGGGCGCAGAACATGCATTGGGAATTATCCGGCGCCTATACCGGCGAAATCTCTCCGGTAATGATTGCGGAGCTATGTCGTTATGTCATCATCGGTCACTCCGAGCGGCGCACATACTTCGGCGAGACAGATGATACGGTAAACCGTAAAGTGCAGGCTGCCCTGGCGCAAGGTCTGACGCCCATCGTCTGTGTAGGCGAAACGCTGGAAGAAAACGAAGCCGGGCAAACCGCTGATGTCGTTGCCCGTCAGGTGCGCCTGGGTTTGAGTGGCTTGAGCGGCGTGATTGAGCAAGCGGGGGCAAGCGCCTTTGTGGTGGCTTATGAACCGGTCTGGGCGATTGGGACGGGACGTCCTTCTACCGCACAGGGAGCAGCAAAAGTGGTGCGGGAAATTATACGTCCAGTTTTGGCTGAACTTTTTGGCGACATGACTGCTCAGGGCGTGCGTGTGCTATATGGCGGCTCGGTGAACGCCAAGAATGCAGCCGAGTTTTTCGCTGAAGCGGAAATTGACGGGGCGCTGGTCGGCGGGGCAAGCTTAAAGGCGGCTGAATTTATTCAAATTGTGCAAGCTGCCGCTGGATAGCGCAGGCGGCTGAATGGCTGCCGTGACGGCGAACCTTATTCTTTATTGGCAGCTTTTGCTCTTCATTGAGTTGGGGCCGCTAATCTTGGTTCAACGTCGTCTCCATCGGGAAGTGCAAACCATTTTTCTGCTACTGACGCGCCGGAAGGATATTGCCATTGCGCTTTTTTCGGTGATCTTCTTCCCTGGTGTGCTGCTGCATGAACTCAGCCATTGGCTTACGGCGCAGCTTCTCGGTGTGCGTACGGGTCAGATTTCACTGCTGCCGCGCCCTATGGCGAACGGACGCCTGCAAATGGGATATGTCGAAACTCAGCAGGCTGACTGGGTGAGAGATGCGTTGATTGGGGCTGCACCGTTGATCAGCGGAGGTTTGTTTGTTGCCTATGCCGGTTTATATCGGCTGGGGTTGTTAGAGCTATGGTCGGCGGCGCAGACGCAGCCCCTGCTTTCGGTTGTTGGTCAGGCGCCATCATTGGCAGCGCGTTCGGATTTTTGGCTCTGGTTTTATCTGACTCTGGTGGTCAGCAGCACCATGTTGCCCTCCGCATCGGATCGACGCGCCTGGCTTCCGCTGGCGCTCACAGGCGGGGCTTTGCTTGCGGTGGGATTGTGGGCTGGCGCAGGTCCCTGGTTGTGGGAAAACCTGACGCCGGCTGTGCTGAAAGCAGCGCAAGCGTTGACGATTGTGTTCGGCGTCAGCTTGTTCGTGCATTTGATTTTGATCTTGCCGCTATGGATTTTGAGGCGCGGCCTCGCCTGGTGGTTGCGATTGGAAGTGGTGTTATAATCCGAGTCTTGCATGGAGCATATATCGGTAAGCTGGTTAGTACGATTTGATTGAGCCGCGAAACTCAATGTCCGATCATTGGTACGCCTTACGCAGTAAACCTCGCAAAGAGGATGTGGTCTGGCGGCAAGCGCTTTCGCTGGGTTTTGAAGTCTATTATCCGCGTTTGCGGGTGCATCCAGTGAATCCACGGGCGAAGAAACTTCAGCCGTATTTTCCAGGCTACCTGTTCGTGAAGACCGATATTGAGCAAGTTGGGCTTTCGGTGTTTCAATGGATGCCACATACGCTGGGCCTGGTCAGCTTTGGCGGAGAACCGGCCTTGGTGCCGGAAAGCCTCCTTCAAGCGATCCAGAAACGAGTGGATGAGATCAACGCCGCTGGCGGACAGGTTTTTGATGGTTTACAGCCGGGGGATATTGTCTGGATTCGCGAGGGGCCTTTTCATGGCTTTGAAGCCATATTCGACGCTCGGCTGCCGGGCAGCGAACGGGTGCGCGTGTTATTGGAATTTCTGGGCAACCAGCGTCAAATTCCGGTTATCTTAGATGCGAGTCAAATTGAAAAAAAGTCCAGAAGATCTGCGAATTGGAAATAAAATCTGAATTGGGGAGCATAGAACGAAAAAATGAAGACAGCTTTTATCACCGGCATCACCGGCCAGGATGGCTCTTACCTGGCGGAGTTATTGCTCTCTAAAGGCTATGAAGTTCATGGTTTGATCCGTCGAGCGAGCACATTCAACACCGGCAGAATAGACCACTTGTATCGCGACCCGCACAATGGGGAAGCGGTCAAGCTGTATTTGCACTATGGCGATATGTCCAACACCGGCAACCTGGTGGATTTGATCTATCAAATCAAACCTGATGAGGTCTATCACCTGGCAGCGCAAAGCCATGTGCGCGTGAGCTTCGACATGCCTGAATACACGGGAGACATCACCGGCTTAGGCGCCATGCGCATTCTGGAGGCGATCCGTAAAAGCGGGATCAAAGCAAGGTTCTATCAGGCTTCGTCCAGCGAAATGTTCGGCAGCGCCAAACCGCCGCAGAATGAGATGACGCCTTTTGAGCCACAAAGCCCATACGCTGCGGCTAAAGTGTATGCGTATTGGGTTACGCGCAATTATCGCCAGGGGTACGGGTTGTTCGCCAGCAACGGCATCTTGTTCAACCACGAATCGCCTCGTCGAGGCGAGACGTTTGTGACGCGTAAAATCACTCGCGCCCTGGCAGCCATTCTGGCCGGCAAGCAGAAAACGCTTTATCTGGGCAACCTGGATGCACGGCGCGACTGGGGCTACGCGCCGGATTATGTTGCAGCCATGTGGAAGATCTTGCAGCACGACCAGCCGGATGATTTTGTCATTGGAACGGGCGAATCGCATTCGGTGCGCGAGTTTTTGGATGAGGCGTTCGGCTATGTGGGGCTGGATTGGAAAGAGTATGTGAAGATTGACCCGCGCTATTTCCGCCCCACGGAGGTGGATTATTTGTTGGCCGATGCCACGCGAGCGCGGGAGATTTTGGGCTGGGAGCCGCGTGTGTACTTCCGGGACTTGGTGCGCATCATGGTAGATGCTGATCTGGAATTAATCGGACTGGAATCGCCTGGCGAAGGGCGACGTATTTTGGAAGCACACCATGGGCCCTGGCATCGTTGGGAGGATCAAGTACCTTCCATGGAAGGTTGATGGGAAGTTTGATGCGCTTGCTGGTTGGGAAGATTTTGTATTAGAGAAACGTGGATGGCCTGAAAAAGGTTCTGGCTTCGCTGCAATTTCGCATTGCCCTGGGGTTGTTCGTCAGCGGAATCGCTGTCTATTTGGCTGTGGCTGGCGTAGATCTTGCTCAGGCAGGTCGCATTATAGCTCGCGCCCATTGGCCATTGATCGCCTGGGCTATTGCTAGCGTCATCGTTAATATGCTGTTCAAAATAGCCCGCTGGCGGCTGCTGCTGGATGCTAACCCAGGTCGAAACCATGCCTCTTTTGCGGCCTCGTTTTTAGCAGGCCAATTTTTGAACAACTTTTTCCCGCTGCGAGTGGGTGAAATCAGCCGGGTGGCGACTCTTGGACGCGGCGATGGGTATGCCTTTGTTGCAACCACGTTGCTCTTCGAAAAGCTCTACGATATGATCGCCTTTGGAGCGCTGCTCTTGATCCAGGCGTTATTCTCCTTGCCTTCGCAGTGGATACGCCCTTCGGTTTTCCTGTTTTTGGCTGCCGCAGTTTTGTTGTTTATAGTGGGTGCTGTGTTGGTTCGTCGCCTGGATTGGTTCGCTGAACGGCTGCCTGCGCGTTGGATGAGGGCGGATTTGCGTGCTGCGTTGCGCAGAAACTTGATGCTGGCTGCTGCGGGCGCAAAGTCTATCCAAAACCCGGTCACGCTGGCTGGGCTGGCGTTGCTCACTGCCTGCATTTGGTGTATGGCTGTGTTAACCAATCACCTGACTCAGGCAGCGTTAAGGCTAAACCTGCCATTGCAGACTTCCGTGTTGACGTTAATTGCTCTGCAAATTGGTATTTCGGCGCCTTCATTGCCGGGTCGGGTGGGAATTTTCGAATATGCTTGCATGCTGGCGTTACAGACCTATGGCATTGGCGCTGCAGCAGCGTTGGGTTATGGTGTTTTGCTGCATCTTATTGTTTATACGCCAGTATTGGCGCTTGGACTGCCCGCTTTTTGGTGGTTATCGGTGCGAAAAACAAGCGCGGGAAGTGAATATAATTTAGCGTTGGACTTGAGAGAACGCAGGTGAGCGTGATGTACTCGGTATTATTTGTTTGTACTGCCAACATTTGCCGTTCGCCCATGGCGATGGGATTACTGCGCGCCCAGGTCAGCCAGGAAGCGAATGAATGGCGAATAGAATCCGCCGGCGTTTGGGCGCAAAACGGGCAGCCGGCGGCTGTTTTTACCCGCCAGGTGCTGGCTGAAAGAGGCATCGAATTGGGCGACTTTCGTTCCCGCCCTATTACCCGCGATCTGGTGGAAAGCTTCAACTTGATTTTGACCATGGAACGCGGCCAGAAGGAAGCTTTGCGGGCTGCCTTCCCGCAACAAGCCTCGAAGGTGTTCTTACTAACGGAGATGGCCAACAAACTGGGGGATGTCGTTGACCCCATCGGCGGCCCGTTGATGGATTACGAGGACACGGCGAGAGAGATCGAGCAAATATTGACCAAGGGCTATGAAAGAATCCGTGAGCTGGCCGCAGATGCGCCAGATGCTGGTTCCTGAAAAAACCCCTGAGCTGCAAATCAAAGACCTGGTGCAGCTTGGCGTCATCCTGTTGATCACCTTGATCTATGGTTTGATCTACGTTTTTCTCGTCCCTCCCTGGCAACATTACGATGAACCTAACCATTTCGAGTATGTCTGGCTGGTTGCTCACCGCGATCGTTTGCCAGACGCTAACGACCGTCACCCACGCTTTAGCTGGAAAGTAATCCGTTCGATGGTGGAAAACGGTTTTTACGACCGGATTGGTGGCGCGCCTGAGCTTGGGTCAGACTTCCCGGCTAATTTAAAAATTCCAGGCCACTCGCAATTGGGCGAACCGCCGCTTTATTATCTGTACGTCGCGTTGCCCTTGCGCTTCTTGCCGCCTATTTCCATTGAGCGACAGTTGTATGTCGCGCGTTTGATGTCCCTCACACTGCTGTTGATCACAGTGATCGCTGCCTGGGGTACGGCGAGAAGCCTGGCGCCGCCAGGGCACCCGCTGCGTTGGCTGCTCCCGGCGATGATGGCGCTGTTGCCCGGTTTTGTGGATCTCATGACTGCGGTGAATAACGACGCGGCGGCGATTGCCAGTTTTTCGTTGTTTGTATGGGGCAGTCTGCGCTTGCTGCGCAATGGGCTGAGTTTACTCAACTTCCTCTGGACGGTCGCTGCTGCTGGGTTGACTTACTATACAAAAAATACGGCTATGATCGCCATTGTCGCGCTGCCGCTTGTATTGTTGCTGGCGGTTTTCCGCCGCAGATTGCGCTGGATCGCCTGGCTGACCCTGGGCGTGTCTCTATTGACAGGGTTAGCGTTTAGCCTCTCCGTGGATGACGCGCAAGGCTGGTATCGCGGCCATGCCTGGAAACAAGTTGCATCGCAAACAGCAGGGTTTCGCCAGCAATCCGCGGACGCGCCCCTGGGGACGCATGCCCTGATGATTGAGATGCCGCTGCAGGTTCCTGCGCGCCAAAAACAGACGGTTGTATTTCAAGTCTTGCCCCCCACAATCGCTCACAAAGTATATGATCACGAAGTTACCCTGGGCTTTTGGGCTTGGGGCAGTCAACCCATGACGGTTATCTCCCCAATTTTTAAGACTGCTCGGCAAGAATTTTCTATCCCTATCACGGTAACGACGCGACCTCAGTTTTTCGCAGTTCAAATTCGGACGCCGTCAGGTTCAGATCGCTTGTGGGTTGATTTTAATATAGAAACTGTGCAATCAAACGGGGGGCAAAATCCTCCCACCCCTTCTTCGGAAGGACAAACAGACGCCGCCGAAGTGGGAACTGCGCAGCTTTTCTATGATGGTCTGGTTTTGGCTCTTGGTTCGAGGCCGGTGGATTCTGCGCCGCTTTTCTATGCTGAAGATGCCTCTGCAGGCGTCTGGGGCGACCAACCCTTTGAGAATCTGCTGCGCAACGCTTCATTTGAGACCCCGGCGTTGCGGGTGAATTCTCGTCTGGACGATCTGGCAACACAGGTCATGCCAGATAACGCCCGCCCTTCGCTGATGCTGGCATCGCTTGCCGACCCGGCAGGGAGCGCGTACTATTTTCGCATCGTCGCTCAGCACCTTTTTCAGACTTTTTGGGCACGTTTTGGCTGGGGGCATGTGCCATTGATCTGGGAATGGGTCTATGGGGTGTTAGCGGGAATTTGCGGGTTGTGCTTGCTGGGCTGCCTGATCGGCGGCTGGCGAATGCGTCGCCGTTTGCCAGGGGACGTGATCGCGCTGGTCGCTCTGTCCATGGGGCTGGCATGGGGGTTGTCTTTGGCTCGTGGGGCGGTTTATCTCAATTATCCTTTTTATTACTTCCCAACTGCGCGCCATGCCTATCCGGCGATTATTCCTACGATGTTATTCCTCAGCGGTGGTTGGCTTGGATTAACCGGGGGATGGAAAATTGGTCGCATCCTCATCCTTGCGTTTTTGGCAGGTATTGGAGTACTTTCTATCTTTAGCATTGCCGTTTTTTATGGCAAAATATAAACATTGCGTTTTTACTGTTAGGTACGTGTTGGGCGGGTCATTTATCGTTTCGCAGCGTTGAGGCTTGGCGTGAAATAGCATATTTTAAGCGTTTGTAAGGAGGTCTCATCATGCGCGTTATAAAAACCCTACTATCGGTTCTCTTATTAGCCGGATTAGTTGGTTGTAACCTTGTGTGGAAATCGCCCGCAACGCCGACCGCCAATCCCCAAAGGGCTCTCGCGACTTTGATAGAGGCTATATCGTCGGCGGAGAATGAAACCGAAGCGCCCTCCCTCACCCAAACGGTAGAGGAGACGCCAACTGGCGAAGCGCTGGCTTCTGTTGAGCCTCCAGAGGGCGAGGAAACGCCTGTACCTGAAGCGCCGACCGTGCCTATCGCTACTCCGACCTTGCCAGGCGTCGCAGTGGATTTACCACCCTTTGACGCTGGCATGGAACTAAATGTAATGTCCACGCGAGATTTGGAGGTTGCTCTGCAAGCTGGCGCGCACTGGGTCCGCGTCAACGCCTTGAATTGGGCAGATATTGAGCCAACAGAAGGAGCGCGCAACTGGGCGGCGGCGAATGCCCTGGAGCAACAACTGCGCACGGCTGCCGCGTGGGGGGCGAAAACGATCCTCGTAGTGCGCACCACGCCCGCCTGGGCGCAGGCTGTACCTGGGATGCGTTGCGGCGCAGTGAAAGTGGATAAGCTTGCCGCCTTTGCGCAATTTGTCTATGAGGC
>Ga0226835_1001559_pt1 | contig 12000 bp, 11 predicted proteins | sample LAC_MetaG_1_FD_163627 | JGI IMG/M metagenome (GOLD analysis project Ga0226835, IMG submission 163627) | Anaerobic ammonium oxidizing microbial communities from anammox membrane bioreactor (MBR) in UC Berkley, California, United States -... | ecosystem: Engineered > Bioreactor > Anaerobic >...
TCACGATCGCGCAGCCCGCAGCGGCGCGATCTACCCGCCGGTCAGCAGAAGGCAGGAGCGATGTTCCCAATTGGTGACGACAACCACGGCGCGCGCGGGATCCCGCTGGTGACCGTCTCGCTGGTGGTGGTGAACGTCCTTGTGTTCATGTACCAGAGTGTGCTGCCGCTCGACGAGCTGCAGGCGTTCATCTTTAAGTACGGCGTTATCCCGGCCGAGATCGAAGCGGGGCGCGACCTGTACACCCTGTTCACGTCCATGTTTGTGCACGGCGGCTTCGCGCATATTTTTGGGAACATGCTCTTTTTGTGGATCTTCGGTGATAACATCGAGCAACGCTTCGGCTCGGTGCTGTACCTGCTGTTCTACCTGGCCTGCGGGCTGGCGGCCAGCCTGGCGCACATCTACACAAATCAGGGTTCACTCATCCCCAGCGTGGGCGCCAGCGGGGCGATCTCCGGCGTGATGGGCGCCTACGTGCTGCTCTATCCGTTCAACCGGGTGCGCGTGCTGGTCTGGTACTGGGGGATCATGTACGTCCCTGCCTACATGTTCCTGGGCATCTGGTTTTTGACTCAGTTGTTCAACGGGCTGATCGAACTTCAAGTAGCCACCGCGCAGACGAGCGGCGTCGCGTTCTGGGCGCATGTCGGCGGGTTTGTCGGCGGGCTGGTCGGCGGTGCGGTGCTGGGCGTGCTGCGCCGCGAGCCGCCACGCGATCCGTTCGAGACGGGCATCTGGGTGCAGCGCGGTTCGCGGCGCGATTTCCCCTTCGGCTAGCACGCCCGACCCGGCGCCGCGGCGCGATTACCGGGCGCGCATTGCTCTTTGCTACATTCTGATTGTCGGTGCGCCGCACCGCGTGGGTATTGGGATAGACAAGACGAGGGGGAACCCATGTTTCCGGTTGGCGACGATAACTATCCACGGCGCGGGTTTGCGTTTTTCACGCTGGCGCTTGTGGTGCTGAACGTGCTCGTTTTTCTTTACGAAGCCACGCTCGACCCGCAGCAGCTTCAGGATTTTGTGACAACCTACGGCATGATTCCCGCCGAGATCCAGCGAGGAGACGATCTGTACACCCTCATCACGTCGATGTTTGTGCACGGCGGCTGGGCGCACATCATCGGCAACATGCTGTTTTTGTGGGTTTTCGGCGACAACATCGAGCACCGGCTTGGCCCGCTGCTGTTTCTGCTGTTCTACATCGGGACCGGGCTGGCAGCCAGCGCGGCACACATCTACACCAACCAGGGTTCGACCATCCCCAGCGTGGGCGCTTCGGGCGCGCTGTCCGGCGTGCTGGGCGCCTATCTGGTCATGTACCCGACCAACCGCATCCGGCTGCTGATTCTGCGCGTGGGGATCGTATCGGTTCCGGCGCTGCTGTTCCTGGGCATCTGGTTCATCCAGCAGTTGATCAGCGGCGTGGCGGCGCTGAGCGTTGACACCGTGCAGACGACGGGCGTGGCGTTCTGGGCGCACATCGGCGGGTTTGTGGCGGGGGCGGCGCTGGCTGTTCCCCTGCGCGCCGCGACGAGCGACGAAGCCCGCGCTTGATCGGATGGGTGGACGATACACGGCTGTCACATTACAATGGAACCGGCACAGGACCGTCGCCGGGCGGCTCGTGCCGGGTTGTGTGTCTCGGTGCTGAGGGAGGGAAACCGTGCGATCGCCGCTGTTAGTGATCCTGGCGGGCGGGGCGAGTTCGCGTCTGTGGCCGCTGGAAGAGAAGTCGCTGATCAAGTTCATGGGGCGCCCGCTGCTCAGCATCCAGCTCGAGCGCTACTACCAGCTTGGCCTGGACGAAGCCGTGATCGTCGCCAACCCGGAGAACGAGGGCATGATCCGCACGCTGGCCGGTTCGGTGCCAGGGATGGCAGTCGAGATCGTCGTCCAGCCCGAGCCAAAGGGCATGGGCGACGCTCTGCTGCAGCTTCGCGACACGCTGCGGCGCGGCGGAAACCGGGCGCTGTACATCACGCAAGTGCACGATCTGACGGATGTCTTGCTCCACGAGCGGATGCTCACGGCGTACCAGTCCGGCGAGGCGCTGAGCTATCTGGCAGGCTACCGTGTGACGGACTACTTCCCCGGCGGGTACATGGTTCTGGGAGATGGCGGGCAGATCACGGACATCGTCGAGAAGCCGGGCGCGGGCAACGAGCCGAGCGACCTGGTCAGCATCGTGGCGCACATTCACGGCGACGCGGCGCTGCTGCTGGACGCGATCGAAGCTGAGTACGCCCGCGACGTGCCGACCGACGATCACTACGAGCGGGCGATGGCGCGACTGATGGGATCGCACCGCTTCCAGGCGGTGACGTACGAGGGACCGTGGCGCGCGATCAAATATCCCTGGCATGTGCTGGACGTGATGCAGTGGATGCTGGCCCAGATCGACCAGCCGCAGATCGCGCCGGACGTGCAGATCGAAGACGGCGTGCTGATCAAGGGGAACGTGGTCATCGAATCCGGCGCGCGGCTGTTCCACGGCGCGACGGTCGTCGGCCCGGCGTACATCGGGCCGGGCGCGATTGTCGGCAACGGCGCACTGGTGCGCGAGTCGATGATCGGCGCGCGCTCGGTGGTCGGCTACGCGACCGAGGTGGCGCGCAGCTACCTGGGCGAGGGTGTGCACACCCACGTTTGCCAGGCGCTCGATTCGATCCTGGACGACGGCGTGAACCTCTCGGCAAGCTGCACGACGGCCAACCTGCGCATCGATCAGGGGCCGGTCAAGTCCACCATCAAAGGCGAGCGCATCAGCAGCGGGCGCGACAAGCTCGGCCTGATCGCGGGCAAGCGAGCGTTCATCGGGGTTAACGTGATGACCATGCCGGGCGTCAAAATCGGGCGTGACAGCGAGATCGGGCCGACGACGGTGGTCAGCGAGGACGTGCCCGACGCAACGCGCGTGTGGGTCGAGCAGACGATTCGCCGCAAGGCGCGCATCGAGCAGGGGGCATCGTGATCGAGCCGGGCATCTTCAAGAAGTACGACATCCGCGGCAAGGCAGGCAGCGCGCTGACCGAGACCGCCGCCGAGCTGATCGGGCAGGCGTTCGGAACGGTTCTGCACGGGCACGGCCTGCGCGAGGTGATCGTCGGGCGCGATAACCGGCACAGCTCGCCGGCGCTGGCAAACGCGGCAATTGCCGGGCTGGTGCGGGCCGGGTGCAGCGTGACGGATATCGGCATGGTCGCCACGCCGCTGGTGTACTGGTGCGCGGTCGAGGCGGGGAACGTGGGCGGCCTGATGGTGACCGGCAGCCACCTCAAGCCGGAGATGAACGGCTTCAAGCTGGCGATCGGCAAAGACAACCTTTATGGCGAGCAGATCCAGACGCTGCGCGAGTTGATCGAGGCGGACGAGCTGGTCGAAGGGGCGGGCGAGGTCCGCACCGACGAGAGCGCCAGCGAGCGATACCTGACGATGGCCGAACGCAAGCTGGTGCCGGGCCGTGCGCTCAAGATCGTGGTTGATGCGGGCAACGGCATGGGTGGCCTGTACGGTCCGCCGCTGCTTGAGGCGCTGGGGCACGACGTGGTGTGCCTCTATTGCACGCCGGACGGCAGCTATCCCAACCACCAGCCGGACCCGCAGGTGCCCGAAAACCTGCGCGAACTGTGCGAGATGGTCCGCCGCGAGCGCGCCGACCTGGGTCTGGCGTTCGACGGGGACGCCGACCGGGTGGGCGTGGTGGACGATCAGGGTAACCCGATCCCGGCGGACCGCGTGCTGATCCTGCTGGCGCGTGACACGCTGGCCCGCCACCCGGGCGCGACGGTGGTTGCCGACGTGCTGAGCACGCAAGTGCTGTTTGACGAGGTGGCGCATGCCGGGGGCCGACCGGTGATCTGGATCAGCGGGCACTCGCTGATCAAGGCCAAGATGGCGGAAGAGGGCGCGCTGCTGGGCGGGGAGATGAGCGGGCATATCTTCATCGCGGACGATTACTACGGTTTCGACGACGGGCCATTCGTCGCCGGGCGCATCGCGCAGATCATCGCCCGGCAGGATCAGCCGCTGTCCGCGCTGATGGCGTCGATCCCGGCGCTGCACGCCACGCCGGAATATCGCCCGCGCTGTCCTGAGGACAAAAAGCAGGTCGTGATCGACGCTGTGCGCGAGCGGCTGGCGGCGGACTACCCGATCAACACGATCGACGGTCTGCGGATCACATTTGAGCACGGCTGGGGGCTGCTGCGTGCGTCTAATACGGAGCCGGTGCTCAGCCTGCGCTTCGAGGGCGAGACTGCCGCGCATGCTCTTGCGTACAAGCAGATCGTCCGTGCTGCCCTGGCCGAGGCGTTCCCGGAGATCGAGGATTTCTAGCGCGCTTCACATCCTCAACCCAAAGAACGCCCGGCCTCGAAACGAAAGCCGGGCGTTTTGTTGTGCAGGAGATAGGCGATGGAACACAGACTGGCAGATGGGGTGGGTAAGATGCTGTTCGACTTCGCACAGCCGCAGGCGCTGATCGGCTGGCGCGAGAGCAGCGATGCCATGCTGGGAGGGCGCTCTCGGGCGCGGCTGGTGGCGCACGAGGCGGGCCAGTCTGCGCTGTTTACCGGCTCGCTGGAGCCGGGCGAGGCGGGCGGGTTTGCTGCGGTGCGCTCGCCCGCGCTGCGCCTGGACCTGGCGCCCTACACCGGCATAAGGCTGCGGGCGCGCGGCGACGGGCGGCGCTATGGCCTGACGCTGAGCTGCCGCAAGCACGCCGGGATCCTCTACCAGCTTCATTTTGAGCTGCCGCCCCATATCTGGACCGTCTTGGAGCTGCCCTTCAAAGGTCTGGAAGCCACGATGCTCGGCTCGGTGTTGCCGCTGGCTCCGGAGCCGGATCTCAGCTTCGTGACGGCGCTGGGGCTGATGATCAGCGGGCAGGAAGCGGGGCCGTTCTGCCTGGAAGTCGCGCAGATCGCCGCCTATCTATGAGTGCCATGACCTTCGGCCCAGTCCGAAATGAGCCGCCTGGCCCTCCACCGCTCGTCCGTGCGGGCGTACGATGGGAGCAACTGTCCAGGTAGCCAGACGTGGAGGCTGTCATGGCGATTAAGGTCAATCAGGCGGCGGTCAGGCATGCCCGGCGGCTGATCGAGGCCGGGGACTACGTGTTCGATAGCGACTGGAGCGAGCGCCAGCCTTCCGCCGAGAAAGAAAATGCGTTTGTCGAGCGGCACGGCTGGACCGCGTACGGCGAGTGGTATCTGGCCGAAGACACGTCCGAAAACGAGGCTACGAAGGGGCGCTACAAGTTCCCGTACGGGGACTTCAAGCAGGTCCACCGCGACGGGGTGATCGCGGCCAAGCAGCGCGCCGCGCAGTACGATTACGCGGAGATCGAGCGGGCAGCCGACGAACTGCTGCAACTGATCGATCAGAAGGAGGGCCGCGAGAGCTAGTCTGGCTCAGCCGGCTCGCGCTCGCCGCTTTCCGGCCCGGCTTCCGGCGCGCGATTCAGGCGCAGCAGGATGCCTGTCGCGTCGTCGTGCGTTTTGATGCGGGGATACTGCTCGTGATCGGCGTCCTCGCGCTCGGCCTGGCGCAGCCGTGCCAGATAGCCCGCCAGCCCGTGCGCCAGGATCTGATCGGCCATGAAGGCGCGCCGCTCGTGCATGAGCGCTGTTGCGATGTCGGCGTCGGACGCGAAGACCTCGTCCGCGCTGGCGGGCCAGAGCAGGCCATCGGTCAGCACGCAGACGAACAGCGCCCGGTCCAGCGACAGCGTGCCGGTCTGCACGAAGTAGCGCAGTTCGGAGAGGCCATCCAGCACGCCGACGCCCTGGCCGGGTTGGGGCAGGCCGTGCTTATCAACGTAGTTGTGGCGCAGCCCGTTGTTCAGGTTGAGCTTGCGCACTTCCGGATGCTCGACCAGCGCGCGGAACGGCTGCCCGGGATGCTGCTCGCGCAGCCGGAGCGCGGCGCGCGCCAGAGCGCCGTCGAAATCGGCGGTGTGTGCGGCGGTCGGCATCTCGACGCGCCCATCCTCGTATAGCACAAACAGGGCGGTATCGCCGGCGTGCGCCCAGCGCAGGCTGTTGCTCGCCGGATCGTACTCCGCCAGTGTCGCCACGCAGGCGGGCAGCGCCAGCCGCACCAGGCGCGGATCGTGGCTGAGCGTCGCGTATACCTCGTCCGGGAACCCCATGCGTTCCAGCGTCAGCGCGCCAAACCGCTCCGTCAGCGTGCGCCCCAGCACCGCGTTGGCTTCGAGTAGCAGCGCGCGCGTGTCGGTCACCACGCCGTCGGCGATGAGGCGGGTCAGCGCGTCGCGCACGACGCGCGCGGCGTAAGCGGCGGGCGTCAACTTCTGCGGCAGGGCGTTCAGGTAGCGCTGGAGCGGGGGCGGGGTCAGGCGGGTGGTCGCGCCGTCGATGGCGGCGAACAGGATCCGCTCGCCCAGGTGCCCGGACTGCATGACCAGCCAGGCGTCCTCGTTGAGCCGGCCGGGCGCCCCGTCACACACGATCTCCAGGCTAGGGTGCGGGGTCACGGTAGACAGCGGCACGGATCACTCCTTCGGGCGCCCGCTGCGCCGGGTGCGCCGGGGAACAAAAAGGCATTCCGCGCGGATGGAATGCCTGGAAGAGCGGGTAAGGGGATTCGAACCCCTGACATTCAGCTTGGGAAGCTGACGTTCTACCACTGAACTATACCCGCGGATCGCCCGTTATTATACGGTTGACGCCGCGCGCCGTCAAGTCGCGGTTAGGCGCGACGCCGACCAACCCGGCCAGAACGCCCCAGGGCGGAACTGGCTCCGCCCTGGGCACGCGAGTGATCGGGGTTATGGGATGATGAGCGTCTGGCCGACGTAGATGCGATAGGGGTAGACCAGCCCGTTCGCGGCGGCGATCTTCGGCCAGCTCACGCCGTAGCGCAGGCCGATGCGGTACAGGTTTTCGCCCGGCTGGACCACATGCGTGCGCACCGCCGGGGGTGTGGTCGGCGGCGGGGTCGTGCCGTAGATGGGCAGCGTGTGGATGGGAATGCTCGGCAGCGCGTAGCTGACCGCCACCCAGCCGGTTCGCCCGTCTGGCAGGACGACCTGCACCCACTGGTTATCGGCGGTGCGATACGTGCCGAGGGTGAGCGTCGTGCCGTGCGGGTAGCTTGTCAGGATGGGATAGGCCCAGCCCGGCCCGCTGAAGACCGTCCCGCCGGGGCCGACGAAGACGGTCGCGCCGGTCGGGGCGCCGTAGACGGGCAGCGTCCAGAGCGAGATCCCGGCGCGGACGTAGCTGGCGTTGACCCAGCCCGTCTGGCCGTTCGGCATCACAACCTGAACCCACGAGGCGTCCGCGTTGCGGTAGGTGCCGAGCGGCAAGATCGTGCCCCGGTAGAACATGCCCAGGATGGGATACCACCAGCCGGGGCCGCTGCGCACGTTGAGCGCGCCGGTGTTGATCATGACGGTGCGGCCAACCGGCGCCGGAGACGGGGCCGGCGCCTGGACCGCGCCCGCCACACAGACGGACTTCATCCAGCCGAGGCGGCCGTCGGGTAGCACGACACGCGACCAGATGCCGTCGGCGGTGCGCTCGCCGGTCACGGTCACGGTCTGGTTGCGGTAATAGGTCGCCAGCGTCTGCGCGTAGATGTCCGGCGCCGCTTTGACGTCATCCGAATCGCAGGTGACCAGGGCGGATGTCCAGGTCGCGGCGCGCGCCGCCCCGGCGGGACACAGGCCGGCCACGAGCGCCAGCGCCAGCACGAGCGCGATGGCCGGATAGCTGATGAACTTGTGGGACTGAAGTTGCGCGTACATCGAGGCACCTCTCTGCCTTGCAAGGCGTATGCTGATTCCATCATACGCCCGTTTCACCCTGTCGGACGTGACGCGAAGACGCCGCGCAAAACATGCCTGCGCTACGCCTCGCCTACTGTGGGACTGCGTCTGCCGGCCGGGTGGGGATTCATCCGGCGGGCGGTGTAAACTGGGTATGGCGCGGCAGGTGAGAGCGGCTATAATGGCCCGCCGGGTCATCTGGAGATCAGAGGCAGCCTCGCCCCTTATGAAAAAACGCTGGTCCAGCATCATCCTGGGACTTGTGGTCAGCACGATCGCGCTGGCGGTGCTGCTGCGCCGCGATTTCTCCGGCGTGCGCGATGAGCTGCTCGGCGCCCGCTACTGGGCCGTGCTGCCCTGCGTCGCGATCTCGATTGTCGGGCTGTGGCTGCGCGGGGTGCGCTGGCGCGTGCTGCTCAACGGGCGGCTGCCGCTGGTGCGCAGCTTTCATATCCTCAACGTCAGCTATTTCATCAACGGCGTGCTGCCGCTGCGGGTGGGCGAGCTGGCGCGGGCCGTGCTTGCCGCGCGCGCCGATCCGCCTGTCCCGCCGCTGACCTCGCTCAGCACGATCGTGGTCGAGCGCCTGCTGGACACGCTGGCGGTCTTCGTGCTGATCGGCCTGACGCTGCTGATCCTGCCGGTTGGGCTGGAGATCGGCCTGGTGGGGGCGGCGCTGGGGATCGGCGCGGTGGTGGGTGTGATCGTGCTGGCCGTGTTTGCGCGGCGGCCCGCCTGGGCGCACCGCCTGCTCGACGGCGTCGGGCGGCTGCTGCCGCTGCTGCGTGGCCCCCGGGTGCACCGCTGGCTCGATCAGGTGCTGGAAGGGCTGGTGCCGCTGGGGTCGCCCCGGCTGGCGGTGCAGGCGATCGGGTGGACGGTGGCAGCGTGGACGGCTTCGGTCATTGCGGGCTACGTGATGATGTTCGCCATTTTCGACCAGCCGACCTGGGCCGCGTCGATGGCGATGATCGCGCTGGCGTCGTTTGCGATCGCGGTTCCCGCTGTGCCGGGCAATCTGGGGCCGTTTGAGGCGGCGGTGGTGTTCGGCCTGGCCGGGGCGGGGCTGGTCGAGAGCGCGACGGCGGCTCCGGCGGTGGCGTTCGCGCTGCTGCTACACGTGGTCAACCTGGGGACGTACATCCTGATGGGGTTGATCGGCCTGTGGGCGGAAAATGTGAGCCTGGGCGACGTTACCCGCGCAGCGCAGGCGCTGCGCGCCCGGCAGGAAGCGCCCGCCGTGCCAGAGATTGACGCGCCGCTCGGCTAAGCGGGCGGCGCTTTCCAGAAACGCGATTCCGATGAGTGCTTCTGACAGCGAACGTATCGAAGACGACAAGCCGCTGAAAATCCTGGTGGCGCTGCAATATTACCTGCCGCACCGCACCGGCGTGCCGATTCATGTGCAGCGCGTGGCGGAGCAGCTCGTCGCGCGCGGGCACCAGGTCACGATCCTGACCGCGCGCCACGCGATCGATCTCCCGCGCGATGAGACGATCAACGGAGTGCGGCTGGTGCGGCTGTGGGCACCGCTGCGCGTCAGCCGGGGGATGGTGATGCCGGCCTATCCCTGGGCGGCCTGGGGGCTGATCCGCCTGCACGATGTGGTCTGGCTGCACACGCCGATGCTCGAAACGGCGCTGATGGCCTTGCTGACCCGGCTGGCGGGCAAACGGCTGATCGCCACGCACCACGGCGATCTGATCCTGCCGCCGGGGCTGTTCAACCGGTTCGTGCGCTGGTTTACCTTTCAGAACTACGCCTACATGGCGCGGCACGCGGCGCGCTTGATTGCGTATAGTCATGATTACGCCGACCACAGCTATTACCTCAAGCCGTTCCGCGACCGTGTGTCGGTCATCTACCCGCCGATCGAGGTGCCCGAGCCGCAGCCGGAGCGCGTCGCCGAGCTGCGCGAACGCTGGCAGAAGGCCAGCGGTCCCCTGATCGGCTATGCCGGGCGCTTCGTGCAGGAAAAACGGCCCGACCTGCTGATCCGCGCGCTGGAAGTGATCAACCGTCACTATCCGGACGCACGGGTTGTCTTCGCGGGGGAGTACGACATCCGCTACGAGGACACCTGGGAGCGCAACCAGGCGCTGATCCAGCGCTACGAGGACCAGTTGATCTTCCTGGGCACTTTGAGCAGCATGCAGGCTATGGCGAACTTCTACGCGGCGTGCGACGTGCTGGCGATGCCAAGCGACACGGAGTGCTTCGCGCTGGTGCAGGTCGAGGCGATGCTGTGCGGGACGCCGGTCGTCATGACCGACACCCCCGGCGGGCGCGTCCCGGTGACGGTGACCGGCATGGGGCGGATCGTCCCGCGCGGGAACTGGCAGGCCCTGGGCGAGGCGATCGTCGAGGTGCTGCGGCACCGCGCGGAACTGGTTAAGCCGCGGGCGGAGATCGAGCGCCTTTTCAACCTGACAGAAACGGTTGACCGTTATGAGAAGCATTTGCGCCGGGCAGCGCGGCCCTAGCCATTTCGACCACGCCGCGCCAGGCGGTATGATAGAACCGATTTGAGTCCGAACGCAGACCGGTCGGATCCGCACACGACGAGCCGAAGATGGTTGACCCCGAACTGATCCGGCATATGACCCGCAACGAGGCCGATATGGCCTTCAAGAAGCGCGTGCAGACTATTTTCGAATGGATCCCGCTGCACGACGGCGCGCGCCTGCTCGACTGCGCCTGCGGTCGCGGTTATTATCTGAACATGATCCGCTACGTCAGCCGGTGCGAGCTGGTCGGGCTGGAGCTGGAAGACGAGATCATCCGCAAAGCGCAGCGCAACGTCGGGCACCTGCCGGGGATCACGCTGACGCGCGGCAACATCTACGCGCTGCCCTTTCCCGACGACTGGTTCGACGGCGTGATCCTCTCCGAGATCCTGGAACACATCGAGGACGATGTGGCCGGGCTGCGCGAGGTCCGGCGCGTGCTTAAGCCGGGCGGCGTGGTGGCGATCACCGTGCCCAATGCGAATTACCCGTTCCTGTGGGACCCGATCAACAAGACGCTGGAAACGCTGTTCCACACCAGGATCCGGCGCGGGCCGCTGGCGGGCATCTGGGCCAACCACGTGCGCCTGTACACCCGCGAGCAACTGCGCGCGGCGGTCGAGGGGGCGGGGCTGGTGGTCGAGGCGGAGCGCGCCTTCACCCACTACAGCTTCCCGTTCATTCACAACCTGGTCTACGGGTTGGGCAAGCCGCTGCTGGAGTCTGGCTTGCTGCCGGGCAAGCTGGCCGACGCCGCCGACCGCACGACGTTTGATCGCAACAACGGCAGCCTGCTCAATCCGATCAACCTGGGTGTGGCGGTGCTGAACTTCTTCGACCGGCCCAACAAGCTGAACGAGCCACCGGGCCGGAGCACGGTTAACCTGGCTCTGCTGGGGCGCAAGGCGGCATCGTGAGGCGGGTAGAGGGTAGCCGCCCGGCGCGGGCGGTGGTGATCATCGTCGCCGCCAGTGCCGCGCTGGCGCTGATTTTGGCGCTGGATCTGGTGCCGTTTCTGCGCGGCGCGGAGCTGTTTCACTGGCAGTGGCCGCACGAGCCGGTCCCATTAGGGCGGGCGCTGGCGCTGGGGGCGGGGGTTGCCGTCTTCGCGCTGGTGGCGGCGTGGCTGATCCGGGCGGCGTGGACGCGGGGCGCGCTTGCCTGGGGGATGCTGGGCGCGGTGGCGCTGTCGCTGCTGGTGACCTGGGCGCGCGCGGGGAACCCGCTGGCGGAGCTGTTCTACCGGACCGCATCGCTGACGGCCACCGGCCCTTACACCGCCGCCGGGCTGATCGACTGGTCCGATCCCGCCTGGCACGACTGGCCGGCGGTGATGGTGGATTACCGCGAGCTGAGCCAGCATGTGGCGCTCAGCCCGCCGGGCCTGCCGCTGGTCTACGCGGGCGCGGCGGCGGGCTTCGAGCAACTCCCCGGCGTGGCGGGGGCGATCCGGCGCGCGCTGGTGCCGCTGCAGTGCGACAATTACACCCTGCTGCAGTTCTCGGCGGGGGAGTGGGCGGCGGCGCTCGTCGGGCTGCTGATGCCCGTCTGGGCCGCGCTGACCGTCCTGCCGCTGGCGGCGGTGGCCCGCCGGATGGCGCTCGATGCTCCCTGGCTGGCGCCGCTGTGGGCGCTGGTCCCCGCGGCGCTGATGTTCGCCGGATCGTGGAACACGGTCTACCCGGCGCTGAGCGT
>Ga0226835_1001560_pt1 | contig 11998 bp, 10 predicted proteins | sample LAC_MetaG_1_FD_163627 | JGI IMG/M metagenome (GOLD analysis project Ga0226835, IMG submission 163627) | Anaerobic ammonium oxidizing microbial communities from anammox membrane bioreactor (MBR) in UC Berkley, California, United States -... | ecosystem: Engineered > Bioreactor > Anaerobic >...
TGCGCCGCCAGATAGGCTTCCATGAAAGCATCGAGGTCGCCGTCAAGGACCGCCTGCGTGTTGCCGGTCTCGTACCCGCTACGCGTGTCCTTCACAAGCTGGTACGGGTGCAGCACGTACGAGCGGATGGCGTTGCCCCACCCCGCGCTGACGTGCTCGCCCTTTAGCTCGGCGAACTCCTCCTCCTGCTTGCGGCGCTCCAGGTCCAGCAGGCGCATCTTGAGCACCTGCAGCGCGCGCTCTTTGTTCTGCATCTGGCTGCGCTCGTTCTGGCAGCTTACGACCAGCCCGGTCGGCAGATGGGTAATGCGCACCGCCGTCTCGTTCTTCTGCACGTTCTGGCCGCCCGCGCCGCTGCTGCGGAACGTGTCGATCTGCAGGTCCTTCTCGTCGATGGTGATATCGATTTCCTCTTGCACGTCCGGCCAGACCTCGACCAGACAGAACGATGTGTGTCGCCGGTTGGCCGCATCGAACGGGCTGAGGCGCACCAACCGGTGGACGCCCGCCTCCGATTTCAGGTAGCCGTAGACGTAATCGCCCTGGATTGACACCGTGGCGCTCTTGATGCCCGCTTCATCGCCCGGCGTTTCATCGACGATCTCCGTCTTGAAGCCCCGGCGCTCGGCCCAGCGCAAATACATGCGCAGCAACATCGCGGCCCAGTCCTGCGCGTCGGTGCCCCCTGCCCCGGCGTGAATCGCCAGGTACGCGTCTTCCGCGTCGTACTTGCCGCCCAGCTTGGCGCGGAAGGCCAGCCGCTCGACGTCAGCGGCCAGCGCGTCGGCTTCGGCGGTCAGCTCCGGCACAAGCGATTCGTCATCCAGTTCCGCCAGCTCGATCGCGTCGTTCAACCGCTGGCGTGTGTTCAGCCACAGCCCGGTAGACTCTTTCAGCCGCGCCAGCCGGCGCATCGTTCGCTGCGCCGTGTCCGGATCATCCCAGAATCCAGCCTGGGTCGATTGCTCTTCGAGGCGCGCGACCTCATCCACATCCGCCGCTACGTCAAAGACGCTCCATAAGCTGTTCGACCGTGCGGCGCATCTCGTTCAATCGGCTCACCAGGTTCTCCACGTTGATTACTCCTCGTCCTCATCCCCGTTTTCGAACAGGCTGTCGACAAACTTGGCGGGGTTGAAAAACACCAGATCGTAGACACTCTCGCCGATCCCGACATAGTGGATCGGCAACCCCAGTTCCTGCTGGATCGCGAACAGCATCCCGCCTTTGGCCGTGCTGTCCAGCTTGGTCACAACCACCCCTGTCACATCGATCGCTTCCTGGAACTTCTTGGCCTGCGTCAGCGCGTTCTGCCCGGTTGTGCCGTCCAGCACCAGCAGCGTTTCGTGCGGCGCGTCCGGGATCACCTTGCGCAGCACATCGCGCACCTTGACCAGCTCGGCCATCAGGTTGAAGTTGCTGTGCAGGCGGCCCGCCGTGTCCACAATCAACACCTCGGCATGGCGCGCCCGCGCCGCGCTGATCGCGTCGTAGACTACCGCCGCCGGGTCGCTGTTGGGCAGCCCGGCGATTACCGGCACACCCGCCCGCTCGCCCCACAACTTGAGCTGGTCGATGGCCGCAGCGCGGAACGTGTCGCCCGCTGCGATGATCACCTTGCGGTTGTTCAGCCGCATGCGATAGGCAATCTTGCCGATAGTCGTCGTCTTGCCAGAGCCGTTGACCCCCGCGATCAGCATGACAGACAGCTCGCGCCCGCTCAGGTTGAGTGGCGTCGGTTCGGTCAGCAGCTTGCGCAGCTCGTCTTTCAGCGCCTCGGTGAGCTGATCCTGCCGCGTGATCCCGTCGCGCCGGACCCGTTCCTTGAGGCGCTCCATCAGCCGCAGCGTCGTCGGGACGCCCACATCGGCCTGGATCAGCAGGGCTTCCACGTCGTCCCAGGTATCTTCATCGATTTCGGTGGCCCCGAACGCCTGGGCAATGCGCCCAAAGAACGACTGCCGCGTCCGGGCGAGACCTTTTCGTAGTGATGTCACGCCTGTTTACCTTCTCCTGATCACTGTGCTGCCCCGGCCAGCCTCGCCTGGCGGCCACGGGACAGCCGGGCGGGTGACTCGCTGCTACCCACCCCGGTGGAGTATAGTAATTCGCTCACCCACCTGCAAACTTCTATATGCAACCCCGTTTGATTCCGTTATACTTACCCGTGGGGGAGCACACTCGTGCCGGATGCACTCGGGCCGCGCCGGCTCAAGCCGTCGTTATTTTGCTGTCACCTGGCTGGCGAACAACATGGATCAAGCCCATATTCGCAATTTCTCGATCATTGCCCACATCGACCATGGCAAAAGCACCCTGGCCGATCGCCTGCTCCAGATCACCGGCACGATCAGCGAGCGCGAGATGCAAGAGCAGGTGCTCGACAGCATGGAGCTGGAGCGCGAGCGCGGGGTCACCATCAAGGCATCCGCCGTGCGCATGCAGTACCAGGCCAGCGACGGGCAGACTTACGAGATGAATCTGATCGACACGCCCGGCCACGTTGATTTCTCGTACGAAGTCAGCCGCGCGCTGCAGGCATGCGAGGGCGCGATCTTGGTGGTAGACGCCACGCAGGGCATCGAGGCGCAAACTCTCGCCAACCTCTACATGGCGCTCGAGCAAAACCTCGACCTGATCGCCGTCGTCAACAAGATCGATCTGCCCGCCGCCCAGCCGGACGAGGTCGCGCAGGAAATCGAGGAACTGATCGGGCTGGACGCCGCCGACGTGCTGCAGGTCAGCGCCAAAACCGGCCAGAATGTCGAGCAGATCCTCGAAGCGGTGGTACGCCGTATCCCGCCGCCGCGCGGCAACCCAAACGCTCCCGCGCGCGCCCTGATCTTCGATAGCCATTACGACTCGTACAAAGGCGTGATCGCCTACGTGCGCGTCTTCGATGGCACCATCCGCAAAAACGACGTCCTGCGCCTGATGGCATCCGGCGCCGAGGTCGAGCCGGTTGAGATCGGCATCTTCAGCCCCGACATGCAGCCGATCGATGTCCTCACCGTGGGCGAAGTGGGCTACATCGCCACCGGCCTGAAGACGGTGCGCGAGTGCCGCGTGGGCGATACCATCACCCAGGCGGCCAACCCGGCCCCCGAGCCACTGCCCGGCTACAAACAGGCCAAGCCGATGGTCTTCGCCGGTTTCTACCCCTCGGACAACGACGACTATAACGACCTGCGCGACGCGCTCGAAAAGCTCCAGCTCAACGATGCCTCGCTGATCTTCGAACCCGAAACGTCTCAGGCGCTCAACTTCGGCTTCCGCGTCGGGTTTCTCGGTCTCTTTCACATGGACATCGTGCAAGAGCGGCTGGAGCGCGAGTACGACCTCGATCTGCTGGCGACCGCGCCCAGCGTCGAGTACCAGGTTGTGCTGCGCAGCGGCGAGGTGCTCACCATCCACAGCCCGGCCGATCTGCCCGACGAAAGCGCGATCGCTGAGATCCGCGAGCCGTGGATGGCGATCGAGATCTTCACGCCCGAAGAGTTCATCGGCCCCATTATGGACCTCGTCACCAAGAAACGCGGCATCTATACCAGTATGGAATATCTGGACCAGAAGCGCGTGCTGCTCAAGTACGAGATTCCGCTCGCCGAGCTGATCGTGGATTTCTACGACCGGCTCAAGTCCGCCACACGCGGCTATGCCAGCCTGGATTACCATTTCCTGGAGTACCGGCCAGAGAAGCTGGTCAAGCTGGATGTGCTGGTCAACAAGCAGCCGGTGGACGCGCTCGCCATGATCGTGCACCAGGACGAGGCCTTCCACAAAGGGCAGCGCCTGGTGTCCAAGCTCAAGCGCCTGATCCCGCGTCAGCTCTACGAGGTCCCGATCCAGGCGGCCATCGGTAAACATGTGGTCAGCCGTGCCAACGTCAAAGCCCTGCGCAAAGATGTGCTCGCCAAGTGCTACGGAGGGGATGTCACGCGCAAGAAAAAGCTGCTTGAAAAGCAAAAGAAGGGCAAGAAGCGTCTCAAGATGATCGGCAACGTCGAAATCCCCCAGGAGGCTTTCATGGCGGTATTGAGGTTGGACGACGATGACTGATTGCTGTGGTCATGCACTTCCCGACCTTCCCCAGCGCGTCGAGGGCGAGCGGCTGCTGATCCGGCCCACGACCAGGGCCGATCTGCCCTATCTTCAGCGCTGGTGGAACAACCCTGCCGTGATGGGGCCGGTTGGCAACGTGGACGGCATGCAGTATGACGAGCGGGATATGCAGGCCTGGTACGAGCGCCATGTCCAGGGCAAGCCCGTCGCCACCCACTTCATGATCTGCCTGCGCAGCGGGACACAGCCCCCAATTGGCGAGTTCTATATCGCCTGCGACGATCGGCCGGGTAGCATTTCCTTTTCGCTCTTGATCGGCGAAGTTGAGCTGTGGAACAAGGGGTATGGGCGCGAAGCCGTCCTCACCTACGCCCGTGCGCTCTTTGCCACCGGCACGTGCAACGCCCTGCGCATGGACGTGCGCCGCTCCAACGCGCGCGCGCTCGGCTGGTGCGAGAGCATCGGTTTTGAGGTGGAGCACGAATGGGCCAATGGCCGCGCGCTCACCCTGATTCTGACCCGCAGCGCCTTTGAGGGCCGCTACGGCCCGGTACACACCCGTTAGCGTCTGGGCGCGCCCATCATCACCCGCATCGAAGACCGCGCGCCCGCGCCCAGCAACAATGCAGATCGCTCGATCTGTCCGGTCCCCAATCGAACGCAACCGTTAGGAGTCGCCGGTGATTCCGTTTCCGCGCGAGCCGCTGGCCGCTGCACCGCGTCCGCCCCGCCCGCCGCTTCCCGCCGCGTTTTACCGGGCGCTGGTGGGTCTGTTGCTGTTCGCCTTCGCAGTCACGATCCTTATTCCTGTCGTCCCGCTGTTCATCACCGATCGCCTCGGCGCCACCGAGCAGTGGATCGGAACGGCGACCCTGATCCTGGCGTTCACCGCTGTCACGTCGCGCATCCCTACCGGGACGCTCTCCGACCGGCAAGGCCGCCGCCGGTGGATGCTGATCGGGGCATTGCTGAGCCTGGCTGCCAGCGTGTTCTATCTCGCCAGTCACTCCATCGCCGTGTTTATGCTGGCGCGCATCGGTACCGGCGCAGCGCTGGGCATTTTCACGACCGCCAGCAAGGCGCTCAGCGCCGACCTGGCGCCCCCATCGCGGCGGGGCGAGGCGCTCGGCCTGAACAACGCCGCTTTCTCCGTCGCCGGGATCTTCAGCCCGCTCGTTGGCGAGGGCCTGAAAAACGCGCTTGGCTTCGAAGCGGTTTTCGCCCTTAGCGGCGCGCTGAGCCTGCTGGCACTGGGGGTGACATACACCCTTCCCACCGACCATCCCGACATGTCGGAATCCAACGGTGCGCGGCGTGACACCGTCCTTGCCCTGCGCCAGCGAGGAACCTGGGCCGCGATTCTGCTGATCGTCGGCGCGGGCGCACTGCTGACGCTGATGTTCACCTTCTACCCGCTGCTGGCCGAGCGCACTGCGCTCTATGACGACGCGCCGCGCCTGCTGGCCGCCGTCGCTATGGGCCTGGGGTTGAGCATCTGGTCTCTGATCGATACCGTCATCGAGCCGGTGGCGGGGCGTGTCTCGGATGCCATCGGGCGCCAGCCGGTCGCCCTGCCGGGGCTGGTGATCGCCGCGGCAGGAGTCGTGCTGCTCAGCCGGGCAACCGGCACCGCCAGTGCCTACGGCGCGATTGCGCTGATGGCGTCCGGGTGGGGGATGGTGCGCGCCATCGCCGACGCGGTCGCGCAAGACGCGATCCCGCCCGCGCTGCGCGGCATTGGTACGGCGTTGCTCTACACCAGCTTCGATCTGGCGATCGGGATCGACGCGCAGCTTCTTGGCGGCATGATCGACGGCGCGAACTTCGACACGTTTTTCACCGCAACGCTGGCGCTGTTCCTCGGCTTTGGCACGCTGGGGTTCGCGCTGACGACACGGCTGCGCACCTACGCCGCACCGCAGGTCGCGCCGATGCCCACCGACCCGGCATGCTGAGCGCTCGCACGCGGCGCCCTAGCCGCAGCCGGGATCGCGCCGGCAGTCCGCGATCCATTCCGCGACACTGGCACGCATCACCGGCGGCAGATAACCCGCCGTCTCCAGCACGGGCAGCGCCGCGGCCAGCGTCAACGCCGGGCGCACAGTCCAGCCGCGTGCTTCCAGCGCCTCGCGCGCACCCAGCCCAAGATCCAGCACGGCGATCAGGGCGTGCACATCCAGCCCCACACGCCCGGCCAGCGTGATGATCGCATCCGCCTGCCCCGCATCCAGCAGCACATCCGACAGCAGCGCGGTGGGGTGCCCCACATCGTAAGCGCCCTCGATCGCGTAGGCCGGAGCGTCGGCGCCGGGCGCGGCGTACACTGCCGGAATCCCGGTCTCCAGGCTCAGCGCGACCGCAATCGGTAGGGCGCCCGGCGCGGCCAGCACTCGATCGATCGCCAGGCCGTCCAGCAACGGGACGAGCGAGCGGGCCACAGCGCGCAGCAGCGCCGGGTAGGAGGGCAGCCAGCCCAGCCGGATCGCGACCGGCCACCACCCCCCGCCGGCCTGCTCGAAGCGGCCAAAGCCGATCAACCCCGCCTCGGCCAGCGACCGCGCCAGTGCCGCATCATCTGTTTGCGACAGCATCACCGCGGCCCCTCTCCGGCAGCCTGCCGCGACAGCCGCCAGGCCATACTCATCCCCCATGTCCCGGCCCAATACGGCGCCTCGGAATTGGCCCCGCCGAAACCGTAACACCGGCTGCGCTCCTCGTGTGCGGTGAGCGCCGTGATGCCTGTGCCCGCGTCGAAGGTCACGATCGCAATCACCACATCGGCACCGGTTTCCACCGCCAGACGCTTCGCCTCGCTACGCGACAGATAGCAATAGTCCAGCGACGCCGGATCGCTGGCCTCAGCCGGGTCCATTCCCAACCGCGCCAGCAGCGCCGCCAGATCGTCGTCGCATGTCTCGCAGGTGATCCCATCACCGTTCCCCAGCCGCGCCGCAAAGACATCGCCCTCGGGGCCTGTGTAGCTAACCGCCAGCTTCCACCCCCTCTCGCGCAGCAGCGCGCGGAACACGTCTTCGAGCTGATCCGTACCCGTCCCGTAAATGTATTCGCCGACGCGCTCGCGGATGATCGCCTCGGCCTCGGCGATCATCCGATCGGCCTCGGCTTCGGTGTCGGCGCGGGCGGTGATGCGAATGTCGGTCTGGCCGGTGTGTGCCGCCAGGCCGACGGTAGGGTTCGTCCAGGTCATCAGATCGCTGATGCGCGCGTCGATCTGGCTCTCGCCGATGCCTGCCGTGCGCAGCACCAGCGCCTTGATAATCCCCAGTCCACCCATCCGCTCGCGCAGATACGGGATCACGCTCGCGTCCAGGATGTCTTTCATCTCGCGCGGCACGCCGGGCAGGCTGATAACCGTCCCGATCTCGCTCTCGACGATGAAGCACGGCGCCGTTCCCAGCCGGTTGTGAATCGGGATCGAGCCAGCCGGGATATACGCCTGGACCCGGTTGTTCTCGCTCATCTGCGCGCCAAGCTGGCGGAACCGTTCCGCGATCTGGTCGAGCAGCTCCGGGTGGAACTCAAGCTCGCGCCCGGTCGCCTGCGCGACGGCCTGGCGCGTCATGTCATCCACTGTGGGACCAAGCCCGCCGGTGGTGATCACAACGTCGGCGCGGGCCAGCGACGCCCGGATCGCCGCGGCGATACGCTCCAGGTTGTCGCCCACCGTCGTCAGGTAGAAGATGTTCACGCCAATATCCCGCAGCTTGCGCGCAATATAAGCGGAATTCGTGTCCACAATCTCCCCAAGCAGCAGTTCGGTCCCGATGCTGATGATCTCGACGTTCATGCCTTTCCTCTCTCAATCGCACGCGGCAACGGCCAGACACACAGCAACCGCCCGGATAACCGGGCGGCCACACTCGCACACCAATACGCCCACGGTGGCGGTTGAACAGCAGAGGTCGAGCGGTGACGGCCCGCACCTCACGACGCCACAGCAGGCTTTCCCGGTGAATCATCCAGTGTAATCGGTGGCGCGTCGCTTTTCAACTGTGCCGCGCCCGTGCGTTCGCCAAGCAATCGCTGGCGAAAAGCCGGGATGTTCAGCCACAGCAGCACGCCAATAGAGAGCAGACTGCCGTACAGATAGTCCAGGGTGTTGGTGCGGACCAACTGAGCGGGCGCATCGATCAGCAGAATCGATACGGCGCCGATCACGGCCAGATACCAGCCTGCCTTGCGGCGCATGATCAGCAGCGGGATCGATATCACCAGCCCGGCAGCGGCGATCCAGTTGATGTCGCCGGTCATGGTGAGAATCCACCACTCCAGCCCTTCATACAGCGGCTTGCCTGGCCGCGTCATGAGTTGGCGCTGCGCGCCCACGCCGATCACAAAAGCGTGTGTCGCCAGCATACCGATAAAGGTAAACACGAGCAGGTCCGCAACCTTGTGCACGCGATCCGTGTTGCGCAGCGCCAGCGTCGCCCAGAATCCGATCAGCCCGGCAAAGGCGATAATGAGCGGAATTGGGAACGCCCCTTCGACCCAGCTCACGAACGGCAGAAACATGAACATCCCGCCGATGGACGGCATGGCGTACGCGGTCAATGTGACGGGCAGTGTCCAGCCCTGCCCCTGGCGAATAGCCGGCGCGCTGACCAGCAAAGTAGCTCCGGCCACAAACGACAGCGCCCGCCACAACGGATAGAACAGCGTGAAGAGCGAAATTCCGCTCAGGAACTGCGGGCGCTCTTTGACCACCTCCAGCAATTTCTCAAGTACCGGGTCGAGCGAGTTCTGAACAAGGAATGGCACCGCGATCAGCAGAAACAGGCCGATGACCACAGCCAGCACGGCCAGGATAGAACGGTTGCGTTCGGACATATCCAGCATCATTGTCCCCCTTTGAAGCAGAACTGAGTTCCTGGGCCTTACCCGGAATCACCAAGCGGTTTGTGCAAAGTATCACACAATTGTTAAGGTGTGTCTTTGCGCTAACGCAAATCTCGCTCCGGCAAGCGTCCGATGCTATAGTAGCCATCAGGCCGGCAATGCGGGCCGTGTCCTGACAGAACGCCATGCGGAAGACATGAGCCAGGTATGACCGACCGGCGACAATTTCTGGGACGGCACGCCGAAGAACTGGTGGCCGCGCGCTTACTTCGTGCCGGATACCTCATCCGCGCGCGGAACTGGCGCAATTCTCTTGGCGAGCTGGACATCATCGCCGAGCAGAACGGCGAGATCGTGTTCGTCGAGGTGCGGGCGCGGCGCGGACCGCTGGCGACGGCGCGCGCCCTGGCGCTGGAAAGCGTTAGCCCGCGCAAACAGGCGCGTCTGCTGGCCCTGGCCGAAGCCTACCTGGCAGCGCACGATCTGGAGTCCGTCCCCTGGCGAATCGACGTCGCCGCTGTCGCATTCGACCGGACCGGCGCCAGCATCGAGGTGATCCATCATGCCGTCGCCTGGTAGCGACGCCTGCGGCGTGCAGTGGTCGCCCGCGCAGCCGGGCAGTGCCACCACAACAGCGCCCGCGCCGGCTGCCGAGGTGCGGGATGCCCGCTACCCGCTGATTGTCGTGTTGGGACCCACCGCCACCGGCAAAAGCGCGCTGGGCATCGCGCTCGCGCGGCGCTTTGGCGGCGAGATTGTCAGCGCCGACAGCCGCCAGATCTACCGGGGGATGGACATCGGCACCGCCAAACCCACGCCCGAACAGCGCGCAGCCGTGCCCCACCACCTGCTTGATGTGGTCGACCCCGACCAGACATACACGCTGGCCGAATACCAGCGGGCCGCCTACGCTGCCATCGACGACATCCACACCCGTGGCGGGCTACCGCTGCTGGTCGGCGGCACAGGCCAGTATATCAGCGCGGTGATCGAAGGTTGGGGCATCCCCGAAGTGCCGCCCAATCCGGACCTGCGCGCCGAGCTGGAAGCCTTCGCCGCCATGCATGGCGCGCAGGCCCTGCACGAGCGCCTGCGCCAGCACGATCCCGACGCCGCGGCCCGCATCGACTATCGCAACGTCCGCCGGGTGGTGCGGGCGCTCGAAGTCTGCCTGGAGACGGGCACGCCGATCTCGGTGCTGCAGCGCAAAACGCCGCCCCCCTATCGTCTGCTGCAGATCGGGCTGACCCTGCCACGCGATCTTCTGCACGCGCGCATCAACCGGCGCGTGATCCAGATGGTGGAAGACGGGTTGGCGGGCGAGGTGCGCGGCCTGCTCGAAGCGGGCTATACTTGGGAACTGCCGTCGATGAGCGGGCTTGGCTACGCGCAGTGGCGACCGTACTTTGCCGGCGAGCAGTCGCTCGACGAGACGGTCACCGCCATCCAGCAGGCCACCCGCGCCTTTGCCCGCCGGCAGATCACCTGGTTCAAGGGGCACGACAGCGGCATCATATGGCTGGATGTGTCTCAGGATGATCCGGAAGCCGAAGGGATACGGCTGGTCGAAGACTGGATTCTGCACGAAGGGTAGCAAGCAGCATGGCGCGTCGAAGCAGTAACAGCATGCGCGACCGGGTTGGGTTCCTCGACCGCACGCGGTTCGCGCTGGTCATCGGGCTGGTGCTGTTGGTCGGCGTCACAGTGCTGCCCCGCGTCTACCCGGCGGCCCAGCTGGGACCTCAATGCACCAATCTCGCCGCGCCCATCGGCGGCAACAACCGCTCGGTGCTGGCTCAGGCCGGCGGCGACCAGCAGGAACTCGGCCTCGAACTGCGCCTGGAAAGCCGCGTCATCACCACCGAGGAACCGCTGATCATTCACCTCACCTTCGCCAACCGCGACATCGGCCCGGTCATCCTCTATCTGACCGACGCTACGCCCCCGCTGACCCGGCTAGAAAACGACACCGGCGTCTCGTTCGAGATCCGGCGTGTGGGCACCGACCAGCCGCTGATAGACAACGCCGCGCCGCGCGGCGCGCCGCAGTCGTACCCCAGCGATCAGCTTCACCTGCTGGGATCGCGCACCCGCTGCACGCAGACCTATCGCTACACCGCGCAGCAGCTCAGCGCGATCGGCCTGCAGCCGGGCGAGTACCGTATCCGCGCTTTCTACCGCAATCCGAGTTCGGGCGTGCTGCCCCCGCCCGCCTCAGGCCAGCCGCCGACCGCCACCCCCGCCTACACCGATCAGGGTGTGTGGGTCGGCCAGACCTCGTCCGGAGAAGTGCTCTTCAGCGTGGTCACGCCCGGCTCGCTGCCCCCGGCGGGCTGATCGTGCTCAGCGCCGCGTTACGCGGTCGATGCCATCGGCCAGCCAGTTGATCGCCAGCACGGTCAGGCTCAGCGCCACGCCGGGCGCCAGCGCCACCCAGGGCGCGGTGCGGAACGCCTGCCGCCCGTCCGCCAGCATCACACCCCAATCCGGTGCGGCGATGTCGCCCCCAAAGCCCAGGAAGACCAGCGCCGCGCTGTTGAGGATCGCCCAGCTCAGCGTGACGCCTGCAAACGCCAGCAGCGGCGGCGCGATGGTCGGCAAGATATGCCGCACCAAAATGCCGGCCGGACGCGCACCGATGGCACGGGCCGCCTCGATGTAAGGACGTGCCCGGGCTTCCAGCACGGCGGCGCGCGTCACGCGAGCGTAGGCCGGAATTCCGGCGATCCCCACCGCCGCCGCGATCTGCACGCTCCCGCTGCCCCACAGTGCCAGCAGCGCCAGCGCCAGCACCAGCGCGGGTACGGCCAGCAGCGCGTCCATCAGTGTCATCAACAGGCCATCCACCCAGCCGCCCGTCGCTCCCGCCGCCGCGCCGACCAGCAGCCCCGGCCCCAGCGTGATCACCACCGTCAGCAGCGCAACGGCAAATGTCCGACGCCCCCCGTACAACACGCGGCTGTAAACGTCACGGCCCAGCAGGTCGGTTCCGAACAGGTGCTCGCGCGAGGGGGGTTGGAGTTGCGCTTCCGGCGCCGCCGCGCGCGGATCGTGCGTCGCCAGCAGGGGCGCCAGGGCC
>Ga0226835_1001561_pt1 | contig 11983 bp, 9 predicted proteins | sample LAC_MetaG_1_FD_163627 | JGI IMG/M metagenome (GOLD analysis project Ga0226835, IMG submission 163627) | Anaerobic ammonium oxidizing microbial communities from anammox membrane bioreactor (MBR) in UC Berkley, California, United States -... | ecosystem: Engineered > Bioreactor > Anaerobic >...
CTCCTCGATGGGGTCCTCGGGGTGGGCGACGAGGACCGGCGCCACCATGACCGACCTGACGGGGTCGAGGGCGCCGACGTCGGCCTTGGCGCGGGGGTGATCGGCGCCAACCAGCCTCAGGTCGCGGTCGGAGACGATGCCGACGAGGCGGTCGGCCCCGCCGCCGCTGCGTTCTTCCAGGATGGGGAAGTGCCTGATGTTGCGCTGCTCCATGAGCCGCTGCACGTCGCGGATAGGCGTGTCGGGCCCGATCGCGACGACCTGGCGGGTCATGATCTCGTTCACCAGCATGGCAGTCTCCTCTTGGCGCCGATGCTACCAGGCGCCCGGCGGCGGCTCCCTTTGGGCCTTGCGCAGGCGGTGGAACTCCGCCACCACCGCAGCCGGTGCGCGCGGGCCGATGCGAGCCATCAGGGCGTTGGCGGCGCTGCTGCGGACCTCCTCGTCCGTGGTCGGGAACACCTCGAGGCCGGCGCCTCGGTACAGCCGCTCCAGCATGCGGCGGTAGGCGAGGTCGGACATGCCGGCCCGCTGGAGGTCGTAGTGCCACGAGTACAGGGTGGCGAACACCACCGCGTCGTCGTAACCGCCGTCCGCGAAGCTTGCCGCCAACAGGCGGTTGGCGATGTTCTGCCCGCGGAAGCCGGGCGCCACCTCGACGGCCCCCAACTCGACGAGCTGGCCGGTGGCGTCCGCGCCCCACGACTCGACCTCGGTGGGCGGGTGGAAGGCGACGTAGCCCACCAGCGTGCCGTTCGTCTCGGCCGCCACCACGCGGCCGCGAGGGTCGGCGGCGATGTCGACCAGGGCGGCGAGCTGCCGGGCGGGTGGCCGGAAGCGATCGAGGCCAGGGTGTGGCGTGAGGGCCGCCAAGTGGGCGGGAGCGGCGCGGGCCGTGACGTGGACGGCGGGCTCCCGCACGGCGGGCTCCCGCGCAGCGGGCTCCCGCGCGCCGGGCTCCCGCGCGCCGGGCTCCCGCGCAGCGGGCTCCCGCGCAGCGGGCTCCCGCGCAGCGGGCTCCCGCGCGCCGGGCGCCGCCTCGTCCGCCGTCACGGCCGACACCTACGCCACTGCCACGCGGTTGCGGGCGCGCCAGGCGGCGACCAGCGCGTCGGGCAGGCGGGCGGGGGTGGACGGTCCCGTCCCGTCGAGCCGTAGCAGCGCGCGGAGCCGGCGGTGCTTCTTCCAACCGTCGCCCGACGCGTGGTCGTCGGCGGCCTCGCCGAAGGCGCGCAGTACGCCCTCGTGGTAGGGGAGGAGGCTGCCGTCCTCGAGGACGAGCGCCAACGTCTCGGCGGCCCGCGCCGTGTCGCCACGGTGGAGGTACACGTCGAGCGCTTGCGCCCTCAGCTGCGCGCGCAGCCCCGCGTCGCTGCTCTCGTCGGGCGTGGCGGGTCCGAGCCGCTCCTCGGCCTCCTGAACGTCGCGCAGGGCGGCCGCCGCCCCGCCGGTGCGCAGGTGCGCGGCGGCGCGGGCGCTGAGGGCGAGCGCCGACTGGTAGGCGAAGGCGGCGACCGAGGTCGCCTCCTCCGCGTGGCGCAGCGCCTCGGCGCCCGTCGGCGCGAACTGGGAGGCCAGCAGCCGCGCCTGGAAGCGGAGGAAATCGCGGTGGGCGCCGCTACCGAGCGACGCGAGCACCTCGTCGATGTGGTGTCTGGCGTGGCGCAGGTCGGGGGAGTCCACGTTGCCGCGGGTGACGGGGAACGGTCGGCGGTAGGGGAGGGCGAGCCCGCGGCAGGCGTAGGCGAGCGCGAGGTTCAGGGTCGCGCGCAGCACGCGGTAATCGACCTCGGCTCCCTGTTCGACGGCGTAGTCGCGGAAGCCCGCCAGGGCGTGGGTGATGGCGTAGGTGGCCTCCTCGAAGTCGCCGAGGGCCAGCGCCGTCAGTGACGACTCGTCGGCCACCTTGGCGCGCCAGAACTCAGTCTCGGCGCCGGGCTCCTCCTCGCTGTCGAGTTGGGCTCTGGCGGCCTCGAAGTCGGCCGCCGAGCCGGTCAGGTCGCCGCGCAGCCGCAGGAGGCTGCCGCGCCGCGCGAGGTAGCGGGTGCGTTCGCGGGGCAGGGCCTCGGAGCGCTGCGCCAGCAGGACGGCTCGGTCCAGCGCGGTGAGCGCCGCGTCGAGCCGACCGAGGCGCATGTGGACGTCGCCGCGCTGGAACTCGATGCGGGCACGCACGAGGTCGTCGTCCGACTCGGCCAGGCCCAGGAGGTCGCTAGCGGCCTCGAGGTCGCCGCGGTCCTTGGCGATCAGGCCCTCCCACACCTTCACCTTGGCCGCCACCAGGCGCGCCTCGCTGGTGTCGTCGGTCACGCGCCCCAGCGCCCCGAGGGCGGTGCCCGTCACGAGGCGGGCCGCTTCGGCCAGGTCGCCGCGCCAGCGGGCGATGCTCGCGCGCGCCAGGGCCGACTCGGCTTGCAGGAGCGCCGAGTCGCTGGCCGGAGCGGTGTCGAGCAGGACCTCGGCGCGCTCGAACCTGCCGGCGAGCGCCTCGCCCTCCGCGCGCTTGATGAGCGTCCAGGCGCGAAGCGCCCGGTCGCTGGAGGCGGCGGCGGCCTCGAACGCCCGCACCGCCTCGGGGTGTTGGTACGCGCCGAGCTTCACGTAGTGCGCCGCAACCTCGCGCGCCACGGCGTCGAAGGTCGGGCCGGCGGGCAGCTCGGCCGCCGCCGCGTGCCAGACCTGCCTGACCTGCGAGTGGGAGACGACGTGGGTCTGGAGCCAGCGCGTGAGCGCCGGCCAGTCGCGGGACTCGAACAGGTGGTGCAGGTAGCGGTTGGCTGCCTCGCCCGTCGGCTCGGCAGTGGCCTCGGCGAGGTAGGCGTTGGCGGCCGCCTGCTGCGCGCGGCGGTAGGCGTCCGGGTCGGAGGCGAGGAGCCGGGCCTGGAGGGCGCGCGCGAGGTGGCGCGAGAACGAGCGGTACTGCCCCGGTTGGCCAGGGACGGGGTCGAGGAACGACAGCTCGAACGGTCCCAGCTCGCGGTCGACGTCGCGGACCCTCTGCATGCGGCGCGCCTCGAAGACTGGGAACTCTGGCGGCGACAGCACCGCCAGCGCCGCCAGGAAGTTGCGCAGCTCGGCGTCGCCGTCCGTGACGAGGCGGGACAGCTGCTCGATGTAGTGCTGGTCGAGCTGGGCGCCCGCCGCCTGCGGCGCTCGCGCCTGGGCGAGGAGCGTGAGGGTGCGGAGCTCCTCGAAGGAGCGGCCGGCGCGCTGCACGATCTCCTCCTGTTGGCTCGCGCCGAGGTGGGGCATGCGGGCCCTGACGAAGCGGCGCGCCTCGGCGGCGGACGGCGGGGTGAGCCTGATGGGGTCCTCGAAGTTGCCGAGGCGCTGCATGGCGCGCGCCGGGAGGTCGGTCATCGTCACGAAGAGGGCCACGTGCGGCTGCCGAGCGAGGGGTTCGAACAGCGTCACCCACAGCCACTCGCTGGCGCTCACGCGCGGCACCTCCTTGGTGTTGAGGCGGAGCGGGACCAGGCCGAGCGCGTCCTGGGTGGCGAGCGCCTGCGACACGTGGAGCAGTAGCAGGAGGTTCGACTTGCGGTTGCGTACGGCCTCGAGGATCACGCGCGCCACCTCGGCCTGAGCGTCGGCCTGCACCGCGAAGGCGCTGGCGGTGGCGATGCGCACGAGGCGTGACTCCATGACCTCGCTCGGGACGCCTAGCTCGGCGGCCAGACGGGCGAGGGAGGTCGCGAACTCCGAGCTGCCGAACTCGAGGCGGACGATGTCGAGCTCCAGCTGGTCGACGAGCATGGCGCCTTGCCTGACGTAGTCGGTGAGCAGCGTCTTGCCGGAGCCGGGCCTGCCGGTGACGAGCACCTTGGGCATCTCGCCCTCCCGCAGGCCGCCGACCATGGCGCGGTAGGCCTTGCGCTTGTCGCGGCCAAGGAGCTGCAGCACCTCCTGCTCGGCTCCCGCGGTGGGCGAGAGCAGGGCCTGCAGCTCAGGCAGTTCGAGCGGCCCGTTGCCGGCTTCCTGCCACAGCCGGTCGAGGATGAGGAGCAGGGCGCGCTTGTCGGGGATGCGCCCCTTGTCGCGGTAGATGATGTTCCTCACGACGTTGGGGTTGGCGCCCTGGGCCTCCATGGCGCTTCGCAGCCAGTTGATGCTCCCCACCACGCCGTGCTCGTCGCGCCGTTGGCCGACGGCCGCGCGGACGTTCTCGAAGAGCGGACGCCAGGGGCTGCTCGCCGCGGACGGCGGATCTGTCGACATGCGTCCAGTTTACCCGGCCGGTTGCGCGGAGTACACAGCCACCCGCGCCGCGGCGCAGGGCGGCAGGGGCGTCGTCCCGGCCGGTGCTATGGTGCCGGCATGGACGGACGCCGCCACCTCCCCGCATGCCGGCCGGTGGCCGCGGGGGCGGGCCGGGCGGGGGCGGGCTAGGTGCCGACGAGGCCGCTCTCGGAGTTGACGGAGGCCCTCACCCCCTTCGGGCGGGTCGTGGCGCGTGCGCGGGTCGTCTACGACGGGCTCGGGCTGCCACGCGCGGACGGCGCCGTCACGCTTCAGCGGGGGCCGGGCGTGAACAGCGTGGTGGCGGTCGGCCCGGCGCCGGGGGCCGGCGCCGGCGCCGGCGCCCTTGTTGCGCTCACGAGCGCCGCGGCGACACTCGACTGCGGCTTCGCCATCTCGCCGCCCGTCGTCAACGCCCACGTCCACCTGGGCCTGCCAAGCCGCGCCGCCCGGTCGCGCGTGGCGGTCGGCACTGCCGTTGCCGTCGACGGCTCCGCGGGAGTCGGACCAGGCGCGGCCGTCGCCGCCACGAGGAGCCGGCTCGCGGCGCTCGCGGCGTGTGGCACGAGGGTGATCGGCGCGGTCGTCGCCGACGCGGCGGCGATGGAGTTCCTGCTCGCCCAGGACGAGGTCGGCGGGGTCGCCTACTGGGAGGTGGTGGCGCCGCGCGAGGAGGACGCCGACGCCGCCTTCGACGCGGCCATCCGGGACCTGGCGCGGTTCGCGGCCCTCGCGCGTCCCGGCGGCATGCGCGTGGGGCTGGCGCCGCACGCGCCGCACACGGTGAGCGCGCCGCTCCTGGCGCGCCTGGCGGCCCACGCGCGCGCCGCCGGCCTCCCGCTGGCCGTCCACGTCGCCGGGTCGCCCGCCGAGCGGGCGCTCCACCTCGACGGCTCGGGCCCGTTGGCGGCGGAGCTGGCGGCGCGCGGCGCCACGTTCCGCGGCCACGGCGGTTCGCCCGTCGCTTACCTCGCGGAGCTGGGCGTGCTGGACGGCGCGCCCACGCTGGTACGGGCGGGCTGCGTCGACGAGGACGACGTGCGCCTCGTGGCGCGGGCGGGCGCCGTGGTGGTGCACACGCCGCGCGCCGACGCCGCCGCCGGCTGTGACCCGTTCCCGTGGACGCTCTACGCGCGCCACGGCGTCGAGCTGGCGTTCGGGACGGAGTCGCTCGAGGGCGACTCGGACGTCGACGTCACGGTCGAGGTGGCCACCGCGTTGGCGGCGCAGGGCGTCAGGCTCAACCCGCGCGCGGCGGTGCGGGCCGCCGTCAAGGGCGGTCACAAGGCGCTCGGCATGGCGCCGCCGCGCGTCACCCGCGGGGCCCCGGCCGCGGCGCTCGTGGCGTGGGGTGACGCCGCCGCCCCGGGTGTCTAGCCGGTTACATGACGCGGTCGGCGCCGGACCGTAACCTGGGTGGCGATTTCGCCGGGCGCGCGGGACGCGTCCAAACGGGAGTGAGACTGATGGGCAAAGCGGTCGAGTTGACGGACGGCAACTTCGCGAGCGAGACGGACACGGGCCTGGTGCTGGTGGACTTCTGGGCGCCGTGGTGCGGACCGTGCCGGTTGGTGGGGCCGGTGATGGAGGAGCTGGCCGCCGACTACGCCGGCAAGGTGAAGGTCGGCAAGCTCAACGTCGACGACAACCTGCTCGTGGCCAAGGAGTACCGCGTCATGAGCATCCCCACCGTGATGCTGTTCAAGGACGGCAAGCCCGTGGAGGTCATGGTGGGCGTGCAACCCAAATCGGCCTACCAGGCCCGCGTCAACAAGCACGTCCCCGTGGGGGCCTGAGGCCGGCCCCGCTCAGGCGGGGGAGAAGCGGGCGACGCCGCGAGGCGAGACCCGCCAGGCTGCCCCCGCCAGCCGCGACGACGTGAGCACGAGCACGTAGCTCGAGCCGTCGGCGGCGAAGTCCTGAAGCGTCCAGCGCGCCCCCTCGGGCAGCTTCACGTCGATCAGCGCGTTCGTCGTGTACACGCCGGTCTCGAGGTGACCGAGTTCCATGCGGTGGTAGAGCACCTGGGCGGTCCGTTCGAGTTCGGCGGCCACCGGGTCGGTCGCCGCCGCCGGCCCGAACGCGCCGGGCGCGCAGGCCGCCAGCGCCAGGAGCAGGGTGGCAGCGAGGGCCTTACGCCCCCAGGCGGGGCGGCGCCGTAGGGCGATGGTCGAGTTCGTCATGCCTCATGCTAACCGCGTGGTCCGTGAGGGACGTGACGGCACGTGGCGCCCTCGGGCGCGCCCTCAGGCGCGCCCTTAGGCGCGCCCTCAGGCGCGCCCTCAGGCGTCGTCGCCGAGGATGGGCGCCAGCCCCATGCGCACAAGGTAGCGCTGCGCGCCGCTCTTGCGCTGGTACCGCTGCACCAACGCGAACATCTCGCGCTGCAGCTCCTTGGCGTCGGCGAAGTCGAGCTGCAGTTGGTCGCGCCAGAGCGACAGCGTGGCGGGCGCGCCCGGGTCGAGGGTGGTGGCGTTGGCGTCGGGCGTCACGGCGGTCTGCACCTGTAGGCGACCCTTGCGGTCGCGGTAGAAGCGCGTGCCCCACTCGCCGAGCGCCTCGCGCCTGCCCCTCACGACGTTGCGCCTGAGCATCCGCTCCCAGTAGTGGTCGCGCTCGGCCAGCGCCGCCTCCAGCGACTCGGAGTGGGTGACCTCGAACGGGACGAAGAAGACGTCGGCCGTCGAGCGGTAGAGCTTGATGGGCCGCCCGGCGCGGGGTTCGGTGGCCGCCACCTCGACGAGGCCGAGAGAGGCGAAGCGGTGGACGCGGCGCAGGGTCGTGTTGGGCTTCTCCCCGCTCTCGCGCGCGGCGGCGGAGACGCTCGAGACGCGGCCGAGGAAGGGCGCCAGGTGCCGCAGGCTCGTCGGGTTGGTGAGGGCGTCGGCCGCGCGCTCGTCGGTGACGATGAGGGTGCGGGCGCCGGGCGCGGCCGGCACGGCCTCGTCGGAGGCGTCGTCCAACGCGCTATGTGATTGCTGGACTGTCATATCACCTAGAGTAGCCGCAAGATTGAGTGAGCATGGGTCGTCGGGCGTCCGCGGCGGGCGCCGCAGCCGGCCCGATCCGCGCGGGCCCGCGCCCGCAGACACTCCATCAGGCCCCACGACAAGGAGCGGACATGACCAGCAAGCACCAGGGCGACTCTTTCGGCGCGAAGGCGACGTTCGATACGGGTTCCGGCGCCGCCTACTACTACCGGCTGGCCGCCCTGCAGGAGCAGGGCCTCGGCAACATCGACAAGATGCCGTTCTCCATCAAGGTCCTGCTCGAGTCGCTCGTGCGCAACGAGGACGGCTTCCTGGTCACCCGCGAGGACATCGAGCGCCTCGCCGCCTACGACCCCAAGCGGCGCTACGAGGAGGAGATCCCCTTCATGCCGGCGCGGGTGATCCTGCAGGACTTCACCGGCGTGCCCGCCGTCGTCGACCTCGCTGCCTTGCGCAGCGCCATGCACCGCATGGGCGGCGACCCGGAGAAGATCAACCCGCAGGTGCCCGTCGACCTCGTCATCGACCACTCCGTGCAGGTCGACGAGTACGACAGCCCCTTCGCCCTCCTGCGCAACTCCCAGATCGAGTTCGAACGCAACCGCGAACGCTACGAGTTCCTCCGCTGGGGCCAGTCGGCGTTCAGCAACTTCAACGTCGTGCCGCCCGCTTCGGGCATCGTTCACCAGGTCAACCTCGAGTACCTGGCGCGCGGCGTGCAGCACAGGCAAGACGGCGACAAGGACGTGATCTTCCCCGACTCGCTGGTTGGCACCGATAGCCACACCACGATGATCAACGGGCTCGGCGTGGTCGGCTGGGGCGTCGGCGGCATCGAGGCGGAGGCCGTCATGCTCGGTCAGCCGTACTACATGGTCATCCCCGAGGTCGTCGGCTTCAGACTCAAGGGCAAGCTCCCGGAGGGCGCCACGGCCACCGACCTCGTCCTCGTCGTGACGGAGATGCTCAGGAAGCACGGCGTGGTCGGCAAGTTCGTCGAGTTCTTCGGCCCCGGCATGGCCAGCATGACCGTGCCGGACCGCGCCACCCTCGGCAACATGGCGCCCGAGTACGGCGCCACCGTCGGCTTCTTCCCGGTCGACGCGGAGACGCTGCGCTACATGCGCCAGACTGGCAGGCTCCCCGACGAGGTGGAGGCGCTCGAGCGCTACGCCAAGGCCAACGGCATGTTCCACGACGCGGCGAGCCCCGAACCCGAGTTCGGTGAGGTGCTGGAACTCGACCTCGCCACGGTGGTGCCGAGCCTCGCCGGTCCCAAGCGGCCGCAGGACCGCATCGCCCTCACCGACATGCAGCGTCAGTTCCACGAGGACCTCAAGCGGCCGATTGAGAAGCGCGGCTTCGCGCTGACGGACGAGCAGCTCGACCGGACCGGCCACCTGTCGTTCCGCGGGGTCGAGAAGGACCTCACCCACGGCGACGTCGTCATCGCCGCCATCACGTCGTGCACCAACACGAGCAACCCCTCGGTCATGCTGGCCGCCGGCCTGGTTGCCAAGAAGGCCGCCGAGCGCGGCATGCGCGCCAAGCCGTGGGTCAAGACGAGCCTCGCGCCCGGCTCCAAGGTCGTCACCGAGTACCTGCGCGACACGGGCCTGCTGCCCTACCTCGAGCAGGTCGGCTTCTACGTGGTCGGCTACGGCTGCACCACCTGCATCGGCAACTCCGGCCCGCTGCCGCCCGCGGTCGTCAAGGCCATCGAGGAGGGCGACCTCGTCGCCGCCTCCGTGCTGAGCGGCAACCGCAACTTCGAGGGGCGCATCAACCCCAACACGCGAGCCAACTACCTCGCCAGCCCGCCGCTGGTCGTCGCGTACTCCCTAGCCGGCACCGTCGACATCGACATCGTCAACGACCCGCTCGGCGAGGACCAGGACGGCAACCCCGTCTACCTGCGCGACCTCTGGCCCACCTACGCCGACGTCACCGAGCGCCTCGAGGCCGCCATGAACCCCGAGACGTTCCGGCGCATGTACGACGGCATCGAACGCTCCAACGAGGCCTGGAACGCCATCCCCGTCAAGGGCGGCCAGCTCTTCGAGTGGGACGAGGCCTCCACCTACATCCAGGAGCCGCCGTTCTTCATCGACATGCCCGACGTGCCCGTCGCCATCGCCCCCATCACGGGCGCGCGCGTGCTCGTCAAGGTCGGCGAGTCGGTCACCACGGATCACATCTCGCCCGCGGGCTCGATCGCGCTCGACAGCCCTGCCGGCCGCTACCTCGTCGACAACGGCGTCGAGAAGAAGGACTTCAACTCCTACGGCTCCAGGCGCGGCAACGACCGGGTGATGACGCGCGGCACGTTCGCGAACATCCGCCTCAAGAACCAGACGGCGCCCGGCACGGAGGGCGGCTACACCACCGACTTCACGACGGGCGAGGTCACAAGCATCTTCGAGGCCTCGCGCAACTACCTGGCCAAGGGCGTTCCCACCATCGTCCTGGCCGGCAATGACTACGGCATGGGCTCGAGCCGCGACTGGGCCGCCAAGGGCACCTACCTCCTGGGCGTCAAGGCCGTCATCGCGAAGAGCTACGAGCGCATCCACCGCTCCAACCTCGTGGGGATGGGCGTCCTGCCGCTGCAGTTCCTCGCCGACGAGGACCCGGCCGGCCTGGGCCTCGACGGCACGGAGACCTTCGACATCGAGGTGACCCCCGACGTCCGGCCGCGCCAGCGCCTCGCCGTCACCGCCACCAAGGCCGACGGCACGAAGGTCGAGTTCCAGGTCGCCTGCCGTCTCGACACGCCCGTCGAGCTCGAGTACTACCGCAACGGCGGCATCCTCCACACCGTCTTGCGCAACCTGCACAAGCAGGTCGCCGGCACCAAGGCCTGATACCTGCGCCGCCCCGGGGCGCCGCCCCGGGGCGGCGCCCTCGCTTGGACTGCGGGATGCTCCACTCGCCTCTCGCCGCGCGCCCGGTATACTCCCCGCATGCGTGGCTTCCTCACCTTCCTGGTGATCCTCGCCATCGTCTTCTTCGCCGTGGGCGAGACGCGCGGGTGGTACCTCGGCATCCCCGGCCAGACCCCGGTCTTCGTCTACAAGAAGGACTTCACCGCCACCACGTCGCGCCGCACGCTCCAGCGCACGGACATGCCCGTGCGCTTCACCGGCGACGTGAAGGCCGGCAGCGTCACCGTGGAGGTGCGCTACCAGCGCCCCAGCAGCTTCCAGACGGGCGCCGCGGCCGGCAGCGAGACCAAGCTGTTCGAGGCCACCTACGGCGCCGGGCAGCGCGCCGCGCTCGACCGCGTGTTCGAGGGCGGCAGCGGCGAGTACACGGTCGTCATGCGCTACCAGGGCGCCACGGGCCTGTTCACGTTGAAGGTGCCGGGCGGGACCGACCTGTAGGCCGCGTCACTCCTTGCGCCGCGCGGCCGCGAGCGCGTCCCACTGCTCGGGCGTCACCGCGTCGAGCAGGTTGAACTCCCCGGCGTTGAAGGCGCTCTCCCCGCCGTCTATGTAGACCAGGTCGCCGGTCACGAACCCCGCCTCGTCGGACAGCAGGTAGCTCGCCAGGTTGGCCAGCTCCAGGTGGTCGCCCACGCGCCCGAGCGGGACGCGGCTCTCGAACAGCTCCTCGATCTCCTTCGTCGGCAGTAGCCGGCTCCAGGCACCCGGCGTCGGGAACGGCCCCGGTGCGATGGCGTTGAGCCGGATGCCGTACTTGCCCCACTCGCCTGCCAGTGAGCGGGTCAGCGCCACGACGCCCGCCTTCGCGACGGCGGACGGCACCACGTAGCCCGAGCCCCGCTCGGCGTAGGTGGCGGCGATCGAGAGGACGGACCCCCGCGACCCCGCCGCTATCCACCGCTTGCCCAGCTCGAGCGTCAGGTAGACGGTGCCGTGCAGCACGATCCCCAACACGGCGTCGAAGGCGCGGTGCGACAGGCGCTCGGTGGGGGAGATGAAGTTGCCCGCCGCGTTGTTGACGAGCGCGTCGACCTTGCCGAAGCGGGCGAAGGCGGCGTCGAGGGCGCGCGTCACCGCCTCTGGGTCGCGCACGTCGAGCTGGACGGGCAGGACGGCGCGTCCCGTCTCCGCCTCGAGCGCCGCGGCGCGCTCCTCGAGCAGCTCGAGCCTGCGACTGGCGATGACGGCGTGCGCGCCGAGGTCGAGGAAGCGGCGCGTCATGGCCAGGCCGAGGCCGCTGCCGCCGCCGGTCACGAAGACGACCTTGTCCTGCAACAGATCCGTTCTGAACATGCCCCATCGTGCCACGCCGCGACCCGGCTGTGGAGTATGTCGGACGCGGCCTCGAGCGGTGCGGGTCATACTTGGGCAGCCATGCCGCGTCGTCCTCGCCACCTGAAACCCCCGGCACACTTCCTCCTCTGCCTCTTCCTCGCGGTGGGTCCGGCGGCGCTGGCGCAGGCGTACGTCGCCGCGCCCACCCCGGTCCGCGTGCTGCTGGCCACCGCGCCCGAGGTCACCGTGATCGCGTCTGGACCCCACCGCGTGATCACGGCGGCGGGGCGCGCCACGACTCCCGCCGGGCTCGCCTGGCCGGTGACCGTGCGGGGCGGTGCGCTCGTCGTCGACGGGCACGATGTCGGCGCCAACCTCACGTTCGAGGCGGACGGAGGCACGCTCGAGGTGGCGGGGCGCCGTTACCGAGGCAGCATCCGCCTTAGCGCCGTCGGCGACGCGGTCGAGGTCGTCAACGTCCTCGACCTCGAGGCGTACCTGCGGGGCGTCGTGCCCGCCGAGATGGCCGCCTCC
>Ga0226835_1001562_pt1 | contig 11973 bp, 7 predicted proteins | sample LAC_MetaG_1_FD_163627 | JGI IMG/M metagenome (GOLD analysis project Ga0226835, IMG submission 163627) | Anaerobic ammonium oxidizing microbial communities from anammox membrane bioreactor (MBR) in UC Berkley, California, United States -... | ecosystem: Engineered > Bioreactor > Anaerobic >...
TCTACAGCTTCTTCGGGCTCTTCCTGGTCGTCGCCCTCGGCCTCGGCGGCTACGGCGTCGCCAACAGCAAGAAGTGGGGCTACGCCCTGGCCACGGCGGGAGCGGTGATCCAGCTGGCCCTCACCCTGCTGTGGGTCCTCCGCATCGGTCTCGACGCCGGCCTCATCCTCAACCTCCTCTTCGACGGGGCCCTCGTCGCCCTCCTCCTGCACCCGATGAGCCGCGACCACCAGCGCATCTGGTTCGACTAGGGAGGCCGTCCCGTGTGCGACACGCTCTGCCTCCTCGGATCGAACCGGACGCTCTTCGCCAAGAACTCCGACCGGCCCGTCGGCGAACCGCAGGTGGTCGAGGGCCACGGACCCCGGAAGGCCGGCGGGGACCTGCGCACCCAGTACCTGACCGTCCCCGACACGGGCGCAGCGAGGGTCGTCGGCTCCCGCCCCGCCTGGCTGTGGGGGTTCGAGCACGGGATCAACGAGCACCGGGTGGCGATCGGCAACGAGAAGATCTGGACCGTCGACGACCCGCACGCCGTACCCCCGGCCCTGATCGGGATGGACCTCGTCCGCCTCGGCCTCGAGCGCGCCCGCGGCGCCGACGAGGCCCTCGACGTCGTGACCACGCTGCTCGAGCGGCACGGCCAGGGTGGGTCGGGCGAGGAGTCGGGGACCGAGCCGTACTGGTCGTCGTTCCTGATCGCCGACCCCCGCTCGGCCTGGGTCCTGGAGACGAGCGGCACCACCTGGGTCGCCGCCCCCGTCGACGGCGGCGCCGCGATCTCGAACCGCGTGTCGATCGGGACGGGATGGACCCGGTCGTCGACCGGCGTGGAGCCGGGCGCCGACTTCCAGCGCTGGCGCGACCCGGCCGCGCCCGTCGAGATCGCCGATCTGCGCCTGCGCACCACCCGGCCCTGCGCCGCCCGCGGGGCCGGGGACGTGTCCCCCTCCGACCTCGTCTCGGTGCTGCGCGACCACGGCGCCGCCCCTTGGGGCGCGGTCGGCTCCGACCCGGAGACCGCCGTCGCGCCGCCGGCCGAGGTGACGGCCGACTGGACCGGCGTGACGGTCTGCATGCACATCGCCGGCTACCAGGCCACCAACGCGGCGATGGTGGCCGAGCTCCCGGCCGACCCCGAGGAGCCCGCCCGGGCGTGGGCGACCCTCGGCAGCCCGTGCACGGGGGTCTTCGTGCCGATGTTCCCGCCCCACGAGCCCCCACCCGTCCTGGCCGACGAGGCCACCTGGCACCGTTTCGCGGCCGTGCGGACCCGGGCCGAGGCGCCGACCGGCCCCGACGACCGGCACGCCGCCCTGGTGGCGGTCCGGGGCGTGCTCGGACCGCTGGAGGCCGAGTTGTGGGCGGAGGCCGACGACGTGGCGGCCTCCGGCGACCCGAAGCGCGTCGAGGCGTTCGGCGAGGACGCCGGCCGGCGCCTCCTCGACGCGCTCGACCGCGTCGACCGGCTCCCTGGGTAGGCCGTCCGGCCCGGGCGGCCGCTTTCGTGGGCCCGGATCCCGCACCACTACCTTCGACGGCGCCAACGCGCCGGCCGTCCTCGCCCCGGAAGGACGAGCCCGACCCGTGCCCGCCTCCGTGCAGTTCAACCTCGCCGACCTCTTCGAGCTAGTGGCCGATACGGTGCCCGACCACGAGGCCGTGGTGTCGGGTGCCCGCCGCCTGACCTACCGGCAGCTCGACGAGCGGGCCAACCGGGTCGCCCATCACCTGTCAGGGTTGGGGGTGGGTTCCGGCGACCACGTCGCCGTCTTGCTCGCCAACGCAGCCGAGTACCTGGAGGTCATGCTCGCGGCCTTCAAGATCCGGGCCGTCCCCGTCAACGTGAACCCCCGGTACGTCGCCGGCGAGCTGGCCTACCTGCTCGCCGACGCCGATGCCGTAGCGGCCGTCTTCGACGCCCGCCTCGCGGCGCCGCTGGCCCTTGCCTCCCGCGAGGTCCCGACCCTCCGGGCTCTGGTGACGGTCGACGGACCCCGGGCCGGAGCCGGGGCCGCCCGGCAGGGCGCCGACCCCGACGGTCGGTTCCCGGCCGGCCGCGTCGACCGCTACGAGGACGCCCTCGCCGCCTCGTCGCCGGAACGGGACTTCCCCGAGCGTCGCGCCGACGACGTGTACGTCCTCTACACCGGCGGAACCACCGGGGCGCCCAAGGGCGTGATCTGGACCCACGAGGACATCTTCTTCGCCGCGATGGGCGGCGGGGGGTTCGGCGAACCGGTGGTTCACCCCGAGGACCTGCGGGACCGCTGCCGCGACGGGCGCATGCGGTGCCTCCCCGCCTGCCCGTTGTCGCACGGCACCGCCCAGTGGGCGGCCTTCGCCACCCTCTTCGCCGGGGGCAGCGTCGTGATCCCGGCCTCGGGGCGCTTCGACCCCGTCGAGACGTGGGAGACCGTCCTCGCCGAGGGCGTCAACTACCTGGTGATCGTGGGCGACGCGTTCGCCGTGCCGCTGCTCGACGCGCTCGACGCGCCGGCGACCGCCGGCCCCTCCGGTGGGGTGCCCACGATCGGCGGGCGGGCCCTCGACGGGCCGGCCGTCCTGCTCTCGGGCGGGGCGATCCTCTCGGCGCCGGTGAAGCGCGAGCTCGCCGAGCGCCTGCCCCACACGCTCGTCGTCGACGGGTACGGCTCCTCGGAGTCGGGCGGCCAGGGCCAGGCCGTCACCTCGCGGGGGGCTCCGGTTCCCGAGGTGCCCCGCTTCACCATCGATCGCAGCACCGCCGTCCTCGGCCCCGATCTCCGCCCGGTGCCCGTGGGGACCGTCGGGAAGATCGCGCGACGCGGCCGGGTTCCCCTGGGTTACCACAAGGATCCCGAACGCTCCCGGGCCACGTTCCCCGTCGTCGACGGCGAGCGGTGGGCGGTACCCGGCGACGACGCGATCGTCGAGGCCGACGGCCTCGTCACCCTGCTGGGGCGCGGCTCGACGTCGATCAACACCGGTGGCGAGAAGGTCTACCCGGAGGAGGTGGAGTCGGTGCTCAAGGGCCACCCGGCCGTCTCCGACGCCGTGGTCGTGGGGGTGCCCGACCGCCGCTGGGGCGAGGTGGTCGTCGCGGTGGTGACGGCCCAGGGCTCGTCCCCGGCCGGTGCGGCCGGGCCCGACGCCCGGGTCGACGAATCGGTACGCGCCCACGTCCGCGGCCGCCTGGCGGGCTTCAAGGTCCCCCGGCGCCTGGTGTGGGTCGACCGGGCACCCCGCGACGCCAACGGCAAGCCCGACCACGCCCGCGCCCGGGAGCTGGCCGCAGCCGGCGGACCCGACGCCGGTCCCGGCACGTCGACCGCGGCCCCCGCTGCGCCACGGCGATGAACCGGCTCGCGTCCGAAGCCAGCCCCTACCTGCGTCAGCACGCCGCCAACCCCGTCGACTGGTACCCGTGGGGCGAGGAGGCCCGGGCCCGGGCCCGGGCCGACGACCGCCCGCTCCTCGTGTCCATCGGGTACTCGTCGTGCCACTGGTGCCACGTGATGGCCCACGAGAGCTTCGAGGACCCCTCGACCGCGGCCGTGATGAACCGGCTCTTCGTGAACGTGAAGGTCGACCGGGAGGAGCGGCCCGACGTCGACGCCGTGTACATGGAGGCGGTCCAGGCCCTGACCGGCCAGGGCGGCTGGCCGCTCACCGTGTTCTGCGATCCCGACGGGCGTCCCTTCTACGGCGGCACGTACTTCCCTCCGGCCGCCACCGGGGGCCGGCCCGGCTTCGTGGAGGTGATGGAGGCCGTCGCCGACGCCTGGCGCGACCGCCGCGGCGACCTCGCCGCGAGCACCGCCCGCCTGATGGAGGTCCTCGACCGGGATCCGCTCCGGTCGGCGGCCGCGGACGGGGACGGCCCGGGGCCCGGAACGGAACCCACCGCGGCGTTGCTCGACCGGGCCGTCACCGACGCCGCCGGACGCTTCGATCCCCGCGGCGGCGGCTTCTCGGACGCGCCCAAGTTCCCCGCGCCGATGCTCTGCGACCTGCTCCTGCACCACCACGTCCACCACCCCTCGGAGGCCACCCTGGCCATGGTGACGACCACGCTCGACGCCATGGCCGCGGGCGGGATCCACGACCAGCTCGGCGGGGGCTTCCACCGGTACTCGGTCGACGCCCACTGGATCGTCCCGCACTTCGAGAAGATGCTCAGCGACCAGGCGCTCCTGGCCGCGGCCTACCTCCACGCGCACCTGGTGACCGGCGAGGAACGCCACCGACGGGTGGTGGAGACGACGCTCGACTACCTGCTCGGGGACCTGCGTCACCCCGCAGGGGGCTTCTGCACCGCCCGCGACGCCGACTCCGAGGGCGCCGAGGGGCGCTACTACGTCTGGGACCTCGACGAGATCGAGGACGTGGCCGGCGCCGACGCCGCCGAGATCGTCGCCTACTACGGCGTGACGGCGAACGGGAACTTCGTCGACCCCCACCACGGCCGGCGGGGCAACGTGCTGCGCGTCGTGGACCGCGACGCTCCCCCGCCGGCGGCGGTCGGGCGGGCCCGGGCCGCGCTGCTCGCCCGGCGGGCGACCCGGGTCGCCCCGGGCCTCGACGACAAGGTGCTGACCGGCTGGAACGCGCTCGCTCTGCGGACCCTCGCCGAGGCCGGGGCCGCGCTGGGCCGCGACGACTGGACCGACGCCGCCCGGAGCACCGCCCGCTTCCTCCTCACGAACCTCCGGCGGGACGACGGGCGGTGGCTGCGGTCCTGGCACCCGTCGGCGGGGGCAAGGCACCTCGCGGTGTCCGCCGACTACGGCGCGCTGCTGGAGGCCTTCGTGACCCTGGCCGAGACCGACGACGTCGCCTGGCTCGAGGAGGCGGACCGGGTCGCGAGGGAGCTCATACGGCTCTTCCACGACCCCGACGGGGGCGGCTTCTGGACCGCCGGGCGCGACGCGGAACGCCTGGTGGCCGACGCCAAGGACATCCAGGACGGGGCCACCCCGTCCGGGACCTCGCTGGCCGCCTCGGGTCTCCTCCGGCTCGCCGCGCTGACGGGTGAGCACGACGTCGCCGCGCCGGCCGTCGACGCGCTCCGGCGCCTCACGCCCCTCGTGGATCGGTACCCCGGGGCCTTCCCGTACGCCCTGGGCGCCCTCGAGTGGGTGGTGTACGAACCCGTCGAGATCGCCCTGGTCGGGCCGCCGGGGCCAGGGCTCGACGCCCTCCGCGCCGAGGTGGCCGGGCGGCTCCTACCGGCGACGGTGTGGTGCCGCGGTCCCGGGAGCCCGATCACCCCGCTGCTCGAAGGGCGGGGACCGATCGGCGGCGCTCCCGCCGCCTACGTCTGCGAGCGGTTCTCGTGCCGGGAGCCGACCACGGAGCCGGCCGAGCTGCGACGCCAGCTCGACGCCGCCGTGACGGCACGAGGGCGACGACCCGAGGGCTGATCTCGCCGACCCGGTCGGGTCTCGGACACGAGCCGGGTCAGTGGCCGTAGCCGAGGCCGTCGGCGAGCGCGTCGGCGCCGGCCCAGCCGAACGCGATCATCGCCTCCCCGACGCTCGGGTCCCGCTCGCCGACCAGCGCCGCCGCCGCTCGGGAGCCGGCGCGCACGGTGCTGCAGTCGAAGATCGGCTCCGACCGGCCCGCCCGTCTGATGCTGAACTCGTGCTCGTCGTAGCGCTCGTCGCATCCGAAGCGCCGAGCCAGGCGGCGGCCCCAGGCCCGTTCCTCGCCGGTCGGCGTGTAGCTCTGCCGGGGCACGACGTCGGAGAGCACGGCCAGCAGCGAGTAGGCGCTGCCGTGCGCGAGGCGGGCCGCGACGAGCACGTCTTCGTCGGGGAACGAGATGGCCGCCCGCCGGTAGAGCTCCCCCGTCATGGCCTTGACGGTCGCACCCGCCTTGCGGCCGCGCCGCGACGCGCCGAGGCCCCAGAGGATGCACGGCGTACCACCCACTCGTTCGAGTGAACCGAAGAGGAACCCGGCGAGCTCGCCGTCGGTGGATCCGAGGACGACCAGCGGGAACGACTCGATCTGGTCGTCGAGGGCGTCGCCCAGATCGAGCCCGACGCCGGTGAGCAGCTGCGCGAACTCGTCGAGCTCGGCGGGTTTCAGCGAGACGGAATCACGGGATTCGACATCCATCGCCAGTCCATTCTGGCCTACCCGCACCGCGCCGCACCAGTCCGCACCGGCGACGGGGCGTCAGACGCCGACGCCGCGCGCGATGTCCCAGCCCCGCCAGTACGGGGCTCCGGTCGGTCTGGGCGGAGAGGCCGCCGCACCGAGGGCCACCGGGTGCACACCGCCCCATCCGTCGAGGACGTAGCCCCCGGCGCCGCCGGGCAGCAGGGCGACCGACCGCGCGATGTCCCAGTCGCCCCAGTACGGACCGCCGCGGGGTGAGGCGGCCGCGACGCCGCCACCGACCCGGAACGGCACGAGCCGGCCGCTCCCCAGCAGCTCGAGGCCGCCCGACGCGGCGTCGACCACGGCCAGGCCCCGGGCCAGATCCCGCCCCCTCGTGTAGCCGACCCCCACGACCGGCGGCGGCAGCGCCGACCCACCCACCGAGATCCGGTGTACGCCCCCCCAGCCGTCGAGCACGTACCCACCCGTGCCGTCGGGCAGCAGCACCAGGGAGCGGGCGATGTCCCAACCCCGCCAGTAGGGCGCCCCGCTCACCGGCGGCGGCTTCGGGTTCCCGCCGATCCCGAACGCGTGCAACCCTCCCCAACCGTCGAGCACGTAACCGCCCGTGCCGTCGGGCAGCAACGCCACCGAGCGGGCGATGTCTCGGCCCCGCCAGTAGGGCGCCCCGCTCACCGGCGGCGGCTTCGGGTTCCCGCCGATCCCGAACGCGTGCAACCCGCCCCAACCGTCGAGCACGTAACCGCCACCGAGAGGAAGGGCCCGTACCGACGCGGGCGGACCGCTCCCTGACGCGGTGACCGCGGCGAGGGTGAACACGTACGTCCGGTTGTCGGCGAGGCCGCCGACGGTGGTCGTCGTCGCTCCGGCCGGAAGCGTCCGGGGCGCGGCAGCGCCGGAGACGGTGAGCGAGTAGCCGGTCACGGGCGCGCCCCCGCCCGAGGCCGGGGCCCTCCACGTCAGGGTGACCGATCCGTGCGACTGGCGGGCGCGCAGCGCTACGGGCGGTCCCGGACCGGCCCCGCCCCGGCACGCGGCCAGCGCCAGGCAGGCGTCGAGCCGCCCTCCCGACGCGGACACGGACGCGAGCCCGGCGACGGGTTCGACCGCGGCGACGATGACAGCCTTGAGCGCGACGGGGCCGCGGTCGCGCTCGGCCAGGGCGAGCGCCGCCACGCCGGTCACGTGGGGGGCGGCCATCGACGTTCCGGTGGCGCTGTAGTACCCGTGGCCCACCCAGGTGGAGAGCACCGACACTCCCGGCGCCGCCAGGTCGACGGTGCCGGGACCCCGGTTCGACAGGGCGTAGAGCTGGTCGCGGTTGGTGGTGGCGGCCACGCAGACCACCGTCGGCAGGCGGTACGAGCACGGGTAGCTGGGGCTCCGGTCGATGTCGAGACCGGAGTTGCCCGCGGCGGCCACGACCGCGATGCCGGCGTCGCCGGCCGCCACGAGGGCGTCGCGCAGAGCCTGCGACGCGACGCTGCCCGTCCACGACGCGTTGAGGACCCTGATCGGTACGCCCGCGGCACGGAGTTGGACGGCTCGGTCGAGGGCCGCCACCGCTCCCGAGACGGTTCCGTTGAGCGTGCTGTCGAGCATCCGCAGCGGCAGGACGGTCACGTGGGGGCTCACCCCCGATATCCCGACGCCGTTGCCTCCCACGGCGCCGATGATCCCCGTCACGTGGGTGCCGTGGCCCGATCCGTCGGCCGGCGTGCAGTCGCCGTCGACGAGGTCGAACCCGTGCGTGCCGGCCGGGCAACCACCCCAGCCGCCCGGGTTCACCCACAGGTTCGCCACCAGATCGGGATGGGAGAGGTCGACGCCGGTGTCGAGGACGCCCACCACCACCGGTGCAGCACCGCTCGCCGCGGCCCACGCCGCCCGGGCCCGGATGTCGGCCCCGGGGGTGCCGGCGACACCTCCGGCGACCTGACCGGTGTTCTCGATCGCCCACTGCTCGGGGACGCGGGGGTCGTCGGCGGGGCCGGCGGCGTGCAGCGCCGAGTCGGCCTCCACGTAGGTGATCGCCCGCGACCACCCGGCGCGCGGGCGCCGCTTCCACGCCGAGGCCGCCCGGGACGGGATTCCGCTCACCAAGCTGGCGCGCCCGTCGAGGCGTCGCGAGGCCGTCGCGCCCAGGTGGGCGAGCGCCGCGGCACGCTCGGCCGGCGGCGTACCGGGCCGGAAGCCGACGATCCAGCGCTCAGCGGCCCCGGGGGCACGCCGGGGTCCGGCTCCACCCTCCGGACCTCCCGCCACGCCGGCCGCCGGGCCGCCGGCGACGAGTAGGGCCACGATCGCGCCGGTGACCCCGAGCGCGACCCGACACCGCTCCACGCGCCTGTACCGGTGCCTCACCGCCTCGGCCCACCTTCCCTGGTCTACGGACCGGTGTCGCGCCCGCCCGTCAGCGGCTGTAGGTGCCGACGACGCGCGCCTGCTCGATGATGTGGTCGTCGATACGGTCGAGGACCTCGCCCCTCGTCAGCCCGGGCGCCAGGCCCATCTCGGCGTCGAGAGCGTAGAGGTGGAAGTAGTAGTGGTGGGTGCCGTGACCGGGCGGCGGGGCGGGCCCGCCGTAGCCCTCGTTGCCGAAGTCGTTGCGCCCCGAGGTGTACGACGCCTCGCCGGCGGCCAAGCCCGTCGCCGTGGACGGGATCCCGTACAGGACCCAGTGGGTGAACCCGTGGGTGAGCGGGGCGTCGGGGTCGTGGCAGATCAGCACCAGCTCCCGCGTGCCCTCGGGCACGGAGCTCCACCGCAGCTCCGGTGACGTGTCGGCGCCCTCGCAGGTGTGCTCGTCGGGTATCCGCTTGTGGTGCTCGAACGCCGGGCTCTCGATCGCCAGGTCGCCGAGGTTCAGTCCCGCCATCTTCAACCTCCGCTGGGTGTTCGCCGTCTCCGCGGTGGCGGACCCTAGCCCGGTCCTCGCCGGTGACCCGAGCGGGCGGGGCGGTTCGGTGCTAGTCGGGTAGGCCGTCGGGGAAGTAGGTGTCGATGTAGTTCTGGATGTTGGGGGTGTAGGGGGCGGGGAAGGGTGTGTCGAGGTCGTCGCAGACGGCGCGGGCGGCGATGTAGCCGGGCCCGCCGATGACCATCCCGCCGGGGTAGGTCGACGCCCCGCACACGTAGAGGCCGTCGATGGGTGTGCGGGTGGAGGAGCAGTCGGTGTTGGGCCGCATGTTGCCCATCTGGACCGGGTTGTAGTCGCCGTGCTTGATCGAGCCGCGCACCATGTTCGGTAGGCGCCGCTCGATGTCGCGAGGGTTCTCGACCACCACCTGGATCACGCTGTCGGAGAACCCCTCGAACTGCGAGTCGACCAGCGCGGTGACCTCCGCGACCACGTCGTCGGCGCGGCCGTCCCAGTCGAAGTCGTACGGGGCCGGCATCTGGAAGAAGCAGGTGTGCTCCCCCGGAACCTGGGAGAGCGCCGGGTCGAACGCCGACTCGCACGTGAAGTGCCCCGCGAACTTGTCGATCCGGCCCGCCTCGACACCCTCGAGGAAATCGACCACGTCGTCGAAGCCGTCGAAACCCAACACGTTCGAGAACGCATCCCCCGACAGGTTCGCGTCCGCGTCGCGAAGACGCGGCTTGCCGTCGGTGGCGAAGAACACGCTCAGCAACGACCACTTGTCCCAAGTCCAGGACTCCGCCTGGGACCGCAACTCCTTGGGGACCACCTCCTCGGGCAGGAACCGCAGGAACGTCGTCTGCGGATCCAGACTCGAGAGCACCGCCTTACGAGCCCCGATCCGGCGGCCGTCGACGAGACGCACCCCCGCCGCGCGCGATCCGTCCATCTCGATCGCATCGACCTCCGCGCTGTCGAGCAACAGACCACCATGCTCGAACAACACCCGGGCGAACGAGCTCGCCACCCGATGCGACCCGCCGTACGCGAACGCCTTCTGCAACCCGCGATCGACCATCAACGGCACCATGAACCCCATGCCCGACTCGTTCGGCGAGATACCCCACTGACACGACGAGTACAGCAACGTCGCCAACACCGGATCCGGCAACGGATACTCCGAGAGGATCTCCACCGCCGACTGCTCACTCATGTGCAACATGTCACGACCGACGTCGTCGCGATCCAACGCCTCCATCAGATCCAACGGCGCCCCCGGCGGCAGATACGTCGCCGGCGCCAACACCCCGTCCACCACCCGGCGGAACCGCCCCGCCATCTCCGCGAACGTGTCCGCGTCCTTCAACGACCGCCGCGCCAGAGAATCCCGCGAGTCCTCCAACGCCCGGCACAACAACACGTCCTCACCACCCACCCGGCCCCGCACCTGCATGTTCGGCTTGTGGAACCGCAACCCCCGATTCCCCAGATCGAAGTCCGACAACGGCGGCATGTAATCCGTCATCAAGTGATACGACGCGTGCGTATTCACATAATGACCCGGGAACAACACCTCCTCCGTCGCCAAACCCCCACCCAACTCGTAACGACGCTCCAACACCACCACCTCGAGACCAGCCGCCGCGAGATACATCGCCGAGATCAACCCATTCGGCCCCGCCCCCACCACAACCACATCCGCCTCGAACTCCCGAGGGAACTCAACCCCCTCCAACGGATTACCCGGTCCACGACCCACGCTGTCACTCATATCGAAGCCCCCTCGACATCGTTCATCGGCCCCGTGAGGAGCCCTCGCTCGCCCGCCGGCTCGCCAGGAACGTTCCCGGTCATCGGGTGCCCCCTTCGGCGTCGGTGATGTGCCACGGCGACGGGTACCACCAGTCGGGGGTGGTCTTGCCGATCTCGTCGTAGTCCTCGGCCAGGATGTGCATCAGGTTGTACGGCACCGCCAGCAGGCACAGCCCGCCCGGGTACGACGTCTGGTGGCACAGGTACAGGCCCTCCACCGGCGTGCGGTACCGGGCCAGCTCCGGCAGCGGCTTGCGGGAGAACCACTCGTCCTCCGAGATCCGCATCCCCTCCCAGTTGCCCCCCACGAACGCCATGTTCCGCATCGACGAGTCCCGCGGCGTGTTCACCCACGTCTTCAGGATCTTGTCGCGCGTCATGTTCGGCGCGTACTGGCGGATCACCTCGTAGATGTTCTCCAGGATCTCCGGCGTCGCCTCGTTCACCGCGTCCGGCCCGTCCCGGTGATCCTCCGGCGCCGGCACCTGCAAGTTGATGTCGATCACCCCATAGCCCTTCGGCGCCCGCGTCGGATCGTGCGCACTGTGATTGATCAACCAGAACTGGTAATGATCCGGATCCGTCGGATGCATGTTGAAGGAATGGATATCCCTCATCAGCTCCAACATCTGCTCCTCGGTCGAGTGGAGCAACATCCCCACCGGGTAGTCGTCGCCGTGGTAATCACGCCCGGCCGACGGATATTGAGGCAGCTCGGAGACGGCGAGGTTGGCCACGAAGAGGCTGCCGCCCTTCAGGCTCAGGTCCTCCACCCGCTGCACGAAGTCGCGGCTCAGGTGGTTGTGCGACACCAGCTTCGGGATCTGCTTCACGTGGTTGTTCAGGATCACGCCCATCCGGGCCCGGACCGTCTTCTCCTCCAACACGCTGCGGTCGTCGACCCGCACCCCCACCGCGTGGCCGTCCTCCACCAACACCTCGGACACCGGCGCGTTCACGAACATCCGCACCCCATGCGCCAGACCCGCCCGGATGATCGAATGCGCCAACGCGTGCATCCCGCCCACCGGCGTGCAGTTCGAATAGAACATCATCTGCTGCACCGCGAAGCCCGGGATCGCCATGCCCTTGTGGAACGGATGCGGCCCGTTGCCCCACGAACCCACCAACAGACCCGTCTTGAACGGATCCGGCAGACCCATCGCGTCCATCATCTCGCACAACGA
>Ga0226835_1001564_pt1 | contig 11948 bp, 13 predicted proteins | sample LAC_MetaG_1_FD_163627 | JGI IMG/M metagenome (GOLD analysis project Ga0226835, IMG submission 163627) | Anaerobic ammonium oxidizing microbial communities from anammox membrane bioreactor (MBR) in UC Berkley, California, United States -... | ecosystem: Engineered > Bioreactor > Anaerobic >...
ACTCGACCAATCCTGGCAGGCGGCGCTCGACAAGCTGAAGACCTGGGCGCGGATCAACTCGCCCTGGGCCATTCACTTCAACAGCGGGTCGTGCAACGGCTGCGACATCGAGATCCTGGCGACGCTCACGCCGCGTTATGACGTGGAGCGCCTGGGGATCAAGTTGCAGGGCAGCCCGCGCCACGCCGACGTGCTGATCTGCACTGGCCCGGTAACGCGCCAGGCGCGCGACCGGCTGGTGCGCATCTACGAGCAGATGCCCGAACCGAAGTTTGTAATCGCCGTCGGGTCGTGCGCGCTGTCGGGCGGTGCCTTTCGCGGCTGCTACAACATCCTGGGCGGCGTCGACCAGGTCATCCCGGTGGATGTCTATGTGCCGGGCTGCCCGCCCCGCCCAGAGGCGATTATCGACGGGGTGGTGAAGCTGCTGGCGAAGCTGCGCGGTGCTGACCCGTCCGACACGCCGGTGGTGTTCGATCCGGACAGCGCCGGAGAGGCCGCGATCCTGGCCGGTGAAGACCCGGTCGAGGGCCCGGCGCACGCGCAGCAAGAAGAAGAGGCGATCGCGTGATGGAAACCGACACCTGTTTGCAGAAGGCTGCCGAGCTGCTCGCGCCGTGGGCGCAAGAGACGATCGAGCCGGAACCCGGCCGCGTGGATGTGGCCGTCGCGCCGGGCGACCTGGTCGCGGCGGCGCGCGCCCTGATGGACGCCCGCTGGGGCTATCTGACGGCCATCACCGGGCTGGACCCCGGCGAAGAAGACGGACGCCTTGAGGCGCTGTACCATTTCGCGTGCGGCGCGGCAATCGTCACGCTGCGCGTGCGCGTCCCGCGCACCCGCCCCGCCGTCCCGTCCCTGATCGACGTCATCCCGTCGGTGAGTTTCTACGAGCGCGAGCTGATGGAGATGTTCGGGATCGTGGTCGAGGGCACGCCGAACACCGACAGGCTCTTCCTGCCGGAAGACTGGCCGGATGGCGTCTACCCGCTGCGCAAGGACTTTCGCATGGAGCAGTTGGGCGGGTAGGAGACACGAGCGATGGCAAGCGAGAAATTTGTGATCCCGATTGGTCCGCAGCACCCCGCGCTCAAAGAGCCGGGGCACTTCGAGTTCAACGTCGATGGCGAGATTGTCACCGATGCCAGCGTGCGCCTGGGGTATGTGCATCGCGGCATTGAGAAAGGGGCCGAGACGCGCAACTTCGTGCAGGCGGAATATCTGGTTGAGCGCATCTGCGGCATTTGCTCGCACGTCCACGCGACCGCGTTCTGCCTCGGCGTCGAGCGGCTGGCGGGGGTCGAAGCGCCGCCGCGCGCCCAGGCCATCCGCCAGATCGTCGCCGAGCTGGAGCGCATCCACAGCCACCTGCTGTGGGTCGGTGTGGCGGCGCACGAGGCCGGTTTTGACACGCTGTTTATGTACACCTGGCGCGACCGCGAGACGGTGATGAACCTGCTGGAAGGCATCACCGGCAACCGCGTCAACTACTCGGCCAATGTGCTGGGCGGCGTGAAGTGCGACATCGGGCCGGAGCAGGCCGAGGCGATCCAGATCGGGCTGAACTTCCTTGAGGAGCGCACGCGCCACTATCTGGAAGTGGTTTCCTCCGACGCGATGTTCCTGCGGCGCACGCGCGGCATCGGCGTGATGACGCGCGAGGACGCCGAGCGGATGGGCGTGGTCGGTCCGACGGCGCGCGCCTCGGGCGTGCCGCGCGATGTGCGCATCGACGCGCCCTATCTGCTCTATGCCGAGCACCCTGTCGAGCTGGTGATCGAGGAAGCGGGCGACCTGGAAGCGCGCTTCAAGGTGCGCGTGCGCGAGCTGTTCGAAAGCTATCGCGTCATCCGCGAGCTGCTGACCGCGCTGCCCGAAGGCGAGCTGACCGCGCGCATCCCGCGCCGCATCAAGCCTGCCGAAACGATCAGCCGCGTCGAGGCGCCGCGTGGCGAGCTGTTTTACTTCATCAAGAGCAATGGCACGGACTCGGCGGAGCGCGTCAAGGTCCGCACACCGACCCTGCCCAATATGGCCTCCGTTCTGGCGCTGTCGGTGGGGCACCAGCTCGCCGACGTGCCGATGATCCTGGCCGGTATTGACCCGTGCTTCTCCTGCAACGACCGCATGGCTGTCGTCAAGCGGAATGGCGACGAGCAGGTGTGGACGTGGGAGCAGCTTAGGCAATATGGGATTGAGTACTACCGATGAGCACGCTAACTGCGTTGATGGCGCTGCTGTTCTTTCCGGGCGGGCTGATCATTCTGCTGGTGGGGCTGGCCTATGAATGGGCCGACCGCAAGCTGGTGGCCCGCTTCCAGAACCGGATCGGGCCGCGCTGGTTCCAGCCGCTGGCCGATATCGTCAAACTCCTCGCCAAAGAAGAGGTCGTGCCTCAGGGCGTGCATCCGGGCCTGTTCGTGACCCTGCCGGTGATTGCGCTCTCCGGCGCGCTGACCGCGGCGCTGTATGTGCCGGTGTTTGGTCTGGCGCCGTCCTACAGCTTCTCTGGCGATCTGATTGTGACGGTCTATCTGCTCAGCCTGCTGACGCTGTGCACAGGGCTGGCCGGGGCCAACACGCTGAACCGCTTCTCGCTGATCGGGGCGACGCGCACGCTGACCCAGCTCTTCTCGTACGAAGCGCCGTTTTTGCTGGCGCTGCTTGGCCCGGCTCTGGCGGCCGGAAGCTGGCGCATCAGCACCATCGCGGACTACGGCGCCGACCGCTGGCTGATTCTGGCGCAGCCGGTCGGCTTCGTGGTGGCGCTGATCGGCCTGATGGGCAAGCTGGAGCTGCCACCGTTCGACGCGCCCGAAGCCGAGACGGAGATCGTCGCTGGCGCGCTGACGGAGTACAGCGGGCGCGGGCTGGCGCTTTTCCGCCTGGGCAAGGGCGTGGAGTTGGTCGTCGGCCTGACGCTGGTTGCGGCGTTCTATCTGGGCGGGGTGGCGAACCCGATCGCGTTCTTTGCCAAGACGCTGGCGCTGCTGGGGGTGCTGGCCGGCCTGCAATCGCTGCTGGCGCGCCTGCGCATCGACCAGACGGTCGGGCTGTGGTGGCGCTACGGCACGATCCTGGCGCTCGTCCAGTTCCTGATTTTGATCGTGTGGAAGGGGTTGGCGGCATGAAAGTGATGACGATGTGGCGGGACGCGCTCGACGGGCTGGTCAAATCGCCCGCGACGCAACGCTACCCGTTTGTGCGCGCAGTGGCGCCGGATCGGCTGCGCGGGCAACTGCACTGGAACCCGGAAAGCTGCACCGGCTGTGGCCTGTGCGCCAAAGACTGCCCGGCCGAGGCGATCGAAGTCATCGTGCTGGATAAGAAAGCCAAGCGCTTTGTCTTCCGCTATCATGTCGATCGCTGCACATTCTGCGCGCAGTGCGTGGCAAGCTGCCGCCAGGGCTGCCTGGAGATGGCCAGCGACGCGTGGGAGCTGGCCGCAACCGATAAAGACGATTTCCTGGTGCACTATGGGGCCGAGGAAGATGTCGAGGCCGTGCTGGCAGGCGCGCCTGCGGCAGACGCTCCGGTCGCGGAGTAGCGCGCCGCGCGTGGCCGTCGTCGGCGTGGGGCACGAGCTGAACGGCGACGACGCCGCCGGGATCGCGGTCGCCCGGTCGCTGGCCGGGCTGGCGGCCCCGCACGACCGCCTGCTGGTGATCGACGCGGGACCGGCGCCGGAGAACACGACCGGGCTGCTGCGCCGTTTTGGGCCCGACCTGGTGCTGCTGGTCGACGCGGCGCAGATGGGCGAGCCGCCCGGCGCGATCCACTGGCTGGACTGGCGCGAGACGGACGGCATCAGCGCCTCGACCCATACCCTGCCGCTGCACCTGCTGGCGCGCTATCTGGTGGCGGAGCTGGGCTGTGATGTGGCGCTGCTCGGCATCCAGCCCGCCGCCAACACCCTCGATGCGCCGCTTTCCCCGGCTGTATCACAGGCCGTCGCGTCCATCGTCGCGGACCTGGGCGCGGCGCTGGTGCCCGCCTGAACGCTCAGTCGAGCGCAAGCCGCGCCGCAGCCGCCTCGTCCACCATCCACACCAGCCGCCCGGCAACAGGCCGGATGCGCTGCGCAGGCAGATCGTCCGGCCGGGGCGGTCCCTGCACCACTGCCGCCAGGGTGTGCGCTTTCCCTGCTCCCTCAACCATGAACACCACCCGCCGCCCGGCGTTGATCGCCGCCGCGGTCAGCGTGATGCGCCAGGTGTGCAGTTTTGGCACGAAGTTCGCCACCACCCAGCGATCGGGGTCGGCAGCGGCCAGCGCCTCGGTGCCCGGAAACAGCGAGGCGGTGTGGCCGTCCGCCCCGATCCCCAGGTGAACATAGTCGAAGCGCGGCTGCGGCTCGCCGGGCGCAGCGGCGCCGAAAAAGCCATGCAGCAGGCGGTCGTAAGCATCGGCGGCCGCATGCGGATCCAGCTCGCCCTGCATGCGGTGAATCTGCGCGGGCGGGATCGGCACGCGGTCCAGCAGCCGGGCGCGCGCCTGCCCGTAGTTGCTGTCGGGATGGTCCGGCGGGACGCTGCGCTCGTCGCACCAGAAGACGTACACGCGGTCCCACGCGATCCGGTCGCGGAAGGGGGGCGATGCCAGCGCGTCGAAGAGCGGGGCGGGCGTCGAGCCACCGGAGAGCGCGATCGCAAACCGCCCGCGCCGGGCGATCGCGTCCTGAGCACAGGCGGCGATGTCTTCCGCCACCGCCTGCGCGAGCGCTTCGTGACTGGGAAAGACTTTAATCAGGTCCATCCGTCCCCTCATAGCCGTGGCAACCGCGCCGCCACACGCGGCCATCGCGCGCGATGAACGTCTCGGCCTCGGCTGGTCCCTCGCTGCCGCGCCGGTAGGTGGGCAGCGGGTCGCGCTGCGCGTCGGCGGCGCACAGCAGCGGGTCGATCAGCCGCCACGCCGCTTCGATTTCGTCGGCGCGGGTGAACAGCGACGCGTCGCCGTTGAGCGCGTCGAGTAGCAGCCGCTCGTAGGCATCCGGCAGGGCATCGCCGCCAAACGACGAGCGGTAGTGAAACTCCATATTCACCGAGCGCGTCTCCTGGCCGGACCCCGGCACCTTCGCCTCGAACTGCAGATGAATCCCCTCGTCCGGCTGGATGCACAGCGACAGCACGTTGGGCGAAAAGCACGCTTCGTCCGGCTCCCGTCCGAACATCATCACCGGCGGGCAGGCGAACTCGACGATGATTTCGCTGACCTTATCGGCCAGCGCCTTGCCCGAGCGCAGATAGAACGGCACGCCCTGCCAGCGCCAGTTATCGATCATCAGCTTCAGTGCGGCGTAAGTCGGCGTGCGCGAGTCCGGCGCGACGCCCTTCGCCTGGTGATAGTCCTCGTATTGCGCCAGCACCGCATCGCCGGGATCGATCGGGCGGATCGAGTTGAGCACCTTGACCTTTTCGTTGCGCAGCGCGTCGGCGCTGAACGAGGCGGGCGGCTCCATCGCGATCAGGCTGAGAAGTTGCAGCAGGTGGTTCTGGAACATATCGCGTACCACGCCCGCCGCGTCGTAGTACCCGCCCCGATGCCCGATATCGACCGTTTCCATCACCGTGATCTGCACGTTATCCACGTAGTTGCGGTTCCAGACCGGCTCGAAGATCGTGTTGGCGAAGCGGAAGAACAGGATGTTCTGCGCAGTCTCTTTGCCCAGGTAGTGGTCGATGCGGTAGATCTGGCTCTCGTCGAAGGCGTGATGCAGGATATCATTCAGCTTGCGCGCGGAGTCCAGGTCGTGCCCGAACGGCTTCTCGACTACGATCCGCCGCCACCCGCGAGACTGGTCGGTCATGCCCAGGCGCCCCAGATGCTCGATGATCGGCTGGTAGAGCGAGGGCGCCACGGCCAGATAGCACAACCGGTTCGCCTGGCGGGTCCCCTCGATCGTTTCCAGGAAGGCCTCAAGCTGCTGGTAGCTGTCGTCCACCAGGACGTCGTGCGGCTGATACCAGATCCGCTGCGAAAACGACTCCCACAGCGCCTCGTCGGACGCGGAGCCGTTGCCGTCGATCAGGCGTTTGCGCAGGTGGCTGCGGAACTCGTCGTGCGAATAGGGTGAGCGCGCGGTGCCGACGATGTGCAGGTTGTCCGGCAGGCGATCTTTCGCGTAGAGGTTGAACAGCGCCGGGATCAGCTTGCGCTCAGTCAGATCGCCGGACGCGCCGAAAATCACGATGGTGGTGCTTGACTCGGGTCGAGTCATCGGTCCTTTACTCTCCACAGACAAAACCCATCCATGCCGGCGCAACTATAGCGAAGCGTAGGAGTCGTGTCGAGCGGCGGCCAGGCGTTCAGCGGGGAATCAGTGCATAGATCACAAAGCCGTGGGCCGGGTCGTGATAGTCGAGCGCGGACTGCACCCCGGCGCGGGCCAGCGCGTCCAGCCAGGGCGCCGCGTGCCCGGCCGAGGGCGCGGCGAAATAGCGCGTGTCCACCCGCCCGGCCATTTCGGCGGCCAGGGCTTCGGGCTGCGGACTGTAGACGACGAGCGCGGCGGGTTGCTCGCCCAGGTAGAAGGCCAGCTCCCAGCCCAGATCGTGCTCGTAGATCACCGCGCCGGCCCGCTGGCGGTTGAGGTAGTCCGCCAGAGCGTCGATCCCGGTGTGGCGGCCCCGGTCGCCCCCCAGCGGCGCCTGACCGCGCAGCGCGCCGATCACGCCGGGCGACATCGCCACGACGGCCAGCGCCAGCAGCCCGAGCGACGCCGCCGGGTTGAGGCTCCCCGCCCGCACCGCGCGCACAGCTCCCCGCGCGCCGAGCAGCAGCAGGAATGGGACGAGCGTGTGTAGATAGCGATCGTAGGTGTTGACCGCGATCAGCCAGTGCGCCGCCAGAAACGCGACCGCCCAGGCCGCGATCGCGCGGTCGGCGGCTGCGGCGCGGGTGCGCGCCCGCCCGCCGATCGCGATCCCGGCAGCCGCGCCCGTCAGCAGCGCCGCGTTGAGCGCCCGCGCCCCGGTGAGGTGATGTAGCCAGCCGGCCCAGGCGTCCAGGCGCGGCAGCAGTTCGTCGGAGCGGATCAGACGGCCGGGGTTGTTGCGCGCCGCGTTGAGCGCCCAAAAGCTCTGCGGGGCGCGGGCGGCGTCCCACAGGGCCAGCAGCGCCAGCCCGATCAGCAGCGGCCCGGCGAAGCGGCCAAGCCGCTGCAGCGCGGCACGCGGCGGCTCGTCTTCGCGGCTGGTCTGCGCCAGCCCCAGCGCGACGATCAGCGGCAGGGCCAGCGCCGCGTTGAGCTTGGTGGCGACCATCAGCGCGGACGCGGCTCCGGCCAGCGCCCAGCGCCCGCGTGCCGCCAGCAGCGCCGCCATCACGGCCCACAGCGTCGCCTGCACGTCGGTGAAGGCGGTCGCCGCAAACGCCAGATCGTACGGCGAGAGCGCCAGCAGCAGCGCGGCCAGCAGCCCGGTGAACCGGTCGCCACCGAGCGCCAGCGCCAGACGGTAGAGCGCGGCGAGGGTCAGGATGCTGGCAAAGACGTTGGGCAGGCGCGCCGCGAACTCGGACGGCCCCAGAAGCGCGAACGAGGCCGCGACGCTGTAGATCGCCAGCGGCGGCTTGTCGAGATCGGCGCGACGCAGCAGCACATCCCCCCACGCGCTGATCTGGCGGGCCTGCGCGGCGAAGAGTGCTTCGTCGGGATGCAGGCGGACGTCCACGCCCAGCAGCGCCAGCCGCAGCAGCGCCCCGATCAGAATCACAAGCGCCGGCAGCAGGACCGGCGCGGCGAAGGTGCGGCGGGCAGGGGACGGGGCCAGCGTCAGTCGGTGAAGCGGTAGCGGAACAGCGTCCACATCGCGATCACGCCGTCTTTCCACGTGATCTTTTTGCCCTCTTCCCATTCGCGGCCATTGTACGAAATCGGCACCTCATAGATGCGATAGCCGCGCTTGAGCACCTTGGCGGTGATCTCCGGCTCGAAGTCGAAGCGACGCGAGCGCAGCGGAATCTCGCGCACGACTTCGGCGCGGAAGACTTTGTAGCACGTTTCCATGTCGCTCAGAATGGCGTTGTAGAGGATGTTGGTGACGAATGTCAGCGTGCGGTTGGCGACCATGTTCCAGAAGAACATCGCCTTGCGCGGTCCGCCCAAAAAGCGCGATCCGTAGACCACCTTCGAGATGCCTTCTTCAATCGGGCGCAGCAGGATCGGGTATTCGCGCGGGTCGTATTCCAGATCGGCGTCCTGAATCAGGAACACGTCGCCGGTCGCGGCTTTGAAGCCGGTGCGAACCGCTGCGCCTTTGCCCTGGTTGTGATCGTGCAGGATGATCTTCAGATCGTCGCGCGGGTCGATCTGCGCCAGGACTTCGCGCGAGCCGTCGGTCGAGCCGTCATCGACGACGATGATCTCGTGCGCCAGTCCGACGGCGCGTACTCGATCGATCACCGTGGCAACGGTTGGCCGCTCGTTGTAGCAGGGGATTATCACAGAGAGCTTGAGGTCCACAGCGCCAATCCTTCCCAGGCGTGTCGATCCGCGCGCAGCGGCGCCAGTATACCCGAGGACCAGGCGAGAATCAACCGCCGAACCCGGCGCTCAGAGGGCGGCTGGCTGACGGCGCGGGTTCGCGGGTGCGCCTGCCGCCGCTTGGCGCGGCGGGCGCAGCGCGGTAATCTAAGGAGTGCGCGGGGCGGTCCCGCGCCTGGCAGTTGAGAGGGTGCTGTGGCTCAAGCGCAAGAAACCTTGACGATCCGCGCGCAGCGGACCGATGACCAGGATGAGTTGTTCCTGTTGCTGACCAACGAGGCAGCGCTGCTCGATTCGGTCGAAATCCCGTATATGACCGAAGAAGCTTTCCGCGATCGCTTCAGCAACCCCCCGGCTGGCACGCACGTGCTGATCGCTGAAAGCGTGCTGCCGAGCGCCCGCCGCCGGATCGTGGGCGCGGCCTGGCTGCAGGTGCGCCGCAAACGCACGCGGCACGTCGCGCGTCTGTCGCGGCTGTGCCTGCCGCAGGTCCTGCGCGGCGACGGCGAGGCGCGCCTGATCGAAGCGGCGCTCGCGCTGGCGGACGACTGGCTCGGATTGCGGCGCGTCGAGCTGGTCGTCTTTGCGGACGATCCAGATGCCGAGGCGTTCTACGGGCGCTTCGGCTTCGAGCGCGAGGCGCTCATGCGGCGCTATGCAGTGCGGCGGGGCATCTACGCGGACGCGTGGCTGCTGGCGCGGCTGCACAGGCCGGGTCAGGCGGTGCAACCATGACCCGGCGTGTTCGTCGCCCCGTGATCGTGCGCGGGCAGGAAGCGGAAGACTGGGAAGACATTGCCGCCATCTTCGAAGGCGAGCGGGTCATTTTTGGAACCTTGCAGCTACCTTACCAGTCCCGCGATGCTATCCGCGACCGCGTTGAGAACCCGCGCCCCAATATGCACGCGCTGGTCGCCGTGGTCGATGGACGCGTGGTCGGGTCGCTGGGCCTGGAACTTGGGCAGGGGCGCCAGGCGCACACGGCACATCTGGGAATGATGGTTCACGACAGCTACCAGGGGCAGGGTGTGGGGACGGCGCTGATGGAAGCGGCGATCCGGCTGGCCGAGGGTTGGCTGGCCATCACCCGCCTGGAGCTGATCGTCTACACCGATAACGAGCCGGCGCTGGCGCTCTATCGCAAATTTGGCTTCGAGATCGAGGGCACGCTGCGCGATTTCGCTTTTCGCGACGGTCGCTATGTGGACGCGTATCTGATGGCGCGGGTGCGCACCGAGGAGCCGTCGTGAGCGCGCACCAACCCTCCCATCTCGCCGCTTCGCGCGGTGAGCCGAGCTATGTCTGGCGCGACGGCCAGGAGCGCCGCCTGCGCATGATCCGGCACTGGGTCGATCTGCACGGCGCGTGTGTGCTGGAAGCGGGCTGCGGCGTGGGCGCCTACAGCAGCCAGATCGGGCGCCGCTATTCTTCGTGCGTCGAGGCGTTCGATATCGAATTCGAGCGCGTGCGCGAAGCGCGGCGCGATACCCCGCATGCCGTCGTCGCGGCTGCCGAAGCCGTGCCCTATCGCTCCGATTTGTTCGACCTGGTGATCTCCAACGAGGTGATCGAGCACGTGCAGGACGACCGCGCCGCCGTGCGTGAGATGGTGCGCGTGCTGCGCCCCGGCGGGCGGCTGGTGCTGTTCTGCCCCAACCGCTGGTATCCGGTCGAGCAGCACGGGTGGTACTGGCGCGGCGAGTACCGCTTCGGGAACATCCCGCTGATCAACTACCTGCCCGACCGCTGGCGCGATCGCCTGGTGCCGCACGTGCGCACCTACACAGCGCGCCGCCTGCGCCGCCTGTTTGACGGGCTGCCGGTGCGCATCGTGCATCATAGCCGCATTTTCGGCGGCTATGACAACATCATCTACCGGCACCCGCACGCCGGGCGCTGGCTGCGCGATTTACTGTACCTGGCCGAGCGCACCCCGCTGCGCGTGCTGGCCCTGTCGCATCTGCTGGTCGTCGAGAAGCTCGACGAGCGCGCGCCCGCGCCTTAGTCGAGGGGGTCGGTCGAGCGCACCAGGTTCAAACCGGACTCTGCAAATCGCTCCAGATACTGGTTCGCCATGGCGTCGAAGTCGATCTCCGGGTGCTGGACGGATGACATGCAGTCGAGCAGCACATACCACTTGCGCAGATGCTCGGCTTTGCCGTGGTAGTGACGCACAACCGAGGTCAGCGTTTCCAGCACGCAATGGCTTTTCGCCTGCCCCGCGACGTAGATGCGATCATAGCTCATCAACCGCTTGAGGAACTCGACGTTCAGGTCCCCCTGCGGATCGTCCACGACCTTTACTTCCGGCTCCAGCAAAGAGTAGAACTCGGTTTTGGGGATCATGCCTTTGTGCAGGAAGGCCGGTTCCGAGGCGCGCGCCGCGGCGTGGTACGCGATGGCCTCGTACAGCGCCGGGGTGATGGCGTGGCCGAGCGTGCCGATCATGGTGTGGTAGGGCCAGATCATGAGCTGCTTCTTGGCGTCGGTTTCCAGCTCGTGAACGTAGCGGTGCGACCACTGCGGCTCGAAAACGGGCCGCCAGTCCCCGCGGTCCACCGCTTCGCGCGTGATGACGGTGAAAGGCGCGGGATGGTTGCCCTGCGGATCTACCCACCAGCTGGGGTAGAAGATCTGCGCCGGGATATGGCTGTCGAGCGATGCGGCGATGGCGCTGATCCGGTCGATGTTCCGGAAGATCCACTCGATCGTGCGCCGCGTGTCGTCTACGGCTCCCGGCACGCTGAGCGCACCGTCGGTATGAATAAAATCGACCTGCGGATCGACCAGCAGCAGAATCACGCGCTGCTCGTCCTCGCTCGCCGGCGGCAGGTTGGCTGCCAGGCCCGCTTCAATGACGGCCTGAGTCCGGGGCACGTACAGCGTGCCGACATCTTCCGCGTGGTAGAAATCAGGCAGTGTGTTCATATTAATTATTATAAGGGAATCCGGCCTGCGTCTACCAGGGGCTGCGGCGGGCGCCCCGCTGACCGGCCCGGACTATTGTGACGTCAACGCTTGTGTGATAAAGTCTCAATAAAAGAAGATGCGCTTGTTTGCCGCGCGACGTCAATCAGTGGGGGGACCGGTTAGCGCGCCCTGATTATAAGTTCGGCAAGCGTGATCTTCTGAGTCCCCGGAGAGCGAGCCACCTGTCTGGCATGAATCCTGCACCCGAGCCTGCCCGATCCGGTCCACTCAACCTGGCGGCAAGCTGGCAGGTTGATCTACCCCTGCAGGCGGCGTTGATTGACGCCGGGCTGGGGGTGGTGGTCGTCTTCGGCGGGGTGATGCTGGCCCTGCGCTCCGCCGCACTGGACTGGCGGGGGGTGGGGTTGTTCGCCCTGCTGTACGCGGTCTGCCTGCTGCTCGCTGCCGAGCCGCCATCCACCCTGTGGGTCGATTTCGCGCTGATCCCGGTTTTCGCAGCGGCTCTGGCGCTGGATCTGGCCGGCGAGTTGAG
>Ga0226835_1001565_pt1 | contig 11948 bp, 11 predicted proteins | sample LAC_MetaG_1_FD_163627 | JGI IMG/M metagenome (GOLD analysis project Ga0226835, IMG submission 163627) | Anaerobic ammonium oxidizing microbial communities from anammox membrane bioreactor (MBR) in UC Berkley, California, United States -... | ecosystem: Engineered > Bioreactor > Anaerobic >...
GCCGCCCGCCCCGAGGCGCTGATCGATCTGCTGCAGCGCCCGCCATTCGATGCGCTGCTCGAAGTCGACTGCATCGTCGCCGTGGTCGACGCCGCCCGGCCTGCGCCATACGAGTCCGAACCGATGCACCCGCTGGCGCGCTCGCAGGTGGAAGTGTCCACCCACATCGTCTTGAATAACGCCGAGCGATTGGCCGAAGCTCGCCGGGAGGCGCTGGTGCGCAGGCTGGCCGACGCGCCGCCCTTCGGCCGCTCCGTGGAACTCACGGTCGGCACACCGGCAAGCAGCTCGCCAGGCCCGGACGAGCCGGCTCCGAACGCGCAGGCAGGCGCATCGGCATCGTCGGCGCCGTCGGCCGCGGCGCTCGCGCAGTGGCGCCGCCCCGCCCACCAGGTCTTCCACCGCGCCCGCCTTCAGGCGCTCGCCGCCGACTGGCCCGCCCGCCACCCGTTGGCGCAGGCCACCGGCGTGTTCCGCACCGCCCGCGACTGGTACATCTGGCGCCTCGACGGTTCGGCCTCCATCTGGGAAGCATGCGCTTACCGACTGGGAAATCGCCTGCGGCTGGCCTTCACCGCGGGCACGCCGGCGCACGTCGAAGCCGCGGCCCTGGCGTCGATCGCCGCCGACCTCGGGCGGGCGATCGATCACGATCGCGATGAAGCGTAAACGAGACAGTCGGACTGCCGCCGGCGCCCGCTCGTCGCCTGCGCCAGCGGACTGGGCACTAATGCCTTGAAACCGGGCCGTTGGGGCACAAACTGGCACTCAGGAAAGAGGTGCCCGAATGGACATGATCTACAACAGCCCGAGCTACTGCGTAGTCGAGTTCAAGGATCCCGAAGGCCAGGTGGGCGGCTTCGAGATCATGGACAAGCTGAGCCGTCGCGAGATCTACATCGGTGGCGATCTCGCGAATCACTTCCGCAGCGGCGTGCAGGAACTGATCCGCTCCGAACCCACCGAGGAGCAGGTCGACGAGTTCCTGCGTCGCTTCGAAGGCCTGATGCACCAGCCGATGGTGATGCACTGACCGCATTACCGTTCAGAACTGTTCCCAGGGAAGCCCTTCGAAGCGCCAGCCGTTGAGCTTGCCGCGCTGGCGCTCGGCGTTGAGGTCGCCCTCGAAGCCGTGCAGCACGTTGAACACCTTGCGGAAGCCGGCTTCCTCCAGCGCGATTCCCGCGTCCACCGAGCGCTTGCCGCTGCGGCAGATCAGCACGATCGGCCGCTGCATCGAGTGACCGGCGAGCTTCTTCACGTCGGCGACGAAATCGGGGTTCACTTCCCAGTCGGGCGCGTCGACCCACGACACGTGCATCGAGCCCAGTGCGTGGCCCACGAAGAAATATTCGGCGTCGCTGCGGCAGTCGATGAACAGCGCATCGGGTTCCTTCTGCACGAACTCGTACGCCTGCTTCGGTAACAGGTGCTCCATGCGCGCATCCTAACGCGGCGGCGCGCCGTCGGTGCGCTTATGCGAATGCGCAGCATGCAAATAACCGGCGAGCAGCTCCACGTACTGCTGCGGCGCCTCCACGAACGGAATGTGCGCGAGTTCCCACTGCACCAGGCGCGCGCGCGCAGTCGCCGCCGCGATCGCCTCGCCCATCGCCGGAGGCGTCGACTGGTCGTCGCGGCAGGTGATCACCAGCGTGGGCGCGGCGATCCGCGCGAGCAGCGGACGCAGGTCCATGTCGCGCAGCGCCGCGCAGCAGCCGATGTAGCCGGCCGGATCCACCTGCAGCAGCGTGGTGCGCACGCTGTGGTAGCGCGCGTCGGCGCGTGCAACGAAATCCGGCGTGAAGAAGCGCCCGAGCACCGCGTCGGCGATCGCCGCGATGCCGCTCTCGCGGACCAGCCGGATGCGCTCCACGAAGCCTTCAGGCGCGAGCTTCGCCGACGTGTTCGACAGCACCAGCCGGTCGACGCGTTCGGGCGCGTGCGCCGCCACCCAGATGCCGATCATGCCGCCGATCGACACCCCGCACAGGTGCGCACGCTGCAGCCCCGCCGCGTCCATCACCGCCAGCACGTCGCGGCCGAGCTGCGCGATCGAATACTCGCCCTCGCGCGCCTCCGACGCCCCGTGCCCCGGCTTGTCGGTGCGCAGCACCCGAAAGTGCCCGAGCAGCCCCGGCATCACCGGCTCCCACAACGCGTGGTCGGTGCCCAGCGAGTTCAGAAGCACCAGCGGCGGACGATCCGGATGCCCGTCGATGCGCCAGTACAGGCGCGCGCCTTCACGGTGAACGAACGGCATGACGCTTTCTCCTGTTTGCAGGGTGCGCGGGCGCCGCGCATGCAGGCGCGACGGCCGGCGGTCGCTGCGCATGCAGGCGTGACGGCCAGCGGTGACGCCGCAACCAAATGTTGCGTTCTTGCTCGTGGAACGCATTTCACCGCTGAAAACGCAACATTTGGTTGCAGTGGTCTCGGTGCTGCCGGCCCAAAGCACGTTACACGCACACCACGCCGCACGCCGACCACGAGCTCAGCGCCGCGCGCGCAACGCGCACGCGCCCAAGCGCCGCGCGCAACGGGCCTCCAGCCCGAGCGTTGCAAGTCCACCGCAACAAAATGATGCGCTTTCTCTCATGGAACGCGTTCCACGCCCGAAAACGCAACCTTTTGTTGCGGTCGATCCTACGCCTCCGCCTTAAACCGAGGGCACATCCGAGCCGCCGTCTGACCCAAGCCACGAGCCTGTGCAGATGTGCACAGCCCGGCTGACGCCGGGTTCCCGCCTGAACGCTTGCGCGTTCCCCGTGGATAGGCGGTGGACAACGCTGGCGCGTTGCCCACCGCCTATCCACCGGCCGGCGGCTGCGCACATCAACACAGGCTATCAGCCAACAGATCGAGAGCCATCTACGGGTTGGAGATGGCTGCCGGGAACCGCCCGGCCAAGCGGCCCGCGCTGCGCGCAAACCAGGCGGCCTCGCGCCGCCGCTCCGTGCAGTGGCCCGGCGCAGTGGCCCGGCGCAGTGGCCTCGCGCAGTGGCCTCGTGCAGTGGCCTCGTGCAGTGGCCTCGTGCAGTGGCCTCGTGCAGTGGCCTCGTGCAGTGGGCCGGCGCTGCGGGCTGTAAGTCCACCGCAACAAAATGATGCGTTTTCCTGCATGGAACGCGTTCCATGGCCAAAAACGCAACATCTCGTTGCGGCAATGCCGGTTGGGCTCGGCGCGATGCGCGCACGACACTCACCGCGCTGCGCGCACGACACTCTCCGCGCTGCGCGTGGACCAGGTGCGCAGTGCCGTGCGTAGACCAGACGCCCCTGCGGCACGCGCAAACCACGTCCCCACGCCCCGGCACGCGCAAACCACGCCCACCACGCGACGATTGAAAGTCCGCCGCAACAAAATGATGCGTTTTCAGCGATGGAACGCGTTCCATGCACGAAAACGCAACGTTTTGTTGCGGCGTCGGTTGCGGCGTCGGTTGCGGCGTCGGTTGCGGCGTCGGTTGCGGCGTCGGCGTAGCGGCGTCGGCGTAGCGGCGTCGGCGTAGCGGCGTCGGCGTAGCGGCGTCGGCGTAGCGGCGTTGCCCCCCACCACCCCCGAGCGTAACTTGCACAGCAACGCGCAATTTACGGCCGGCGTTGCCGCCGGCGCACTCGAGGGCAGACCCGACATGGACTTCTCGACCGTGAAGCTCCCCGCGCAGCCCACCGAGAGCGCACCCGACGGCTCGGAGGTGCGCATCCTGCTGTCGCTTCCGGGCGGCAGCATGGCGCATTTCCGCCTCGCGGCGGGTGCGGTGTCGAAGGCAGTCTGTCATCGAAGCGTCGACGAGCTCTGGTACGTCGTCGCGGGCCGCGGCGAGATGTGGCGCCGGCAGGGCGCACGCGAGGAGGTGATCGCGCTCGAGCCCGGCGTGTGTCTCTCGATTCCGGCCGGCACCCATTTCCAGTTTCGCGCTCACGGCTCCGAAGCCCTGGCGGCGGTGGCCGTCACGATGCCGCCGTGGCCCGGCGCCGACGAGGCCACGCCCGTGGCGGGTCATTACACTTCGTCGCCATGCCCCTCACCGCCCTGCTGCTGATCGCCGTCGCCGCGTTCATCCACGCGTGGTGGAACCTGCTGATGAAGCGCGCCGGCGCGGGCGGGCTCGTGTTCGTCTGGGGCATCACCGCGGCCACTGCGCTCGTCTACGCGGTGCCGGTGCTCGGGCTGCTGCGCGACGAACTGGCCGCGTTCGGCGCGTCGCTCGCGCTCGCGGTGCTGGTGAGCGCCGCAGTGCACACGCTCTACCTCTGGGTGCTGCAGCGCGGCTACGCGGCCGGCGACCTGTCGGTGGTCTATCCGGTGGCGCGCGGGGTGGGGCCGGCGCTCGCGTGGATCGGCGCGGTCGTGCTCCTCGGCGAGGCGGTCACGCCGGGCTCGATCGCCGGGCTTGCACTGATCGTCGCCGGCACCTTCACCATCGCCGGCGGCTGGGCGATGCTGCGCGCGCACGCAGACGCCCGCGCCCCCGCCAACCCCACCGCACGCCTCGGCCCCGGCATCGCCTGGGGTGCGGCCATCGGCGTGACGATTGCCGTCTACACGGTGAACGACGGACGCGCGGTGCGGCTGCTGCGCGCCGATCCGGTGGTGTTCTACTGGCTGGTGAACGTGGCGCAGGTGCTGGCGCTCGCGCCGTGGGTGGCGCGCCGTGCGGGCGAGGCGCGCACGATCGTCGCGCGGCACGCGCGCACGCTGCTGGCGGTGGGCGTGCTCTCGCCGCTGGGTTACATGCTCGCGCTGCAGGCGATGAAGTACGCGCCGGTGAGCCACGTGGCGCCGGCGCGCGAGCTCTCGATGCTGGTCGCGGCCTTCCTCGGCGTGCGCGTGCTGGGCGAGGGCGAGTTGTGGCGTCGCGTGGCAGGCGCGGCGCTGATCGCCGCCGGCGTGGCAAGCCTCGCGCTGGCCGGCGGCGGGTGAACCGTTCACGCGCCGCCACCGGCCGCCACCCACCACCCGCCGCCCGATGCCGCCCGATGCCACGCGATGCCGACCGATGCCGCCCGATGCCACGCGATGCCGACCGATGCCGCCCGATGCCACGCGATGCCGCCCGATGCCGCCCGATGCCGCCGACCAACCTCCCCCGGAGAGACGCCATGAACCCGCACAAGAGCAAGTCGGGCCTCGCCCGGATCTGGCGCGCGCTCCTCTACTCGCGCCGCGGCCTGCGCGACGCGTGGCGCTATGAGCACGCGTTTCGCCAGGAACTGGTGCTGGTGCTGTGCCTCGCGCCGGTGATCGTCTTCGCGCCGGTGAGCCTTTCCGAGCGCGCGGCGCTCGCCGCGAGTCTGTTGCTGGTGCTGATCGTGGAACTGCTGAACTCGGCGATCGAGGCGGCGGTCGATCGCGTCTCGCTCGAGGTGCACGAGCTCTCGGGTCGCGCCAAGGACATGGGCAGCGCGGCGGTGCTGCTCGCGCTCGTGCTGGCCGGCTTCACCTGGGCCGCGATCCTCTTTCCGGTCGCCCGCCGGATGCTGTCATGACGCCCCGCACCGCCCGAGTGCCATGACGCCCCGCACCGCCCGCGTGCCATGGCGCCGCGCGCCGTCAAGACGCCCCACCCCGCCACCGAAGCCACCCTGCGTACAGCATCGCCGCCAGCGCCCCGCCCGCCGCATCGGCGAGCAGGTCGCCCCAGTCGGCCTGCCGGTAGACGGTGAGGCCCTGCAGCAGCTCGATCAGTCCGCCATAGGCCACGAGACCCAGAAGCACCCGCGCCCGCAGCTGCGGCCACGCCGGCAGCCCCAGCAGGCCCAGCGCGGCGAACGCCGCCACGTGGTCGGTCTTGTCCCAGCCGGTGTTCAGCGGCAGCGGCTCGGGCGTGGGCCACAGCGACAGGATCAGCACCACCACGAGCGCCGCGCCGAAGGTGAGGCGACGCATGCGAATCGACATTGGCGGCATGATAGCGGCGTGTAGGAGCGCCCCATCCCGATGTCGATTCCCGACGAAGACCTGCAGGCGATCGCCGAAGCCCGTGCCTTGCTCGAAAACCCCGGCCTGGCGGTGAAGCTCACCGACCTGGTCGGCAAGCCGATCGAGAAGGGCTTCGAGCTGCTGCCGCCGCGCTGGCGCGACCGGGTGGGCACGATCACCCGCGACGCGCTGAACGCCGCACTCGGCGCGGCGATCGCCTCGATGCGCAGCGGCCCCGGCGCTGCGCGACCGCGGCTGCACAAGCTCGCAGCCGCCGCGAGCGGCGCGGCCGGCGGCGCGTTCGGGCTCGGCGCGCTCGCGATCGAGCTTCCGGTGTCCACCACGATCATCTGCCGCTCGATCGCCGACATCGCGCGCGCCAACGGCGAAGACCTCGCCCGGCCCGAAGCGCGGCTCGCCTGCCTCGAGGTGTTCGCCTTCGGCGGCACCACGCCCGACGACGACGCCTCGGAGACCGCCTACTTCGCGATGCGCGCGGCGCTCTCGCGCGCGGTGTCGGAGGCCGCCGAATACCTCGCCACCCGCCAGGCCACCGACACCGGCGCGCCGGCGCTGGTGCGCCTCGTTTCGCTGATCGCCACGCGCTTCAAGATCCAGGTGTCGCAGAAGGCCGCCGCGATGGCGATTCCGATCGTGGGCGCCGCCGGCGGCGCAACGATCAACTATCTGTTCATCGACCACTTCCAGTCGATGAGCCGAGGGCACTTCACGATCAGGCGGCTCGAGCGCAAGCACGGCGCCGAGGCGGTGAGAAAGGCCTACGAAGCGTGAGCACGCGTGCGGCGGGCGCGAGGCCTGCGAAGGCCGGGCAGGCTTCGCCAACCTGAGGCCGTTCGGCGGCGCGCGGTTCCCCCGGCGCGCATCGGCGGTTACACTGCCCGCGTGTTCGCAGCGTCGCGGCCTCGCGATTCCGCCATGAACGACTCCGGACAACCTCGCTTCGCAGCGCGGCCCCGCGGCCTGCGCGACGCCGACCCGGCCAGCGGCCGCGTGCTTCCCGACCCGCGCGCCACCCGCCTGTCCAGCCGACGCACGCTGCTCGGCCTGCTCGGCGCCTCCTCGATCCTCTCGGCCTGCGCCTCGCTGCCGCCGCCGGGCAGCATCCGCTCGCTGCCCGATGGTTCGCCCGACGCCTCGACCGGCCCCTGGCCCGACGCCGCCAGCCCCGCAGCCGGCGCCGACCCCGGCCCGCCCGGGCGCGTCTCCGAAGAACTGGCCCGCGAAGTCGCCTTCCTCGCGCTGAGCCTGATCGACACCCCTTACCGTTACGGCGGCAACACGCCCGACAGCGGCTTCGACTGCAGTGGGCTGATCGTCTACGTGTTCGGCAGCGCCGCAGGCGTGGCGCTGCCGCGCACCGTGGCGAAACTGGCCTGGGTGGGCCAGCCGGTGCGCCCCGCGGCAATGCGCACCGGCGACCTCGTGCTCTTCGACACCACCGGGCGCTTCTCGCACGCCGGCATCTACGTGGGCGCCGGCCGCTTCGTGCACGCACCTTCGAGCGGTGGCACGGTGCGCCTCGACGGCGTGCGTGCGCCCTACTGGCGACCGCGCTTCGCAGGCGCGCGGCGGGTGTGAAGACCGACTGCGCCCCGCAAGGCCGCATCTCCGACATCCTCCGCGGCCGGCGCGGCATCAGCAAGGAAGTTGCCCGCAGGCTCGCGCGACGCTTCAACGTGAGCGCGGCCGTCTTCCTGTAACGTGCCCTCGGTGTAGCGGCCCCCTACGCCCCCCGCAGACGGCGCATTTTCGCCACACTCCGCGAAATCCGGGCGCCGGAGCGTGCCGTTTTGCGCAAGTATTGCAATAAGATGGAATGCGCTTTCGATCCGCACAGCGCCGTGGGCACAGCTGTTGCTTGCGGCCAGAACAGCAGGAGATCCCTCGCATGAGCCACCAATCGCCGCTTGCGCCGCAGCCTCACAAGCCTGCAACCACAGCGCGCCTCGTCGCGCTGGCTGTCGCCACGCTCGCCCTGGCCGGGTGCGGAGGCGGCGGAGGCGGAGGCGGCACGCCCGCGCCGGTGCTGCCGCAATCGATCTCGGGCATCGTGGTCGACGGCTACATTGCAGGCTCCACGGTCACCTGCCTCGAGGCGGGCGCCACGGTGGCCACCACCACGACCAGCGCTTCGGGCGCCTTTGCGTTCAGCCTGGCCTCCGGCCAGACCTGCGACACGGTCGAGGCCGCGGGCGGCATCGACACCGGCCTCACGCCGAGCGACCCCTCCGACGACGTCGCCGCGCCGCACGGCACGATGCGCGCGCCGGTGCCCACGGGCAGCGCGTCGGTAACGGGGCTGGTCGTCTCGCCGCTCTCCACGCTGGTGCAGTCGCTCGTCGCTTCGGGCGCTTCGCTCGACGACGCGCAGACGAAAGTGAAGACCGCGCTCGGCCTGCCGGCGTCGTTCGACCTGCTGAAGAACGACCCTGCCAGCGACGCCGTGCTCTTCAAGGCGACCAGCGTGATCGGCCAGCTGATTGAGCGGACAGTCGATGCGCTGGCAGGGGCCGGCGGCATCGGCAGCCCGGCGGGCCTGGCCGCGCTCGCCAGCTCGGTCACCAAGGCGCTCGCCGCGCAGCTTTCCACGCTCACGATGGCCGGCCTCACGCAGGCGCCGGGCGCGCTCACGCCCACTTCGCCGCTCTTCAAGCTGCTGGAGCAGGCCGCCGCCAATGCCAAGGCCGACCCCGCAGTGGCGGCAGCGCTGCAAACCCTGAACCCGACCACCTTCGCCGCGCTCGCTTCGCCGATCGTCGCATCGGCCACCGCCAGCATGAGCGCAGCCACCAGCCCGTCAGACGTGGTCGACCGCGCGAACGCGATCTACGACCGGGATCGCGCCGCGACGATCCTCGCGATGCTGAAAGGGCTCGTCGACAACGCCACCAGCGACGCGCAGGGCCTGCTCGGCCAGGTGGCCGCCGCACTGGCGGCCGCCGACAGCGGCGGTGCCGACCATCCGTTCTCGATCACGATCGGCAGTGAAACCGCATCCGCCGTCGCTGCCGCCGGCGTGTCGAACTACGCGCAGCTCGCGAGCGACGAAGTCACCCTGTACGGCCAGCCCGGCCAGGTCACCCACAAGCTCGCCGACTTCGAGGCAGGGAGCAGCGTCACGGTGGCGAAGGAGCTCACGCGCATCGCCTTCACGCTGCAGAAGTCGCCCGTGAACGTGCAGGTCTCCACCACCGGCAACCTCGAAACCTCGATCGCACTGCAGGTCACCGACGCCACGCGCACTTTCCAGGCGATCATCGACAGCGTCGCGCTCAAGGCCGACAGTTCCGGCAACGTGCAGGCGAGCCTGCTCACCGGCGCGCGGCTCTGGGTGTACGGCAAGACCGCCACGTCGGAGACCACCTCGCCCGTCGTCGTCGCGCTCTCGGGCGGCGGCTTGCAGATCGTCTCCACCAGCGCCGGCGCGATCTCGTTCAATTTGGACCGGCTGTTCGACGCCATCGCCCCGAGCGTGACCCCGGGAAGCGCGCTGCACACCCTCGCGACCAACCGCGTGAGCAGCGGCACCTACGATGTCACCATGGTGATCGGCGCACTGCGCGTGGCTCGCGCCACCTCGCCCACCGACTCCACTGCGATGCTCGCCAACCTGCACGCAGTGACGCTGCGCGCCGGCAGCCAGTCGGTGACCGGCCACGGCTTCAAGGGCAAGGTGCAGGTCGTTCCGTGAGTCGGAACATGGCGGCGCGCGCGCACGCGCGTGCCCCCGCGTCTGCGACGGCGCGCGCGTGGGCCATCGCGTCGGCGCCCCCGCGCGCCGCCGCGACCGTGCCCGCGCTTGCCTGCGCCCTCGCGCTGGCCGGCGTCGGCGCGCCGGCCGCCGCCGCTCCCTTCGATTACGCGCTCACCGCGCGGCCCGAACAGCACGGCGCGCGCCAGCTCGAAGCCGCCGTCGACGCGATGAACGGCACGCTCGACGTCTTCGACATCCGCGGCCGCGATCCCGACTACGCCGGCAGCAACGTCGGCGACTACCACGGCGCGCACCTGCGCGGCGGCTTCACGCCCGCCGAGCGCTGGTGGGTCGACGGCGCGCTGTGGCGCCGCAAGATCGAGTACCGCAGCGACAGCGGCAGTCTCGACAGCTGGCAGCTCGCAGTTCAATACCGCCTCGCGGGAGACGCGGGCGCCGGCGGCCGGGCGCCGGGCGCCACCGCCTGGGCCCTGCGCGCCAGCGTCTGGGGCAACCGCGCGGGCTCGCTCGCCAAGGGCTCGCCCACCACGCTCGCCGGCTACACGATGGACACCGTGCGCATCGACAGCCCGCGCGACCTGCAGTGGCAGTTCGACCTCATCGCCACGCGCGGCGAGCCCGACGCACAACTGAGCGCCTTCGCCGGCATCCAGCGCGGCAAGGTGAGCTACTCGCGCCTCACCGGCACCGCCACCGCCGGCACCTGCCCCTACGCAGTGGCCTTCGGCGCGCAGACCACCGTGCTCACGCAAACCGCCGACTGCGCCGGCAGCGGCGGCACCATCGCCGCCGGCACCCAGGTCACCGTGGACAACGCCGCGCTCGGCCTCTACCCGCGCGACGCGCTCGCCTACACCGCCACCGTGCTGCGCGCAGGCGTGAACGGCCACCGGCGCTGGGGCGCCTGGCACCTGCGCGGCGGACTCGCCTACGAACACCACGACCGCCGCAGCGCACTCGAAGACGCCGCGCGCAGCCTTTCGGGCACTTATCAGGCCGGAAACCTCACCGCCGCGCTCGAACTCGGCTACCGCTTCACCCCCACGCTCACCGGCTTCGTGCGCGGCACCGCCTGGCAGCACCAGCTGATGGGTGAGGTGCCGTTCCTCTACAACGCAGTCACCGCAAGGCGCTCCGACAGGCGCTACGGCATCGTGTCGTTCGGGGTGTCGGCGGCGTTTTGAGGCTGCGGCGCGCGCGCCCGCCGCGCCCACAAAGCGCCGCCTGCGCCAAGCGCCGCCTGCGCCCGTAGTGCCCGGCACGCGCCGCCTGTGTTCGCCGTGCCCGGCAGGCGCCGCCTGCGTCCGCCGTGCCCGGCAGGCGCCCCCAGCGTCCGCCGTGCCCGGCAGGCGCCCCCCCCGCATCCGCAACCAAATGTTGCATTCCTGCTCGTAGAACACGCTCCACGAGGGAAAACGCAACATTTTGTAGCGGTTGATCGGGTCGCCGTCATGGGGGACGCGGTCGAGGCACCGTGTGAGAGCGCGACCGACCGGCCCCCGTGCAAGGGCGCGGCCGACCGACCCGCCGCCACAGCGCCGAGCCCATCAGTAAAAGCTTTTCGATGAACCACCAAAGACAGCTCGATATCTGACAATATCTCGATTCCGCTGAACCCCGTGCACCGTACCGGCGTGCCGGCCACCGCACCGATGCGCCGGCCATCGCACCTACGCACCGCCCGGCCTACCAACGCACAGACCACCGCACCGACGCATTACCCGCCGCACCCCACCCGGCCCCGGTCCACCGCAGCGCCGCCGACCTCGGCAAGGCAAGGCCGCACCACGTCCGCAACCAATTGTTGCGTTTCCGCGCGTGGAATGCGTTTCACGCACGAAAACGCAACAATTGGTTGCGCTGGCTCTGACCGCTCGCACGGACGCTGCCCGCATGCGCCCGCGCAGGCTGCTTGCGCTGCCCGCATGCGCTGCTGCGTGCGCCGGCGCAGGCCGCCCGCCCAGGCCGCCCGCGCAAGCCGCCCGCGCAAGCCGCCCGCGCAAGCCGCCCGCGCAAGCCGCCCGCTTGCGCCCCCGCAGGCCGCGCGCCCCGCCCGCGTCGCCGAGACCGCCCATGCCTCACACCCCCACCACGCCCCCCACCCTCCACCCCCTCGCCCCCCACGAACTCCCCGCCGCCGCCGTCCTGCTCGCCGAAGCCATGCGCGACAACCCGCTGCACCTGCGCGTCTTCGGCGTCGACCCGGCTCGCCGCGAGCAACGGCTGCAGCGTTTCTTCGGCTCGCTCATGCGCTTCGTCCACGCCAACGGCGCCGTCTACGCCGCC
>Ga0226835_1001569_pt1 | contig 11905 bp, 13 predicted proteins | sample LAC_MetaG_1_FD_163627 | JGI IMG/M metagenome (GOLD analysis project Ga0226835, IMG submission 163627) | Anaerobic ammonium oxidizing microbial communities from anammox membrane bioreactor (MBR) in UC Berkley, California, United States -... | ecosystem: Engineered > Bioreactor > Anaerobic >...
AGGGTTACATCGGAGGCATCTTGGCGGCGATTCCAGGAGGGGCGCTATTGGCTGTCGCCTGTCAGTATCTTGCAGGCGTCAACTCTGGAATAACTCCCCTCAGCGGCGCAGTGCTGGGACTGGCGATGGCGGCGCTGCCCACTTTGGGCGACCTGGGCGAGAGTATGATCAAACGTCAGGTGGGCGTTAAAGATTCGGGGAACTTGCTCCCCGGCCACGGCGGTGTCTTCGACCGCATTGATTCCTGGTTGTGGAGCGCGGTGATCGGTTATTACATCATCGTATGGTTCTATTAATAGCTGCGAGCCGAAGATTGGCGCACGCTTTCAAGCGATTTCGGTTTGACAGACGATTTCACTCATGGTATCATCGCTGACACAATTCAATAGCCCCTGATCGGCACTCTTATCCAGAGAGGTGGAGGGACCGGCCCTATGAAACCTCGGCAACCCCTGCCCGGAGCTACTCCGGCGGAAGGTGCCAAGTCCGGCAGACGGAGATTCTGGAAGATGAGAGGGCGACCGAGCTTAGATGCCTGTGTTTTGCCCTTTCGCTGTATTGAAGGGGCAAAACTTTTTATCTATGGAGGTAAAACCCGAAATGAGCACAACATTTATGAACTCGCCGCGTCTGTTGTTCACCTCAGAATCGGTGACGGAAGGTCACCCAGACAAAATCTGCGATCAGATCAGCGATGCGGTGCTGGATGCCTGCCTGGAACAGGATCCCAATTCTCGTGTGGCGTGCGAAGCGGCGGCCAAAACCGGTTTTGTGATCCTCTTGGGCGAGATCACCACCCGAGCGCATATTAATTTTGACGAGTTGACGCGGCGGGTGATCACCGAAATTGGTTACGATGCCAGCGAAAAAGGTTTAGACGGAAACATTTGCGGTGTGTTGGTGGCTATCGCCAAGCAGTCGGGCGATATTGCTCTGGGCGTCAATAAGGCGCTGGAGGCGAAAACCGGCGAGATGAGCGAATCTGAAGTGGAGGCGATTGGCGCTGGAGATCAGGGGATGATGTTCGGCTTTGCCTGCGACGAAACCCCGGCGCTGATGCCTATGCCCATCTATTTGGCGCATAAGCTGGCGCGACGTTTAAGCGAAGTGCGTAAAAACGGTGTGCTGCCCTGGCTGCGGCCCGATGGCAAGACACAGGTGACCGTTGAGTACAGCTATGGACGCCCAAAACGTATTGACACCGTCTTGGTTAGCACACAACATGCTCCCGAAATTTCTCAGGAGGAGATCCGCCGCGCAGTCATTCAGCATGTGATTTTGCCAACTTTGCCCACGGATATGGTAGATGATCAGTTGAAGATTTATGTTAACCCAACTGGTCGTTTTGTTATCGGCGGACCGCAAGGGGACGCCGGCTTGACCGGGCGCAAAATCATCGTCGATTCGTACGGCGGCATGGGGCGGCACGGCGGCGGCGCGTTCAGCGGCAAAGATCCAACCAAGGTGGATCGTTCGGCTGCGTATGCGGCGCGTTGGGCGGCGAAGAATATCGTCGCCGCTGGCCTGGCGCGGCGCTGCGAGATCCAGGTGGCCTATGCTATCGGCGTGGCGCGCCCGTTGAGCATCAACGTGGAGACCTTTGGCACCGGCGTGATCCCAGATGAGAAGATCGCCGCGCTCATCGAGCAGAACTTCGATCTGCGGCCAGGAGCGATTATTCGGGATTTGGGTCTGCGCCGCCCGATTTACCGACAGGTGGCGGCTTACGGGCATTTCGGGCGCGACGACCTGGATCTGCCGTGGGAGCGAACCGACAAAGCCGAAATTCTGCGTCAGGCTGCTGGGTTGGAAGTGGGTCTGCCCGTGGCGGCGGATTAATGCAAGGCGCGCTTCAGCCTTCTTTATAGCTTTATGAAAAGTGGTCGCCCGGCATGTGTCGTGCGACCACTTTTTCTACTGGTTCAGGGTTTCTCCAGTCCATGCGCGTTAAGCAGCGCCTCATCCGCCATCAATTCTTGGGTGGGGCCGTCGGCGACGATGCAGCCGTCATCCATGATGACCATGCGTGGAAATAACTCGCGCACCATTAACATGTCATGGCTGGATACCAGCATGGTGATGTCCAGGTTTTCCAACAATTTCATCAGCGAGCGGCGAGCGCGCGGGTCCAACCCTGCGGTCGGTTCGTCCAGTATCAGTATCTCAGGGTCCATGGATAACACCGTAGCAATCGCAATGCGCTTTTTCTCTCCAACGCTCAGATGGTGCGAAACTCGCTGAAGATAATCACTCATATTGACCACCGCTAGGGCTTTTTCCACCCGCTGGCGAACTTCCTCCTGCGGCAAACCCTGATAAATGGGGCCAAAAGCCACATCATCATAAACGGTTGGAGAGAAGAGCTGGTCGTCGGGGTTTTGAAACACCATACCTACACGGGCGCGAATTTTCCCCAGGTTTTCTTTGACCACCGGCAAACCAGCCACTCGCACCTGGCCGCGGCCGTTGAGTATGCCGTTGAGATGCAAAATCAGCGTGGATTTTCCTGCGCCGTTTGGCCCCACCAGAGCCACCTTTTCACACGGTTCGACATGCAAAGAGACGCCGCGCAGCGCCTGATGACCATCCGGATAAGAATAATAGAGTTGCTCTATCTCAATCGAGTGATGCATACCAGTCCAATCATCCTTAGAATAGCGCGGCGCTGGTCAGCAAAGCGAGCAGCAGCCCCAGGCATAGCCATAGCGTCAGCCAATCGCGCCTGCTCAAGCGCGGCAGAGGCGCAGCGCGCACTTCTCCATCGTAGCCGCGTGCGACCATAGCCATATAGATACGGTCGCTGCGCTCGATGGCGCGCAAGAACAGACTACCGGCCATTCCGCCAGCGACCTTCGCCCTCCAGATGAGCGCGCCGCCAGCTTTGAGATCTGGGCGGTCGCTCTCGCCGCTGCGCGATAAGCGGGCGCGCATCAGGCGCAGCGCCTCATCCACCAGAACAAACAAGTAACGCCACATCAACCCGAAAATGGCGACCAATAATCGGGGGACTTTGATCGCCCGCATGGCGGTAAGTAAATCCGGGAAGGAAGTCGTCGCTGCCAGCACAATCGCCATTTGCACGGAGATCCACGACTTGAGGGCAATGCTGATAAATCGTTCAACGCCCGGCAAGGTGATGGTCAGTATCCAGGGTCCGATCGGCAGGTGGATTAGAGCCGCGCCTGGAGCAGTAAAAATCACCGGCAATGCTGCCAGCACAAAGGGCAATGCCAGCGCGGCCCGCCGCAAAACGAAGCCGACTCCCAGCTCCGATAGGATTTCTATCGTAACCGCCCAGGCTAATAGCAGGATATAAACCGGCCAGGCGCCGATGGGGGTCAGCGCGGCGGTCAGGATATACGCCAGCGTCAAAATCAACTTAACCCGTGCATCAAGCTGATGGATCGGGCTGCTACCTGGCCGATAGGGGTCAAGGAAATGAACGTGCATGCAAAGCGATTGGCTTAAGTTATTGGGTCTGGCGAACTTCGCCGAGGCGGCGTTTTCGCCGGCTATAGGCAACCGCCAGCGCCACCCCAAACACGATCAGCGTGCCAAAGACGCCAGCCAGGATCGTGGCCGCAACCTGGTTTGAAATCCCTGGGAAGACATAGTCTGGAATGATCTGATACAAGGGTCCTCGGGCCGTGTTCAAAAACCCCTGCTGTTCAGCCACCCACTCCAGCCCATCTGGATGAGAAGATGCCAATGGAGAAGCGATCGCTAAAGCCAATGCAATTGCCAGCCCGCCAACCCAAAGCGCATTCCCGCCGGTTACGCCCTGTTTGCTGCTCCTTAGCAGGTCGGGGCGCGCGGCGTAGATCAAAGCCAAAGCGCCTATGGTAATCAGACCTTCCCCAACGCCGATGAGAGCGTGAATGCCGGCCATGGCGGGAATGGCGATATTGGCTGGAGAAGTGCGCGAAAGCGCAAGCTGCAACGCCACAGCCAGAGCGGCGACGACGATGGAAATCCAGGCAGCCAGAAAGCCGCCCAAGAACACCCCCCAGGATTTTTCGCCGGCGATGCGGCGGATGCTTCGATACACAAAATAGGACGTCGCCACGCCAATGACGCCCATATTGAAGATGTTGGCGCCCAGCGCCAGCAAGCCGCCGTCCTGGAAGATCAGCGCCTGCACACCTACGACAGTGGTCATCACCAGGATAGCCGCCCAGGGACCGAGCAGGATGGTGGCAATCGCCGCGCCCATCAGGTGGCCGGATGTGCCGCCCGCCACGGTGAAGTTGAGCATCTGCCCGGCAAAGATTGCGGCGGCCAACACGCCCATCAGAGGTACCTGACGTTCTCCTAAGTCCTCGTTCACCCGTTTCAGCGAATAGGCGATCACCAGGATGCTAAAAACCCATAAAATAATGGAGACCAGCGGAGATAAAAAGCCGTCTGGGATATGCATTGGCTGCGGAGATAAAAATGGGGCCAGTAACATTACAACCTCCTTAATAGAATAAAACAAATCGGCTCAATTTTTCTGACAATCAGGGCATAGACCGAAGAACGTGACGTGCAGGCTGTCAATTTGATAGCCGGTTTTGGAGCGGAATTGCTGGTAAAGAGATTCCAGGAATTGATGATCTATCTGTTGCGTTGCCCCGCATGCCCGGCAAATCAAGTGATGATGATTATGACCGGCGATTTCATATACCAATTGCCCATTGCCAATATGGGCTGCCAGGATAAAGCCCTGTTCCGTCAAAAAGCTGAGAGTGCGATACACCGTCGCCTCGGTCATTGCGGGCAGAATGCGTTGAGTCTGCCCGAAGATTTCCTGCGGCGTGAGATGACGGCCGGCGTCTTGTAAGATTTGCAAGACGAGCAGCCGTTGAGGGGTCATGCGAAAGCCTCTTTGGTGCAGCGTTTCAATAATTTGATCGAACATTGATTGCCTGCTATTGCAAGTAGTTACAATAATGAATTATAACAAAAGAACCAGGCTTGTAAACAGTTCTTCGGTTAAGATTTATTAAAAAAGATGGCGATTGAGGAAACTCAATCGCCGGTTTGAAAGCAATTTAATTCCGCTCGCTGATATTATCCGCACCAGCCGCTGCGATCTGGGTAAAATCTGCCGCCTACATAGCCGGGCGGATTACTTGGGTAGCCGGAATTGTTGGGCGGATAGTAGTACCGCTGGCATTGATCAATTTTGGCCTGCATAGCCAACGCTTTCTGCATATAATATTGAGCTTCGGGGCTGCAACCGTCGCGGCCAGCATGTAGAGATGTCCGTGTTTTCATTATCGTCTCCTTGAGCATTTATGCGATCATTCCAAATCTAGTTACAGCCCAGCGTTTCAGCATATTGCTTCAAGCGGTTATATTCTTTTCTCCAATAGCTCAGCCCCAGCGTGCAATCTTCAACCACGCCGGCGCGCAAATCGCTGCGCACATGCATCTGCGGAGCGCCGGGGGTTTGCCTTTGAGCTTTGTTGACATCGGTTCGGGGAATGATTTGCATTTTTGTTATCTCCTGAAACTGGGTCGCATGCGCCATGTTTTGATCTTAGCAGAAAGCGGCGAATTGTGGAATCGGCATTTTGACGTATTTTTCGTCTGCGCCGCTCAAAGTTGGGTTCTCTTCTAATTGAGATGGGGTGAAAATTTCTTCTCTAGCCGGTCTTTCGGTTGAAAACCGGTCACACGTTCCACGGGCTGACCCTGCTTGAACAGCATCAGGGTCGGGACGCCCATGACGGTGTAATCCATGGCGATCTGCGGATTTTCGTCCACATCCAGTTTGACGACCTTCACTTTTCCTTCCCACTGATCGGCTAATTGCTTTACCACCGGATCCAACATCTTACAAGGTTGACACCACACCGCTGTAAAATCTACCAGAACGGGCATTCCCGCTTCCAAAACTTCTTTCTGGAAGGTCGCCTCGCTCAACTTCGAAATTTCCGCCATAAAAAATGCTCCTTATTGCCCATGCTATAGGTGATCTGCGTCATGGTAACAAGCCTGCATTGAAAAGTCAAGGGCGATCCATTGGGCAACTTTGCGCGGATTGAAACTTTTTAAAGGTTGCGATGACGTTGACGGAAGCATCTACGCGTGATAGAATGCACGTGCTTTTCAGGGCGTGTAGCTCAATGGCAGAGCAGTGGCCTTTTAAGCCATTGGTTGAAGGTTCGAGTCCTTCCACGCTCACTAAAATTCCACGTAGATCCCTAAAGTGGGCTGAAAATGATCTGTTCTTCCACCAAGACTTGCCGGATGGCAGGTTTTTGTCTTTAAATCCCTCGCTCTATCCTGCCGTTGTTTCAAGAGACTGTCATTGGCAATGAACGTCTCAACTCGATAAAGCAAGCTGACGCCGATTTGTAAAGCATCCGGCGGATGGATGCGATAGTGGATTTCAAATCAACCCTTCGATCACCATCTCCATAGTCCACTTGGGTTGTGCATGCGGCGCTGTGTTCGTTAACAATATCCCCTCGTGCAAACGCGATGCACGTTCTTTCACATAGTATGTGGTAGCAGGGTGATTCATGACTGACGTCAGCCATTCAGCCGTACGATCCGGGTGATGGTGCATTTCTAGGGAAGCCAGACCCGTTATGGCTTCCAGCATAAGCGGGGGGGAGTGGGTGTCACGCGCCAGGCGCAGAGCATCCAGCAGAATCGTTTTGGCTTTCGAGGGATCGCCTGACAGGATATACGTCTCGCCGAGATAAATCAGCGTTCGGGCAATATCCCAGCCTATGAAATATTCACCGAAAACTTCAAGGCTTTTTCGGAAATGACTTTGCGCTTCGGCATATTGACCTACCGCCATCGTCGCCAAACCGAGATAACGATACGCGGTTCCCATTCCCCAGCGATTCTTCGTCCGCTCGCACAATGCAATACTCTCGCGCATGGAGGCGATGGCTTCGTCGTAACGTTTGAGGGCAATCTGAGTTTCGACGAGAAAGTTCAAGCCCAGCGAAATGGAATGTGGGTCGCCAAGTTCGCGCAAAAGTTTTAGACCCGCCTGCATTTGTTCATAACCCTTTTGGTATTCGCCCATCAGGCTGTCCACGTGACCCAGGTTATAGATTCCATACGCGGTAAACCATGGGTCATTTGCCGCCTGCGCATACTGTATGCCTTCCTCTAACAATGTCTTTGCTTCGAGGTAATCGCCGTTCAGGTGCTTGATGGTTCCGCTAAAGATGAGCGCATCGGCGAGGGGCGCCTGTGCGTGCACCGAACGAAGGATGGCAATGCTTTGATTGTAAAGTTCCTGAGCGCGGTCGAATTGACCGCTACGGAAGTACAACAATCCCTGGTGGACAAGGGTGGAACCTAACGCCTTATTCATGCGGACATCGCGCGGCGTATCACGCAACGTCTGTACAAGCAGTTCTAATTGCTCGATGCCATCGTGAATCATGCCCCCGACTTCATAGAACCAGCCAAAAGCGCGGACAGAACCGCCAAGCATTTCAGATTTTTTGCGTTGGATGCCCCAATCCCAGGCGGAGCGCAGGTTGTCCAGTTCAACAGTCATCTCCTGCATGGCTGTCTGCTGCAAGCCGCTCTTTAATTTTCTTTCATACCTCGATGCAAAATGGAGATAGTATTCGCAATGACGATCGCGGGTCTCGACAAAGCAGGATTCGTCTTCGCCGAGCCGCGCCAGTGCATACTGGCGGATGATTTCATGCAGGTCGTAACGTCCGCCCGCTGTGCGCCTCACCAGGGACTTGGCGACGAGCGACGCCAAAATCGGTAGATTCGCCCCCGCGACCTTTTCCGCCGCCGCGCGGTCGAAGCCGCCGTGAAAAGCCGAGAGACGGCTAAGCGCGCCGCGTTCCGCCTCGGACAGCAATTTCCACGAGTGGTCGAAGGTCGCCTTGAGCGAGCGATGACGTTCAGGGATGCCGCGCATGGAAGTCGTGAGAAAATCAATGTTGGTCTCGATTTCCTGCGCGATTTCCGCGCACGAAAGCGCGCCCACCCAGGCGGCGGCAAGTTCGATGGCGAGCGGAATCCCCTCCACCAGGCGGCAGATGCGCACCAGCGCGGGTCTTTCGGCTTCGGTCAATTCAAATTCGGCGTTGATTTGCCGCGCACGCTGCAGGAACAACTCTGCCGCGCTATAGTCTTCCAGTCGGTCAATAAATTCGGAAGGCGGCACGGCCAGACCGTGTAATTCGTACGTCCATTCGCCTTGCAGGTTCAGGCGTTCGCGGGAGGTGCAGAGGAGTTTGATATTGACAAACCGCTGGAGAATCTCCGCAACCAACTCCGCCGCGAGGGAGGATTGCGCCAGCAGGTGTTCGAGATTGTCGAGAACCAACAGGGTGGGTTGTTTGACTCCATGCGCCAGGTAATTGAACAACTGCTCCTGCGGGTCCACGGGACCCGAAAACGAGAACTCAAGCGCCTCCGCAATGACGGGGACAATCAATTCCGCAGAGTTGACCGAAGCCAGCGGGACGTAATGAACGCCGTCCGGGAATTTGCCGCATTGACGCGAGGCGAATTCAATCGCCAGCCTTGTCTTGCCGATTCCGCCCATGCCCGTCAGGGTGAGCAAGCGACATTGCGGGTCGCGGAATATTTTTTCCATCGCCGCGAGTTCGGAGTCGCGTCCCAGAAGCGGGGTGGGCGACAAAGGCAGATGGTGAGGAGCAGACTGGAGGTCCGAAGGGGAAGCGGGTTGTGAGTTGGGCTTAGAAGCGCGTAAACGTTCCAGGGTCAAATCCCCGCGCGCAACACGGATAAAGGTCGGTTTGTCTTCTGCTGAAATATCGAGCGCGGCGGCTAATAATCCCGCGAGTTGTTTGGATGGTCGCCTTTCCCCCGCTTCGATCTTTCGCAAGGCGAAGATGGAGCACCCCGCTCGTTCCGCAAGTTCCTCCTGGGTGAGATCAAGCGTTTTACGGCGCCTCTTCAACCATTCTCCAAATGAAACCGGAGTGTCCAACTCATCAAACCTTTTCTGCCGTTTTATGTACAGAAAGATTTTTATCGGTTGCTTGATCCACCAATAAGAGTAATTTGCCCTTTTTGGATAAATTGTACCACATTTTGGGCGAGTCGCTGGGTGAGCAGGTGATACCTCAAGGCTTGTATCTTGTTGTTTAATGACAGCATCAAACATTCGTAAAAGGAGTTGAACATGACCATCTATCTTTTAAACCTGCTTCGCCTCGTCCACGTGGTGGCTGGCATTTTGTGGGCGGGCGCGGCAATCAGTTATCTGTTTTTCGTCAAGCCGTCGGTGCAGTCCATCGGCGCCGCAGGACCACAGTTCATGCAAAGCCTGATGGAACGGCGCAAGTACCCACTCTTCATGGTCAGCATGAGCCTGCTGACCGTGCTGGCGGGCGGCGCGTTGTATTGGATCTTTTCGGGCGGCTTCAGCCTCGCCTATTTAACGACGGGCATGGGCTTGGGCATCACCATCGGTTCGCTCACGGCCCTGGTTGCCTTCTTCCTGGGGAATTTCGGCATTGGTCCCACCTCGGGGCAGATTGCCGCGCTGGGTAAGCAGATTGCCGCTTCGGGGAAAGGTCCCACGCCCGAACAGGCAAAGCAACTGCACGCGCTGGAGACGAAGGTCAGCCGCATCGAGCAGGTGGAATTTGTCCTGCTGGTCATCTCCATGGTGACGATGGCAACGGCTCGCTATTGGAACTTCTAGTTGATGCTCAGGGTTGGCGGTGGGGCGCTTCACCTCCAGCCCTGTGAGCGATTCATCTCGAACGGAAAAGGAGTAAATTTTGAAAATTATGCGTTTCTTGCAACTACCAGTCAGTCAATTGGCGCTGGCTTTGATTCTCTCGTTTGCAGTGTTGGCAATCTTCACTGTCATGGATTTGTCAACCAACCCGCAATTCTCATCCATCCTGACGCGCATTGTTGGCGCCCTGCTGGCGGCGGGAGTCATCCTCCTGCTGGGCAGGGCGCTTCAAGGCAAAGCATTGGACAAGATCGGTATTTCCCCGCGCGGCGCATTGTCGCAGATCATGCAGGGTGTATTAATCGGCGCGCTCATGATGGGATTGGTCACTGGGCTGATGGTGCTGATGGGTTGGTACAAAGTTGTGGATGTCAATTTCGATATGTTTGCGCTTTGGCGCATTCTGATCCTGTATCTTTTTGCCGCGCTCTTTGAAGAGTTGCTCTTTCGCGGAATCCTCTTCTGGCAGTTGGACAATGTATTCGGCTCATGGCTGGCTTTGATTGTTAGTGGCGCGCTATTTGGCGCGACTCATTTGGGCAACCCTGGCGCCACCATCTGGACGACACTGGCTTTAGCGATCAGCGCAGGGGTGGGACTCGGCGCGGCGTACCTGGTCACGCGGAATGTCTGGCTGGCTGTGGGCATTCATTGGGCTTGGAATTTCCTGTTGGCAATGTTTGGCTTTGCTGTATCCGGGCTGGAGCCCTATAGTCTGCTGACAGCGACCATCAGCGCTCCTACACTTTGGTCGGGTGGCGAGTTTGGAATGGAAGTCGGTTTGCCGGCGTTGATTACGGCGGCGTTTGCCAGTGTGGGGATGTTGTGGGTCGCCGTGCGGCGCAAACATCTTTCGCCGCCTTCCTGGTCGCGCTACAAAGAAGGCGTTACATAGCGCAAATTCATTTTGAGGAACCTCACATGCGCTTCATCCTCCAATACGTCTTCAAACAATACCGCAGCGACGATACGTACTGCGATATTCATGTCACTTTGGGGCAAGATGAATATCGCGGTACTGAGCAGGAGTTGCCATGAAAAATTTTCTCAAACGTCATTCGCTGATCGTCGGTCTCGCCCTGATGTTCCTTTACACCTGGACGATTGACCTGTCCAATTCGGGCGTCCTGCCGTTCAAAGTTCCATTCTTCGTCTACATCACTCTCGGCTGGGGGTTCATCTTCGTTTCGCTGTTGATGACGGGCTCGACTCTCGGTAAAGATGCAGTCATTGAGTTACTGAAGCGCTTCCTGCTCTGGCGGGTGAACTGGAGATGGTATCTCGCCGCCATCCTGCTTTTGCCCGCCCTGCAAATCGCTTCGATTCTCCTGACCTTGTGGCTGACTCGCGTCCCTGTGGATTTTTCCCATCCGATGATTCGCGAGGTTGTCCCGCTCGACGCGCCGTTGCTCGCGCTCGTCTTTCCCTGGCTGGTTTTTGAAATCCTGACCAACGGCGAAGAATGGGGCTGGCGCGGATACGTCCTGCCGAGATTGCAGGCGAAGTACAGCGCGCTGAATGCCAGTCTTATTGTGGGCGTGATTTGGGGAGTCTGGCATTTGCCGAAGTTTCTGGGAGCTGGCTTGAGCGGTGAACGTTCTTTTCTCTGGTTTGTGATTGCTCACGTTGCTTTGTCGGTTTTCTACACCTGGCTCTACAACAACACGCGCGGTAGCCTTTTGCTCGTCACGCTCTTTCACGCCAGCGGCAACACGGCAGGGATGTTCCTGCCCGTCTCGTTCGCGGCGGTGGGCGGAATCATGTCGAACTTGCTAATCGTGTTGTACATTATCGCGGCTGTCGTTGTGACCGTCGCCGCAGGTCCCGCAAATCTCTCGCGCACGGAAGAGAAGCAAATACAGGAGTAACAATGAAGAACAAAAATCAGTCCGCGGCTCCACAAAAGGTTCATATTCTGGCGCTTTTGACCGCGCTGCTGTTGTCGTTTGCCGCGCCTGCCGCGGCGCAGACAGGCGGAGTTGCGGCGGGGGAGGAAATGTCCGTTTCGCTGACACGGGCGCAGGGTCCGACCGACGCGGCGGAGATGGAAGCGTTTATGGACGATCTGTTCGCGCGTCACATGGATGAGTATCACATCGCGGGCGCGGCGGTCGCAGTTGTCAAAGACGGTCAGTTGTTCTTTGCCAAAGGGTACGGCTACGCCGACCTTGAGAACGGCATCCCCGTCGACCCGGAGCAGACGATCTT
>Ga0226835_1001571_pt1 | contig 11899 bp, 9 predicted proteins | sample LAC_MetaG_1_FD_163627 | JGI IMG/M metagenome (GOLD analysis project Ga0226835, IMG submission 163627) | Anaerobic ammonium oxidizing microbial communities from anammox membrane bioreactor (MBR) in UC Berkley, California, United States -... | ecosystem: Engineered > Bioreactor > Anaerobic >...
CCAGCAGGTGACTCAGCTGGTGGACGAACACCTGATGAAAATGCCCTGGGGGGGCGGCTGGGCGGGCCTGAACGCCGAGCAGGCTGTGGAAGTGGCCGAAAGGATGTTGCAGCGCGCTTCTACCGTGGGCGCGGCGGTGGCGGCGCAATTCCATGTGGACCCGTTCGCCTTCGAGGAACCCTTTGCTTCCAACGCGCGGCGCTTTATGGAGGGTTCGCTGACGGCGGCAGTTGATCGGGGATTGCCGATCTGGACGGCGGAGGCGTGGTATCGTTTTACTGACGCCCGTCAGCAGGCGCGAATGAGCGGCTGGCAGGCAGATGCCGCCGGGGAGAGGTTCGTTTTCTCCATCGAGCTGGATGACGCTCTCCCCGCCGAAGTGGCGGTACTGTTCCCTCTGCACCGGGGGGAGGCCCGGCTGAAGGAAGTGCAGTTGGGAGGAACGGAGGTGGCCTTTACCATCGTCACGCACGCCGGGATGGAATTTGGCCAGGCGCTGCTGAGCGGAGGCAGGCGCCAGGTTGGCGTGCGGTACGGAAAGAACGGGTAACCCCTGTGTTTTTTGGGCAAGTCAAACGGGTGAAGCGCGGGCTGGCGCTGGCGCTGGTCTGCCTGGGGATGACGGGGCTGCTCGCCTGTGCGCCAAAGCAGAACGAGCGGGCGGCAGGGGGAGCGCCTTTTCTGCTCATCCCTTTCGAATCCAGGGTCAGGGAGGCGCGCTTTCGGAGCGCCGATGGCACAACGCTTGCCGGCCAGCTGGATTTGCCGCCCGGAGTTGAGCGCCCTCCGCTGGTGATCATCCTTCACCACTCCGGGCCGGTAGACCGGGACGCCTATCAGTACCTGGCGGCGTTGCTGGTACCCGAAGGTTACGCTGTGTTTCGCTTCGACAAACGCGGCAACGGCGAAAGCGGCGGCACGTATGGTTGCTGTGAGGAGGAAGACGCCCTGGCCGCCTACCAGGCGGCCGTGACCCAGGAGGGGTTCGACCCGGAACGGGTTTTTATTGTTGCTCAGAGCATGGGAACGCAAATCGTCGCGCGGCGTTTTCAGGAGTTTCAGAGCATCCATCCGGTGCGCGGGGTGGTGCTTCTTTCCAGTTTGCTTGAAGGAAAGGAGATCTTGCCCATCGAGAGTCCGCTTTTCATTCTCGTTTCGGACCATGAACCCAATGTGCGGGCGCTCACTGAAGACGCCGTGGCTGTGTATCGCCAGAAGGTTGGAGAAGGAGCGGATTACTTTATTGCCCCGAACACCGAACACACCCTGTTTGATGTGTCTCAGGGGCCGATAGATTGGTCGGATCCACGCTGGCCGTTGCGGTTTTCCGCTGAGGCGGCTCAGAATTTGTTGCAATGGCTGGAAGCCCACCGCTGAGCGCCGAAGCGCGGGTTGGGTCTTCAGAGCAGGAAATGGGCTCGAAAAGAGTCGGAGAGTATCAGTTTCGAGAGAGGCCGGGATGAATCATCCATTTTCGCACCATGTGTCTTCAGGGGGAATCTCCCCACATCGTTTATGGAAGCGGTCTTTTTCACTTTCGGTGATTCTGGCTTTACTGTTGCAGGGGCTGATAGCCGTACTGCCGGGGAGCGCAGGGATGCGGGTGGCGCAGGCGGCCGGCCCGGGGGGAACGAGCGGCTCGGTGACGTTTACCACGGTGAACGATTTCAGCCAGGCCTGCGCCACCCTCGATGGCGTTACTGTGACCGGCATCAACCCTGATGGCGAGGTGCGCCTGCGCGCCTCGCTGGAGGATTATTTCGACGGCTCGGAAGTGAATACTGACATCTGGGAAGAGGGTTATTTTTATGACTGGTATCAAACTCTCCCCACGGTTTCGGGAGGGGTTGTGACGCTGGACGGCAGTTACCTGCACTCTCGCACGTCGTTCAACTAGTCGGGGCGCTTTGTGGAAGCGCGGGCGTTGATCCGCGCAAATGCGGATAACGCCGCCAACACCGATATTGGGTACTACCGTAACCTCCGGCCATGGGTGCAGGATGGGGACCCCAATCCCATTACATCGGACACGGCGGTGCGTTTGTTCGTTACGCAGGATGGAGGGTCAAACGATTTGCTGGTGCGTCTGGTGGATGGTCTCGGCTCCATCGTAGACGACGATATTCCCAATCCTGATCTCACCGCATGGCATGTTTTCCGCATTGAATGGGGGGCAACCGACACGATGTACCTGATCGATGGCGTGCCAGTTTCCACTCTTACGGAAACCGATCCCAATGGAGATACGCTGAGCGCCCGGATTTTGCTTTTCCACTTAAACCCCTCTATCCAGGGTCTGGCCCCTATGCAGGTGGACTGGATTCGCGGTGGGCAGTACCCGGCGAGTGGTAGTTATACCTCATGTACCTATGATGCTGGAGGGGTGGTGAACTTCTCGGGCGTTGCGTGGGACGCTTCCGTCCCCTCAGGCGCCGGGTTGACCCTTCAAACGCGTACCTCACTGGACGGTACCACCTGGTCTGACTGGTCTTCGCCGATCGATGCCGGTACGGGCTCTTCAGGCACATCGGACAGCCCCAGCGGCCGCTATCTGCAGTACCGCTTAAACTACACCTCCTCCAGCCTGATCGAAACCGCCGAATTGCGGCAGATTTCGTTCAATTATTACGGCCCAACCAGCCTGTCGGTCAGCCCGGCGTCGGTCACTCTCAACCCCGGCGCCTCACAGAGCTTCACGGCTACTGCCCGCGATGCCAACAACCGGGAAGTGACCGGCCTCACTGTGAGCTGGTCGAGCAGTGTGGGGAGCATCAACAGTGCCACGGGGCAGTTCACCGCCCCTCTGCCTGCCGGAACCACCTCGAATGCAGTGACGGCAACGGTAAATCTGAGCGGCGGGGGAACTCTCACCGGTAACGCCAGTGTCACCGTGCGCGATCTGCCCCCCATGGCCAGCGCCGGTGGGCCGTACAGCGTGGATGAGGGGAGCTCGATTAACCTGACGGCCTCGGGCAGTGACCCGAATGGAACGAGCGTCTCTTATGCCTGGGATCTGGACAATAACGGCTCGTTTGAAACCTCCGGACAGACGGTCTCTTTCAGCCGGGATGATAATGGAGACTACCTGGTGACGGTGCGGTTGACCGACGGTACAGGCCAGAGCGCCACGGCAGAGGTCACGGTGATGGTGAACAACGTGGCGCCGACGGCGAGTTTTGGCGCCTCACCTGCGACGGTGGATGAAGGAGGTTCGGTGACGCTCTCGCTGACCTCGCCGAGCGACCCGTCGGAAGCCGACACTGCGGCCGGGTTCACCTACGCCTTTGATTGCGGCACGGGGTCGTTTGGCTCGTTTGGCAGTTCGAGCAGCGCGAGTTGCGCGACGACGGACAACGGCACACTGACGGTGCGCGGGAGTATCCGGGACAAAGATGGGGGCATAAGCACCTATACCGCCACGGTGGCAGTGAACAACGTGGCGCCGACAGCGAGTTTTGGCGTATCAGCCCAGACGGTGGATGAAGGAGGTTCGGTGACGCTTTCGTTGACCTCGCCGAGCGACCCGTCGAGCGCCGACGCTACGTTCGGGTTCTCCTACGCCTTTGATTGCGGCACGGGGACGTTTGGCACGTCCGGCCCGGTAAGCACTAGCCTCTGCACCATGGAAAATGCCGGCAGCCGCACCGTTCGCGGGAAGATCATCGATAAAAATGAAGGCGAAACCATTTATTTGGACAGTGTGACGGTGAATAATATTCCACCTGAGATTACAGTGATCTCCAACAATGGCCCGGTCTATACCAACCAGCCGGTTCAGATCGTGGTGACGGTTTCTGGTTATGCGGGAGACACACTGAGCTATACCTTTGATTGTGATAACAATGGGGTTTACGAGGTGGGGCCTCAGAGCGGGAACACCGGGGTTTGCACCTTCAGCCAGAAGGGCACGTATACGGTGGGGGTGCGCGTGAGCGACGACGACGGCGCCTCAGATACCGGTACGACGCAGGTTGAGGTGAAGGAATACCTGCTTTTCCTCCCGCTGGTGGCCAGGAATCCATGAAAGGGGGGCAAAGAGATTGAAGGATCTTTCCGATGCGCCCCCTGTGTTACGGATTTTAATCGACCCTCAGCTGGGGCGGTCTCACGCCCCTGAGATTCACTGGGCCTGGCGGTGGTTGTTGACCACCTGCGGCTGGGTCTGGCAGGAGGTGCCCCCCGGAGCGCCCTGCGATGTGGCCTGGGTCTGCCGGGCGGAGGACGCTCCTTCAGCCAGGCTGGTGATTCTGGCGAACCCCTCTGCCTGGCTTAAGCCAGAGGCGCTCCACCTGGGGGGAGTGAGCCAGGAAAACGGCATGGCCTTCCCGCGGTATGCGGGAGAGCGCGCACAGGGGCCCTTGGAAGAGGATGCCGACGGTCGGTTGATCTGCCGGCGGGATGTGGCGTTCGATGTCTTCTGGCTGGCCACCGGGCAGGAAGAGCGCTTCTACCCCAGAGATCGCCACGGGTTTCATCGCCTGGAGGATGCGGCGATCTTTCGGGAAGGCGTACTGCTGATGGCTCTGGCCAGCCAGATCGCAGCATGGCTGGAAAAAACCCTCATCCATCTTGGCTTTCGTCCGCCGGTTCCCCGCTGGCCCGCAGGCCGGAAGGCCGCCGTGGTGGCCGGGCATGATGTGGATTACCCCGAGGTCAACCGCCTGCTGGAACCGGCCCGTAAACTGGCCCGCTGGGGCGCCGAAGGGTTGAGGCCAGCCCTTGAAGTTTTTTCGGGGCAGCATCATCACTGGCACTTCGACGACTGGGTGGCCATGGAACAGAACCTGGGGCTGCGTTCCGCGTTCTACTTTGTGCCGCACAGGGGGTCGCTGCTTCAGTACGCGGCGGGCACGCCTGACCCATTCTATGACATTTTCGGGGAGAAGTTTCGGCGGCTCTTCCGTTTTTTGCGCCAGGCGGGGGTGGAGATTGGCCTTCATGCCAGCTACCGGGCGTATCAGAGCCTGGAGCTCTTCAGGCAGGAGAAACAATATCTCGAAGAAGCCAGCGGGGGGCCGGTCTCTGGCAACCGCCATCATTACTGGCACCTCGACCCCAAAATGCCCGAAGAGACCCTCTGGATGCACGAGCAAATTGGGCTGGAATACGATTCATCTCTGGTTTTCGACCACTTCCTGGGCTGGCGGCGCGGGCTTTTGCACCCCTTTTTCCCGTTTCATCCGCGCTTGCGGCGTGAGCTGGCGACCTTGCAACTGCCGCCCGCCTGGATGGATGACCAGCTCTTCCAGTTTCGCGCGTATAATCAGGTGCGGCCCACCCGGCTTGAGACCCTGAAACTGCTCGCCGAGCGGGTGGCCTGCCAGGGCGGGTGCCTGACGGTAGACATTCACGATTATGTGTATGATGATCATTTATTCCCCGGCTGGCGTCAGACGTATCAGGATCTGTTGTATTACCTTCAGGAAAGGGGAGATTACTGGTTTGCCACCCCGCTGGAGATTGCCCGGCACTGGGCCGGGCGTTATCGGCAGATTCTAAATATCAGCCAGGGGCTGAAAGAAGGTCTGGCAGGATGACTTCATCTTCTTCGGTTCAGGTAGAACAACAGAAGATCGAATCTTCAATGGAAGCCGGTATAAACGCCGCGACTCTGGAGCCTTCGCGGCAGGCGGTGCGCACGGCGGCCGGACAGCGGGTTTTACCCATTGATGCCCTGCGCGGCGTGGCAATGATCGCCATGGCCCTCGACCACATTGCCTCGTTTCTGCGGGTGGGGTTGCAGGCCGAGACGTATGGCGGTCAGCCGGCCGTTCTGGAAAGCTGGCCTCACTGGGTGGCGGGGCTGTTCACCAACATCGCTGCGCCTGTCTTCTGGCTTTTGAGCGGGGTGAGCGTGATGCTGCTGGAAACCAGCCGGAAGAAAAAGGGAGAGACAGACTGGCAGATCAGCCGTTTTTTGCTGATCCGCGCGGCGCTGATCCTGATCCTGGATTTGACGGTCTGCCAGGTTTTCTGGAACGGAAAAGGCCCCTACACGCACGTGCTGCTCAGTATTGGTCTCAGCCTCATCGGTCTGAGCCTGCTCCGCCTTTTGCCGGTGGGCGTGGTGGGCGGGGTTTCGCTGTTGATGCTGGCGGGTTACCAGTGGGCTCTGCCTTACCTCGCCGCTCAATACAGCCAGACGGATAACTTCTGGCAGGCGCTGGTTTTCTCCTACAGCACCAAAACCTGGCCGGCGGTGGAGTTTTCACTGCTGGGCTGGGGCAGCCTGATGGGTCTGGGATATGCTCTGTCCAGGGTGATTCTCAACCCGGGTGCGGTAAAGGGGCGCGCTTTGCTCTGGGGAGGCCTGGGACTGCCGGCGCTCTGGTTAATTTTACGGCTGATGGGCGGTTTTGGCGACCTGACGCCGTACACGGGCGCTCAGCCCTGGTATTACTTTTTCGTGATGAGTAAGACGCCCCCCAGTCTGACCTACCTTGCGTTCAACCTTGGAGCGGCGGCGGTGATCTTTGGGTTGTTTTCAGCCCGTCCGGCCTGGCTGGAGAAGCCGCCCCTGAAGTGGCTGGTGCTGTTCGGCCAGGTTTCGCTGTTTTTCTTTGTGGTGCATATCGTCGTGTACAGTCTTCTCAGTAAAGCGGCCCTGGCGGTGGCTCTCCCGCTGCCGGGGATGGCGCAGGTGTTTCTTTTCTGGGGGCTGGGGCTGGCCCTCATGCTCCCCATCGCTTCGGCCTATCGCTCCCTGCGGAAGCGTTACCGTATTCTTCGATATCTTTAAACAGGGGGAGACCCCCCGGGCAGGTTTTAGACGATGTGGAACATGCTGCGACTGGGCCTGGTATTCATTGCTCCGCCTTTCATGAAAAAATGGCTGTTGCGCTGGTTTTACGGCGCAAAAATCGGGAAGAAGGCTGAGGTGGGCTGGTTTTCGGCGGTGAGCGGAAGGCAGATTGAGCTGGGCGATCATTCTTCGATCCGCCCGCTGACGCTGATCCATGTGCTGGGAGATGTGCAGATCGGTTCGTATAGCGAGATCAGCAGTTTTGTTCTGGTATATGGCTCGGCGTCACTGCGGGTGGGCAAGGGGTGTTACATTGGCCCGCAGTCCTTGATCAACGTAGACGAAGACGTGGAAATTGGCGATGAATCGGCCTTGGGGCCGCGCAGTATGGTCTTTACGCACGCCTCTTTCTTCCCCTATACCGAAGGGTACTGGGTGAGGCGGGCAGGGGTGCGCCTTGGCAGGCGGGTGTGGTGTGCGGCGGGGGTGTTTCTCCACCCGGGGATAGAAATTGGAGATCATTCTTTCGTCAATTCGCGCGCGGTGGTCTCCGCGGCCATTCCGGAAGGGTCGGTGGTTGAAGGCAACCCGGCGCGGGTAACCTACCCGCTGGAACGCACTCTGCGAAAGCCCACCCCGGGGTACGTTGACCAGGCCATGCGGCGGGTATTGCACGATTTTGCCGAGGTGGGTCTTCGCCGAGAGCTGGGGGTGCCCTCGGAGGTCATCGTGGAGGAAGGGGATGGGCTTCGCTTTCGCTGGCGCGGCGCCCCTTACCGGGTGGTGTTGATCCCGGCTCTGGGAGAGCTTGCCCCGCTCGCTTCGGCGGAAGGGGGAGAAAAACGCATTTACCTGGTCAACCGTCCTGGCTGGGTTCCACCGGGCCATGAGATGAGTTTTGATCTTTCGACCATGCGGACGAAATACCTGTCCGACCGGGTGCACACGGCATTGCGCCTCTTCATGCTGCGCTATTACGGCATTCGTTTTACCGAAGAGGCGTGACCGCAGTGCACCCATTGAGGAAGGAGCCTTTCTTTTGATGACATCTCGTTCGTTTTCCAGGGGGATGATGCTGATCATGGCGGCGCTGTGGATGACTGCGTGCACGGCGGTGATCGCCCCGCAGGCGACCCCGGGGCTAACCGCCACCGCAGGAGAAACCGGTGTGATAGAATCTCCCACCCCGTCTCCAGAACCCACGCGCCCGGCGCCGCCAACCCTCTCTGCCGAACCTTCGCTGACCCCGGAGATGGCCGCCGAAACTCTGCCTGCGCTGAGCCCGGTGGAATTGAGCGGCGCTCCGTCTTGTTCACCTCCTGAGAAGGCTGAAGAGGAGGCTTTGCAGGGATGGTCCCAGCTTGGGCGCGATCCCCGGCGCACGTCTTTTTATCCTGCCGAAGTGAGCTGGCCCTGGAAGGTGCGCTGGATCTGGAATGGGCCAGCCGATGGTGGAGAGGGCAAACCGGCGCCGGACCACCTCAAGCTCCCGCAGGGGGTGCAGCCGGTGAGCGGGGATGGCAGGCTCTATGTGGGCCACAGCGACGGGCGGGTGAGGGCCATTGCTGAAGAAACGGGGCAAACCGTGTGGACTTCGGAAAGCCTGGGCGGGGCGATCGTCAATGCCGGGGCGTACAGCCCCGACACCGGGTGTGTGTATTTTGGGGCGCAGAACGGCAAATTCACCCTGCTGGATGCCACCACAGGTGAGCTCAAACGCATGGTGGATTTGCGTGGGGCAATTGACATGGCCCCCTTGCTGGCCGGAGACAGGGTGTTTGTGGGTTCGCAAAGCGGTGTGTTTTATGCTCTCGACTCATCCACGCTGACGCAGCGCTGGGCTTACGACGCCGGAGCGGCGTTGATCGCCTCACCGGCCTTTTCCGAGAATCATGGGGGAATGGTGATTCTTCTGGCGGAGGATCGAACGGTGCATGCCCTCAGCGCGAACACCGGGAAACTGCTGTGGCGGGTAACGGTCAACGCCGATGTAGACCCCATCCGGAAGACCGTCTTTGCCGATACGTTCCCCGTGGTATCGGATCGTCACGATGTGGTGATCGTGCGCTCTTATTTGAACTGGGAGAAAATCTGGCAGCCCGATGGCGGAGCGCCTTCGACGGTAGAGGGCATCCGTGAGTTCCTGGCCCAGCACCCGGAATACCAGTCCCTTTTTGTGCTCAACCTGGCCGATGGCTCACCGCGGTTTGTGGCGCCGGTGATGCTCGGGGCCATCGGCAACGGGGGAGACCTGGAATCGACCCCGCCGCAGGTGGCGCTCAGACCGCTGGATGATGGAACGGAAGTGGCGATCTTGCTCTGGCGCAATCGGCAGTCTTGCCCGCCTACTTATTGCGATAGCCGATCCGACACCACGCTGGGCGAGATGGATTTAACCACAGGAAACATCCGTTTTGTGCAGGATCATAAGGATCAGGGGAACATGCGCCTGCCGACCGATGAACAAAGCCCGCTGGCCTTGGCGGGAGACATGATCTTTTACGCTCACTGGCAACTGCTGGGAGCGTTGAAAGTGGTGGACCGTTCTGCGGGCCTCGGAGAGAGTTACTCCAATCCCATCATTACCCGTGAGCTGACCCCGGTTTTGAACACGCTGGCGCCGGGGGTGTGCGCCGGGCGCTCGGCTCACTTCTGCCCGGGAGGCATGAGTTCTCCGGGAGAGGGGTTTGCGGTTGACCCGGGTTTTTATATTTATGTTTCGGAGGAACGAATTTACGATCAATTCTGGACGACCCCGGTGCGGAGCGCAGTGATCAGCCGGGGCGCAATCTACTGGAAGAGCGTGGATGGAGCCATTGTGGCGCTTGCATCGCTTGAACCCTGAGCCCTTCAGACACACTATCTTAAAAATTTGCGAGGTATCGTTCCTTTTTATTGACAAAGTTAATCCCTTTATGTTACAAAATGAGCACATATTAAATCGCGGTTAAGTAAAAATCGAGCCGGGGGGATACCATGGCCGGGCCTGAGTTGTCTACGACCAGAGGAGTGTAATGCTCGAGGAAAAGTTCGTTTCTTCTATAGAAGTTGGGGTGCGAGGGGTGCGGGTGGTGGAACTGCCGCGGATTGAAGACCCGCGGGGAAATCTTTCGGTGATGGAATTTGAAAAAGACCTTCCATTCGTCCCGGCACGCTGTTTTTGGATCTACAACGTGCCCGGGCATCATGTTCGCGGAGAACATTCCCATCGAAGGCTGGAACAATTTCTGGTGTGTGTGAAGGGAGCCTGCGTAATCACGGTAGATGATGGCCGAAACCGCGCCGATGTGGCGCTGGATCGTCCGAACCGGGGGTTGTACCTTCCCCCCCTTATCTGGGATATGATGCACCAGTTTTCTCATGATGCGGTATTGATGGTACTCGCCTCTGAAAGATACGACCCTGCAGAATACATTCGGAATTACGATGAATTTCTTCAACTGATCAACCAATATGAGAGTACCTTTCCTTGACTTGAAATCAACCTATGTGGAGCTCAAGGATGAGCTGGACGCTGCATATCACCGGGTGATGGATTCGGGCTGGTACATTCTGAGCGAGGAGGTTACGGCATTTGAGGCGGAGTTTGCGGCGTATCTGGGGGTGAGGCATTGTGTCGGGGTGGGGAACGGACTGGAAGCGCTCCATTTAATCTTACGAGCGTATGACATAGGGGCCGGGGAGGAGGTGATCGTGCCGGCAAATACTTACATTGCCACCTGGCTGGCGGTTTCTTATGCTGGGGCAGTGCCTGTGCCTGTAGAGCCAGACCCTTCGACCCGGAATATCGACCCGGCAAACATTGAGGCAGCCATATCTCCCCGCACTCGCGCCATCATACCAGTACACTTGTATGGAATGCCTGCGGATATGGACCCGATCCGGGAGATTGCTTCCAGATACAATCTGAAGATCATTGAAGACGCGGCTCAGGCGCATGGGGCAGGGTATAAGGGGCGCAAAGCGGGCGCTCTTGGAGATGCCGCTGGCTGGAGTTTTTACCCGGGGAAGAACCTTGGCGCATTTGGAGATGGCGGGGCGGTTACCACCAATGAGGATGAATTGGCTGATCGGGTTCGCACCCTGCGCAATTATGGCTCACGGATGAAATACTTCAATGAGGTTAAGGGATTTAATTCACGGCTCGATCCTCTGCAGGCGGCTTTTTTACGGGTGAAGTTGAAATACCTGGATGCGTGGAATGCCCGCCGGGCTTCTCTGGCCAGAGAGTATTATGAACAATTGAAAGATATCCCGGAGCTCGAGCTTCCAAACGTCCCTGAATGGGCCGATCCCTGCTGGCATCTGTTTGTCATTCGTCATCCCAGGCGCAATGCCTTGCAGAAGCATCTCCAGGAACACCAGGTCGATACCCTCATCCACTACCCCATTCCCCCACATCGCTCGGAAGCCTATCAGGATGCGCAGTTTGCACAGGGCAGTTTCCCGATCAGTGAAGCTCTGGCGGATACCGTATTGAGCCTTCCGTTAGGCCCTCATTTGAGTAAAACGGAACAGAAACAGGTCGTTGATGCAGTTCTATGTTTTGCACAAAAAAGGGGAGATCATGCCAGCAACTGAGCAGGTCATTGCGGTCATCGATTGGGAAGGCGGTGCGCGGGGGTGGATTCAAGAACACATTGAGGAGCATGGACGCCGCTGCGTTTTTTTTCGTCCGGGAGATGCAATTCCTGAACAGGCAAAGATGATCTTCTCCCTGGGATTTTTCTATGACTTTCATCAGCTTCTCGAACCGCTTGAAGCTCTTCCGCCTCAGAAGCGGCCTTTGTTCGTGCACTGGAATACAGAGGGTATCCCCGATTTACGCTTTCCACTCTGGGTGATGAAGTGGGGCGGAATGGTGCGATCTATGATCGGGAAGGTGGCAAAGCGGAACAAATCGGGGGTGATCAAGCTGTTCGATCGCCGTTTCCATCGCTTCCGTTATCTTGGGGATTATTTCCATGCCTACCGAAAAGGCTTGTTGCACTTTCTGTTCGATTGCTCGACGATTTATGTGGAAAAAGAAAAGCGCCTGGGATTGCCCGCGGCGTATGTGCCCTGGGGAACCTGCCGAAGCGACTATGACGATTTGAACTTAGAACGGGATATCGATGTGTTCTGGATGGGAAAACCGCGGAATAAGCGGCGAAATGA
>Ga0226835_1001572_pt1 | contig 11894 bp, 8 predicted proteins | sample LAC_MetaG_1_FD_163627 | JGI IMG/M metagenome (GOLD analysis project Ga0226835, IMG submission 163627) | Anaerobic ammonium oxidizing microbial communities from anammox membrane bioreactor (MBR) in UC Berkley, California, United States -... | ecosystem: Engineered > Bioreactor > Anaerobic >...
CCGACGATCAGCGAGTATTCTTGTCTGCGATTCAAGGCTACTCCTGACCTGAAGCGCGCCGCGATCTGGCGCCTTCAGGGTTTCGAACCATTACTCAGCCAGCGCCTATCGGGCGCCGCGATGACGTGCCATTGTAACACGCTTGGCGGCGCGACTAAAAGCGGCAAACAGGCGCCAGAGCGGGATGCAGGCGCTCCGCCGTGGGCGCGTGATTGTCCGTTTGCGGCAAGTGTGGATAATGGGCAGGTCCGCTGCGATCGATCCGCGATGCATGCACAGGGACGACAGGTGATGCGCTCTCACGATTCGCAAGAGCAGTTCCCGTGGAAGTATTTCGGGCTGGTCTACCTGCTCTCCGTTCCGTTCTGGCTGCTTGGGGGAGAGAAGCTGCCGGTTCCAATGGATCTCCCCGCAAGCTCGTTCATGTGGACGACGCCGGTCATCGCCGCGTCTGTTCTGTCCTATTCCACCGGCGGTCTCCACGGTGTAGCGCGGCTTCTAAAGCGGGCGCTCGATTACAGGCGGATTGGCAGCAAAACCTGGTACCTTGCCATCTTCGTCCTCGTCCCGCTCATCTACGCGGCGTCGTACCTTATCATGCGGTGGACCGGCCTGCCCCTACCCGATCCGATCAAAGTTTCCCTGGCCGCTGCCCCGATCTATTTCTTCATGTTCCTGATCCCGGCCGCGGCTGAGGAGCTGGGGTGGAGCGGATACGCGACCGAGCCGCTCCGGCAGCGTTGGGGCGCCCTGATGGCGGGCCTGGTTGTGGGCCTCGTCTGGCAGATCTGGCACATTGTGCCCAATATCCAGGCCGGCCGGTCCACAGACTGGATCGTCTGGCACAGCATCTACTCCATCGCTCTGCGCGTCTTAATAGTCTGGATCTTCAACAACACGGGCCAGAGCGTTGGCGCGGCCTTGCTCGTTCACAGCATGGACAACGTGAGCTGGTCGCTGTTCCCCAACGACGGCTCGCACCTCGACCCACGCGTGACCAGCGTCGTGGCGTGGCTCGTGGTGTTGCTCGTTCTGATGCGGTGGGAACCGAAAACACTCACCCGCCGCCGGAACCCCAGCGCCCGACCCGCCGCGAATTAACTCCGATCTGCGCAGCGCGCAATGCCGGCCGCCGCTCATTCAGAATTGCGCGGCGACAGCGTCGGGACAAATTGCGCTTCGGGCGCGCCGGGGTCCCGCGCCGGGATCACCCGGTCGCCCATCACCTTCTCCATGTTCGCCAGATCGATGTACGCCTGGCGATAGCGGGGTGGATAGCCGGGCGTGTTGATCGCCCACCAGTATTCTTCGTCATCCTCGGTCCAGTTGATATCCGCCATGTAGATCGTCACCATCAGCCCGACCCAGGGACGCCAGTGCTGCGCCGCCCAGCGATAGGCACCGACCAGATAGGCGGCCTGAGTCGCCTCGTCGACCGCGTGCCAGGCATAGATCACATCGGGGCGCGGGTCGGTCGTCCAGCCCACTTCCAGCAGCGCCACCTGCTTGGCCGCGTCCCCCTGCTCGACCATAATCGCGCGCGCGTCCTCGACATGCCGGAAGGCCATCCAGCGGTGGCCGTAGGTGGCCTCGGCTTCGTCCGGCGAGACTTCGGGCGCCGCCGCGTAGCCGGGCGCGTTCAGCCCCAGCACGTCGAAATAGGGCGCGGCTCCGGCGGCGTACATCTGGCGCAGGTAGTCGAGATCGGGCATGGCGTCCGGCATGGGGCCGCCGGTCGGCGCTAGCCCGGCCGAGATAATGACCGCGTCCGGGTCGGCGGCGCGGATCGCTTCGGCGCAGGCGCGCAGCAGCCTGACATATCCGGCGGCGTTCGGCGGGTTGCCATACCACTCGACGCGCAGATTCGGCTCGTTCCAGACCTGGTACCCGGCGATCCGGCCCTGGTAGCGCCCCGCAACCGCGCCGCAGTATTCGGCCCAGGCGTCCAGATCGATCGGGGCGTCGTCGGGCGCGTCGAGCGGGCGCACCGCCCAATCCGGCGCGCCGTCGATCCGCGCGACAATCTCCAATCCGCGATAGTCAACCTCGTCCACCACGGCGTCGGCGTGCTGCCAGTGCCACTCGCCCGGCTGCGGCTCAACATCCAGCCAGGCGAAGCGCTGCTTGACATGCGTGAAGTTCATCAGCCGCACCATGTCCAGATCAAACGTGCGCGTCGTTTCGTTCCACCACAGAAAGGTGTGAATGCCGTACGTCAGCGAGGGAAAGGGGGGGTCGGTCACCGCGTCCGGCGCGAGGTCAGACGGAATCGGAGGGGTTGCGGTCGGCGCGGCCAGATCCTCGCCCGGCCGCACGGCCCACCACACACCGGCAGCCGCGCCCAGCGCAAGCGCGAGTGCGGCGCCGGCAAACACCAGGCGCATGCGCGTGCGGCGCGCGGGTGAAGGGCCGGGTGAATGCTGGTCGGTCAACGTAGCGGTACTCCTCAGTCGTGGATTCGAGCGGTCACACAGTCCAGCGCGGCGTCGCGCGCAAAATCAGGCGGGCACAAGGCCCGCCCTCAAAGTCTGGTTCTTCGCTCCGGCCAGGCCGGACGCGCCGGATCGCTATTGCTCGCGGAAGTTGTAGGCTGCGATCACGTCATACGCCGGAGACTGGCGCCACTCCGGGCGCAGCAGCGAGTAGGGCACGTTGTTGTCGGTCGGGTCCCAACCGGCCTGCGGCCCGTAGTTAAGGTTCCAGACGAACGCCAGCCAGACGAAGCCCCACTCCTGCATCAGCTCGATCGCTTCGCCGAGATATTGCGCCTGTTCTTGCAGCGTGTTGTCGCGGGCGAACTCAAAGTTCTGCGGCGTGCCGCCCAGGTCTTCCGAAACAGCCCAGCCGAACTCGGTGATGCACAGCTTCTTATCGCTGCCAGCCTGCCGGATCTTCTGCGCGTAGCCGTTGAGCGTGCTGTAAAACGACCAGCTATGATGCGGGTTGTTGAACGGGCCGCGGAACACGGCGCTCGGGTCGTTGGGGACGCTGTTCCAGGGGACGTTCGGGCCGATGTTATAGCCGTTGTGATGCGCCCCGACGCAGTCGGCCACATCCAGCACCCCGGCCTGGATCAGCATGTCCATGTACACAAAGTCATCATACGCGCCCACGCCATCGTTGACGCCGGTGGGCGAGAGCGCGCCGCTGATCACGATGATGTTCGGATCGACGGCCTTGATCGCGTCGCGCGCCACGCGCAGCAGATTGACGTAGTTGCGCGCGCTCAGGCCATAGATCGAGGCCCACTCGCGGTCGATGTTCATCTCGTTCCACACCTCAACGGCGTGGATCTTGCCCTTGTAGCGGGTCAAAAGCTGGGTCAGGAAGTTGGCGAAGATCTGCGGGTCGGCGGGTGGCCCCTCTTTGCTGAGCGGCGCGCCCGGCTCGCGCGCCCAATCGGGCGTATCGAGCACGCTCGCCATGACCAGGATGCCGTGCTCCGCCGCCAGGTCGAGCGTCACGTCGAGCATATGCCAGTCGTACTGGCCGGGCTGCGGCTCGACGTCTTCCCAGCGGATCTGCTGCTTGATCCACTTCAGCTTGAGCTTATCGCGCACCTCGCCCATCCAGACGCGATGCACTTCCGGATCGGCGTTCGGTTGAACCTGGATCCCAAGCTGGAAGTCTTCGCTGATTGGAACGGCCGCCGCCCCGGCAGCCGGCGGCTGTGCCGGAGCCGCGCCACCGCGCGGCGTGGGCGACGGCACGGGAGTCGCGGGCTGGCGTGCCGCGCCGGCAGCGCCCACCTGAGGCAGCGCCGCAACCGCAGCCGCCTGGCCGTCGGCGCTGGTCGGAACGGGCGTGCCATCCAGGTCGGAGAGGTCCGGCGCGCCGTCTTCTGCCGCACGCTCGCCGCCCAGATCGGCCAGCGGCAAGGGGATCGCCCCCAGGTCGTCCCCGCCCCCGCTGTTACCGTTATTTACCAATCCGGTCGCATAGTAGATCCCGGCGAACGTGAGCGCGCCCATCAGCAGCGTAATACCCAACCACGCGATCACAAATCCCCGAAGCTGACGGCGGCGGGCAACAGCAGATGCATGCATAAGGCTTGGCCTCCTCGATTGCTTGGGTGGATAGAGCAGCCTGCCGAACGACTCCCCGGCACGGTACCCTGATTATACACCGCCCCGGTTCGCCGCCCATTGTGGCGCGTCCCCAGGCGCAGTGCCGGACCATTGTACCGCAACCGACGCCCGCCCCAGCAAACGCTTACCCTACGCCCGCTTGACCTGCCGGTGGTGGGACGGCACGCATCGGCCAGGCGCGGTCTTTGCGCGCCAGGTAGCGGGCGCGGTGTGCGGCAAACGCCGGGTCCAGGGTCGAGAGCGGCTGCGCCGAGCCGTCGACCAGCACCGCCGGATCGAGCGTGCGCAGCTTGGTGCGCACGGTGAAATCGGGCGCGGCGTCGTCCCACACGAACTGCGTCGCCGGCGAGATCAGCCGCACCTGGGCGCGCACTGCCGGGTCCTCGGCGGCGCGCAAACGCTCCCACAGCGCGCGGTCCGTCCCCCAGAAATCCGCCTGCTCGACCGCGCCGCAGGCCAGCGCCCGCCGGATCGCTTCGGCGGTCACTTCGTACAGCCCCACTTCGCGGAAGTTCGACCAGCTCGCGTCGTCTGCCGCCAGATAGGTGTAGGCCAGCCAGCGCGCTACGTCCAGATCGTCCGTTACAATCTGCCCATCCCGCACGGTCAGGTGCGCCAGCACGTGCGCGATGTCCCCCGCACCGGCCAGCTTCAGGTAATAGCAGTCGCGCAGGAAGTAATCGAGCCGGTCCGCGCATAGCGCCGGGGCGGGCTGCTCCAGCAGCGGATAGCCGTCCTCGTGCAGAAAGGCGCGCCAGTCGTGGCCGTGCGCGGCGAGCAGATCGGGCAGATCGGTGCGCGCCACATAATCCGCCTTGACCTGCTCGTGATAGCTCTGCTCGGCGGCGGCGCCCAGCACGTGGTCGATCACGTGGCTGAAGGCGGTGTGGCTCACGTCGTGCAGCAACGCGGCGATCTGCTCGTCCAGCGGGGCGCCGAGCCGCCGCACCAGCAACATCACGCCGACCGAATGGTCATAGCGCGTCACCGGATGCGTGATGCCGAGCAGCCCGGTGATGCCGTGCTGCAGCACGCCGCGCAGCCGCCGCACCGCCCGGCTGCCCAGCAGCGCGACCAGCACCGGCTCGTCGACCGTCACGCGGCCATACAGGATATCCTCAAGCTCCATCGGCCTCATCTCCCCGGCCCGCGTTACGAATCCGGCGTGTCCGGCTCCGGCGTGGGCGTTGTGGCAGCAGCGTCATCGGGGGACGCGGGGGTGGGTTCCGGCTGCGCGATGGTCAGCTCGGCACGGCCCAGCACGGCCCCGTCCAGCCGCGCCTCGACGCTGACCGCCGGGTAGTGCCCCGGCGCCTCAAAGCGGAAGAGCGCGCCGGGCGATGTGGCGCTCTGCTCGATCACGGTATCTCCGGCGCGAACCGTCCATATCACCACCAGATCGGACGAGTCTAGAGCGGCCCCGGCTCCGACGCGGTACGCGGCCAATACCTCGGCCAGCCCTGGCAGCGTGCCCGTCCGCCACAGATCGCGCACCAGCACCCCGCCGAGGTTGGCGCGCACGGCCAGCGCAAGCCGGTCCTGGAGCGCCGCGGCATCGGTCAGCCACAGGCGGCGCAGCTCGCTCCCGTCCGCGTCTTCCAGCGCCAGATAGGCTGTGGCGATCGCCTCGTCCACACCGGAGCGCAGCGTCACGCCGCCTGCCCCGGCAAGCTGCGCGATGACCGGCTGGCCGGCCCCGGCCTGCCCGGCGGGTTCGAGCCGGACCGTGCTCCAGCGGGCCAGCACCTCGCCTGGCGATACCGGGACAAACAACCCTTCGCCCTGATCCTCGATACTGAGCGCGCTGACTTCGAGCAACAGATCGCTGCGGCTGATCTGCCCGGTCGCCCAGGCGATCAGGTCTTCGACCACACCGCCCGGCTCCCACGCCTCCGGATCGGCCGGAAGCGCGATCGCGACCTGATCCGCCGCCTGCCCGATCGCGCCCCAATCGTACGCGCCCGTCAGCCAGCGCCGCCCTGGCGCGTCGTACACGGGCGCGGGCAGAATAACCGTCAGGGTTGCGTCTCCGGCGTGCAGCAGCGCCGCCAGATCGCGCACGAAAGCGGTCAAGGCCGGGCGTAGTTCGCCCGGCAGGCCGCGATAGTCAAGCGCCACGCCGGAAAACGTGTTCTCCTCGTGCAGCGCGAGCGCGGCCACCGCCCGGACGTGCTGCTGGCGCAAGGCCGGATCCGCCAGCAGCGCGCGCACCGTCGCCACATCGATCACCGCCGGATCCTCGAAGTTCTGAACCACGGGGATCACGCGATACGCGCCGCCCGGCTCGACTCCGGCGGGCAGCACGGCATGCAGACGGCCGTCCGGCAGCGGGCGCGCCGTCGCCGGGTAGAGGCGCGCGCCTTCGGGCAGGCGGGCCGGATCGAACGTCTCGGACGGCGCGAGCGTCACGCCGACGATCCGCGCCGACGGCGGCTCGCGGAACAGCGCCACGCAGCGCGGCAGATAGCTCATCTCCACCAGCACCGCGCCGGAGCCATCGCCTGCCGGAACCTGGCCCGGCACGAACTCCCACGCCGCGTGCGTGGCATTCCAGACGCGCAGTTCCAGCCCGCGCTCCAGCGCCGCCCCTTCCACCGGCACAAGCCGCAGGCTCAGCCGGGCGGGCGGCGCGCCCTCTTGCAGCAGGCTATACACCCGGCTGGCGAGCGCGTGCCCGGCGGGCAGATCGGGCGCGCAGTTCCAGCCGGTTTCGGGCACATCCCCCGCCAGATAGTCCGCCGGCTCGAGCGCGGCCACCCGCACGCGATAACCGCGGCCCGTCTCGCCGGGCGGCACGCTGAGCGCCAGCCCGCTCGCCTCAACCGGCGAGTCCGGCGCCAGCGGCTCGAACACCAGCCCGCGCGCCGCGAGGGGATCGCGGGTTGGGGACGGCCCGGCGTCGGTCAGCGCCTCGCGGATCACCTCGTGGAGCGCCAGCGGCGGCAAAAACAGAGCCACCAACACCAGCGAGAGCGTGATCGCGCCGACAGCCAGCGCGGGCAGGCCGCATCCGAAGCGCGGTGCGCGCCGTCGCGGCGGGGGTGCTGGCGGATCGTCCGGATCACCCGCCGGAAACTGCGGGCGGACGGGCGGCGGCGCGATCGGCGCCGGGGACTGTGAGTCGCGCGGGCGCCTGGGCGGGCGGGGGATCAGCCGGGCGTCGTGCCTGGGCAAGATCGGATCAGGGGGTGTGTTCATGCGGCCAGTTCTTCACGCAGCTTGTGCAACAAAAATACCATTCAGCGCGCAACCGGGGTCGCCTCGCACGAAGCAACCCCGGTCTAGTGTACACCATCCGGCGGGCGCCGTCGCCCCCGAACAGGCGAGCGCGTCAGCGCACGCGGGCCAGCGCGTCACACGCCGGGCAGGACCCGCCCGGCCGGACCAGCGCGTACCCGGCCATCGGGTCATCGCCGTAGTAGGTGAAGTCCATATTCCAGATGATCACCAGCCGCACGCGGCCGCTGTTGCGCGACAGCCGCACCGCCTCGGCCACCCAGGCCGCCTGCTGAGCAACGGTTGTATTCGCCGCCCAGGCGAAAGCCGGGGAAAGCGGGCCGTAGCCTTCCGGAGAGAGGTAGCCCAGCTCGGTGAAGCAGACGGGCCGCGCCCCGCCGAAGGCATTATAGTACGTGTTAACCATGCCCCAGAAGTAGCGCGTGTAGTAGTTGCCGCGCGGGTCGCCGCTGGTGCGGCTGGGCGCGATGATGCCCTCGTTGTAGTGCGCGCCGATACAGTCCATATAGCGGGCTGCGCCCGCCGCCGCCATGCCGCGCACGTACCGGTCGTCGTTCCACACCGCGGCGGTGCCGAAGGCGCCCTCGGCACCGGTCGGCGCGGGCGCGCCGCTGATCACCGCGACGTTCGGATTGACGCTCTTGATCGCGTTGTACGCCTGCGCCAGAAGCTGCGTGTAGAGTGCCGGATCGATGTGCCCGTTCGGCCACTCGCGGTCGATGTTTTGCTCGTTCCACACCTCGATCGCGTCCGGCCCCAGCGCGGCGACCTCGCCCACGAACCGCGCGTAGTCTTCGAAGTAGCCGGGCGAAAGCACATCGTTCTTGTCGCCGACCAGGCCCAGCACGATCTTGAATCCGTTGGCGTGTGCCTGATCAATAGCACCGGCAGCAATCGCGCCGGGCGCGCCACGCGTAAAACGGATCTGGCGCTTGGCCCAGGTCATGCCCGCCTGGTGCATCAGATGCGGGTAAGCGAAGCTCTCCACGTGCGCCCCATAGCCAAAGCTGCGCAGCCCCGCGCCGCCCGCCACCGGGGCGGGCATCCGTGCACCGCCTGCCGGGGCATCAATGGTGGTGTTCGTCACCGGCAGCACGCCGATCGTGCCGGACGAAAGCTGCACCAGCTCGCCAAACAGCCAGCCGTCCTGCTCGCCCACACGGGCGAAGACCCATGTTGCCGCTGCGTTGCGCCCCGTCGCCAGGGCCGGCGTACCGCCCGGCAGCGTCGTCAGGATGCGATAGCCCGTCCCCGGACCGCCGCGAAAATTCACAGTGGACCGGGTCGTCGCAGGAATGCCGGATCCTTCCGGGAAGGCCGGCGGTGCCGCCTCGGCCTCTCGCACAGGCGGATCAGCCGCCGGAGCAGCGCCCGGCGCGGGGCGAACCGGCAGCCGGCCCAGGTCGATATCCGCGCGCACGCTCAGGTAATCGGCCAGCACCCAGCCTTCGGTGCCGTCCGGCGTGCGGACGAACACCCACAGGCCGTTATCCGGGATGTTCTCGCGCGCCAGCAGGGCCAGCGCGGTCTCGCGCGCCAGGCTGGCAATGGCCGCGTATTGCGTGCCGGGGCCGGCGCGCAGGTTCAGCCGGTCCGGGATCACAACGGCATCCGGCTCCTGCGCGCGGGCCGGGATCACGCCCAGCCCGCCAGCCAGAATCGCCGCCAGGACCACCACTCGCATGATCCACATCGACGTTTTCGACCACACCATCACAACACTGTCTCCATTCTTTTTTCAACCACAAACGACAATCGTTGATCCCGTCCGTAAGCTCTCTCAGGCCGTTCACGCGTAGTGTAGCAGGCGGCCAGGCGGGCTGCAAGACGGCCGGCCACCGGCTCGCTGACGCTGGCGCGGCAGCGTTGATCGAATGGCGGATGGGTGATACACTAGCCGGGCTGTCATGCGAGGGCCAGCGGGCAACTGGCCCCTGACCCGGCTCAGGGGAAGACAGAATGCTCCACCTGGACGCTTTGCGCGAGCTGACGACCTTTTTCGACGCGCTGGCCCCGCGCTGGCACGCCATGCAAACGGACGAGCGCCGCGCCCGCCTGGATCGCCTGCTGGCGCCGCACCACTCCTGGTTCTGCGAAGCACGCACCATCCTCGACATCGGCACCGGAACGGGCGCCTTTCTGCCGCATCTCTGCCGCGCCGCGCCGCAAGCGCAGGTGATCGCACTCGATCTCTCGACCGTGATGCTGGCTTTCGCCCGCGCGGAGCAGAACGATAACCGGGTGCGCGCCTGGATCCAGGGCGACGCGCACCGCCTGTCGCTGCCCGCCCAAACCGTCGACGGCATCACCTGTCACAACTGCTTCGCCCACCTTGAAGATCGTCCCGCGGCCCTGCGCGAGATGCTCCGCGTGCTGGTGCCGGGCGGCGTGCTGTTCATCCTGCACGATATCCCGCGCGAGCAGGTCAACGCCATCCACAGCAGCGCCGAAAACCCGCGCATCCGCCGCCACCTGCTGCCACCGGTGAATGAGGCTGCCGCCCAGGTCGCCGCTGCCGGGTTCGACGTGCAGGTTGCGAATGACGCTGACCACTACCTGATTATTGCGCGCCGATCAGCGTGAAGATATTGTCTTCCGCGTCGTCTGGATTGACGGTTCGGGCAAATGTGGATTGGCTGAGATTCATCGCAAACACACCGATCTGCGATTCGTCCAGCGCATAGACGCTTGTCAGATAGTCGCTCAGCGCGGCGGGATGCGCGCTCAGGGCGAGGATCACGCGCAGGTCGGATGGAGCGATTCCGGCGCTGTGCAGCAGGCTCGTAGCCTCGTGCGCCTGGAACGCGTGCAGCCGGTCCAGGTTCAACGCTTCGCCGTGATACCCTATGCATCCGCCGATATGGACCAGCGCCAGCTCAAGGACATCGCCGCTGAAGCCCTTCGCGGTCAGGTAGCCGCGCACCGCGTCGATGTTACCCAACGCGACGATCTCGTAGATTGAGTGGGGCGGCAGCCCAAGCCCTTCCAGCCGGTACAGCAGGCTGCCGACCGTCCAGCCTTCGATTGCCTGAGAAGTGGCTCCGCGTTCGATCAGCCCTGGGATCAGACCGGCAAAGGTCTGCGCCTGCTCCTCGCTGTACCCGATGCTCACGAGGTAGGTGGCTGCTGCGCCCGGATCGTCCAGCAGGTGGGCGCTGGCATACACCATCGCAGCCGGAAGCCCAGCGTCGTCGATGAACGTGAACAGCAACCCGTTGATCACGTGATATTGCAGTCGGTGCTGGCTCACCCCCTCAAGCACGATAGCTGTTTCGGCCAGAAACTGCGCCGCCTGCTCGGAAGTCAGACCCCGCTCGGTCAGGTACGCGATCATCCCCGCTGGATCGTTCGCCATCGAAATCAGCCATTGCATATCCAGCGCATTCAACCCATAGGACTGCGCCAGCGCCAGCGCTTCGATCAAGATCTCGTCGTCGAGGCCAGGACTGATCGCGGCCCGCAGGAGCAGAAGATTCATGTCTGAGAGAAATGCCTTAAGCTGGTCGGGCGTGTAGCCGTATTTCACCAGCACGGCGGAGACGTTCCGGTAGTCGTTTGTGCTCAGCGCGGTCGAAAGCTCGGCATACGCCGCCGAGGGGATGTTGTTCGCGGTCAGGAAAGCGACCGCCTGCTCGACACGCGTCGCCTCTTGCGCCACGACAGGCAATTTGCACAAGCCGAATAACATGGCAAGCGCCATCAAGAAACGTAGGGTCTGACGCATCTTTTTATTTATCCTCGCGGGTGGGGAGTTCGTGAAGCAAGGCGCAAACACATTCTACGCCCAAACACGCGCGGAATTCAACAACGCGCGCCCGGCAGCGGGTCATCACCCGCGCGGTTCGGCCTGTGCCGCGCGCGCCGCGTCTGATAAAATCGGCGTCTGTCTTGCAAATTCATAGCAAAATGCAGCAGAGAACAGCGAAGAACAGCAAAGAGCAGCTATTATTCTGTCTTTACTGCTTCTAGCTGTAGTTAGCTGCCCTTTGCTGCCTTTAGCTGCTGCTAACTGACTGAGACGGTGCCGGATGCGCAAACGCACGAACTCGTATTATCTGCTGAGCCTCGGCTGCTCAAAGAACACGGTCGATTCGGAGTCGATGGCGCGGCTGCTCGAAGGCGACGGCCTGCGCGGCACGGACGATCCCGCCCGCGCTGAGGTGCTGATCGTCAACACCTGCGGCTTCATCGGCCCGGCCCGCGAGGAAAGCCTCAACGCCCTGCGCGAACTGGCGGCGATCAAGTCGCCCGGCCAGTACCTGATCGCGGCCGGGTGCCTGTCGCAGCGTTACGGCCACGAGCTGCCCGCGCAGGTCCCGGAGCTGGACGGCGTGATCGGCACGCGGCGCTGGATGGACATCGTCGATCTGGTCCGCCGGCTGCGCGCCCGCACGCACCCGGAGCCGCTCTACCACCTGCCCGACGAGGCGCTGACGGTGGGCACGGATGAACAGGGCGTGAGCCGGGTGGCGATTCAGGGTGCCAGCGCCTATCTGAAGATCGCGGATGGCTGCCGCCGCCCGTGCGCTTTCTGCGCCATCCCCAAGATCAAAGGAACCGCCGTCAGCC
>Ga0226835_1001575_pt1 | contig 11861 bp, 6 predicted proteins | sample LAC_MetaG_1_FD_163627 | JGI IMG/M metagenome (GOLD analysis project Ga0226835, IMG submission 163627) | Anaerobic ammonium oxidizing microbial communities from anammox membrane bioreactor (MBR) in UC Berkley, California, United States -... | ecosystem: Engineered > Bioreactor > Anaerobic >...
TAATGTTCACCGTCGGTTAGGGCGGCGAAGGGCAGGTAGTGGAGTTGTTGGTGCGGAATAATGGCCAAGTGGGGCGTAGTCAATTTGTCTTTGAGTGGTGCGACCAACATTTTGTACAGTTCCACGGCGCTGGTGGGGTGGGCGGCAGTGGTGTTGGCAAACTCACGGAAGACATCGATCTGTTGAGTGACTTTGGTAGGGTCAACATCCAGAGCAACGGTTTCAAAGCTGTCGCCGGTCAGGATGAAGGCGAGAATATTGTCTTCAAGCTGGTAGTAGGATACCAGCGTGGTCTGGTCATCGAGTAGGGGTTGCACCTGCTCAACCCCCAATACGGTATCCGCGCTGCGACCCGGCACCAATGAGGCCAACTCCGCGCCGCGAGCGGCGATGGCACCCTGAACTTCCTCATAAGCTGCTTCGGCTTGGGCTAATTGTTGCTCCAGATCTGTCACCCGCTCTGGGCTGTTGGCTTTGGTTTCGGCCAACTCAAACTGAAGAGCCTGTCGTTTGGCATACCCTTCTAGCTCCTGAACCAACAATTCGGCGGCGTCATCATCCCGCAACCGTACCTGCCCAGTGGCCAATATATCTAAGAAGGCTCGCGCTCGGCCCAGCTCCATTACCCGGAAGGCACGGTTTGGCAAGTCTTGCGTGTAGAATAGACTAACAGTCAGAGGATAAAGAAAATTATATTGGCCTATAAACTCAGCCCGGCCTTGTTCGCTACCCGCCTCGGTGCGTATAGCTTCAAAAACGGCCCGTGCTTGTTGATAATAGTCTATGGCTAAATTGATTTTTTCCTGCCGATGATAAACAGCTCCAATATTATATAATGTGTTTCCCTCACCGGAACGGTCGCCAACCTCTTGCTGGATTGTTAACGCTTGTTTGAAATAATTCAGGGCTTGCTCATATTGGCCCAAACTATGGTAAATGAGTCCAATGTTGTTTAGACTGATCCCCTCACCGAAACGGTTACCTGTCTTCTGTATAATACTCAAACTTCGTTGGTAATAATCCAAGGCAGTCTCATATTGGCTCAGATGACTATAAACGGTGCCAATATTGTTTAAACAAGTTAGCTCCTCAGAGCGGTTGCCAATTTTTTGCTGGATTGTTAACGCTTGTTTGAAATAATCCAGGGCTTGCTCATTTTGGCCGAGACGCACATAAATCATCCCGATATTGTTCAGTATAATACCCTCATCGGCCTGATTACCAACCTCTTGGTTGATGGTTAGCGATTGCTGGTAATAGTCCAGAGCAGTATTATATTGCCCCAAATTTAGATAAACAGCTCCGATGTTGTTCAGACTACTTCTTTCACCGGATCGATCACCAATATCTCGGCTAATAATCAAGGCTTGCTGAAAATAGTCAAGGGCCACTTCATACTGCGCCTGAAATACATAGAGCGTGCCAACGTTATTTAGAGCAGTTTCCTCACCAAAACGGTTGCCGATCTCTCTATGTATAATCAATGACTGCTGAAAATAGTCTTGGGAGGCTGTGTATTGCCCCAAACGCTTATAAATTTCCCCAATATTTCCGAGTGTAGTCCCCTCCCCTCGTCGATCACCAATCTCCTGCCTAATAGTCAGCGCTTGCTCAAAATAATCCAAGGCTTTATCTATTTGCCCCAAGCTAATGTAAGCCAACCCGATGTCGTTCAGAATGGCTCCTTCGCCAAAGGGGTAAGTGGTTTTTCTTGCGATGGTTAATGCTCGTTGTAAAAATTCAAGACCTTCCTCGGTTTGCCCTAAACTAATATGGGTGTCCCCAATGTTAGTTAGATTTGTTGCCTCTCCGATTGGATCACCTATCTCTTGTCTAATGGTCAACGCTTGATTGAAATAATCCAAAGCCTGGTTATATTGGCTCAGATTTGAATAAGTAACCCCAATATTGTTGAGGGTTTCTCCTTCTCCGGCTCGGTCACCAATCTCATGTCGAATAGTCAACGCCTGCCGATAGAAATCTAAAGCAGATTCGTATTGTCCCAGACTATCATAAATGCTTCCAATGTTGTAGAGGCTTGATGCTTCTCCAGCCGAATCATCAATCTCTCGACGAATCGTCAGGCTTTGCTGATAATACTCCAGAGCTTGATCGTATCGACTAAGAAATTCATAGGTATTCCCGATGGTGTTGAGGGTGGTTGCTTCGCCAACCCTATCGCCAACCTCCTGGTAGATGATCAGGCTTTTTTGGTAATAGTCCAGGGCCTGTTCATATTGCCCCATACTTTTATAACTACTCCCGATGTTATAGAGGGCGGTTCCCTCCCCGGTTCGGTCGTTGAGTTCCTGACGGATCGGCAGGCTTTTTTGGTAATACTCCAATGCTTGTTCATATTGTCCTAGACTATTGTAAGTGTACCCAATACTGGCGAGGGAGTTTACTTCTCCAACCTGATTACCAATCTCCTGATGGATAACCAGGCTTTTCTGGTAATAGTTCAAGGCCTGTTTATATTGCCTTAAACTATTATAACTGTTTGCGATGTTGGCAAGCGTAGTTGCTTCCCCGGCTCGGTCACCAATCTTCTGAAGAATAGGGAGACTTTTCTGGTAATAGTTCAAGGCTTGTTCATATTGCCCCGAATTATAATAAGCATATCCGATAAGGAACTTGCTAAAACCAGATGCAAATTGCGACTTCTGATACACTTGCTCTCGTACCGAGAACAGGCCTGCCAGTATCACAATAATGATTGTAGTGGTACCAATCATTAGCCGGCTATGGATTTTTTTCATTTTTAACTTTTTCATCGATCCTTTCGATTTCAGATATACTTGCTTTCTCCAAATTCCACGACAAAATGCAGAGGTCGAATTTACGCTCTTGCCGGCTGTAATTCTCTCACCCACTCGTCATAACCAAGCGCGTAATCACTGTACAGCACGTATACAGCAATCAAGCTATCCATTTCGCCGCCTCCCCACCGCCCCAACCGACGCCATCGCACCGACGATGAGTAGCTGGCTGAAACTTAGACCCGGCGAGGCTTACCATCTCATGCCCAGGACGCCATCGCACCGACGATGAGCAGCTGGCTGAAACAGTTACCACCCGATTGGCTCGCACTTGCCCCGACCGGTGCAGCCTCTTGCTCTACGGCTCTAATCCGGGATCGCCACTCAACACGAAGCCCGACCAGTAGTACGGATTCGGATACTCCGCCCGCACCTCGATCTGCGCTTGCCGTAACGCTTCCGCTTTACCCACGCCACCTTTGAGGTGGATGTAAAACCGCTCCATCAGCAGCGAGGTGGCCTCATCTTCTACCGCCCACAGGCTGGCGATGACGCTCGGCGTGCCGGCAAAGATGAGGGCGCGAGTCAGACCAACCAACTCATCCCCGGCGCTTAAATCGCCGAGGTTGGTTTCGCAGGCGCTGAGAACGACCAGGTCGGTGTGTTCCAGGTTGATGCCGTAGGACTCGCCCACTGTAAGCCAGCCGTCATTTTCCTCATCCGGGGCCAGGGCGATGAGGGAGTTGAGGGGGGCGACCGGATTGAATTTGCCGTGAGCAGCCAGGTGGAGAATGTTGGCCTGCGGCACTTGCTCCTGCACGGCGCTTTCGGTTGCAGCTTCGCCGATGAGTGGTTCAACGCCGAACAGTTCGGCGATGGCTTTGGCTTCTCTTTCGGCAAAAGGCAGCGAACCGAGCGAGTCGCGGGTGGTAGCCAGAGAGGCCACGGTATCGTAATCAGCGGTGACGGGATTACCGACAATCAGGGCTGAGGGCTGACCACTGTAGGCGGTTTGCTGTGCGTTATCCTGAATGAAGGGCAGGGCGCTGGCGCTGGGCAGCACAGTGAGGGTATAATCGTCAATCAGGTAGCGTTCGCCGTCGGTCAGAGCGGCAAAGGGGAGGTAGTGGAGTTGCTGGTGGGGAATGATGGCTAAATGTGGGGTAGGTAGCTTGTCTTTGAGTGGTTCAATCAGCATCTCGTATAGAGTTACGGCGCTGGTGGGGTGGGCAACGGTAACATTGGAAAAATCGCGTAAGACATTAATCTCCTGAGTGAGGTCGGCGGGGTCAACATCCAGAGCAAAGGTTTCAAAGCTTTTAGCTGTAAGGACAAAAACCAGTACTTTATCAGCAATATAGTAAGAAAGTAAAGTCGTTTGCGGATCCAGCATGGACTGAACCTGCTCCACACTCAACACTGTATCCATATTGCGGCTCGAGATGAGGGTAGTCCGTTCCGATCTACGACTAGCAATTAATTGTTGCACAGCTTCATAGGCTTTATCCATTTCAGCTAGTTGGAGTTTCAGACTGGCGATTCTGTCGGCATTAGGTGAACTGGGGATTTGGGCTTCGATCAATTCAACCTGGATAGCCTGACGGTGGGTATAGAGTTCCTGCTCCTGGGTAAGTAGATCTGTAGCTTCATCATCTCTGAGGCGTACCTGCCCTGTTGCCAATGAGTCAAGAAATGCCCTGGCTCGTCCTTGCTCGGATGCCAGGAAAGCCTTTTCGTTTTGGCCTTGTAGGTGTGTCAGGATTACGGTGAGAGGGTATATGTAAATATATCTATCAATAAAACTTGCCCGACTCTGTTCGGTACCAGCCACGCTGCGTAAGGTTTCGACTATTTTCATGGCTTGTTGGTAATAGTTCAATGCCTGCTCATACCGCTTCGAAAAGTAATAAACAGCCCCGATATTAGCCAGGATATTGCCTTCTCCCTCCTTATCCCTGATCTCTTGGCGAATGATCAAACTTTGCTGGTAGTAGTCAAGAGCCTGGTCATATTGCCCTAAATGGGAATAGATATAACCGATATTTTGGAGCGAATACGCCTCACTGACCCGATTGCCAATCTCCCGCTGAATAAGCAGACTTCGTTTGTAGTAACCTAACGCTTGGTCATACTTTCCCCATCTGGTAAAAGTTAACCCAAGATTGTGGAGAATCCGCGCTTCGTGATCTCTTTTACCCATCTCCTGAACACTTACCAGACTCTGCTGTAAATCATTCAAAGCCTGTTCATATTCGCCTAGCTCACTAGAGACCAATCCAATATTGATAAGGGTTTCTACTTCTCCGTTTCGATTGCCAACCTCTTGATAGATAACCTGACTTTGCCTGAAGTAATCCAGAGCCAACCTGGCTTGCCCTAAAGCATCATAAGTTATCCCGATGTTATTAAGATTATTGGCTACGCCAGCCGGGTCACCAATGGCTTGATCGAAAATCAAACTTTGCTGATAGTGGTCCAAAGCCTGTTCATATTGTCCTTGGCGGAGATAAACACTGGCAATATGACTGAGGTTCGTACTCTGGCCCGCTCGGTTACCAATGTCCCGATATATGACCTGGCTTTGCCTGAAGTAACCAAGGGCTTGTTCAAACTGGCCCAATCGATCATGAACAAGCCCGATCTTACTGAGGCTGTTCCCCTGCCCAGATCGATTACCAGTCTCTTGGTGAATAGCCAAGCTCTGTTGAAAATATTTCAAGGCCTCATTATAATGCCCTTGTTGGTAATAAATACGTCCAATATTGCTAAGGTTGTCCCCTGCTCCCGGTCGATTACCGATCTCTTGGTGAATAGTCAGGCTTGCTTGATAGGTGTCGAGTGCCTGATTATATTGCCCCAGGTGGTAATAAACTGAGCCAATATTGTTGAGAGTGGTGCCCTCTCCGTCTCGGTCACCAATCTTCCGACGGATCGTCAAACTTTGTTGATAATAATCGAGTCCTTGATAGTATTGATCTCTCTCGTTGTAAACACGTCCAATATCTTTTAGCGATTCTGCCTCTCTGGCTCGGTCATTAATCTCTTGAGCGATAGCCAGACTTTGTCGATAATAATCAAAGGCCTGATCATACTGGTCCCAACTAAAATAAATATCTCCAATATCGTTAAGATCTGCCCCTTCCCCACCCCGATCACCAACTTCCCGACGAACAGTTAGGCTTTGTAGGTAGTACTCTACAGCTTGCTCATATTCTCCCCGCCGATAATAAACGTCTCCAATATTGTTAAGAGCTTCGCCTTCCCCGGTCTGATTACCAACTCCTTGAGCGATGGTCAGGCTTTGCTGGTAATACGTCAGCGCCTGCGCAGTTTGTCCCCATCGGTAATAAACATCCCCAATGTTATTAAGTGTCGTTCCCCCGCCAGTCTGATCACCTGTTTTTCGATAGCACTCGTTTGCATGCAGGAATTCGGTTAAAGCTTCACTATACTTGGCCTGCTGGTAGAGTGTTTCTCCCTTCTGATTTGGGCCATCGCAATGCTCTTCTTCAGATTGCGCCATAACCCGAGGTACAAGGAGGAACAGTGAACAAATTAATATAGCAACCCCTAAAAATTGTTTCATCTTATCTTTCTTGTATTTTTCACCCAGATTGAGGCTGATCCTATTAATCAATAGAAACCTTGTTAGCCCCTAAACTCCAACCGGTCCCAACTGGTGTGTAGAACATTAGATCCCAATAGTAATCGCCTGGAATGAAACCACTGGGCAAACCATTGAGCATGTAATTATTTACGTATCCCAACGGGGGATTTGTCCACCACCAACTGTCACCCCACTTATCGTACAGGTTAAACTCATAATTATCTTCAGAATGACCAGTTCGCCTAGTAGTTTAACAAACAAGGTTTGGCGAATGAGAGAAAGGCTGGCATTCTTGGGTCAAAACAGATCAGGAGTGAAGAAATGCCAGCAAAACGGTATCGAGTGACCTTAACCTCAGAAGAACGAGAAAAACTGACCGCAATCGCGAACACCGGCAAAGGCCAAGCGAGACGACTGAGACGAGCGCGGATCCTGCTGATGGCTGATGAAGCACAACCGGGTGGCGGCTGGAAAGATGCCGACATTGCCCAAGCCCTGAAAGCAGCTCCCAGAACGGTTGAACGGACCCGGCAAAAATGTGTGGAACAGGGCATCGAAGCCGCCTTGAACCATACCAGACCCAAAAAGACCAGAAGCAAGGTGTTGGATGGAGAAGCGGAAGCAAGATTAGCCCAATTGGCCTGTAGTTCCGCACCGGATGGACGGGAAGAGTGGAACATGCAACTCCTGGCCGATAAACTGATCGAGTTAGAAGTAGTGGAAACCGTGTCCCGCGAGACGGTGCGCACCACCTTAAAAAAAATGAACTTAAGCCCTGGTTGAAAGAACAATGGTGTATTCCGCCAGAGGCAAATGCTGAATTCGTTTGTGCGATGGAAGATGTGATTGAAGTCTACCATCGTCCCTATGACCCAAAATGCCCCCAGGTTTGCTTTGATGAATGTAGCAAACAGCAGACCAAAGAAATGCGTTCGCCTTTGCCTTCCAAACCGGGGTGTCTGGCCAAGTATGATTATGAGTACGAACGCAATGGCACCAGCAATATTTTTATCTTCTTTGCTCCTTTGGAAAATTGGCGGCATATCAAAGTCACAGATCGACGCACCATGGTTGATTTTGCCCACTGTATGCGTGATCTGGTAGATATTCATTTTCCACAGGCGGAGAAACTTGTGTTGGTTATGGACAACTTGAATACCCATAAGTTTGCGTCTCTGTATGAGGCCTTTCCGCCAGCAGAAGCGCGGCGTATTATCGAAAAGCTGGAAATACACTACACACCCAAGCACGGTAGTTGGCTCAATATGGCTGAAATTGAACTCAGTGTCCTGCATCGCCAGTGTCTCAAAGTTCGTATTCCCGATCAACCGACCTTGATACAAAAAGTGGCGGCTTGGGAGAATCAACGCAATGCATCCGAGGCAACCGTTCATTGGCGATTTACCACTGATGATGCGCGCATCAAGTTACACCGCCTTTACCCGTCAATAGATGTTTGTTGAACTACTAGTCCAATAAAAGACAAACGGCAAACTAATGATTTGTTCGTTCGGTGTATTTAGGGATACATCAGCTATGTCAAAACTGCATGCGGGTTGATTGGTACCGGCAACATAAGATAGAATATTCCAACAAGTGAACTGCCAGAGTCGCCCAGGGGTACGAGAATCATTGAGATATTTAATTTGATAACGCTCATAGTTACCTAACGTATTTAAGCTGGAGAATCGATACGAACCATTTACATCCGTGTAGGTTTGAGTTATCAAGTTGTAGTCCCATTCTCCATCGCTGTAGATCACTTTTCTTAATTCGACGAGTGCGTGTGGGACGGGCACTCCACTTTGCCTAACCTGCCCATACAGACCGGGTTGCAACATAATGTTACTTATCAAAGGTAAATACACATTAAATGACGATTCTGTAGTAATAGAATCTTTCATCCACCATGCTTCGTTAACATAATTTCTAACAAAATCATAGGTTAAATACCCATCTCCATTACATCCCCAAGTCTCACCCCAAGAGTTCCTCAGTTTGAACCATTGGGCGGTATCGTTATAGCCAATTATAGAGGGTTGGACTCGCTTTTTAGCTGGTTACGTTTGAACGTAACCTACTCGTAACTCACGCGTAACCAGGCATTTTGAAAACGTGACCTGCTGCTAACTGGTTACGTTTTGGCTGTGACTGAGCGTAACCTGGTTACGGCTGGGTTACACCTGAACGTAACCTGCTGGATAGTAGGTTACGTTTTTCTAAAAAAGCCCGTCATGGTCGCTGTTTCGGTTAAAATGGAGTTGAAGCGACACCATTTGTTACCGAAAGGAGCTAAAACCATGACGAGCATTCCTATTATAACGTGGTTGAACCGGTTCAAACAGTTCGACCGGCCATTTTTCAGGGCTAAACCAGTCTCAACGATGGCGGCCTGGACCAAATCCATCGGCCAACTACCGCCATTTGTCCGGCAGTCACCAGTCGCCCATCGTTACCTGAAGTTACTGGGGTCACTGCCCTGGGCTGATTTTCCCGAACGCGAGACTCATCTTAACGGCTACGAGCAGCCCATCCCCTATACTGCCTTTGCCGCCGCCTGTCTGATAAAACTTGATCAGCATTTGGTGTCAATGGGCCACCTGCGCCAATATCTGGTTGAGCATCCGGCTTTATTATGGCTGTTAGGCTTTCCGCTAATCGCTGACCCGCAGTGGCCCTGGGGTTTCAATACTGACGCCAGTTTACCGACCCGGCGTCACTTGACCCGCATGCTGCGCCAGGTACCCAATGCCTTCTTTCAGGCAGTGCTGGATAGTACCGTCAACCTGATCCAGGCTGAACTGGCTGACTTGAACTTGCTACTGGGCGACTGTATTGCCATGGACACCAAGCACATACTGGCCTGGGTTAAGCAAAATAATCCCAAAGCCTACTTCAAAAACAAACAGCGCTTTGACAAAAACAGTCAACCCTCGGGCGATCCCGATTGCCGGCTGGGCTGTAAACGACGCCGCAACCAACGCGCTTCCTCCAAAGAACCGCCCCCAACACCCCCCGATAATCCGCTGCCGGCCAACACCATTTCGGTCGGTGAATATTATTGGGGCTACGCCTCCGGCGTGGTCGCCACCAAAATCCCTGATTGGGGTGAAGTGGTGCTGGCTGAACTGACCCAACCTTTTGATCAACCTGATGTCTCCTACTTCTATCCCCTGATGGCCACCACCGAGCGCCGCTTAGGTTTTCGGCCCAGATATGCCGCCTTCGATGCCGCCTTTGACTCGTTCTACATTCATGAATACTTCCATTCCGACGAGCACGACGGTTTTGCCGCCATTCCGTTCACCAAACGCGGCGGTTATCAGCGCTCTTTTGATGCCCAGGGCTTACCTTTATGTCAGGCGGGTCTGGCCATGCCGCTCAAGTACACCTTTCAGGCCAAAAATACTTTGTTTCCCCATCAACGCGGTCGCCATGTCTGCCCACTGTGCTACCCTCAAAAAAATGGCCAATCTTGCCCGGTTAACCACAAGCAGTGGCCCAAAGGCGGCTGTATTTCGACCCTCGCCACCAGTATTGGCGCTCGGCTTCGGCATCAACTCGACCGGGACAATGAGCGCTACAAAGCTGTTTACAAACAGCGCACCGCCACTGAACGGATCAACAGCCAGGCCGTCGAGTTAGGCATCGAACGCCCCAAACTTCGCAATGGCCAGGCGATTGCCAACATCAATACCCTCATCTACAGCTTGATTAACCTGCGTACTTTGCAACGCATTCGCCAGCGTAAAGCTGACCGACAAACTCAAAGCATTTTGTCCGGTTCGGCTGCCTAAATTCAGTTGTTAATGACCCATTCAACGGTGTCGCTTCACTCACCCTCAAACGTAACCTGGTTACGCTTAAACGTAACCTACTCGTAACCTACCCGTAACCAGCTTTTCCTGGTCCAACCCTCAATTATAGCAACTGCGTGATTTCCTCGTTTTGTAGAAGATGGATTTGGAACATCCATGACACAGGAAAAAGGTGGAGTAATATTGTTCAAATAATCAAACTCATCATAAGTCGGAATAGAAAACACAATAATGTTTCCACTGGCCAATTCCTGTTTCAATGGCGCTAATTCATTTACATAACTGCCTGTATTATCTCGATTATTTATGAAAAAAGCTCCAAAATCAGCAGCTCTATATTCCGCTGCCGCTTGTAATTGATTGGACAATGGTTGAGAACAAGTATCGTTTTCGTTGTAGGGGAAACTAACAAGTGAAACGTCACCTTTTTGCTGTAACATCCACATAGCTGAGCCAAGACTCCAGCCGTCATCCATCTGGCACTTGTCATTTAAACGTTGATTATACAGAAAAGCCGGACTGAATTGATGATTAACATCAGACAGAGTCCATCCATACTGTAGGGCTTCGTGAAAGCTTTTATAGTAATAACCGGTAGCCCAGGCTACACAACTTCCTTGGCTGCCCTGACTTCTAACTGGTGGCACAAGGTTGGTATGGTCAACCAGAGCCGGCAGACCCTGGCTGGAAACAGATGAAGGAGGTAGCTTGGGAGGATACAATTCGGGAGCGCTGGGCAAATCACCAAGTCTGTAACCTCCTGAGTTGACCTGCAGATCGGGTTTTGCTTCTTGTCGATATAAATCAGGTGGCCTCTGATCTGGCGGTGCAGCCTGGGCTATATCTTGAGAACCTGATAATAACAAAAACAACCCTATCAAAATGATTAATTTTCGTTTCCACAGTAATGAGACCAATATGCCTCCAGACCAGGTACTTGAATTGGGGAGATTCATTAATGCCTTATTGGTTTGATACCCCGCGGCTTGCTGCGCGGAGAGGCTTCATTTCTGGCTAATATATTAACTACAACTGGCGGAATCTTTATTTCTTCCCCCCATCACCGCTCAACACAAAGCCCGACCAGTAGTACGGATTCGGGTACTCCTCCCGCACCTCGATCTGCGCCTGCCGCAGCGACTCGGCCTTGCCAAGCCCATCCCTAAGGTGGGTGTAAAACCGCTCCATCAGTAGCGAGGTGGCCTCATCCTCCACCGCCCACAGGCTGGCGATGACGCTGGGCGTACCGGCGAAAATCAGGGCGCGGGTCAGGCCGACCAACTCATCCCCGGCGCTCAAATCGCCGAGATTGGTTTCACAGGCGCTGAGAACGACAAGATCGGTCTTTTCCAGATTGAGGCCGTAGGACTCGCCCACGGTCAGCCAGCCGTCATTTTCTTCATCCGGGGCCAGGGCGATGAGGGAATTGAGCGGGGCCACTGGATTAAACTCACCGTGGGCGGCCAGGTGGAGGATGTTAGCCTGCGGCACCTGCTCTCGTACAGCGCTTTCGGTGGCGCCCTCACCGATGAGCGGTTCGACACCAAACAGTGCGGCGATGGCTTTGGCTTCTTTTTCAGCAAAGGGAAGTGGGCCAAGTCCTTCTCGATATTGGCTTTCATCTATGGCCAGCGAGGCAACGGTATCGTAATCGGCAGTGACAGGATTGCCGGCAAT
>Ga0226835_1001576_pt1 | contig 11858 bp, 16 predicted proteins | sample LAC_MetaG_1_FD_163627 | JGI IMG/M metagenome (GOLD analysis project Ga0226835, IMG submission 163627) | Anaerobic ammonium oxidizing microbial communities from anammox membrane bioreactor (MBR) in UC Berkley, California, United States -... | ecosystem: Engineered > Bioreactor > Anaerobic >...
AACCGAGCAGCCGCGCGCGGTCGCCGTGCAGCACCGCGCCGGTCGTGATCATCTCGGTATAGAGCAGCGCATGCCGCGTCAGCAGGCGATGGAAGAACCGGCAATGCCGGTCGGTCCAATCCATCATGGGTGCAATGGCAAATCGCCTAGCCGTTGAAACATCAAGATTTTTTGCGGTAACAGTCATTTAGCCTTTGTTTTCAAGTCGTACCATTTACGCCGGTTTCCGCTTGTTTTAGGCCATTTCGACCGCCACAGTACGACGATGTCGTACTAAAAGGGGGCGAGTCGTACCATGGGAACCATCATCGCGCGGAAGCGGGCCGACAACACCACGGGATACACGGCCCAGATATTGATAAAGCGGAAGGGGGCAATCGTCCACCGCGAGGCCAAGACCTTTGACAGAAAGCAGGCGGCGCGGGCCTGGTTGACCCGTCGCGAAGCGGAATTAGCGAAGCCTGACGGGCTGGAAAAGTCGGAAGACCCCACCCTCGCCGTCGCCATTGACCGTTATGTCAGGGAGTCCATCAAAAAGATTGGCCGTACCAAGGCTCAGGTACTTCGTAGCATCAAGGGCTATGACATCGCGGATATGAAATGCAGCGCGATTCGCTCATCTGACATCGTGGCCTTTGCCAAGGCGATTAAGGCCCAGCCGCAGACCGTACAGAACTACTTGAGCCATCTCGGGGCCGTGTTCGCCATCGCTAAACCGATGTGGAACTATCCCTTGGATCGTCAGGCCATGAAAGATGCGATGACCGTGACGAAACGGATGGGAATTACCAGCAAGGGCAAGACTCGTAGCAGACGCCCCACCCTAGACGAACTCGACAAGATCATGACCCACTTCGGCAAGGTGTCGGCACGCCGTCCGAGTTCTGTTCCAATGCAGAAGATCATTGCTTTCGCGATCTTCTCGACGCGCCGTCAGGAAGAAATCACGACAATCAAATGGGCCGATCTGGAAGAAGAGAACAGCCGAATCTTGGTGCGGAATATGAAGCACCCCGGCGATAAGGAAGGAAACGATACATGGTGCGAATTGCCGCCTGAGGCATTGGACATAATCAGGACAATGCCGCGCGCCGTTGATGAAATATTCCCGTACTCGACCGATGCAATCTCGGCGGCCTTTACCCGCGCCTGTCAATTCCTTGAGATCGAAGATTTACACTTCCATGATCTGCGGCATGATGGAGTCAGCCGTCTCTTTGAAATGGGCCGCACCATTCCGTTGGCGGCTTCCGTATCGGGCCATAGGTCGTGGTCTAGCCTGCAAAGATACACTCATATCAAGCAAACCGGAGACAAGTATCTTAATTGGAAGTGGTTGGAAGTGGTCATTAACAAGTAAAGGGGAATTTGAATGAGCGAAGCAAAAGAATTGCTTATTGTGCTGATGCATGAAACCGAACACGGCCTATCCTACGAACGGGAGAGCTTCACGCTGTCGGAATTAGGCGGGGTAATTCCTATACCCGGCGATCTGATCACCCAATCCGGCGTGTTGCAGGGTCTTGACCGCACTAAACCCGAAAACCGCAGAGTGTATGAAGTCACGCGCCGATATTTCTATGATCCGGATACTGACGATCGCCCTAAGCTTGCACTTGTGGTAAAAAGCCGCCCCGGCAAGGCGGAAGAAATGGAAATTCTGTTGCCGTAGCAGACAAATAAAAAAGCCCCCGCCTCTCAGCGGGGGCTCTGCATTTCTAATGGCGTGAGACTTCTAGCGTCGCGCGGCTACCTCACGTGCCATTCCGATTGAAGGGCAGACAACGGGATCGCCGCCCATGGTGACGCCGTAAACAAAATATTCGTCACCAACGCACCAGATTTCTATGGGGCCATTTTTCAAGACAAGTCTCATGCGGCCTTTCCCGTCGCGATAGCCTGCCGTCCTGCTGACTGTACCCATCACGCCACCTCCCCTTTGATGGCACGCTGCAGGCTATCAACCTCATCCAATATTGGATCCATCTTCTCTTTGGCCCAGCCAAGAATGTAGGTCAGGCCATGCAATCCATCTTGCACGCGCAAGCTCAGATCGTTGTCCAAAATGACATCGTCTATATGCCTGATACAGAGGCCAAGAACGTTCTCGATTTCCAGTAAGCCAGTGCACGGGTCCGGCTTTTCCTCGGGCGCGTACAGGTCGGGCGAATCCAGATTTGTGATATCGCTGATATTGGTCATCACGCCGCCTCCAATCCATATTCCGCCACGGCGGCCTCGGTTGCGGCAAACAACGCCGCATCCAGCTTTTCACGGGCAATTTTTATGACCGTGTGGCAGTGCTCGATTGTTTTTTCGTTTGGCGACACTCTGCCTTCAGTTGCTTGTGCGGCGAGCGCTACACAGCATGTTGCCTGATTAATGAGTGAAATGATTTCCGATAGACGGTCGGACATCTCGCGATCTTCTGTCATCACGCCGCCTCCGCTTCGTCTTTGAATTCATCGGCGTCGGGATCGGAAACCGGGACCAGGAAGAGAACCCAATCGTTGGGTTCATCGCAATCACCATCCCGAATTGCTTCGTTCCGCGATGCTTCCCACCGACGACAGACCCATTCCTCAGCGGCCCTCACGTCAAGCTTAGACACCTCATCCCAAAGCGGGCGGCCATTGCTTGTGAAGCATATCAGGTCGTCCTGAAACCATTCCTTATTCACGAACTCCCACGCTTCCGCAGCGCTCTCAGCGCGGAAGGCAGCAATTGCTTTGCCGTCGATTTCAAGAAGATGAGTCTTCATTTGATAACCCCATTATCTGAAACAACTCGCACCCCTTCAGCAGTAGGTGCGCTGGAATGAATCGTCGCTGCCGCGACGAGTCCGCCGCGCATGTCTGCGCAGTGGCCACATTCATCAGCTTGTTTTGGATTGAGGTTTGTTATTATGCGTCGGTAGTCATATCGGCCCCCTTAAGGGGACCGCGCTCGGCAGTGCGCGATCCAGTGAAAAAACCCTGCTGCCGCAGAGTAATTTCCCCGAATGCACACTGTTGTGCGGAGGTGGGGCAGTTTCGAGCGGCCCGCTCATCACAGGGCCTTGGTGCTCGCGTTCTCTTTCGAGACCGGCTGCGGTTTGTCCACGCAACGAATCCCAACTACATCGAATGCGGGCTGATCTCAACAGCATTTTTGGGCTTGACAGCCCCTTTCGCCGGTTTGGCGGCCCAAAAAAATAAGGAGGAGGCCGGTTTCCCGGCCCCCTCCGATTCAGTCCCTAGGAAAAGATGCTTCTTATACAGCCTCTAAAAAATCCGCCCCGCTACCTACCCCTACCCGACCCCGATTAAGCCGCTGTGGGGATTTCTAGAGGCGTTTCTTGGTGTCCTTTTTCGTTGAGTACCCGCAGTGCATAGGCAACAGCGGCGTCCGTCGCCCTTGTAATGTTAGCTAAATCACTCAACCCGCCGTCCCGATAACGGACCCGCCACATTTTCGGCCAGGTCTCATCAGGCACGATCTCGGCAACGACGTCACCGCCCCGCAGTCGCACCGCATTGTTTTCGATAACTAGACTATTGCGTCCGTAGATCATGAATCCTCAGAGCTGTTTCGTCCCGCGCCCCGCGTTGATAGGGGCCTTTTTGATTCTAATCGCAAGGCTCGCAGGCGAAGGCCGGCACGATCAATCAATTGCTTCGCATTCGAAGACGCTGGCTTTTTGAGCGCGGCGGTATTCATAGAAACAGGTTCGTGAGCACCAACGCGATTTGGCGCCTTGGGCACCGTTCACTGGTTTGTAGATGGTGCCGCAGTGGTCGCAGGGTCTCGGCGGATTGCCGCCGCGTGCTGCATCGCTGCATTTTCGGGAACAATAAACACGATCCCGGCCGCGCTCACCATTTGGTGGCGTGAAGAGTTCGCCGCAGGTCTGGCAGGATCTTGGTGGGTGTCGCTCCGCTGCATCCACAGCATGGAAGCAGGTCAGCGAACAATATTTCTGGGTGGGGTTGTCGTAGGCGGGATGAAAAGAAGAACCACAGGCAGGATTGGCGCAGATAACGGGATCGGCTTCCGCTGTCTTCGTTGCGGCCCATTCCCGCTTGCGGTTACGAACATCGGGACGTAGCTGCCTGGCGCGATGCGATTCCCGTAAGCAGCTAAAGCTACAGTACCGCGCCTTGCCGGCTTGCTGGCCTCGATCGACACCTGGCCCATAGAGACGGACGAATTCCTCGCCGCATGTCGGGCAGGTTTTGGCATCGCTTGTCAGGAACGGTTGGCCATCGATCCATTTCGGTCTGACGGCCCCGATCTGCTTAAGGGCGGCAAGAACTAGCTCTCTGGCGAATTCATCAGCCCTGGCAAAGGGCCAACCGGCAAGGCAACGTCTCGATCTAACGACCGCAACCAATGCGCCTTCGCCAGAAAATGGCGTCGGTTTACGGTCGCGGAGTCGTGTGGCACAGGCAGCAATAAGTTCCGGCGGATGTTTCGCCGCCGGTTTCTTTTTCTTAATTCGCACAATTTCGGATCAGTGCTGCGTGCTGGATTCCGCCGCCGCGTGATCGATCTGCGCGATAAGTTTTTCTAATCGCTCATCTGCTATCTCATAAGTTTTAATTTTAAGCGCTGTGATGGCTGCAGGAGTCCAGATTCCATCACACGCCAGTGCCGCGAAAACTTTTTGAAGTTCTTGCGCGATGGCCGCTTCTGAGTAACCGCGATGGCGCATCAAGAGAACGGTGGCTGCCATCTGATCGGCGAGCAGGGCGGCGGCTTTTTCGATCGGGTTTTTATTGATTTCCATCACACCATTCCAACTGTCGGGTTGAGTCCGTATCGGTTCTGAAGGGCGGTATTCGTCTTGCTTTGACCGCTTCCGATCTGACCGGCCACTAAGTCGTCGATCATCACAACAAGATCGACGCCACCGCTATCGTTCTGACGACGGTTTTCTGTGATCTGTGCGGAACTGTTATTGATGACTTGAACATTGTTCACGATGCCGCCACCACCACCAAGCGCCTGAACACCAAGCTTTCCATCGCTACCGCGTGTCAGCGGCATAATGGCTTCCGGTCCGGCTTCGCCCATGAGTCCGGTACCGTTCTTGAATGGGAACGTGATCGGAGAGTTGACGACACCACCACGCGCGAAAGCGGTGATCGGCATTCCGTGATTAAAGACGCCACCTTTAGCGAATAGCGGGACTTGGACTCCACCCATCATGTAACTTGAGCTGGCACCCCCAAGCATTCCACCAAGAGAACTTCCAATCCCCATTCCGGCGGGGCCGCCGAACATCGCGCCAATCGCACCACCAATGGCTTTACGGATCAGGATGCGCGTCAGATCCTTGATGATGGAGTCAGCCATATCCTTGAAGGCGTCGGAAACTTTTTTCGAGCCGGTGACAACATCAGTAAATTCATCGCTGATATTATCCAGCGCACCGGCCCCGAATTCTTCGAGCCTTCGATTTAAGTCTTGGCTTTCTCTGATCCATTGTTGGAGCGGCGATCGTGCGGCCTCCATTCGAGCGGCTGCGCCCGCATAGGCATCCGCCAAGCCGTTGATGACACGGCGCTGCTCTTCTGTAACTTCCACATTCTTGCGACCGGCTTCCGCGTTGGCCCTGGTGGCTGCAACCTCAAGCTCCGCAACCACACGCAATCTGGCACGGGCTGATTCTGATAATCCAACGGCGCGGGTATCAGCATCCAGAAGTGCGATCCGCTTCTGCAGACTCAGGATTGATCCCTCAAAGGGATCGCGGCCGGTGCTGGTCTCTTTGGCTGGAATGACGGTTTTAGGACCGGGACTGGTGGCGGTGCTGGATGTAGCCGGAAGCCCGGAAAGCGCACGGGCGCGATTTGTTTCACGCTGCAATTCCAAAAGGCGTTCCTGTTGCGTGATCCACGACGGATCAATAGGCGATCCTTTGGAACGTGCCAATTCAATTGCATAGGCCAGCTCTTTGAGATTGAGCGCGATTCCGTTTTCGAGCTTGTAAGCTATTGTGGATTTAGTCGTGTAGGCGTCCAACGCTTCAACCGCGCTAAAGGCGAGTTCCGCCAACTTCACCAAGTCTGGCATTATGCTGGCGGCTTGTGCTTTCAGCGCGGTAGACCAGCGAGTCGTGGCCTGATCCCACGCCTTCTCGAATTGCTCGGCCCGCGCAATGATGTCGGAATTGATAACCGCACCAGCATTGCGGGCTTCTGTTGCTGTTCTATTGAACGCAACGCTACCATTCTCAAGGGTGCGGACCCATTCACGACTGAGCCCAAGCATCGAAGCGATTTCGACCTTGGCCGCGCCACTGCCAGCGTTCTTGACCAGATCGGCGCCCTTGGAGAGAAGATCGTTGATCGAGATCAAGCGACCTTCGCGATCCTTCAATGAAAGATTATTGGCGGCAAAGAGTTTGGAGAGGCTGTTTTCCTGACGCCCGGCTTCCTCCAAAAGCTTCGCGGCGTTCTGGAGACCAGATGTAAAATCTTGATCCGAGACGCCGCCCAGCTTGGCCGCGAATTTTACCTCTTGGATTCTTTCAAACGATAAGCCGACCTCACGCGCTGTCTTCGCGATGCTGGCAAGCTCTTGATTTAGCTTTACGGCACCGGCAAGTGAGGCTCCGAATCCAAGACCGGCGCCGAGTCCACCAAGCGCGAAAGCAGATTTTATGCTGCCAAGACTACGGTTCGCGGATTGCTCAAACCGGCTCAGACGGCGCGATGCTTCTGTGACCCCGCTATTAAAATTTCCGGTATCGGCATCAAAACTGATGCGGACGCCGCCGACGGTCGCCACCATGTTCTTATCCTTTTTTGTTTAGGCGTTCGATCTGGCGCATTACCGCTGGCCCGTAGGCGGCCTGATAGCGCGAAATGATCTGCAGCTTTTGGTGTTCGAAGACACGGCGCAGCCACGCAAAGGGGCCAAAGCCGCCGCCGCCGCTCCTGTTTTCGGCGCGGCCGAACTCAAGCAGTGAAGCGACTTGTGCGAGATGGGCATGTTCACGTCTGTTGCGGCCAACGGGACCAAGCAAGAGACGGACGTGGAGTCTGGTGCCGGTGCGGACCTTGACGACATCCAGCCTTGAAGCCAGATGCCCTTTATCACGGGGAACCGTTGCGCGGGCCTCATCTAGTGCGGGCTGCAGCGCGGCGCGACCGGCTTCAAGCATTGGACGATGGACGATATCTTTCAAAGCATTCAGCGCAAGCCGCGCTTCGTTGACGCCCTTCACATACTTCGCCATCGTGATTAGGCGTAGACCTTGTAACGCCGCAGCGCCTTCACCGCTGGCAATTCGTCCGTCATGCGATCGGTGCTGAAGGTGAGACCATCGCGCACCGCATAACGTAACGCCGCTAGCTCTAGCAGTCCGTTCTTGATATCGCCTGGCACGCATGGTTCCAGCGGCGACCCGTCGCCATAGCCGCAAAGAAACCGGACCTCGATGCACGATGGAGTATTGGCCGTTGCTGGCCATGACTGATCCGGTGCCAATACGATTTCGCTCCGATCTTCACCACCATCCACGACGCGATAAAGTTCAGGTGCCAGCGTCTGCCATTCCATATCGGAATCCAGATACGAAATGGATTCAACGGCGATCAGCGGCGGCATCGGAATTCGGATGCAGGACGCGAAACAATCCAGCCAAAGACTCCATGCCTGCGGTGCCAATGCACGACGCAGCCAGTTCTGGACCTCAGATACACAGCCCTCGGCTATTCGTGTGATGTCGGCAGAATCGGGCGGGCTACTGTCAGTAATTCTGAGATGCGCAAGTATCTCGGCTTGTGAAATGGGAAGCGCGGCCGGCGCCTGTCTTAGTGTCAGCTTCATTCTTATGGTGATCCGTCGCTTAGAATTGTGAGCACGAAGGAATCCAACGTCGTCGCGTTTTCGGCGGCATCGGTGACGGTTACAGAAATCGGATAACTTCCGGGAGTTGTTGGGAATCCCTCGATGCCCCAGCTTGTTTCTGAGACTTGAACTAAGGTGAGTCCCGGCGGCAGAGTGTAGACGGGGCTTCCGCCCGTCAGCTCAGCCGCATAAGGCGCAACGCCACCAAAAATATGAATGATGGCTTGGTAGACTTCATCAACGGTGCCCGTTTCGTTGACATCGGCGTAGAGATCGAGCGGCGCACCGGCAACCGAGACGCCTTGCGCGGTGGCGTCGATGGTTGCTTGCAGCTTGCGGACGTGATCGGCAAGGATGCTTTGAATATCATAAGCCGCGCCCTCAAAAACTATCCGCATCGTGGAGTCGATGCCAAGCGCGTCATTGTAATGAATTCGGAATCTAGTTGTAGTTTCCGCGATACGTCGCGAATCCTCTTCGGACCATTGTTCCTGCGCGCGAACAGAATAGACTTCGGACCACACCGCTCTAAACGTTTGCCAAGCGTAAATTGGTTCGTTACTTGGGCTGACGCCGGTTATTACTTTGCGCTCTATTGTGATCTGACGATTTAGCCTGCCAACGCGCATTCGACCTCCAATATCCGAATCGTCTGCGAGTGCTGACCGTCCTGATGGATATCACAGAGCAAAGCCCCGTCCTGGCGATAGAAGACGGTCGAAACAATGCAATCGCAACGATGCTCGATTTCTCGAAGCGCGTCGGACAGTTCGGCATGCGTTACTTGCAGCATGTTAGCCTCTTTGAATTATTGGCCTGCGTTGCCGCTGCTTCATTTCTGAAGAGGTGACGGGGGCAACGCTTTACTGGCCCGGCTCAGGCCGTAGCGGTCACCTTCGGTCTGCAGATCGTGTGCGTGAATCCCGGCTTTCGCCGCGAGGGCGGGCAACACGAATTTGCTTAAGCGCCCAACCGGAAGGCACAAGGAGTTTTGCCCGCCTGCAAAAGAAAAAAGAAGTGAGGCGGCGGGGTAGAGCCGCCCCCGCCGCCAGGCACGTGGATATGAATCGCTCAAAAGCGGGAGGAGAACCGCCGACGGCCCGATTCACATCCTTTTCCCGGATCGTTGCGTAACCCGTTTTTTCTGGCCGCCTAATCGGCGCGGTGTCGCAACCGATGGAAAATCACGACACCGCTCGACTTCACGCGCCGGAGCGCGGAGAGTCATATTGCTTAGGCGTTGATCGACGGAGACTCGCCAAGACCAAACTGGCCATAAACGAGAGCCGCAGGCCGATGCACGACCGAAGCCAATCGGCAGGTTGCTTTAATCGCGACGAGTCCTTTCGTGAAGAAGTCCGCATGATCGGTACTAACCGTGATCGTGCTTTCTTGGCGGTCAAAGATAGTCGCCGCCTCGCGCGCCCCGACGAGAAATTCATTTTCGGGGATTGCAGTGGTTTCTACGACGCTTAAGCCGAAGAGCTGCGGGACTCGACCGGTCGTCAGATTCAGACCTTGGATGTAGTGGCTATCCGTCGCCGACTTCATCAATTCGATACCGGCCCACGAAACAGGATTCATGGCAATCCATCCCGCCTTAAGCTCTGCCATGCGAACCTGAAGCGCGGCGCGGCGAACCGTATCGATTTCTGTATCCGTAGCCGCCGAGAGACCGCTCTCGTTGAACTCGGCCGCCTGCTGTTTCAGACCCAACAGGTTCTGACCCGTACCGGGACCGGCAATGATCTGGTTTTCAACAACACGGTTGAGACCATACAAGAGCCGGGTGTTGACATAACTCGTCAAGAGAGGAACGTCGGACAACACCTGCACGGAAGCCACCATATAGTGACTCATCAAGCGGGCGTGCGAAGTAAACAGGTCCAGCTTAATATCGGACTGAGTCGCCTCGTTGCCCTCAGCAACCGGCCCCGCCGTGAAGTCGTTTCCGGTCTCCCTAACATCTTCGACGGTGGGCAGCGAGATATTGCCAGCCATAAGAACATCACGGATCGTAAGGACACGTTCCGCGGGCGGAAGGATACCGGGCAGGCGATGTGCTGTGATTGCATCACCGACCGAACCGGCTGCATCGGTTGTCAGGCTGGTGAGGTTCGTAGCCTTGATTTTGATCGTGGCTTCGCCCTTACCCTTAGCCTGCAATGCCTTGAAGTCGTCGCTGTCAGACAACTGTTGCGCCACCGACTTCGCCGCAGTGAAGTCACCACCACCGCGACGCGCGACCATCTTCTGTTCCAGATCGCGGAGCCGATCCTTTAGGCCTTCGAGAGCTGAGGCGGTATCGGTGGCAACCTTGCCGGTTGCCTTTAGTTCGGCATCCGCCTTTTCCTGATGCGTTTTGATCTGCGCCTCGATCTTGTCGAGGGCTTCAGTAACTTCGTTTTCGATAGACATTATTGTTCTCATTATTTTGATAGAGAGAATGCACGCATCTTCTCAAGAAGAGCGGCGATGTTTGACTCATCACTTCCTGCATCCCGCACGAAATGCTGATAACCCTTGGCGACGATCCCCGCCGCCTGCGACTTGGAGAAGCCTAAATCCCTTAAACTGTTCTCCAGTTCGCGAATTGTTGGCGTCTCGCCATTGGCGAGTTTGCTACGAACCTCAAGAATCCTACTCGGATCGTTTGCCGGGAAGGTCACAAGGCTGCACTCATAGAGCTTGATTTTGATCAGGTCTCTAATGCCGGTTTCCTTATCGAGTTCGGACTCGACATCCTCCCATCCGATGGAGATACCTGTAAGGGCGCCATCCATGGCAAGGGCATGGGCTTCCGAGGCTTGCCGAACCTTATCGACCGGAAGATGGGTTTCGACATACAGACCGATATCGTCGGGCTCGACTACTTCCCAAGCCCCGATCAGGTCGCGGTGCTGCAGAAGAATTGGAATTTTGCGGCCCTGCGCTTTGGTTTCGGCAAGGCTCTCGTCAAAGGCATGTGGCAGGACACGTTCACGGTAGCTGTCAATTACGTTAAATACACTCGCGTAACCCGCGATGAAGCCACCTTTCTTGACGGCCTTAATTTCAAAATTGAAATCGCGATTCTTTTTCATTCGCCTTCCGTGATATTTAGCGCGTTTCTTATTTGCGACCGCGCATCTGCAGCGGTGCCAAGCTTGTCGAGCGGGCTTAGGTTAACTTGAGCCGTCAAGGCGTCGCTGCCATCGATAAAGGGCAGATTGAATTTCTGTCTGATTTCGGCGCGCGTCATCCAGCCGTTTTGAGCAGCCGATGCTGCGAACTCTGCTTTCGCTTTCGAATCCATCGCGATCAATGCTTCGCGAACGAATTCAAAATAGGTGCCGCGTTCCGTAATGAACGTTTTATTTAGCCGCGCCTCGATCCGCTTAAGGATTGAACCGAGTCCGTTGCTGAGAAAGTACAGTTGGAGTTGCTCCAAACCGGAACCCCAGCGAGTCGAACCAGTATTAACGCCAAGGATGTCGGCGGGGACGCCATGAAACAAGCAAACCATTTCGACGCTAAACTTGCGCGTCTCAATCAATTGCATTGTTTCAGGATCAAGACTTACGGGCTCATATTTCAAGCCCTGCGGCAGAACCATTGTTTTGCCGGCCTTGTCGCTGCCGCTGAATTTCTCCAGCATCTCGCGCAACTGCTTCTTTTGATCTTCGGTTAGATCGGCTTCAGCGGTAAGGATACCGGAAGGAGTCAGCCCCGATCCTAGAAGCCGCCCAGCGGCCTCATTGGCCGCGATGCTCGAACCTAAGACCTGTGCGCCATACCGCAGACAATCCAGCCCGGCATCGGTGCCGAATGATGGTCCTTTGAGATGCAGAATGGATTCTGCCGGAAATTCGATCCGCTTGCCGCGATCCGTGAAGATATAAACCAGATCGTTGGTGCGCTCGTCCCGCTTCACCTTGGCCTGCACCCGGTTCCAAAGACACCGAGTTAGGTGTTTTGATGGGAGCGGAGGTGCGTCATGGAGAGGCGGAAGTTCACGCGAGAGTTCAAGCTTGAGGCTG
>Ga0226835_1001577_pt1 | contig 11854 bp, 10 predicted proteins | sample LAC_MetaG_1_FD_163627 | JGI IMG/M metagenome (GOLD analysis project Ga0226835, IMG submission 163627) | Anaerobic ammonium oxidizing microbial communities from anammox membrane bioreactor (MBR) in UC Berkley, California, United States -... | ecosystem: Engineered > Bioreactor > Anaerobic >...
ATGGTGCGTATGCACCGCTAGTATGACAGCTTGATACCCAGCCTCTTGGCAGGCGGCCGAATGCTATCGGAATGGGTGGCCGTTTTGATTTGGAATGCCCGGCCGGTTTGGCCCGGAATACACAACAAAAATCAAAAGACGAACATTTTGAAACTTGCGACCTGGTATCACGAAGAATTGATGTGGCCAATTTTTCAATCGAACACAAATGCTGTAGCAGCCCTCATCGACAATTTCGAAACGTCTTTGAAGCAAGGAAAAAAGGTCAGGCAAGTAATCACGATCAGAAATTTCCTCGACAAGCTCGACATTATGAAGGAGTTCTTCGACAAGGACCAACCCATCAAGACGGTCAGAGCCTTCTACGCAATGATTCACGAACGCTGGGACGAACTATCAACAGTTGCTCTCAGTCAACGCATTTCAACAAAGGCTACCTTTGCAGGAACGGAAATCACAGATCTAATTCCAAACAGGCGAGCTGACTTCAAGGCGTTTGTTGAGGACCACATGCTGGCTCCGAAGGCACAACAAAATACCGATCCATTCTTTGAACACTTTGATCTGGCGATAGATAAAGTCGATAGCGAGTTCCGGATCAAGCATGGCATCTACTTTACAGACCTAGATTTATCGCGGCTTGCGATGTGGTTCGTAAAGCAGCGCCTTCCGAACCTAGGCAAGAATTACCTCGTAATCGATCCGGCGTGTGGTAGCGGAAACCTCGTTACTAACTGGCGTTCGCCTCTTGAATTGAGACATAAAGTTGTTAGTGAAATTGAACCTGAGCTACTTTATGCGGTCGAAAAGCGCATGAAGGCAGATTCCTGGCACAACAACAAGTTCACGGTTGTTCCAAAAACAGAAACTCAAGAGGGGCTCAACTTTCTAGATCGATCCGCGACAGACTATTTGGAAATTCTTAAAACAGCATTGGCAGAAAAAGATCAAAAACCTGATAAACCGATTGCATTCCTCTGCAACCCACCCTACCGAAACGATGATGATAAGGCCGCCGATGCGATCAAATATTCCATTCATCCTTCAATACTGCAGCTCGTAGGCAATGAAGGCTTAAATCAGCGATATACCTGCTTTTTAGCACAAATGAAACTGATATGTGATGAAGCTAAAGACAGCGGTTTTCCTGAAAAGTCAATTCTGTTGCTGTTTACGAAATCAACCTGGTTGACTCAACGTGAAGACTTTCAGCATATTCGCCGGCAAATGCAATCAGTATTCAATTTCGAACGAGGCTTTCTCGTCAATTCCAAGGAGTTCTTTAAGGTAAAAGCTGAGTTCCCGGTTGCTTTTACCATCTGGTCATACGAAGGTAAGGAAGCAGCATTGAACACTGAATCCGCGCTTAGACTCACGGATCTTACCTGGCTGCGAAAGAAAGATTTAAGTGCCATTGATTGGGATGATCAACAGTCAGTCGACAATTCCTGTGCCGCAATTATGAAAAGCGAACAAACCAGTGACGTTGCCTTCGGTCTCAAAAGACAATCCCTTAAGGAATGGTGCGGTCAGCCACAACTGGATTTCAAACGCGGGCGTCGCAAGGATGAGACAGACAGAACCACGGCAGGAGGGTTGCCAACCGGCGATCCTCGCCGAAACAACAAAAAGAGCTATGGAGAGTCGACCGGTACCATTATCGGCTTCATGGATAATCTGACACCTTGTCGTAACGTGAAGGGAGAGCTTGGAAATTTTCCATGGTTTACTTTGCACTCGACCTTTCAGCAGGTTAGGGCTTGCCAGATGACTTCTGGCCCTTTCAATGAGCGCTCATACAAGGCTAAGACTCTCGCGGATGGTATCCCCTTTTTCCTTTGGTTCGGTATTGCAAGAACGCTCGCCAGCTGTCGTTACCCGTGCTGGTTGGACAACAGCTCAATGTGGCCTCTTGAAGCAGCCGGAGCCAAATTAAACAAGGCGCTACAATACTGTGCAGCAATTTCTTACGCTGACAATCAGTGCTTGAGCCTAGTCTTTCCTGCCGGAAACCCCGTGCCCGATGCTCCGGAGGTAAAGGTTGGCAATCCGATGACGCCTCTAGTCAAAGAATCATTTTGGAACAAGGAGTTACGACCTTTGTTCAAAAACATGTCCTCAAATGCCCTAATTATGAAGCTTATCGACTCCACTGATGATGTCTTCCATCTTTGGCACCAAGAATTGAAGGGTAAGGTTGAAATCGACATCGACTATGAGCGCCCCTACCTTATCGACAGTCAAAAGCTGATGTTCGATGCAGGACTCGTACAGATTAAGCACTTCGCGGACGAGACAGGCAATCAACCCCTGATTGAAAAACTTCAACAAATGGCGGTCCTACTAAATGAAACTAAGCGGGAGTTCAAGACATTCCTTGCTGACGCAGATGGACTTGATTACTTTGGAGAGCCGGCTCAAGCCACAAAAGAGTTTGAAGTGAGACGGAAGTTCGACAAGACTCTCGAAAGGCGTATTGCGCTTGCCGGGCTTCTCATCGACCAGCTCCATGCAGATAAGAATTTTGGAATAACAAAGTTAGAGAAATTGATTTACCTTGCAGATGTCGGTCTCAAATTGAATCTAGAGACTGAGTACATGCGTGCAGCGGCAGGTCCACTCGATGCACGCTGTTTATATAACCCGGAAATTGGTATTCAAGCTTTGGGGATCCGCCATGACTATTTTGAACCTGAAACTCAGGACAAGTTTGTTCGCTATAAGCCCGGCAAGAACTTGAAAAAACTAGTCAATCGGGCTGAAGAATTGTATGGCGATCACCTGAAAGAAATCCGCCGAATCATCAATCTCATGGCCCCAATGAACACGACACAGGCGGAGATCGTCGCTACGCTCTACGCTTCTTGGAACGACCTCATTTTAGAGAACAAAGTCCTAACCGACAAGAGAATCATTGACGAATTCTTACGTTGGCATCCACAGAAGAAGAAATTTGCCAAAGAACGGCTGCAGAAAGCTCTAGACTGGATGCGTACCAATAAAATCACTCCAACGGGTAGTGGAAAGCGAACTGTCTTGCCCCCGGACAAATAGGCTGTCCGCCTCTGTGGCACGATGCAGACTCGACTCACCCATAGAAAGCTTGGGCCTGACCAGTCTCGTCTATTCTGAAACTATAGCGACACCACCAATAGCCTAGAATATTATATCTCCCGATCACCAGTGATTTCTCATAACTTCTGAGCAGTTTTCTGCTGGCTTACTTATTGGGAAGCATTGATGCGAATCACTGACAGGCTATTCCTCTTCGACCTGTCGCCATGTAAACCATTTCTTGTACCAGGGGCGTTGAAGCTCCTCAAGCTTCCTCGCTAAGGCCTTCACTTCCTCCTGGACGGCTCGCTCTTTTTCTTCCTTCTCTGCTTTGATCCGCTCAAGTTCTTCCTTTGCTGCCAATCTGCTCGCTTCGGTTGACTGCTTGAGGTCAGACATAACGTCTACTTGCTTTTTGAGCGCCTGAATCTCTAGCTCTTTGAGTTCAACGTTCTTCTTCTCTTCCTTCGCTCGCAGGCGTTCTTCCTCGACTTCCCGAGCTAGTCTTTCAGCCCGCTCTCGCTCAGCTTCGCTTTTTGCCCGCTCTTTTATAGCTTCTTGCTCTTTGGCCTCCGCTTTTTTCTTCTCTTCTTCTGCTGCCTTTGCCTGTTTCTCAAGATCCGGAAGCAATTTCAATTGAAGATCCTTCTCTTCTATCACCTTGAGCAGCATTCCGATTGCCTGATCCTTTTCCTGGAGCTTAGTAAGGATCTTCTCTTCCATGAAGCTCCAGAATGATTCTGCTGCTGGGCTTAGATCTTCCTTCGATGATCCTTGATCGTTCTGGGAAAATCCTGGTTCGGCTTCTTCTTTAGGTTTATCTTCCTCGGTAACATCGGTTGCTGACCCTACTACTTCAGCCGAGAATAACGACTGATCATGAACCTGCTCGAGTTTTTCGAGCTGCTCTAGTAGCTCCTTTGTCGCATTTACGCGCCAGACCATCTTTCCTTTGTCCTCGGTCTGACTTCCAGCTAGCCGCCCGTCGTTCAGCATTCGTCTGACCGTGCGGTCAGTGGTCTTCAATGCGGCTGCTGCTTCTTCTACACTCAAGTATCGAGGCAAAGGACTTCTCCTGAAGATGGATTTATTGACACTTAATGACACATCGAATTATAAGTACCAACTACGGTGCCCGCAAGGCTATGCAATTGATATCGTCCGGACATTCGGACCTCTGAAGAATCCGGCTATTTCCCGTATTTGGTAACTTCGTCCGAATCATGTCCGGTCCGTCCGGACATTTATTTCCATCAATAAATGAGGCGGACGGAAGATTCCAGTCGGTCTGCCCTGGAAAAACTTTCTACTCAAAATTGAACTCTCTATATAAGCTAAAAAGGCTTTGTCCGGACTACACCAGGCTTCAAAGCTCCTGTGTTTTGGGAACCTAAAAGCAAATTGTCCTTCGATCCGGACACGTGTCCGCACCCTGCGGATCCGTCCGGACGTCTAATCCCGTCCCGTCCGGACATTTCCGCGCATGTCCGGACGCTTGAATCTTTTCGTCCGATAACCGCAACGGAATCCCTTCTTTTGACATAGATTTCTGCCTGTCGCTTCAAGATGACTGCTGCTGGAAATCTTCAATATACGGCACCTCCGAGCATCGTCCGGACGCTGCTGAATTCCGTCCGGTCCCCTCCTCCTGTACCCGGTTCCACTGGCTTGATGTCCGGACGGTCCTTTTTATTTGTCAGTCGATACGTCCGGACGCTGTCCGCACGAGGTCCTGCCTGGCCCTGCCTCCATTGAATAACTTCACCTGAAAATGGCTTATAGCCTTATTCTTTTCTCGCGTCCGGATCAAAAGATCGAGTCCGGACCTGTCTGTATTCCCATTTCAACAATTGCCAAGGCTTGATCTGCCACACAGCACCACCTATAGTACCTGTCAATAGATGGTCCACTGTGATATATGCACTGGCTATCGCCCGATCTCTCTGAAGCAATGGCTTCCTGGAAAGGACTAAGTCTGCTCAATTCTCGATAAAAAACATCGCCAGCTAGAGCGATGTTTTCTTGATCCTTGCGGACCGTATTCAATTGTCGTCGGGTTTTTGCAGTTTCCCGAAGTGGCTCAAGAATAGACCAACGGTCCGGATAGGTCAACTCATCCCGATTTTAGAAAGGGTGACAGTTATTACCGGACGTGTTGAAGCACGCTCAGATTTGGCGAGCGTGCCGGTTAGATTTGCTCGAAAACAGTTCTTCCCGGAGGGGTGGGAGCTCTGTTTGTCGGAGTTTCTCGGGCTGTTCCACCGGTATGGGTACATCTACAGGCCTCTGTCCGGTGGGTCCTGGTATTCGGCCAATGAGAAGTGGAAGCTTTCTGATACTGAGATTCTCAAGGCGATTTCTTGTGCACATGGTCGTTACTTTATAGGCTGCAGGGCAGGTAAGGCCAGCCGATTTGCGGTGCTGGATATCGATGCCGGCAGCCGTTATCACAATCCGGGATCGCTTTCGAAGATCCTGGATGTCTTAAGCCGAGCAGGGCTTGGCCGATCTTCGCTTTACCGCTCCAGCTATAGTGGTGGATGGCATCTGTATATCTATTTCTCTGAGCCGATCAACAGTGCTGACTTGCGCCAGCAGCTCGTGAAGCTTCTTACTCTCAATGACTTTCAGGTGGGTAAAGGACAGCTGGAGGTATTTCCTCATCCTGGGCAAGGTGGCTCCCAGGGACTCGGTCTTCGTTTGCCTCTGCAGCAGGGATTTGCTTGGTTGGATAAGAGAACGCTCGAGGTCGATTACGAGAGGCATGAGCTATCAGCGACCCGGGCCCTCGAGCTTATAATCGATAGCCTGGAGTCCGATACCAACTCCTTTGCTGATTTCCAGAGGCTAAAGACCCATGTCCAGGAGTTGGATGCGGCAAAGTCTCAGGCGAAGGTCCTTGGTGCCTCCAGGACCGCTTCCAATATCCTGCCGTTCAAGAAAACTACTCCTGATGTACAGCCAGGAGAGTTTGTCGACTTTGTCCGAGCCGTCTTCCAGCAATTGCCGCCCGGAATCATTACCGATAACTGGTACCAGGGGCGACTCTATCATCTCAATGGGCTTACAGGGCCGTCCCAGCGGGCCCATGCAATTGAGACCCTGGGGCATTACCTCTTCTACGGGGATCCGAGCCGTCAGTTGCCGGCCCTGGGCTATGGATATGAGCAGGAAAGACAATGGGCCATCGAAGAGTTCCTTCGGATCCATCACAACGGCCAGAGCAAAGAACTGAATGCCGGCCGAGCAGACGCTATGACTCAGGTCGAGAGGGCTACTCACTGGCTGCCGGAGCATAAGAGGGGAGACGAGCCGGTCAGGTATACGAGTAAAAGGCCAATCTCCTGGGTGAGAGAAAATGCCAATCGACAATCCGGTGCGCGCAAACGGATTATGCAGGCTCTTGAGACTCTCAAAAAAGAGGACCGTCAGTTTACTACCGTCGAACTCCAGAGAGCGGCCGGATGCGCCCGGGATACCCTCTACAAGCACCAGGATATCTGGCGGCAAGACTATGAGGACCTGGCTTCTGAGTTCTTTGCAATCTGTCCAGACGAATATAACGGTGTGGAGGGGGCGGCTTTACCCGAAAGCAAGCCCCCAGCCACTACTCAAACTGCAGATATGCCGCCGGAGCGCTTGGCAGCCAGGCGGATTGCCTATGAGATATCGATGCGGAACGCTCGTGATAAAAAGCGCGCTTCCGAGGAGGCTGCTGGGTCCCTGGAGGGGGCGGAAGATGCTTTCATGGGTGAACTATCCCGGGTTGTGAATGACGTCGATTCTGAGACCGATGCTTCTGAACTTAAGACTGTGCTTGTTGTTCTGGCTACGCTATTGAGCCGCGCTCCGAACTATGAGTGTCAGGTATTTGCTCAAGAGATCATCTCGCGCGTTCGGAGCCGGCTTGAGGGACTCCAGGATGGACCGCAGGCGATGGGGCGATCGCCTTAATGAAATGACCGGCAGTAGCGGTGGCAGTGTTACCGAGCCGCCGCCAGCTTATCATTCTCGTGCTTGGCACCCTTCACATACTTTGTGAGGATTTGCCTGATGAGAGGTTGATAGCCAATCCCTTCGTCTTTTGAAAGCTCTTTCAGATCGGCAATGAGCGCTTTTTGAAGCCTTATCGAAACCAATTGAAGCTCAAGAGCATCGTCCACTTCCTGCTCTTTTTCGCTCGAGACTTTACGAACGTGCTCTTCTGAGGCGCCGAGTTCCCGCTTCTCCCAACGCTCTTCGTCTTGAAAGTCCTTTAATATCATGCTCATTGCTGTTTCCTCTTTCGAATCGTTATTTGTATTTCTGGTAAATCCGTTTTTCCTCTGCGTTTGGATCAAAAGCACTTTTTATCGCGATGTCTGTTTCGTTTAGCTGAACGAAAACAACCTTTACCTTTCGGCCCTTGTCGGTCTCTGAGATAAACCACTGTGTGGGAGGGTCGGTTCTGTGATCTTCTCTTGTGTCTTCTAAGAAGCTTCCGTCCCGGTTTTCGAAGCACTGATGCAAATCAGATTCGTCTATTCCTCTTCCTTCGAGTTTTTCTCTGATTTTTGGACTGAGCAACAGCTTCATTCAGGGCCGCACCTCTTTGTTGTAGTCGCTCTATTATATATACAACGTATTGCGCTATTTGTCAACGAGCGTGGTTACGGCCGATCCTGCGAATCGCTGATTTTATCGGGTTTTTCAGCCTTTTTTACTGCCGAAAGATAATAATGGTAATAAAAATAGTAATAGTAGTGGTAAAAATAATGGTAGAAATCATGCTACAATCCTCGGAAAATACAGAAGTATGAGGATATGCGCCATGGCACGACGACAAGCACTGGAAAGAGATGAGGTTTTCGACGCTGCCAATACGATGGCTGCCGAGGGCAAGGATGTGACCGCCACGGCCCTGCTCGATACGTTAGGCGGGGGCAGCCTCAGGACAATCTATAAGTACCTGGGTGAATGGCAGCAAGAGCAGCCTAAGGCTCCGAGTAATAACAGAGATACTGAGTTACCCGAGCCGGTGCTGGCGGCTTTCAAGGCGACCTGGCGGGCTGCGACCGCCCAGGCCGATAGAGCAACAGCCTCCATCAGAGAGCAGGCGGCTGAAGAGGTGAAGGCAGCACAAAGGCAGTTTTCAGACGCCCTGGACGCTATCGAGAAGCTTGAGAAGCAGGGTGATATCGACACCCGGACAATAGAAGAGTTGACCGCCAGGGTGGCAGAGCTCGAGGGGCGGGTGAATGAATTGCAGGAAGGGGCAGCCGCCGACAAGGCGACGATTGAAGAGCTAAGACAGCAGGCGGGAAGCCAGCAGAAGGAAGCCGAACGCCTTAGGACAGAGCTGGAGCGCGAGCGGAAAGAGAAAGATGCAGCCGTTAGGGAAGCTGCCGAGCTGAAAGGCACGGCCGCTACTCTCAAGGCTCAGAATGACGCCCTCATGAGCAAGCTGGGGGGCGGCAAAGGCAAGTAATACTACTTGTGCTCACATATCCTCGAACAGTTCAGCCAGGCTGATTCTTTGTAGGAAGAGAAGAGCTGCGCTCGCCGCGCTCGATACGGCCGATGATTGCTGGTCGCTACAGCTAGCTCCATCTGTGACAAGCCTCCTGCTTGCCGGACTGCCTTCAGTCGCTTGCCGAATTTTCTGACCGCCAGGCACCAGAATGTCCGATCGAATCGGCAAGAATATGCACTTGCGATATCACTCTCCTCCCCGGTTTTTTGATTGTACCGACACAGGCGCCAGTCAAGCCAAGCCACGCTTGCGCTCTCCGTTTCACTACGGGCTTGACTTGCCAGCCTGGTCGGCGAGGCCGAGTGCAACCGGCTTCGGAGCCGTCACGGAGGTATTGAACATGCTAATCACCAAGACATCGCTAATCTCTGGAATCACCCGCACACTCAATATTGCGATCACAAATGAAGAACTGGATGCATGGCAATCCGGCATGCTCATTCAAGATGCAATGCCTGCATTGTCTAAGGCGGAGCGCGAGTTCGTCATGACCGGGATAACGCAAGACGAATGGCAGCAGCTCTGCCGGGACATAGACGAGCTCGATGAGGGGCCTTGAGCCCCTTTTTTTGGTCCTCTAGATAAAGATTGGAAGCAGTAAAGCGGAGAGCCCGAGTAAAACACGGCCTCTCCAGCTTTAATCAGAGGATCTGACGTGTAGCTTGAGATCAATAATAGCAGCGCGCTTCGCGCGTGGTGACCGCCCACCCTCCTCGGAGCACGGCGCGCCGCCTCCCCGCCGCTCGATAGCCGTGCTTCCATTATCTGGCCTTTGAGGGAGTCAAGCCACGCTTCGCTCTTCGGGCTTGACTCCCTCAAAGGCCTTTTCTCAATACAAGAGAAGAGTTATTGGTGGTTGTCTTTTATATAGGGTCGTCAATGCAAGCCTTTTAGACAGAAGAACATGCCCCGCTCGAGAGTCTTTCACCAGTCGCATTGCCTTACGACCCTGCGGCTTGCTCCCATGCCTGGCTGTGAGCCTAACTCGAGCCTCCCATCGTCAAGGCGACCCGCTTCGCGGCGGCTTCGCCGGCCTTGACGATGGGACCCGGGCTCATCGCTATTCAGGCATGAAGGCAGGGATGCCCGCCGCCAACAGGGCGGATGAGGGTGGGTTGATCTCATGGCTGGATCTCATGGCTCGATCTATCGCGGACTGAGGGGATGCCGCAGCCGGCCCTGGCTGGTTTCGTTTCTCGATTGTACGGGGGCGGCGCCACCCCGCCTCAAGCGGCCAGGAAGAGATTGGTGGTGCCTTGAGAACTGACGCTTGACCCGGGGAGCCACCCCCGTGCCGTGATTAGCGAAATGCCATAGACACGGAGGTTATTGAGATGGCTCTACTGACAAAGAAAGACAGGCAGGATCTGCCACCACTTTATTCGCAAGAGAATACCGAGGACCCGATTGCCCGGATCCGCTTCATGGACATCCTGGGCAGCTGGAGCTGGTACGCCATCGAATTCGATGGAGAGGATCTGTTTTTCGGCCTGGTTTTAGGCTTCGAGCGGGAGCTCGGCTATTTCACTCTGACTGAGCTCGAGCAGGTGAATCGGGCGGCTGGCTTTACGAGAATCGAGAGAGATTCAGGGTTTCAGCCGACAAGAATAAGCAAGATAGGCAAGAGAAGCGAGATCAGAGGCTGAGAGTAGAAGCCAGGGCGCCGGCAGGAACTGATGCCGGCGCCCTGGATCTTGCTGGAAGCAGCCGGCCGGCACCTGCCCGGCTGTGGCTTTATCGCTTTCTCGATTGTACGGGGGCGGCGCCACCCCGCCTCAAGCGGCCAGGTTGAGATTGGTGGTGCCTTGAGACCTGACGCTTGACCCGGGGAGCCACCCCCGAGCCCTGTTTTTGGCGAAACGCCATCTACACGGACGGAGGTTTTATTCCATGCAAGAAGTAAGACGATCAGAGCAAGAGATGAGCTCGTTGTTTCAGGCAGCAAGAAAGATGGCCAGAAGATACGGGCGGATAGGGATAGCGGAGCCGGATGACCTGGTCCAGGCCGCCATGCTCGAACTGCTGAATAAGAATGACGGCAGAAAGGCGAATCTGGGCTGGATGTACAGGGTGGTGCACAGCTCGGCAATGGATGCGGGCCGCCAGGCAAAAAGAGAGAGACGAGTCATGTTTGCCGGATGCTATGACCTGGAGAAACTGGCAGGCACGTATCTTGTGCATGAGGAAGAAGCGGCAAGGGATCTGGGAATCGATCTTCAGCCCGGGCTGAGGGATCTATTTTCCAGGCTCAGCAAGCCGCACGCAGAGGCGATGGTTCTCTATCTGAAGGGATGCAGCTACGGTGAGATAGCGGCTCTGACTGGAATGAGAAAAGGGACGGTGCGATCGAGGCTTCATTACGCACGAAGGCAGGCTCGCAGCATCTTGAGCGATCTCGCCCAGGGCGAGCTTGACTGAAACGTAGACGGGGGCGGCGATTGCCGCCCAGATATTTGCAGTAATTTCAGATCTCAAATGGAGGATAGATAAGTGAAAAGAATCGTCAGGACTCACAAGGAGGACAACGACATGATCGTCTTCCGGCTTCTTGAAGGCAGAAAGAGATTCAGAACAGTTCACGCCTTCGGATATGGCACCCGCCACGGCATCTGGTTCGAGGTAGAGGGGCTTGGAACAAGCGCCATGAGCGTAACTGCCCAGAGAGAATCTGTGGTGAAAAGACAGATAGCGAGGTGGGGACGCCGAGCCGTATACTGATAGAGCCGGGGGCAGGGAGCCTAATTCCCTGCCTCTCCGTCTAAGCTTTAGATCGCCTGTGCTTATCAGACCGGCTTCTGACCGGCTTCTGGTCTGCTTATTAGGCAGGACTTTCTCACAATGGTGATCGGATTATCTCCTGGTCTTTTCTGATCTGAGAAGCCAGCCTGTATAACTGCGCGGCTGAGCCTGGACTCGAGCACTCGATCGACAGAGAGGGCGATGATTCGATCTGGCTTTCTCTTGCTACTGGAGAATATCCTGACCACAGAGACTGCTCTGACCTTGTTTCTGAGCCGGCCGAGGTGGAGTTTTTGATGCCGACATGCCCGCCAGGAGTTGATTGAGCGGTCTTGGATTTAGCCTCCGCGCAGTGCTTTAACGGTGCGAGAATGACACAACTTTTCTAGCCTGCAACGGCAGACCCCTACGGGGCGCGCTTGGCGCGTCCATGCAGGCGGCGAAAAGCCGTGTCTTTTTGGTGGCACCTGAAGCACAACACGGAGGTGCATCCAATGAACAACTCAATCACTATCGTCGGTCATGTCGGTCAGAAACCTCACGCCATCT
>Ga0226835_1001578_pt1 | contig 11851 bp, 9 predicted proteins | sample LAC_MetaG_1_FD_163627 | JGI IMG/M metagenome (GOLD analysis project Ga0226835, IMG submission 163627) | Anaerobic ammonium oxidizing microbial communities from anammox membrane bioreactor (MBR) in UC Berkley, California, United States -... | ecosystem: Engineered > Bioreactor > Anaerobic >...
ACGACGCATCTCAATAGACAAGGAGGGCGATTTAACGCACAGGCCAACTGGCGGCGTGGTGTTGGTGTTGAGTCTCTCGCCAGGGAAATACAGCGTCTTGGGCACTCTCAATACCCACGATCCCCGGGCAGTGATCAATTGGCTGCAACCCATTTTTAAAGGTCTGGATATCGCTGTGACCATCTTTGGCACCACGGAATTCACCGGAGAAGTTAGTTCGTATGGCTGGTAAGAAACGCCGAAAAATTTAGAGCAAGCTGAAAGAATTAACCACTGAATTTGTGACAATTCGTCCAAATCCGACCAGTACTATGATACTATAGAAACAACCAATTAAATAGCGAGCACAGATAAAGGCAAACCTGTCGAAAGGCAGGGACGCAAAGCTCAGGATCTAAACGGCGCAGCGCTGAAAGCAGGGGAAGATTTTTACCAGCCAGCGCTCGCCGCAAGATAGCCTGGCCGCCTAGGCTCCATCTTCGGCATAGATAAGGGCAAACCTGTCGAAAGGCAGGGGCGCAATGCAACAGTCTAAACGGCTTTGCCCACTCAGGGCGTGGTCGCATGACCGTCGGGCTGCCTAGGCGAAGGAACTTAAATCGATTCTCCCCAGAGGCAGCCATTGGTCTTTGGGGAGTATGTTTTTGTACCGGTTCTATTCGTGAAATCGAGATAACAAGTGTGAGCCATAGAGAAACCGCCAAAAACTGAGGGACGGAGATCAATGAACACATTCAAACAAATTGTGCTGAAAGTTCTAATCATCGTTACCCTATGCATGGGGCTTATCGGCGCACCCGCCAGCGCCGCGCCCGCGCCGTTACACATCCATCCGCAATTGATGAAACTCGCCCAACAACAGCCCCACCAGATGGAAAGAGTCATTTTGATGATTCAACCCGGATCAGCGGATGATCTGGCCATCATCTTGCAACGTTGGGGCAGCAGAGTGGTCAACGAGTTAAAGATGATCCATGCGCTGACGGTCGAAACTCCCGCCTGGACGACGCTGAAGCTGGCCGCCCTGCCACAGGTGCGATGGGTTACACCCGACGCAGCGGTGATCGAAGCCAATTGCCGCGACTGCTGGCGCACAAACCGGCTGCGCAGCATTTATCCTCAAGCCATTGGCGCGACTCGTCTCTGGGAACGGCCCACCTATTTGCGAGGCCAGGGGGTGCGCGTGGCGCTATTGGATAGCGGCTACGGCGAGCATCTCGATCTGCGCCTCGATCGGAGCAGGCGCAGCGAATTGCGCGTACAAGGCGTAAACCTGACCGATTCAGACACCGCCCTGGATCGCTTTGGGCACGGCACACATGTGGCTGGCGTCATCGGCGGCAACGGCAACGCCTCCAAATGGGCGTATATGGGTGTGGCGCCGGAAGTAAGCCTGGAAAGCGTCAAGGTTTGCGGCGACGACGGCGCTTGTCTGACCTCGGATGTAATCGAGGGGCTGCAGTGGATTTATGACCATGGTCATGACCTGGGAATCCGAGTGGTGAACCTCTCAATCAACAGCGAAATCGAAGAATCCTATCACACCAACCCGCTGTGTGCCGCGCTGGAAGTGCTGTGGTTCAATGGCTTTGTGGTTGTGGTCTCGGCTGGCAACAGCCAGGGGACGCCGCTGCATCCGCCAGCCAATGATCCATTTGTTATAACCGTAGGCGCAGTGGACGACCAGGGAACTGTCACGATTGCCGACGATATACTTTCCAGCTTCTCGGCTTACGGAACCACACTGGATGGCGCAGTCAAGCCCGATCTGGTCGCCCCAGGGCGCGATTTGGTGAGCCTGCTGAGCAGCCACGATAGTGTTCTGGCGCGGGAACACCCCGATCATATCATTGCCAGCCGCACTCCAGCCTGGAGCGATTATTTCCGTATGTCGGGCACTTCGATGTCCGCCGCAGTGGTCGCCGGAGCGGCGGCGTTGTTGATGCAAGATGAACCCGGCTTGAACCCCGACCAGGTAAAATACCGCTTGATGTCCACCGCCGCCAAAGGCGACCGCTGGCCAGCTTACGATCCGCTGCAAGCCGGCGCTGGCTATCTGGATATCTACGCTGCAGTCTATGGAACAAGCCTGGAAACCGCCAACACCGGACAGATGATCAGCCAATTGCTATGGAGCGAGGAAGATTGGGCAAACTGGGGTTCGGTGAATTGGGGCTCTGTCAATTGGGGCAGTGTCAACTGGGGTTCCGTGAACTGGGGCTCTGTCAATTGGGGCAGCGTCAATTGGGGTTCTGTGAACTGGGGCAGCGATTATTGGGAACCGTAAAAGATTGATTTTGACGACGGCAGGATCAATACAACGATCGCAGCAACAGGAGCAAGATAAGTAGCAACAACAGGTGCAATGATGACCAGACGAGCCTGGACCTTTGTACTGGCGGTCATCTTTCTGGGAATGGTTCTATTCATTGCCGGTTTGATCCAACTTTTCATCTGGCCGATACAGCTCACCCTGGATGTCTGGCTACGTTTTGCTACCCTCACCATATTAATGACCGCGGCGCAGATGTTTAAATCCGAAGCGCCCACTCATCAAATCTATCATCCCAATCTGATGTTCGCCTTCGCTGGAGTGCTACTGTTGCCTCCTGCGTTGTTCAGCGGAATGATCCTGATTTCACATCTGGCGGAGTGGAGTAAAGAACGCCTGCTGAATAGCCCACATCTCAGGGCCTGGTATTTACAACCTTTCAATATCAGCATGCATATCATCATCGGCGGCGTCTGCCTGGTGATTTATCAAGCACTGCATTCAACGCAGATCCATTTTGTGGGCGGCGCGTTTTTGTTCTCCGCCTTGGTCGCCGCAGGTGCGTATTTACTGCTGAATCATCTGATCGTTGGCGCGGCGCTGGTGCTGGCGCGCAGCGTTTCCTGGAGAGATTCGGGCATCCTGGAGCGTGAGAGTCTGCTGTTGGATTTTGCGATGCTGGCGATGGGCATCACCGTGGCCGCCATGGTGAATCTCAGCGTGTGGTTAATTTTACCGGCAATTTCGCCGCTGTATTTGATCTATCGCTCGCTCTCTGTGCCAAACCTGAAACGCCAGGCCAGCACAGATCCAAAAACCGGCCTGTGGAACGCAGAGCATTTCCGCAAAACACTGGAGCTTGAACTAAGCCGCTCACAACGTTTCAACCGTCCTATGACCGTTGTGCTGGCGGATCTGGATTTTTTACGCAACATCAACAATGTGTACGGCCACCTGGCAGGCGATGCTGTGTTGATTGGCGTGGCAGAAATCCTGAAAAAGAATTTTCGCGATTTCGACACGGTGGCGCGCTTTGGCGGCGAGGAGTTCGCAATCCTTATGCCAGAGACAACCTCCGCTCAGGCATTCAATCGTGTGGAGGCAGTGCGGCAACAGATTGAACAAGCCGAATTTCACGCCCCGATCACAGGTTATGTCGTCAAAGCTACGATCAGCTTTGGCGTCGTCAGTCTATGCGCTCAAGATCAAAGCGCAGTTGAGCTGATCCATCGCGCGGATCTGGCTGTCTATACTGCCAAGATGCGTGGGCGTAACTGCACCTGCCTGGGGGATGAAAAACTGCCAGAAAATATCAACGTCATGGATTTCACCGAGCGCATCTACTTATAATCTCCATCTCCAGAGGCCGGAAAAATCCTGTATAATTTATTCGGCTATGGAATTGCCGGCGGAATATCAACCCGAACGGTTTTCACGGCGCGGCGAGTTCACTGCCTGGACTCTGACCGCTTTGGCTTTTGGCGGCTGGGCGGTCATCCTCTGGCGCGGCGGACAAGCTTCTTTGCCATACGCATTTTTATCCTCTTTCGTGCTTCTGGCTGCGCTGGCAATTAGCCTGACCAACTGGATGGACCGCCACACCACCCTGCGCCTGGATGCGGACGGCGTGCAGTTCGAGAATGGCTTACGCCGTGTGCGTCTGGGCTGGCAGGAGATTCAGCAGGTGCAGGTTTATCCATCCCGATTAGGCAAACAGGTTCGCGTGTACGGCAGGCAGACTTTCTTCAACTTTCGCACGCTGGGCGAAGTCAGTCTGCGCGGCGAAGTGCGCGGCCGTTTGGGCTTTGTTGAAGGAGAGCGTATCTTGCAACACATCCTGGAATGCAGCGGTTTGCAGCGCGTGGAAAACCACCGCTCCAACGAAGGTTGGAGCCCTGCTCCGCCGGAGATAGAGTATTACGCCCGCAAATGAGTTCACTCTGCGGAGAGCCTGAACGCGCCCTCTGCAGGAGGGCGCGTTTTATTGCGCTGGCCTTGCTGCACTGCGGTGGCTTCAATAGTAAAATAGATCGAATTGACAGGAGAACAGGTCACAATTAACCAGACCTGACTGTTTACAAATGAGGAGAAGATCATGTTTGTGCGAACCATGACCATTGATGAACAAGTCGCGTATCTGATGCAAGGCACAGAATACGGCGATGACGAATTGAAGCAAGCCATGGCAGAGGAGTTGCGCCAGCGGCTCATAGAAGCGGAACGCGAAGGGCGGCCGTTGCGCGTCTATTGTGGCTTCGATCCACGCACCAGTGATCTACACCTCGGTCACACCGTACCGATGCGCAAACTGCGCCAATTCCAGGAGTTGGGGCATGAGGTGATTTTCCTGGTGGGCACTTATACCTCATTGATTGGCGACCCATCGGACAAAGATAAGTTGCGCCCGCAGTTAACGCCGGAAGAGGTGGAGCGGAATGCCCTCACTTACGCTGAGCAAGCGTACAAGGTGCTCGATCGTCAGCGCACTCAGGTACGTTTCAATTCAGAATGGCTGTCCAAATTGACCTTCGCCGAATTGATCAAACTGGCTTCCAATTTCACCTTGCAGCAGTTCATCAGTCGAGAAAACTTTCGCCTGCGCTGGGAAAAGGGCGACGCCATCTATCTACACGAAACCTTCTACGCCATCATGCAGGGCTACGACGCCTACGCTTTGCGCGCCGATGTTCAAATCGGCGGCACCGACCAGCTATTCAATATCGTCACTGCAGCTCGCAAGTTAATGACTTACCTGGGTGTAAAACCCAACATCGGCATTATTTTGGGCATCTTGCCCGGCACTGATGGCGAAGTGAAGATGTCCAAGTCGTTGGGAAATCATATCCCGTTGCTGGCGCCGCCGGCGGATATGTACGGCAAGGTGATGAGCGTGCCGGATAAGGCCATGGGGCAGTACTTCCGTCTGGTGACGCGCTGGACGCCGCCGGAGATCGAGGCCCTGGAGCGCGGCATGGCTGAAGGAAGGCTTCACCCGCGCGATGTCAAGATGAAACTGGCGCGCGAGATTGTCTCCATTTACCATTCCGAAGCAGAGGCTGAAGAGGCGGAACGTGAATTTATCCGTATTTTCCAGCAAGGCGATTTACCTGAAGCGATGGATGAATACCACGCTCAACCCGGGCAAACATTGCTGGAAATATTAACCGCCAGCGGAATGGTGAACAGCAAGAGCGAAGGTCGCCGGCTGATCGAGCAACGCGGTGTGCGCCTGGATGGACAGACGTTGAACGATGCCAATGCGCCTTTTCCTCGCTCTGGGGTTTTACAAGTTGGCAAACGGAAATACTTGCGCGTTACTCTGAATTGAGCGCTGCGCTCTGACCACCCATCAGGGCATTTAGCAAGGCGCGGGCAGTTTGCTCAGCCAGATCAGGATATTCGCCTTCAAAAATTACCGCCAAAGCGTAGGGCGCTCCGCGCCATTCCGGTAACGTCCCGGCGAGCACCCACGTCACAGCATCCGGCGTTCCTGGCGCGATTGTCTCTACAGCCATCCAGATTTGCTCTGTCGGTAACGCAAACGGCGTAATCTGCGCCAGCGCCTGCTGCGCATCCATCACACGCTGCGGTTGCGACAGACGTTCCAGCGGCGTCCACCCTCCCAATGGAGTAAGCACAGCCGATACAATCTCCGCCGCCGGGCGTACTCCTTGATTCGTCAATGTCGCGGCGGCAAGCGCTGCCTGCAACGGGCTGGTCGGCAGCGCGCTGCCGCCTCGCGCGGGTTGAGTGGGCTGCAGCCCTGGCGGAGTCGGGGTAGAGGCGTTCTTAGAAATTCCTTGTGAGGACGTCTGAGAGTCTTGTGCGCCGTTCAACGGCAGGCGCATGGCGGGCAACGGATCAACGCCCAACGCCGCCAACCCTTGTGGAAACAATCTCTCTGCCAAATCGTCAAGCGGATAGCGGCTCAGTGTGGCGCGGTTGACCAAAGGGGCGCGTGGGTCCTTCACCAGGCTTTCCCACTGCTCATCCAGAAGGTTGGCGTCAAAGGTGGGGTGCGACGACATAGCTAATATCTCGCCGTTTTCGGCGTTGAGCGCTATTAGAGTGCCCGTATAACCTTTCAAATGCTCATCCGCCAGGCGCTGCAAGTCCAGGTCTAGAGTCAAGCGCACGTCCAGACCGGGCGGCGGCTGTCCGTAGAGCAAACGTTGCTGCCAGATCAGCAAGCCAGGGTTGCCGCGCTCGCCGCGCAGGTACTCGTCCAGGCTGGCTTCCAGACCCGCCTGTCCGTATGTAGCATTGGTATAGCCGACGACGTTGCTCAGCTCGGGATAGACCACCCGGCGAGTGATCGCGCCTGGCTCGCCCGAAGAAACGCTGATAGGCTGCTGATCGCGGTCGAGCAGCGCCCCGCGTTTTACGTAGCGGTCGGCGATGGCGCGGCGTTGATTGTCCGTCCGGCTCAGCAGCGCCGCGGCGCGCGGCAACATCCACCAACCGGCGGCCAGCGCGCAAATGGTCAACCCGAGGAAGAGAAAACCGCCCAGTTCCAGATACGGCGCTGGCCGATGGATTCTGACAGGCGCGGCCTCGCTGCGCTCGCTGATCAACAATAACAGCAGCAGACAAATGAACGAAATAGCCAGCGAGGAGCCGCCGTAAGATACAAAGGGCAACGTGACGCCGGTGAGCGGCAGCAGGCGTAGATTTCCAGCAATGATCAACAGCGCCTGTCCCGTCAGCAGAGCGACCAGACCGGCCGCCAGATACCGGCGGTAGTGATCCTGCGCCTGCAAAGCAATGCGTAAACCACGCGCCGTCAGCAAACCGAACAATGTGAACAGGGCGACCACCCCTGCCAGGCCAAACTCTTCAGCGATGGCGACAAAGATCAAGTCGGAGTGCGCCAGCGGCGCCAACCCCGGGCTGCCCAAACCCGGCCCACGCCCGATCATGCCTCCATTGGCGATGGCTATCAAAGCCTGAATGATCTGATATGAACGACCACTGGGGTCCACCCAGGGATTCAGCCAGGAGTCAACCCGCGTCTGCACCACATCGAACAGTCTGTAACCAATCAACACCGATAACATCAGTCCCAGGCCGGCCAGGATCAACACGCCGCGCTCCCCTGAAGCCAGATATACCACCGCGGCATAGAGCAAAAAGAAGATCATGGCTGCGCCCAGGTCGCGTTGCATCAACAACAACGCCAACGCCAGGCCGATCATGACCAGCGTCGGCGCCAGGAGGGGCAACAATCTGGCCAGCCTCGGGCGCGGTCCAACCGCCCCGCTTTCTGCTAAGACCAAAAACGGCCTGCGGTCAGCCATATAGGCAGCCAGATACACCACAAGCAATAGCTTGAGCAGTTCGGAAGGTTGTAAATAAACGCCGCAGCAGCCTAACCACATGCGCGGTCCATAACCCAGCGGGTTGACGCCCAACAATAATGTGGCGGCAAGCAGCAATAGCGCGCTGGTCAGCCACACATATTTATAGCGTCGCAGCAGCGCCAGGCTCTGGGGAAATTGCGCTCCAGCAGCCAGAAAAGCGAGTGAAAGCGCCAGCCAAACCGTTTGGCGTGCGCCAAAGCCTGGCAGCAACCGCCACACGGTCATCAATCCCCAACCGCTCAGCGCAGCAGCCACAGGCAGCAAGTAGGGATCGCGGTTGGGCAGCAAACGCCGCAGACGACGCTGCACCAGGGCAAAACCGAGCGACCAAACCAAAAAACCCAGCCAGTGGCTCCAGCGTAAATCTACCGACCAGGAACGCGTTCGCGCCGCCGGCGATAGCGTGAGCGCCAGGGCGGTGAAGAACAGGAACAGCCCTGCTAGCAGCAGCAGACGACGTTCGATCCAATCTATAGCTGGCGAAGGTTCATACGGCATCAACAGCAGCGACGCCTCACAGATATTTCCCGATCAATAATGCAGTCCGTCGGCGCGCCTCCGGCGAGATACGCTCACGCTCGGTGATAAGCGTGTTCGCCAATGCCTGACCGCAGCCGCAAGCGCGCTCTTCGCCCAGACTGCGCGCCAGGTTGCGCACGGCTTCTTGGGCAATTTGGGTGTTTCGATGCAATATTTCGATCACCCTATCCACCGACACTGGCTCTTCGGTAGTATGCCAGACATCGTAATCCGTCACATGCGCCATCACCGCGTAACACATTTCGGCTTCACGCGCCAGAAACGCCTCCGGCGCAGCGGTCATGCCGATGATGGACATGCCCCATGAGCGATACACATTGGATTCAGCGCGCGTGGAAAAACGCGGCCCCTCGATGATGATAAATGTGCCGCCAACGTGTGTGGTCACGCCCGTTTGGCGGGTTGCTTCCAGGAGTTGAGCGGAAAGATCGGCGCAAAAGGGATCTGCAACCCCGACATGCGACACCAGGCCGTCGCCGAAGAAGGTACGCGGCCGATGGTGGGTGAAATCGAAAAGTTGATCGGGGATGACGATTTCTCCCGGGGCGTAATCTTCGCGCAGCGAGCCGCAGGCGTTGATGCTCACCACACGTTCCACGCCCAGCATCTTGAAAGCGTAGATGTTGGCGCGATAATTGACCTGGGTGGGCATAATGGTATGGCCTAAGCCGTGTCGCGCCAGGAATGCGATCGTTCGGCCTTCTAGTTTACCCACAACAATGGGCGCGCTGGGTTTGCCGTATGGCGTCTCCAAATCATATTCCTGGATTTCCTCCAGGCCGCCCATTCGGTACAGGCCAGAGCCGCCGATGACGCCAAGCACAGGCGCAGAGGTGATTTTCGATTCCATGATACATTCTCCTTCAAGGATTACGTCGGCTCAAAGTTGACTTCAAACAACACTGCCCCGCAGCGTAGCAAGTCCCCGGCTGCTGCAACCACCGGCTCGCTTACCCTTTCCGCGTTCAGCAGAGTGCCGTTGGTAGAGTGTAAATCTTCCACCCACCACTGCCCATGGTGATAAGACAGACGGGCATGGCGGGCGGAAAGTGTCTTTTCATCCAGGCGCAAGTTACAGGTTGGGTCGCGCCCAATGATGACTTCAGCCGTCGTAAAACGGTAGGTAAGCTCAGCGCCGTCATTCTTCAAAGTAAGAATTAATGGCGGCGCGGCAGGCGCAGCAAGCTGGCGCGATTGCTGACGTAGATCGCGCCACATCAACCATAACGCCCAGACCAGAAAGGCATATAGGGCTACAGCGAGCAACAGACGCAGGGCAAGCAGGATGGGGCCGCTCACGTTTCGCTCAGGCTCAATTGCTGGGTATCGTCGCTTTCGGCGGCGTCATGGCTGAATACCAGCGGTACGCCCGCCAGGGAAATCACATCGCCGGGATGTAACGTCTGCTGGTGAATGCGCTGTCCATTGACCCACGTGCCGCCAGTAGATTCCAGGTCAAAGAGAATAAAACGACCATGCGCCAATCGGAGTTGGGCGTGTACACGCGAAACGCGTGGATCGTCAATTACCAATTGATTATCCGGGCGACGGCCAATATTGATCACCGGTTGATCGAGTGGAAAGACGCGCACTCCATCTACGATCAAAAAGGCATTTTGCGGCGCATGTTCCGACGCGTCATACGTCAATACCACTCCACTGGTGGGGGTCAGATCCTGCAAGCTATCGCGGGCAATGACATGGATTTCTCCAGGCGCAACAGAGGCGTCGGATTCCAGACGCACAGAGACCGGTCCTGAGAGGCGCAAACCAGCTTCCTGGCATGTCTGACGCAACAACGCGGCAAGTTCATCCAGGAAGGTTTGATTTTGGCGCAATTGGTTGGTATCTTCCGGGTTGACCAATAAGACGTAGAGATTGGGCGCTTGCAACTGACCGTCAGCAGCGGGTTGGAGGCTGTCTTGCACGGCTTGTAGCAAACTATGAATCAGCCTGTGCGGCGCAGTGCGGTCAGGAAACAACCGCGCCGCGCTGCCCTCGATCAGGGTTTGCAGGCGCGTTTCAAGCTGATTCAGAGTAAACTTGAATGAACTCATTTGAAGCTTTCGACTATGATCTTTCATTTGTCGCCCTGTCTGAAGGGCGCAGCAATTATTATAACATTGAGAGACGAACAAACCGGACGCGGGAATCACATGACAACATCTATACGCAAACACTTACCTTATACACTGACATATTACTTCGCTTTTATCCTGTTGGGTTTGACCTCCGCCGCGCTTGGCCCAGCCTTGCCCAACCTGGCGCAGCAAACCAGCAGCGCCCTGGGGGAGATCGGACTGATCTTCACCGCCGCCTCTTTTGGCTTCCTGTTGGGTTCGCTGAGCGTTGGGCGGGCTTATGATCGGCTGCCGGGCAACCGACTGCTGGCGTTTTCGCTGCTGATTGCCAGCATCGGGCTGGCGCTCATTCCGCGGATTGATCAGCTCTGGCTGCTGACCGGCGCTGTATTCCTCATGGGATTGGGACAGGGGGCGCTGGATATGGGCGCCAACCTTTTATTGGTCTGGGTGCATCGCGCTCGTGCGACGCCTTATTTAAACGGCTTGCATTTCTTTTTCGGCGTCGGTGCGTTATCCGCTCCGCTGCTGATCGCGCAGTCCCTGCTGCATACAAACAGCATCACGCCGGCCTTCTCTCTGATGGCGCTTGTCCCCCTGCCCGCTGTGGTGTATTTAATGCGCCTGCCCAGCCCATCCACACCCGCCCAAGCCACGCAGGGCGACCCCCGCTCAGTGAATTTAACCCTGGTGGCTTTGCTCTCGTTGGTCTTTGCTCTGTACGTCGGCGCGGAGGTGGGCTTCGGCAATTGGATCTATACTTACGCCATCGAATTAGGCCTGGGTAATGTCGCCTCGGCTGCATATTTGACATCGGGATTTTGGGGCGCGCTGATGACCGGCCGATTATTAATCATCCCCATCGCGGCTCGCTTCTCGCCGCAGCGCATCATTCTCGCCGATTTCGCCGGCTGCCTGATTAGCCTGGGGCTGATCCTGTGGTTCCCTCATTCCAGTTGGATCATGTGGCTGGGAGCGCCGGGTTTGGGGTTGAGCATGGCCTCTATCTTCCCCACCCTGCTGGCATACGGCGAGCAACGCATGACCTTGAGCGGACAGGCAACGCGCTGGTTTTTCGTCGGCACAGGCGCAGGCGGCATGGTCTTGCCCTGGTTGATGGGGCAACTGTTCGCCCAATTTGGCGCGCTGAGTGTGATGTGGGCTGTGTTGTTAGACCTGACCCTTGGGTTGGCTATTTTCGCCGTCACATTGGGTTTGCGCATAAAGAAGTCAATTTCTGTTTACCAGGATTGAAGATCGCCGCTGATTTTGAAAAAGATTATTCTTGAAAGATGGATTAATGCTAGAATAAAACTTAATCGCGCAAATGATCGTCTTTCGTCCTTATTACTGAAGCAGTTGCGGCAACAGTGGAGTTAAAATGTTGCGCAAAATCCGAGCCTTTCTACGCCGCACGTCCATTCCCCAGCGTATCATCCTGGGCATGGTGCTCTTGGTGTTGATTACGGTGCTCTTAATTAGCTTGCCAGCCGTTGGAGCAAGCTGGCGTCAACTCGAACAACAAGTTTGGCTGCGCGTTCAAAACTCCCAGTCCGCCACTCAGGCTTTATACCATGCTGAACGAACTCGTCTGATCA
>Ga0226835_1001579_pt1 | contig 11843 bp, 9 predicted proteins | sample LAC_MetaG_1_FD_163627 | JGI IMG/M metagenome (GOLD analysis project Ga0226835, IMG submission 163627) | Anaerobic ammonium oxidizing microbial communities from anammox membrane bioreactor (MBR) in UC Berkley, California, United States -... | ecosystem: Engineered > Bioreactor > Anaerobic >...
GCGGCTGAAGTACCGTAGCCTGTACGAAGCGCAGATTCCATCTCGCCCGCGCCGCGAGGTGGACCTGCTCGAAGGGGTGCTGGTGGCCGACGCGATGTCCACTGAAATCGACTCGGTCCCGGCCAATTTGCCGGTGGAAGACCTGATCGCCCGTTTCGAGCGGTCGCATCATCACGGCTTCACCGTGGTCGACGAGGCGGGCAGGCTGGTCGGGGTTGTCTCGCTGAGCGATCTCAGTGAGATGATGTTGCGCGAATCGCTGGAAGGCTACACGGTGCAGGATATTGCGACGCTGGACGGGCTGGCGGTCGGCTATCCCGACGAGCCGTTGAGCGCTGCGCTGTGGCGGATGGGCGTCCGCGACGTGGGCCGCCTGCCGATTGTGGACCGGCGCGACCACCGTAAGCTGGTCGGTGTGCTGCGGCGCAGCGACGTGATCCGCGCCTACGAGCGGGCCATGGAGCGCCGGGCGTCCACCAGCTATCGGCTGAAGGAACTGCGCGAGGCGCACGAAGGCCATATCCGGGTGGTCGAAGCCGATGTTTCGGCTGCGCATCCCTTCGTAGGGCAGACGCTGCAGCAGATCAGCCGCCACCTGCCCGCCGAATCGATTATCGTCTCGGTCCGGCGCGACCACCGCCTGATCATCCCGCACGGCGATACGATTCTGCAGCCGGGCGACCATCTCGTCGCCATCTGCGGCGCTTCGCAGTCGCCCGCGCTCGAAGCGGCGCTGGTGGGGTCCCCCACGCAGCCCGCCGCAGATCAAAACCGCCCCGATCGTGGCTGACCGGGGCGGTTGGGATTCGCCGAAGGGGCGGGGCGCTAGCCCGCCGGCACAAAGCGCAGGATCGCACCGTCATAATCGACCACATACAGCTCGCCTGCCTCGTCCTCGCCGAACGAGCTGATGCTCAGGCCGGATTCGAGCACAGGCCGGGCGTTCCATGTCCCGTCGGCGTTCTGGTTTGCGGCCCAGATCGTGCCGGTGCACCAGTCGCCGTAGAAGTAGGTGCCCACCAGGTCCGGGATTGCCGCGCCGCGATAGACGTGCCCGCCGGTGATCGAGCAGCCGCCCGTCCCGCTGTGGCTGTACTGCGCGATGGGCATCACAACCTCGCTGGCCGGCGCCCGTCCAGAGTAGATCTCCGAGGCTTCGTAGGCGCTCCAGCCGTAGTTTTCACCGCCCGGACTGGAAGCCGGCTGGAAGTTGACCTCTTCCCACGCGTTCTGTCCCACATCCGCGATGTACAGATCGCCCGTCTCGCGATCGAAGCTGAAGCGCCAGGGGTTGCGCAGCCCCCAGGCCCAGATCTCGGGGCGGGCGTCTTCGCGGTTCACAAACGGGTTGTCGGCGGGAATGTCATAGCCTTCGGGGGTATTGACATCCAGACGCAGGATCGTCCCTAGCAGCGTGCGCAGGTTCTGGGCATGACCCTGGGGGTCACCCGCCGATCCGCCGTCACCGAGCGCCAGGTAGAGATAGCCGTCTGGTCCGAAGGCCAGATGGCCCCCGTTGTGATTGGCGTAGGGCTGCTCAACGACCAGGATCTGCTCCTCGCTGGCCGGGTCGGCCCGGTTCGGGTCGTCGGCGGAGACATGATAGCGCGAGGTGATGCTGGTTCCGGTGCGGTCGGTGTAGTTGATGAAGAACACACCGTTTTCAGCATAGTCTGGATGGAACGCCAGCCCCAGCAGGCCGCGCTCGGTGTAGCTGCTGCTGCGCGCTTCCGGGCTGACCCGGTCGGTGACGTCGAGGAAGGGGGTGTCGAGCCGCTGGCCGTTTTCCAGCACCCAGATTACGCCGCCCTGTTCGACAACGAACAGACGCCCGGAGCCGTCTCCGGCATGGGTGACCAGCAGCGGGCGTGTGAACCCGCTGGCAACCGGCTCCAGCGCGAAGCCGGGACCCTGGGCGTGGGTGGTGTGCCGGGGGGCTGCCAGCCCCGCCAGAGCGAGAAGTCCGATGAACAGCAAGCCTATCCCTACACGAATCCTGTTCGACTGCACAACCCTATCCTTTCACTGCTCCCGATACAACCATGTCATCGTACGGTAGCGATCATAAGGCAAAGCACGGCTGCGCGGCCAGTGTCCGGCATGGGAAATCAGTCCGGTGAAGGCGGCGAAACGGATGCGGTCAGCGGGCCAGGGCCTGAACCAGCTCGCGGAAAGCGCGCTTGTAGTCGGCTCCGGCGAAGTCAAAGCGGGGTTTGCGCCGCAGCGCGTCGGGCAGGTCGGCGGGGGTCGCCTGCGCCACGACGATCGGCTTGCGCTGCTGCTCGAAGAACTCCCACGCCTCGACGACCGAGGCCGTCTGCGCGGTCAGCGGGGATAGGACGACGATCATCCGCTTGCACTCGACCAACGCGGGGTGCACCCCGGTCGCCCAGCGCACATCGCCGGCAGTGTCTTCGGCCATGAAGGTCGGCACGCCGATGCGGTTGAGATCGGCGGCCAACTGCTCGGAGAACCCGGCATCGGCCACGCTGTAGTTGACGAACACCGTTTCCACCGCCAGCTTGCCGGCGGGGCGTTCGCCCACGCGCACCGGCGCGGGGCGTTCGAGCGCGTCGTGAGCCGGCGTGTGCCCGATGCGGAAGACGGTTGTCCCGCACACCGGGCACTCGCCGCGGGTGGCCGCGCTGCCGCGCCGCGTCCAGACCGGCTCGGGGTTGTCCATCGGCACGGTCTGGCGGCATGTCACGCAGTAGGCGTCGATGGCGTCCGGCTGGGGAAAGTCGTTAGTGGCGTCCAACCCGGGATCGCGACGATCGTTCATCCGGCTGCATCCTATTCAAGTGGTGGAAGCGCAGGCGCCCCTGGCACTGCCCCTAGCTTAGCATATCTGCGCGCCGGGCGGCCAGCCCCGAATGGCCTGCGCGCAAAACATGCAGCCCTGCGCCCGGTTTGCTACAATCGGCAGCCGTCTGGACCGTGGGCAGTTTGCCCGGCGACGCGCTTGGACAAGCCCTGGGGCTTGTGTCTGTGGATAGGGATGGAAGGAACTCATGTCCGAACTTGACCTGAAGCGTATCAACACGATCCGTATGCTGGCGGCGGACGCCGTGCAGCAGGCCAATTCCGGCCATCCGGGCCTGCCGATGGGCGCGGCGCCGATGGCCTATGTGCTGTGGACGCGCTACCTTAAGCACAACCCCGCCGATCCGAAGTGGCAGAATCGCGACCGCTTCATTCTCTCTGCCGGGCACGGCTCGATGCTGCTCTACGCGCTGCTGTACCTGACCGGCTATGAGGTGACGCTGGACGACCTCAAGCAGTTCCGGCAGTGGGGCAGCAAAACGCCGGGCCATCCCGAATACGGGCTGACACCGGGTGTCGAAACCACGACCGGCCCGCTGGGGCAGGGGTTCACCAACGGGGTTGGCATGGCGATCGCCACCAAGCATTTCGAGGCGGTCTTCAACACGCCCGAGCACAGCATCGTCGATCACTGGATTTACGCCATCGTCAGCGACGGCGATCTGATGGAAGGCGTCACGTCCGAAGCGGCCTCGCTGGCCGGGCATCTCCGGCTGGGCAATCTCATTTACCTGTATGACAACAACCACATCTCGATTGAAGGCAGCACGGATCTGGCTTTCACCGAGGATGTGGGCCGCCGCTTCGAGGCCTACGGGTGGCACGTGCAGCGTGTCGAGGATGGGAACGACCTGGACGCCATTGACGCGGCGATCCGCGCCGCGCAGGCCGAGCGCAGCCGCCCATCGCTGATCATAGTCACGACGACTATCGGCTACGGCAGCCCCAACAAAGCCGGGACCGCCGAAGTGCACGGCTCGCCGCTGGGCGCCGAAGAGCTGGCGCTGACCAAGCAAGCGCTCGGCTGGCCTCAGGAGCCGTCGTTCCTGGTGCCGGACGATGTGCTGGCGTTCTTCCGCCAGGCCACCGAGCGAGGGGCCGCAGCCCAGGCCGCCTGGCAGCAGACGTGGAACGCCTGGGCGCAAGCCAACCCGGACAAGGCCGCGCTGTGGCGTCAGATGGTCGAGGGCGAGATCGGCGACGAGTGGGAAGCGCATCTGCCCGTCTTTGGCGAGGGGAAAGTCGCTACCCGCAGCGCGTCCGGCAAAGTCATGAACGCGATCGCGCCGTATCTGCCGGGGTTGATCGGCGGTGCGGCGGACCTGGAGCCGTCGACCAAGACGTACCTTAATGATTACGACGCCATTGCGTCGGGGCAGTACGGCGGACGCAACCTGCACTTCGGCGTGCGCGAGCATGCGATGGGTGGCATCGCCAACGGCATGGCCGTCTACGCCAAACTGATCCCTTACACGGCGACTTTCCTCGTCTTCTCCGACTATATGCGCCCGGCGATCCGGCTGGCGGCGCTGAGCGAGTTCCCGGTCGTGTTCGTCTTTAGCCACGACAGCATCGGCCTGGGCGAGGACGGCCCGACGCACCAGCCGATCGAGCACCTCATGTCCCTGCGCCTGATCCCGCGCCTGGACGTGATCCGCCCGGCGGACGCCAACGAAACCGCCGGCGCGTGGCGGGTCGCCATCCAGAACCGTCATCAGCCGACCGCGTTGTTGCTCACCCGCCAGAACGTGCCGGTGCTGCCGGGCGACGCCCGCGCGATCTGGGAAGGCGTGGAGCGCGGTGCATATGTGCTCTCCGAAGCGGAAGGCGGCGATCCGGCGGTGCTGCTGATCGCGACCGGCTCGGAAGTCCATCTGGCGCTGGACGCGCAGAAGCTGCTGGCGGAAAGGGGCATTCCGGCCCGCGTGGTCAGCATGCCAAGCTGGGAGCGGTTCGAGCGCCAGCCGCAGGACTACCGCGACAGCGTGCTGCCGCCGATGGTCACGGCGCGCGTGGCGATCGAGGCCGGGGTCACGCTCGGCTGGCAGAAGTGGGTCGGGCCGCAGGGCGCGATCATCGGTGTGGATCGCTTCGGTGCCTCTGCACCCTACCAGACGATCTACAAAGAGCTTGGCCTGACGCCTGAGGCGATTGTCGAGAGTGCGCTGGCGCAGCTTGAGCGCGTCTAGAGCGCGTGACGGGCTTTGCGGGCAGCGCCGATCTGGGGTTGTTTTCTCGTAGGGCGAAGTTTGACACGGCGCGGGATCGGACGGTCCCGCGCCGTTGTTTTTGTGCGGTGTGTTTGGCGCGGCAGTCCGATTGTCGTATCATCTGCGCGTCATTCATCGCCACAGCGGACACCGCGATCGAAGGAGCCGACCATGCCGCAAGAATCCCCTATCCGCGAACTGCGTCTTGCCCTGACCGTTGAGAATTACGATGAGCTGGTTCGTTTCTACCGCGATGTGTTCGGGCTGCCGGTCATCGAAGCGTGGGACAACCCCACCGGGCGCGGTATGATCCTCGACGCGGGCCGCGCGACGCTGGAACTCCTCTCAGTCGATCAAACCGAACTCGTCGACCGGATTGAGGCGGGGAAGGCGGGTGCTTCCGGGCCGGTGCGCCTGGCGCTTGAGGTCACCGACTCCGAAGCGACTGCCGAGGCATTGGTTGCTGCCGGGGCGGAGCGCGTCGGCGGGCCGGTGGTCACGCCCTGGCGCCACCGCAACGTCCGCCTGCGCGCGCCGGACGGGCTGCAGCTTACGCTGTTCACGGTGTTGGAAGAAGCGGAAGACGGCTAAAGGCAGCAAAAGACAGCTAAAGGCAGGTAAAGGCAGCAAAAAGCAGCAAAAGGCAGGTAAAGGCAGCGTAGACACCGCTCTGCTGCTCTTGGCTGCTCTTCGCTGTTTCTAGCTGTTCTTCGCGGCTCTTCGCTGCTCTTGGCTCAGGATCTCCCGCAGATGCTCGCGCCGGGCCGCGCCGGCCAGCGTCTCCAGCCGCCGCACACCGAGCGGATCGATCTCCTCGCGCAACAGGCGCAGGTCTTCGGGAGTGGGCGGCGGCGTTTGGTGCAAATCGGGCGCGATGACCAGCTCGAAGCCGGTTTTCGCCTGCACCTGCTCGACGGTCACGCCGGGGTGCAGCGTGACCAGGCGCATCCGCCCGTCCGCCCAATCGAACTGCCCCAGATCGCTGACAAGGTAGCGCGGTCCCTGCCCGGCGCGCCGCTGCGGGCTGTGCCCCAGGCCGCTGATGTAGTCCACGCGCGGCACGAAGACGGCGCGCGAGTGGCGCGGGACGTAGAGGTACAGTCGCTCGGAGAACACGCTCACATCCGGCACGCCGCCGGACCCCGGCAGCCGCAGGCGCGGGCGATCGTAGTGGCGCCCGATGGCGAGGTTGTTGGTGTTGCCCGCGGCGTCGATTTGCGCCGGGCGGAAGAACTCTTTCGGCGCGTAGGTGTGCAGCAAGTCGGCGGCAATCGTCACAAAGCTGGCATGCGCCAGCGCCTTGCCCAGCCACAGGGCTTCGGCGTGCGCCAGGCCCAGAGGCGCCCAATCCTGCACCACGCCCTGGCCGATGGCCGAGGCGAAGACCGCGCGCGGCGCGTGGGTTCGCTTGGCGAGGATGTACCCTGCCGCGACGAGCGGGGTTGCCAGCCCGTGCGCCAGCAGATCGCCGTCTTCGACCTGCCGGGCGATACAGACGGCGATCAGGTCATCGACCGTATAGTCTGCGGCAGGCGGCGCATCAGGCGGCATGGGAGCGGCGGACCTGCTCAGTCGCGGCGGCGGCCAAAGACCAGCATGGCGTAATACAACAGGGTCAGGATCGAGGTGGCGACTGCGGCCACGTAGGTGAAAGCCGCCGCGCGCAGAACCGCTTTCGCCCCGTCGCGATCCTGCTCGGTGGCGATCAGCCCGCTTTGCTCCAGCATCGCCATGGCGCGGCGGCTGGCGTCCAGCTCCACCGGCAGGGTGACGATCGTGAACAGCGTCGCGCCGGCGAAGAGCAACAGGCCGATCGTCGCCAGGCCGGTCGCGTTGAACAGAACGCCCAGGATGATCAACATGATCCCGATCGACGGGCCGAACTGGGCGCTGGGGATCAGCAGCGAGCGCAGGCCCATCAGCGGGCTGTTTTGCTGGTGCTGCTGGACATGACCCAGCTCGTGCGCGGCGACGGCCATCGACGCGACGGTCGGCTGCATCGCCACGCCTTGCGACAGCCGCACGATGCCTTTGGTCGGATCATAGTGGTCGGTGAGCTGCCCGCCCGTGACTTCCAGCCCGACCGGCTGGACGCTGCCGCTCCGCATGAGAAGCTGGGCGGTCTGGTGGCCGGTCACGCCCCGGCTGTTGCGGATGTTGCCCCATTTCTGGTAGGCGTTGCGTACCGCCGCCTGTGCCAGCCCGGTGATCACCAGGGTGGGCAGCATGACAAGCAGGATGTAGTTCGGATCGAAGAACATGCCCGTCTCCTTTTGGCGGAAGACCGGCGCCCCGGCTTTGCCGACCAGGGCGCCCTGAATCACCCGGCTTTCTAGTGATAATTATGTTGTGTTCCGGGTTCGCTTGCACGCAAAAAACCCGTTAGAAAGCGCGTGTCTACGGCGCCGACGTCGGCGTTGGGCTGGGGGCCGGGGCGCCGGCGCGCGCATCCTCGGAGCGGGTCAGGTAGTCGATCGCCGCCTCAAGCTGCGTGTCGCCGTCCGGGCTGAGCGTTGGATCGAACGCGACACGCACGTCCGGCTCGATGCCCACCTCGCTCACCGAACGCCCGTTGGGCGTGTACCAGCGCGAGATCGTGATGCGGATGCCGCCCCCGTTGGACAGCTCGCGCCAGACCTGCACCGAGCCTTTGCCGAAGGTCGGCATGCCGATGATCGTCGCCCGCCCGCGGTCTTGCAGCGCACCGGCGATCAACTCCGAGGCGCTCGCGCTGCCCTCGTCGACCAGCACGACCATCGGCACTTTGGTTGCGATCGCGTCGCCCAGCGCCTCGTGGGTGTACTCTCGATCCGGCCCGCGCTCGATCACCACCGGGCCGCTGTCGAGGAACGCGCTGGCGACATCGATCGCGGTGGTCAGGTAGCCGCCGGGGTTGGCGCGCACGTCCAGGATCAGACCCTTGAGCGAGTCACCGCCCATTTCGCGGATCGCGTCGCGCATAGCCTGCCCGGTGCTGAACTCAAACTGGTTCAGGCGGATATAGCCGATCCCATCCTCAAGAATCTCCCAGGCGACGCTGGACACCTTGATGCGGTCGCGCGTCACGTTGAAATAGAGCAGCTCCGGCTCACCGGGGCGGTGGATACCCAGGCGCACGACCGTGCCCGCCGGGCCGCGCACCTGCGCAATGATCTCGTTCTGACCCTGGCTGGTGACATCCTGGCCGTCCACCTCGACGATCGTGTCGCCGGGCTGCAGGCCGGCAGCCTCGGCTGGAGAGCCGGGCATGATCGACACCAGCTCCAGGCCACCCAGGGTTTCGTTCAGGCGGACGGTGGCGCCGATCCCTTCATAGGCACCGCTCATTGACTCGTTGACGCGGTCGAAGGTTTCGGGGTCCATATAGTCCGTGTGGGGGTCGCCCAGCGTGCTGAGCATCCCGCGCAGCGCCCCTTCCATCAGCGCCTCGTCGTCCAGCGGATCGACGTAGTTTTCGTGTAGCAGGGTCCAGGCTTCCCAAAAGGGCGCGAAGATCTCGTCCACTTCGTCGGGCTGGCCGCCATCCTGCGCGCGCGCCGGGCTGCGGCCCGACACGCCGAGCGCGTACCCCGCCAGGAACAACGTGGTGAGCAGCGCCGTCACGGCGCTGAGAGCGATCAGATTCCGGTAAAGGTGTGCACGCCTCATGGTGAGGACTCCGTTGCCATTCGCCAACTTGTTCAGATTATACTCACCTTTGGCGGGGATTCGATAAGTGTTAAATGAATCTCAGCCGGGCAGCGCCGCCAGGTAAGCGTCGAAAGCGCCCGCCGCGCAGGCGTCGATATAGCGCAGGATTTCGTCCCCGTCGATGGCATAGTGCGGATAGCACGAAGTCGGCCATGCCCCGCGCGGCACCTCGACCACGTAATCGACCAGAGCGCCGGGCAGGTCGGCCTCGTCCAACCGCTCCACCAGCGTTTCCGCGGTGACGATGACGGTCTGAGCCACGACCGCCAGCTCCAGGTCGATCCCCAGATTCTTGTTCAGGCGCACGTTGCCCCATCGGTCCGCCGCCAGGGCGTGCAAGACGGCCACATCGCAGCCGATGGCGGGGAAGGCAACCAGCTCGTCGCCGGAGTAGGGGTCGCGGACGGTGCGCACGTCCGGCCGCAGGGCGAGCAGGTCCGTCCCCTGCCAGGCTCGCGAGGGCATGAAACCCACCCCGGCCATCCGCGCGCGCATGCCGAAGGCCAGGCTGGCCTCGGACTCCTCGATGACCGTGCAGCGGCCGGCCTGGACCGCCTGCGTGAACATCGGCGCGAACCCGAACGCTTCCAGCCCGAAATAACACGTGCGTGTGCGGCTGACCAGCCCGGCGCCGACCAGCAGGTCCGACTCGTAGGCGGCGGTGATCGCCAGCAGAGTCAGGCCGGCAGGTCGCTCGGAGCGGCGCAGCAGCGCGCGAACAAACGCGACCGGGCGGCGGTAGAGCATGTTGCCGCCGAGCGCCAGGGTCTGGCCGGGCCGGACCAGTGCGGCGGCTTCGTCCAGCGTGATCAGGCGGGTCATGGGGCCTCTGCGTTCCGGAACGGCTCCAGGCTTGGCACGGCCAAGAAAAAACCGCCAGGCTACAGGCACCTGTAACCTGGCCGGTTATCCGCACGGGGCGGGCGATTGTCAGTCGTCGCGGCGCTCTTCAAGCGGCACCCAGGCCAGATCCACCGGGCCGACATAATTACCGCGCGGGCGGATCAGGCGGTTGTCGTTCCACTGCTCGATGATGTGCGCCGACCAGCCGGCGATGCGCGACATGGCGAACATGGGCGTCATCATGTCCGTTTCGATGCCGATGGCGTCGAGCACGATGGCGCTGTAGTAGTCGACATTGGCGTACAGGCTGCGCTCGACAAAATACGGGTCGGCCAGGGCGAGCGCTTCCAGCTCTTCGGCCACACCCAGCAGCACGCATTTCTCCGACGTCCCGCAGATGGCCTGGGCGTGTTGCTTGAGGATCGCCGCGCGCGGATCGGGCGCCTTGTAGACGCGATGGCCCATGCCCATGATGCGGCGGCCCTTGCCCTTCACCTCGCTCTCGAACCACTCTTTGACGCTGGGCGCCGCGGCCACCTCGCGGAACATGCGCATCGCGGCCTCGTTGGCGCCGCCGTGCTTGGGTCCCTTCAGCGAGCCGATTGCGGCCACCACCGCGCTGTACATATCACCCTCGGTGCTGGTCACCACGCGGCTGGTGAAGGTGCTGGCGTTCATGCCGTGATCGGCCAGCAGCACCAGGTAAACGTTGAGGGCGTTCACCTCGGCCTGGCTCGCCTCGTGGCCGTGCAGCATCCACAGGAAATTGGCGGCCAGCCCCAGATCGTTGCGCGGGGCGACCGGTTCTTTGCCGGCGCGGATGCGCGCCCAGGCGGCGATAATCGTCGGGATCTTGGCCGTCAGACTCAGCGCCTTGCGATAATTCGCGTCCTGGCTGTTGTCTTCGGCGTCCGGGTCGTTCAAGCCGATTTGGGAGACAGCGGTGCGCAGCACCGCCATCGGATGCGCGCCGGTGGGATAGCCCTTGAGCGCCTGCAAAATCGACGGGTGCAGCGCGGCCTCGGCGTGCAGGCGCTCCTGCAATTGAGCAAGCTGCGTTTGGGTCGGCAGCTTGCCATACCAGAGCAGGAAGACCACCTCTTCAAAAGACGCGTGCGCGGCAAGGTCGCGGATGTCGTAACCGACGTAGATCAGCTTGCCAATATCGCCAAAGACTTTGCTCAGTCGTGTATCGGCGACAACGACACCCTCAAGTCCCTTTTTCAGTTCTTCTGCCATTGGGTTGAGACTCCTAACAATTCTGCTGTGGAAAACGGATTCAGCCAGGCCGCTACCCCGGTCTACCGTGTGAGCCGTTGCTGGGGATGCCTAAGAACCTGCCACGCAAGGCCAGGGGGTCGGTCCTGCGCTGCCGCGTGTGACAGCAAGGCACAGCCGGCAGGCTTGAACATGGCAAATTCTGCGCTACAGTATAGCACTATGGTATTTTGGGCACAAACGAATTGTGCAAAGCCGCACAGGTGCCCGGCTGCGATGCGGTGCGGCCGCCGCGTTCGCGATTGGCCGCCGGGCGGGTTCGGCGTATTATAGGCGTATTCAAAAGGGGGCAACGGTTCCGGGCAATTCCAACATGGCATAACCACAACAAGAGTTTCTTTTCGCTGCTTGGAGGCACTGCGAGATGACAACATTGGTCTATACCGTTACCGAGACGCTGCGGTATCGGGGCAAGGTGGGGCAGTGGGCCTGGGTGCTGCACCGCATAGCCGGGCTGGGCACGCTGCTCTTTCTCGTTCTGCACGTGATCGACACCTCCTGGGCTGCGTTCTACCCGGAGCTGTACGCGCAGGCGATCCGCGAGTACCAGTCTCCCCTGTTCACCATCGGCGAGTTTGCGCTGGTTGGCTGCGTGGTCTACCACGCCTTTAACGGGCTGCGCATCGCCGTGCTGGACTACAAACCGGCGTGGTGGGCGCACCAGGCGCGCGCCATGCTCTATGTCGTGATCGCGACGGCGGTGGTGCTCATCCCCACCTTCGCGCTGATGCTGCGCCATGTGGTCAACTTCTACCGGGAGAACGAGGATATTGCCGGGCTGGACGAGATCGCCGGGACGATGTCGGAGTTCGTGCTGGGGTTTGTCGTCATTATTGCCGTGGCGCTGGTTCTCTCCGGGCTATATGGGCTGGTCACGCGCAGCGATCGCGGCGTGCGGCTGCCGGGCCGTCTGGAAGCCTCGCTGTGGGGCTTCATGCGCCTGTCCGGCGTGCTGATCCTGCCGCTCGTCTTCGGGCACCTGGCGATGATGCACGTCAT
>Ga0226835_1001580_pt1 | contig 11837 bp, 8 predicted proteins | sample LAC_MetaG_1_FD_163627 | JGI IMG/M metagenome (GOLD analysis project Ga0226835, IMG submission 163627) | Anaerobic ammonium oxidizing microbial communities from anammox membrane bioreactor (MBR) in UC Berkley, California, United States -... | ecosystem: Engineered > Bioreactor > Anaerobic >...
TGCAAGAAGCCCTGGCCGCCTTGGAGACGCGCATCGGGCTGGACGCGGGCGCGCCGCTGGAACTGCCCTCTGAGGAGCCGGACGACGAGGTGCAGTAAACCGCGCGTCAGGGAAGCGTGGGGTTGACGCCGGGCGCGCGCCAAGGTGCGCGCCTGTGTGCCGCTAATACTGAAGGATGGAAACTGGGAGCTGCGTCTGCCGGGGTGGCGTGATCCCGGCTGCGCGACCGGAACAGGAGTTTTGGATGCCAAGCATACAACGCTTTCTGATCCAGGCCGGAGACAAGGCGGGCCGCGCGATCGATCTGGTGTCGTTCCCGTTCACCATCGGGCGCGCGCGCGAGTGCGATCTGGTTATCGACAGCGGCGAGGTGTCGCGGCTGCATGCCCGGCTGACCAGCGATCATCTGAATATCTTTCTGGAAGACCTGGGTAGCACCAACGGGACATTCGTCAACGGCCAGCGGCTGGCTCCGGGCGAGGCGCACCGTCTGCGTGCAGGCGACGTGATCCATTTCGGCCAGAACTTCAGCGTGATCTTCGATGACCCCGTCACCACCACTCAGATCGACCCGATCCAGATCCCCCCGCCGGGCCTGGAAGTGGACCTTGACACGGCAACTGTGACCGTACGGGGGCAGGTGCTCGACCCGCCGCTCAGCCCGCACCAGTTCACGCTGCTGGCGCTGCTGGTGGAGAACGCCGGACGGATCGTGACGCGCGACCAGATCGTGGCGGCGATCTGGGGAACGGGCGAGAACGTGTCTGACCAGACGCTCGACGCGCTGGTCAGCCGCCTGCGCAAGCGCCTGCAAGACGCCGATCCCGGCCACGATTACCTGATCACGCGGCGCGGCTTTGGGCTGATGTTCCAGAACCGCAAGCAGACGCTGACCCTTTGAGCCGGGCGGGCCAATCGCTTGACGCACACATTGAACCCGACTATTCTCTTGGCGTCCGGATCGCCGCGCCGCCGCGAGCTGCTGGGCCTGACCGGGCTGCGCTTCGCGGTCGCGCCGGCGGATATTGATGAGACTGTCCAGCCGGGCGAGTCCGCGGTGGCTTATACCATCCGGCTCAGCCAGGAAAAAGCGGCCGCCGCGCTGTCTGCCGGTCGCGCGAGCGGGGCGCTGGTGCTGGCCGCCGATACGACTGTGGTCGACGGCGAGACGATCCTGGGCAAGCCCGCCGATGCGGACGAGGCCCGCGCGATGCTGGTGCGGCTGCGAGGCCGCGCCCACCAGGTCTACACCGCGCTGACGCTGATAGACCCGGTCACGGGCCGCAGCGTTACCGAGGTGGCGTGCACCGACGTGCCCATGCGCCACTATACGGACGCCGAGATCGAAGCCTACATCGCCAGCGGCGATCCGTTCGACAAGGCAGGCGGGTACGCCATCCAGAACACGGCTTTCCACCCGGCCGAGGTGCGCAGCGGTTGCGTGGCGAACGTGGTTGGGCTGCCGCTGTGCCATCTGGTGCGCGCGCTGCGGGCGCTGGGAGTCGAGCCGCCGGCGGATGTGGCGCGTGCCTGCCAGGACTTGCACCGCTATGACTGCGACGTGACGGACGCGATCCTGGCCGGGACGCTCTAGCCGGTCGGGTGGAAACGGCAGAGGAATACAACCAGAAGGGGGGCGAGCGCGGGCCGGCAGGCTCCGAGGCTTGGCCCCCGATCGGTTCCGGATCACTGAGGTGAGCATGAGACGCTATCTATCGCGGATCGCCGGGATGCTGCTGGCAGCAAGTGTGCTGCTGGCTAGCTGTGACTTGAGCGCGCCGGGGGGTGGGAACGCCCTGGACCTGAGCGCCGGACCCGATCTGTCGCGCGAGGCGGCGGAGCAGGCGGCACGCGCTTTCCTGTCGAACTGGGAAAAACGCGATTACGCCGCGATGTACGCGCAGGTTGGCCCCAAGGCGCGCACGATGTTCACGCAAGATCAGTTTGTCAGCGAGTACGAGAACGCGGCAGCCGCCATGACGCTTGAGAGCCTGGCCGCGACGATTACCGCCGTGAGCCAGCAGGGCACAACCGTCATCGTGAACTACGATGTGTCGTTCCAGACGAACTTTTTCGGCGAGATTCAGGACACCGGCCGCACGATGCGCCTGATCACGACGCCGGACGGCTGGCGCGTGGCCTGGACGCGGATGGATATCTTCGACCGGCTGACGGCGGGCGCGCGGCTGGAGCGCCGTTCGGCGGCCCCGACGCGCGGCAATATCTACGACCGCAACGGGAACGTGCTGGTGCAGGAAGGCGGGCGCTCGGTGCTGATGCGCGTTGCGCAGGAAAAAATGGCGGACGTGGACGCCTGCCAGACGCTGCTGGCGCGCCTGCTGCGGCGCGAGAAAGCCGAGATGGTCCGGCTGTTCTCGCGCTACAACCCGGACACGATCTTCGTGGTGGGCGAGCTGGACGAAGACATCTACCAGGCGCAGCAAGGCGCACTGCTGGAGCTGTGCGACATCGGCAATGAACCGATCGACACGGCGGTGCGGACCGGCCGCCGCTATTACAACGAACTGGCGCCGCACCTGATCGGCTACGTTGGCCAGATCCGCCCCGATCAGCTTGATGACTACACCGCCCGTGGCTACCCGCCCGACGCGCTGGTCGGGCAGGAAGGCATCGAGCGGGCATTCGAGGATGTGCTGGCCGGGCGGCCGGGCGGGCAGCTTCTGATCGTCTCGCCCACGGGCGAGCTGTTGCGCCGCATCGCCGAAGCGCCGTCCGAGCCTGGCCAGGACGTCTACCTGACCATCGACCGCCGCCTGCAAGCCGGCGTGCAGGAAATCCTGCGCGAAGCGTACAACCTGGCGCAGCCGACCTGGGCGCCGGATTCGCCGGGCGCGGCGGCGATTGTCATGGACGTGAAAACCGGCGAGATCCTGGCGATGGCGAGCTATCCGTCCTACCCGCCGGGGTTGTTCAGCCCCAATGCTGCCTCGGACGACCCCGCCGCGGCGATCACGGCGCTGCGCAACGACCTGCGCCGCCCGATGCTCAACCGCGCACTCCAGGGGCAGTACTCGCCGGCCTCGGTGTTCAAGATCATCACCATGGCGGCGGCGCTGGACGAAGGCATCCAGGATACCAGCTTCACCCTGACCTGCGAAGGGACGTGGTCCAACCCGGCGGATGTGCTGCCCTTCCGCACCGACTGGAAACCAGAAGGGCACGGAACGATCGATTTTGTGCAGGCGCTGACCTATTCGTGTGACCCGTATTTCTGGGAAGTGGGCGCGGCGATTCACCAGGTCGATCCGGCGTTGATCACCACGCACGCGCAGGAGATGGGCCTGGGTGTGCCCACCGGGCAGACGATCTTGCCCGAAGAAACCGGCTCGATCCCAAACCCGCACGCCTACCGTCGCGCAGACGGCAGCGGGTGGCAGTTCGGCGACACAATCAACATCGCCATCGGCCAGGGCGATCTGGTGGTCACGCCAATGCAGATGCTGCGCATGACCGCCGCCGTCGCCACCAACGGGACGCTGTGGGTGCCGCGCTTCGTGCTGAAAGTGCAGCCGCCTGGAGGCCAACCCACGCTCGTGACGGAGCCGGAAGTGCAGGCACAGCTTGACTATGGCGATGACGTGTTCGAGGCGATCCGCGAGGCGATGTGCAACGTCACGCTCGACGAAGAAGGCACGGCGCGCTACATCTTCGAAGAGTGGTACGAGTGGCAGAACACCGATCTGATCGTGTGTGGCAAGACTGGCACAGCCCAGACGGGCGGCGAGGACACCCCGCCCAACGCCTGGTTTGTTGCCTACACCCCGCACGATGATCCTGAGATCGCGATCGCAGTGATCGTCGAGAACTCGTGCGAGGGGTCCGAGGTGGCTGCGCCGATCACGCGCGCGATCATTGAGGACTATTACCGCATGCCGCGCTCGTCGTGGCCGGAACTGTGGACCGAGGGCTGCATCCCGCTCGGCGAGTAGTGGCCGGGGCAGGCGTTCGCCCGGCCTCCGGGTGGTGCCTATAATACAAAGTTGTGTGCGTGCCTGCGCTGCCGCGCCCTGCTGCACCCGGCCTGGCGCCTCGGCTGCCAGGGACGAGGGAGATCGTAAATGGATTTGGCCGCCGGCCTGGATCGCTGATGGTGTTCGCCAAACACCCCGTCTGGCTAGCTGTTTTCCTCGCGCTCGCGCTGCTTGTTCTGGCGGGCTGCGGTGGAGATTCGGCGCTGTCCGAGGCGGTGCGCCAGGCGGGCGAGCCGGTCGAGGCCGAGCGCAATACCATCGAAGAGGCGGTTCAGGTTGCCGAAACGTTTCTTCAGGCGTGGCAGCGGTCCGACTACCCGACCATGTACGGGCTGATCAGCCCCAACAGCCGCGACGCCTATCCCGAAGACGCCTTCAGCACAGCCTACACGCGCGCCGCCGCGACAATGACGCTCCAGACGGTCGAGACGCGGACCACCAACACCCTGCGCCAGGATACCATCGCCACCGTCCTCTACGATGCCACTTTCACGACCGAGTTCTTCGGGATGTTCGAGGACCGCGAGCGGACGCTGCGCCTGGTGGAGACGCCTGAGGGCTGGCGCGTCGCCTGGTCTGCTGCGGATATCTTCGCCGAGATGGCCGACGGCGGACGCCTGGACTGGGTCCGCTTGCAGCCGGGCCGGGCCAACATCTACGACCGCAACGGTAATGTGCTGGCCGACCAGAACGGCCGGGCGGTGGAGCTGCGCATCGTCAAGCGTGACGTGACCGACCCGGCGGTATGCGTCGTTCAGCTAGCGCGTATCCTGAACAAAGACACCGCCGCGATTCAGGCTGAGTTCGATAAATTCGCCGCAGAGACCGTCTTCCCCGTAGGCGAGATCAGCCCGGAGATGTATCTGGCCGAGGAAGCGATTCTGCTTGAGGCGTGCGATATCGGCGACGACGACTACGACACCCGTACCCGCGCGACCCGCCGCTATCTGGATGTGCTGGCGCCACATGTCGTGGGTTTCGTCGGGCCGCTCCGCCCCGATCAACAAGAGGAATATGCCCGGCGCGGCTATCCGCCGGATGCGATCGTCGGCCAGGACGGGATCGAACGCGGCCTGGAAGAATACCTGGCAGGGACGATGGGCGGCACGCTGCAGATCGTCGGGCCGGGGGGTGAGGTGCGCCGCGTGCTGGCCGAGGTCCCGCCGCAGCCTGGCCAGAGCGTGTACCTGACCATCGACGCCGAGCTACAGCGCGCGGTCCAGCAGGCGCTGCAAGACGCTTACGCCGCCGCCGGACCCACCTGGGCGCGCACATCGGACGGTGCGGCGGCGGTGGTGATGGACGTCAAAACCGGCGAAGTTCTCGCCATGGCGAGCTACCCCTGGTTCGACCCGAGCATCTTCAACCCGGACGCGCCGATCCCCAACCGCGAGACGCAGATCGAGCGGCTGCAAAACGACCCCCGCACGCCGCTGCTCAACCGTGCCACCTCGGCGACCCTGCCGCCAGGCTCGGTGTTCAAGATCGTGTCGCTGGCGACGGCGCTCGATTCCGGCATCTACAACGCCAACACCGGCTGGACCTGCACGGGCCGCTGGTCCAGCCCGGACGACTGGCTGCCGGTCCGCTACGACTGGCTGTCGACCGGCCATGGCTGGGTGACGGCACCCTGGGCGCTGACCTATTCCTGCAACCCGTATTTCTGGCAGCTTGGCAAGAATGTGCAAGGGGTCGACTACACGCTGATCGAACAGTACGCGCACCGCATGGGGCTGGGCATGCCGACCGGGCAGACTGTGCTGCCTGAGCGGGCCGGGCAGATCTCCAACGATGCGATCGTGCTGCGCCTGCAGGGGCGTCACTGGACCCCCGCCGATATGTACAACCTGGTCATCGGGCAGGGCGAGACGCTGGTCACGCCGTTGCAGATCGTGCGCATGGTGGCGGCGATTGCCAACGGCGGCCAGGTATGGAAGCCGCAGTTCGTGCAGAAAGTCCAGTTGATCGGGCAGGAACCGGTGCTGGAGGCCACCCCCGAAGCGATTGAGACGCTGGACTTCGAGCCGTGGATTTTCGAGCTGATCCAGCGAGCGATGTGCAACGTCACGCTGGACCCCAACGGCACAGCGCGCTACATCTACCGCGAATGGTACGAGTTTCAGGAAACGGATGTGGTCGTCTGCGGCAAGACCGGCACGGCACAGAGCGGCGGCGCGGGAGTCCGGCCCAGTGCGTGGTTTGCCGCGTTCGCCCCCCAAGACGATCCGGAGATCGCGGTCGTGGTGGTGGTTGAGCGGTCTTGCGAGGGGTCCGAGGTGGCCGCGCCCATCGTGCGCCGCATCGTGGAAGACTATTACGGCCTGCCGCACTACGAGTGGCCGTCGTTCTGGCAGACGGGCTGCTTTGCTCTGGGCGAATGACAGGCACAGGGTGCGTGCCTGGTCCCCCTCGCTCCCAGCTCTTCACCCTTTGGGACGGCGTCGCAGGAAGAAGGGAAAAGCCATGTCGCACCCGTCACAAGTCCCTCTCCCGAAGCGCAGAGCACGGGGAGAGGGACTTAGAATGAGGGGGGCCGAGCCGCCAGCCGTCACTCTCGCACGCTCACCCGCGCGCGCTGGTCTTCCGCCTGGAAGTACGCGATGATCTGGTCGATCGTCTCATCGAGCGTGGTGGTTGCCTTCCAGCCCACTGCTGCCTCAATTTTCCGTGTATCCGGCACGCGGCGGCGCATATCCTCGAAGCCGGCCTCGTAAGCCTCTTCGTAGGGCACGAAGCGGATCTCGGAGTTGCTGCCGGTCCGCGCCAGGACGCGCCGCGCCAGTTCCTCGATCGTCACTTCCTCGCTGGAGCCGATGTTGAACACCTCGCCGGCGACGTGGTCGCTGGCGCCCAGCCGGGCGATGGCGTCGACCACATCGTGCACGTTCGCAAAGCAGCGCGTCTGCTGCCCGTCGCCGTAAATCTGAATCGGTTCGCCGGCCATGGCCCAGCGCACGAAGCGCGGCACCACCATCCCGTAATTGCCGACCTGGCGTGGCCCGACCGTGTTGAACAGGCGGAAGATGGTCACCGGCAGGCCGACCGCCTTGTGATAGGCCAGCCCCAGAAATTCATCCAGCTCTTTTGATGCGGCGTAGCTCCAGCGGCTCTTGGTGGTGGGGCCAAGGATGCGGTCGTCATCCTCGCTGAAGGGCACTTTGACCCCTTTGCCGTACACTTCCGAGGTCGAGGCAAGCAGCACCTTCTTGCGATAGCGGCGCGCAGTTTGCAGAACGACTTCGGTCCCGCCGACGTTGATTTCCAGCGTGTCGATCGGGCTGTGCACGATGGCGAACACGCCCACTGCCGCCGCGAGGTGATAGACCGTGTGGCACATGCTGACCAGGCGGTCCATCACCGCGGTGTGGCGGATGTCTTCGATGGCGTAGTGAAAACGAGGCAGGCCGTCCAGGTGCGCGATGTTTTCGAAGCGACCGGTGCTGAGGTTGTCGATGACCGTCACTTCGTCGCCGCGTTCGAGCAGGTACTCTGCCAGGTGGCTGCCGATAAATCCGGCGCCGCCGGTGATGAGTGCGTGAGCCATAAGCGTATCCTTCGTTCGGTACAGGCGGATCAGTCCGACGTGCCTATTTCTTTTCCTCTTCGGCGCCGCGCGTGCGGGGTAGCAGCCAGGTCAGAAACGCGTCCGACGAGCGCGTCTGCATATAGACGCGGCCCGGTCCGGTCAGGTCGACCACCAGCCCTTCGCCGCTAAACACGGTCGAGCGCAGCCCGCCGACGGGCCGGACGTTGAAGCCAAGCCCCTCGGAGAATGAGACCAGATGGCCGGTATCGATGGTGTACCGCTGGCCCGCGGCCAGGTCGATCGGGTGGATCGCGCCGTAGCTGGAGAGGATCAGCAGGCCGGTGCCGCGTGCGCGCAGCATGACGAACCCCTCGGACGCGAAGAAGGTTTTCGCGCCGCTCCATTTGGTGTCGATCTCGATGCCCATCGACGAGGCCACGTACGAGCCGCTCTGCACCAGCAGCGAGTCGTCTTGAAGCTGCAAGATGATCATGTCGCCGGGCAGTGTGGGTGCGAAGTTGATCTGCCCACCCCATTCGGGCGCCTGGAAGACATTCATGAAGAACGCCTCGCCGCCCAGCACCGCCCGTGACAGGCTGCGCAGCACGCCGCCTTCGGGGCGCGTTTTGAGCGTCATGCCCTCGGTCATGCTGACCAGCGCCCCCACTTCGGCGCGGATCTCCTCAAAAGGGGCCAGGTTGACCACCGCCATCGAATACGAGGGACGGTACAGAATATCGGCTTGCATCCGCGTGTCTCCTTCCCGCCTGCCGGCCGGATTGCTCTCAAGTGTACCGTAGGAACCCGACGCTTGCATCGTTCCCCGTCTCATATTACCTCTCTACAGGCAAGGCATGGTATGCTAGAGACCACAACGGCCCGTATTGGTCTCATATGGTGCTATTCGCTGAGGGCCGGACTTGCTAGGATTGCGGTGAGAAAGGCGCGAGGACTTCATGGCGACGCTTGACACGCTCGATATCCCGCTGGCTCGCGATTCGGTCGAGCCGATCTACAAGCAGCTGGCGCGCTACTTCCGCCTGCAGATCGAGAGCGGGCGCCTGCTGCCCGGCGATCGTCTGCCCCCGACGCGCGACCTGGCGCGCGCCCTGGGCATTGGCCGCATCAGTGTCGTCAATGCCTATGCCGAGCTTCAGGAAGAGGGGCATATCACCGCGCATCCGGGGCGTGGGACGTACATCACCGGCGCGCGACCGGCGTCCTCAGGCCGGTCTGCGGCCTGGTCCTTGCCCGGCGCGGCGGCCTTCAGCATGCGCGAGATGACGCGGCTGGCGCGCCGCCCCGGTGTGATTGCCTTCAGCGGTGGGACGCCGTCCGAGGAATTTCTGCCCGTCGAGGCCCTGCGCCAGGCGATCAACATCGTGCTCGACCGCGACGGCGCGGCGGCGGTGGATTATGAGGAAACCGAGGGGTTCCCGCCGCTGCGCGCTCATATTGCCGAGTATGTGCGGTCGCTCGGCATCCAGTGCCACCCTGACGACGTGCTGATCACGGGCGGGGCGCAGCAGGCGCTCGACCTGGTGGTGCAGAGCGTGCTGGGCGAAGGCGACGTCCTGCTGACCAGCAACCCGACCTATCTGGGAATGCTCGACATCGCGCATGTCCGCCGGGTGATCCCGGTTGGTGTGCCGATGGACGGCGACGGGATCCGCCTGGACCTGCTTGAAGCCGCCATCCAGGATCGGCGTCCCGGTCTGATCTACGTCGCGCCGACCCATCACAACCCGACAGGGACGGTTATGCCGATCCACCGGCGCCGTCAGCTTCTGGCACTCGCCAAACGCTACGAGATCCCGATCCTGGAAGATGCTGTCTATCACGAGTTGGGCTATCGCGGCGCGCCACCGCCGCCGCTCAAGGCCCTGGACGAAGACCGGCTGGTGCTGCACGCCAGCGGTTTTTCCAAGATCCTGCTGCCCGGCACACGGACCGGCTACCTGATCGCCAGCGGCCCGCTGCGCGACCGGCTGGTGCGCGTCAAGCAGGCGGCGGACGTGTGCACGCCGGGCCTGAACCAGCGCGCGATGCACGTCTTCCTGGCCAGTGGGGCGCTGGCCGGTCACCTCAACCGCGTCCGGGCGGCGCTGCGGCAGCGCTGCGAGGCGGCCTGCGAGGCGGCGGAACGGTACCTGCCCCCCGGCACACAGTGGACGCCACCCACCGGCGGGCTGTACCTGTGGGTCAGGCTCCCCGACGAGGGTCCGACCGCAGCCGAGCTGTATATCACCGCGATCCAGCACGGGGTGTCGTATGCCATCGGCACGCTGTTTCACACGGACGGCAGCGGTGACCGGCATCTGCGCCTGAACTTCTCGGCGCATCCGCCGGAGCGGATCGAGGAAGGCATCAAGCGGCTGGGGGCGGCGTGGCAGGACTGGCGCGCCACGTATGACTCGTCGGTTGCCAAACGCGCGCCGATCTTGTAAGGTTGGCCGGTTCTGGCGCGAAAGAATGGACTTAGAGCGCGGAGTTCCGCGTACTCGCATCGCAGGGTACTGACAGGCAGCGCACCCCGGCACGGGCGCGCCGCAGTTCAAATTTAAGGAGAGAAACGCATGGCAGATAACACAAATCCCAACGGTTCAAACGGCCCGGAAAAAGGCACTGTGACGCTCAAGCGCGGACTGGCGCAGATGCTCAAAGGCGGCGTGATCATGGACGTGGTCACGCCCGAGCACGCGCGGATCGCGGAAGACGCCGGCGCGGTAGCGGTCATGGCGCTGGAGCGTGTCCCGGCGGATATCCGCGCCCAGGGCGGCGTCGCGCGGATGAGCGACCCGGCGCTGATCGAGGCGATCATGAACGCCGTGTCGATCCCGGTCATGGCGAAGTGCCGCATCGGGCATTTCGTCGAGGCGCAGATCCTCGAAGCGATCGGGGTCGACTATATCGACGAGAGCGAGGTCCTGACCCCCGCCGACGAGCAGTATCACATCAACAAGCACGCCTTCAAGGTTCCGTTCGTGTGCGGCTGCCGCAACCTGGGCGAGGCGCTGCGGCGTATCGGCGAGGGTGCGGCCATGATCCGCACCAAGGGCGAGGCCGGGACTGGCGATGTAGTCGAGGCGGTGCGGCACGCGCGCCAAGTGCTCGGCGAGATCCGCCGCCTGACGACCATGCGCGAGGACGAGATGATGACCTACGCCAAAGAGATCGGCGCGCCCTACGAGCTGGTTAAAGAGACGGCGGAGCTAGGCCGCCTGCCGGTGGTCAACTTTGCGGCGGGTGGCGTGGCGACTCCCGCAGACGCCGCGCTGATGATGCAACTCGGCATGGACGGCGTGTTCGTCGGTTCGGGCATCTTCAAGAGCGGCGACCCGGCCAAGCGCGCCAGGGCGATTGTCGAGGCGGTGACGCACTACAACGATCCGGAGATTCTGGCGCGCGTCAGCCGCGACCTGGGCGAGCCGATGGTAGGCATCGGCGTGACAACCATGCCGGAAACCGAACGGATCGCCGGGCGCGGGTGGTAGGCGGGAAATTTCAACCAGAACCGGTGAGGCGACCTGCTCGCGGCGCTTCACCGGTAGTATTTTATTATTTCTTTCGTTATTAAGGAGCGTTGCTCATGAGCGGGGGTATTTTCATCCTGCGTGATGACGGTGAGTTTCTTGAGCTGACCGAAAAGCCTTACGTCTCCGAAGATCACCTTCAGGACTTTATTGCGAAACATCCCAACCTACTAGCAGGCGATCAAATCGACTCGGTCAATCCGCGCCGCTGGCTACTGGTCTCCCGCGAATTTCACGTTTCGTCTGATGAGTCCGATGTTGGCTGGCTCGATCACCTGTTTCTCGATCAGGATGGTATCCCGACGCTAATTGAGGTCAAGCGCAGCGGCGATACGCGGATTAGGCGCGAGGTGGTTGGCCAACTATTCGATTACGCGGCGAATGCTGTACTCCATTTGCCCGTCGAAATTATCCGTTCGCGCTTTGAGATGCGCTGCGAGAGGGAGCAGCGAAACGCCGACGAAGACCTGCTGGAATTACTCGGACCTGAAGGCGACCCGGAAACGTTCTGGGTGCAGGTGCAAGACAATCTTCGCGTGGGACGCGTGCGCCTCGTATTCGTCGCGGATGTCATCCCGATTGAATTGCGCCGCATCGTAGAATTTCTCAACCGTCAGATGAACCCGGCCGAAGTGCTCGCGGTAGAAATCCGACACTATGAGGGTCAAGGTATTCGGTCCCTAGTTCCGCGCATCATCGGGCAAACGGCAGAAGCGCAGCGAACCAAAGGCAGCTCGAAACCAGTACCGCGCCAGTGGGACGAAGCCTCGTTCTTTGCGGAGATAG
>Ga0226835_1001581_pt1 | contig 11834 bp, 1 predicted proteins | sample LAC_MetaG_1_FD_163627 | JGI IMG/M metagenome (GOLD analysis project Ga0226835, IMG submission 163627) | Anaerobic ammonium oxidizing microbial communities from anammox membrane bioreactor (MBR) in UC Berkley, California, United States -... | ecosystem: Engineered > Bioreactor > Anaerobic >...
CTTGCAGTTCATCAACCAGTCAGGTTCATACTACAACAAGACGGTTCTGATAGGCAGATAAGCTGCGATTGGACAGACAATAACAAAGGGGGTCAATCTGACCTCCTTTTTTTGTTTTATGACCAATTTTACACCTTTTATAATATAGTGCAAAAAATAAAGCCCGGAACCCCTCTGGTTACATACCGTAATTCTTAATTTCAATCACTGTTAAAAGCTGCTATGAATGTTTCTTTCAAGTTTGTTTGGAGATTCACAACAGCCACAAAACCCTCGAAAAAGGTAATCTTTTAGACTTATGACTTTAAAACAGTTTATTGCCAAAACAAATAGTGCTGATTTTATGAAAGTATAGGAAAAAAAACTTGCATTGCACGCTATCTTCGTTTACTTTTGCCCACAATTTGACTTAGGTTTAGCAAAATATACGAATCACAAGTGTTTTAGACGGGATGGAATGAAAAAAAGCAAAAAATTTGCTGTTTTTTCCGAAAGAATGTGTTTTTTTGCACTCTGCAAAGTATATTTGCTTTGTTTTGGTTGAATTATGTTGTTTAAACGTGAAACAATTTTATTACTTTTGCGTAATACTTACATTTGTTTAACTTTTTGGGATATGTTCAAATTTTCACTAAATCAAAAAACTGACCAGTTATGAATGAGCCAGCAGTAAATTCCCGGAGTCGCGACCCAGCTTGCGTACCGGATGGATTAATTATTAACTTCTTTAATAATTCAATGGAAAAACCAAAAAAATCTAATTCAATTTTTATTCACAAAATCTCGAATCTCATGGAAACAAAGTACGATTTAAAACGGCTACTGCGTACGGGGACTTTGTTGGCATTGCTTTTTGCGTGGATGCTGACGGGGTCTTTTGTAGCCAACGCACAAATTTCTCCAAAGGCTTCCTTCGACGTAGATCTTACGATTGAAGGTTCCGGGGTGGTTACAGTGAGTGGATATCCGAACCCGATTAATGGTCCGGTTGCCAATTCTACTGTAGGACCTTTCGCTGATGGGTCTTACCTGACGATTACCGCTACACCCGCTGCTGGATGGACGTTTATCGGATGGACGGTTGGTGCAGTTCTCGACGGAATGGATGTTACGCCTAATCACATTCTTGTGAATGGTGCAAATGTTCCTTTGACTGCTACGTTCAAAAGGATGTTGACTTTATCTGCTTTCACTGCTGATGATAAACCTTATGATGGCAATACAAATGCTACTGTCACCGTATGGGGGAGTTTAGTGGGTGTCCAAGTGGGTGATAATGTTACCCTGAACACTGGTGCATATGTAGCAAATTTTGACAATAAGAATGTTGGTACAGGAAAAACCGTAACCATTACCGGTCTTACCCTCGGGGGTCCTGATGCCGGCGATTATGCGCTTGTTGACCCTGTTGTAACGACCGCCAGTATCACGGCTGCTGCATTGACTGTGAACGGCGGAACTGCTCAAAACAAAGTGTTTGACGGAAATACTACTGCTACCGTTGATTGGACCGGTGCAACACTTACCGGTGTTATTGCTCCCGATGTGGTGAATTTAGTTACAACCGGATATACCGCTAACTTTGATAACAAAAACGTTGGCGTTGGTAAAAATGTGAACGTTGCCGGTCTTACCCTGAGTGGCGCCGATGCAGGTAACTACACCCTGACTCAGCCCGTTCTTAACGCCGACATTACTCCTCTGGCAATTACTGTAACAGCTACTGTTGCCGATAAGGTATTTGATGGCACTACTACTGCTACTGTTACCGGCTGGACCGCTGTTGGAACCATCGCTGGTAATCCTACCAACCTGAATACTGCCGGTTATGTGGCTAACTTTGTTGATCCCCTTGTTGGAAATGGTAAAACAGTTGTCGTATCAGCTAACGTTACTCCAACAAATACCAACTATACCATTGTATTGCCTTTCAACTTAACCGGTAATATCGTTGCTCCCTATTATGCAATGTTTACCCCGACTTATGCGATTACTCGCCCGTCTGTTCCGCTAACCGGTGTGCCAACTACTACCGCACTTTCAATCGAATTTAATAAAACTGTTTATGATCTTCATGGTCAGGAGCTGCCAATCAATGATATAGGTGATTTTGTTAAGCTTGAAAAATGGGGTGGAGGTGGTTTCATTCTTGAGCCTTTCACCTCAACCCGCGTTGGTAACAAAATTAATATTGTTCCCAATTCGACTCTGGATTTTAACACCCTATATCGCATTCGCTACCTGAATATCTATCGCTCAACTGCCGATGGCGGCGGACAAGTGGACTATACCCTTGATGGTGAAGCCCGTAATCCTCAACTTTTAAATGCACTGCAACTTGACCTTAACAGAGATGTTCAATTTGTTACCTGGACATTGGCCGAATCTACCTATCCTACGGTAACTCCTTACGGCGCCGGTAAAGGTGTGTGCGATGCCATCAAACTGACTTTTGTTAATCCGGTAAAATACCTCAACGGTAATCCTATTACTGATAATCCAAAACATAAATTTACTCTCCAATCATCAAATGACGGTGGTGTAACCTGGGTTGATGTACCTGTTGCTGACTGGACTGTTTCGATGGACAATAATACAGGTGACCCGAAAGTGTTTACCTTTAACTATGTGCCCGGACCTCTTGGCCTCAATATGCAATATCGTATTAAGAACAATGTTGGTCTTGATATCAACTATGGTTTCATTGACAAGGTAACCGGCCTCAATGTATTGGGTGGTGAGTTTAACTATAACCACACTCAGGGTAATGACGGCTGGCATTGGGAAACCGTTTCCACCTATCCCATTGTTGTTGATGTAGCTCCTTGGCCAATCAGCCCTGTATTCCCTGCCGTCCCGCTTCCATCGAACGCAACATTTGATGCTACTCCTGTTGTAACTGTTGGACCGGCTCCTACCTACACACTGACCAAGAGTACCAACTTCACAGCAAATGTTACCCTGCCAAATCATGCTTTTGCCGCAACTGCCGGTGAAGGATATCATTTCTTAGGCTGGAAACGCAGCACCAATGGTGGTGCAAGCTATGGCACTCTCCTGCCTCTTACAAACGCCGGTATCGTTACCCCAAAACTTGGTATCAATTATGCTCCGGCCGCCTTTAATGTTCCTGCAAGCGACATCAAACCTGTTACTTGTGCCGAAAGTATTGCATATCAGGCAAATTTTGCCATCAATACCTATACTGTTACCACAACGGCTGTTCCTGTAGCTGGTGGAACTGTTAGCGGTGGTGGTACTTTCAACCATGGCGCTACGGTTACCCTGACTGCGGTTCCTGCTGCCGGTAAATATTTTGTAGGTTGGGACTACAGCGCACTGCCCGCCAGTGTTCAGGCCGCCATTACTGCAAATTTAGTTCCGGATCACACTGCAGTTGGTTATCCGGGTACCGGAAAGAATGGTGTTCTCACCTTCTCGCTCGTTGGGCCATTGGTTCACGGTTCTACCTGGAACGTAAAAGCAAACTTTGCTGACTTCAATCCGATGGTATATGCTGCTACTGAACCTCAGGATGCATTTAGCGGAATTGTTAACGTAACCGTTGAGTTTGGTGGTGCTCCTACTTTGGGTGCCGGAACAGAAGGCGCTCCTTTCCAAGGCATTACCTATAAATGGGAACAGTATGTTTACAATACCAATATCAAATTGGAAGCCCTCAACGCCGATTGCCGTTATGTTTTCGTAAAATGGCAGAAGTGGAACCCGGCTATTCTGCCTGCCGGCGCATGGGTTGATTTCCAAACAACGAATCCGACTACTTTCTTTGCTACGAATGAAAATATTCGCGTCAAAGCAGTTTACAAACTGAAAGACGATGTTCACGTAAGCGCAACCGCTAAGAACCCAAGTTTGGCTACTGTGATCATCTTTACCGATGCTACCCGTACTACCCCTCTGACTATTAATGATATTACCGGAGCTGATTTCACTTGGGGACAGACCGTATATATTACCAGCTATCCTGAGCCCGACTATTTCACATGGCGTTGGGAAGACGGTGCCGGCAATCCTGTTGTAATGGGCGGCCCTGTTCGTTTTGAAGATCGTTCGGAATGGACCTATACCGTTGGTTGCAGCAATATTGACCTGAAAGCATTTGTTGACCTGAAAGAGTATAGCGTTGTTGTTCGTTCACTCAACAGAACCCAGGGTACAATCAATGCATCTACGCCTGCCTTTAACGCTTCCCTTGGTAACCAGGGCGGTTTAGGTTTCAAATTCGTAGATGATGGCGCTGGTCGTAAGGGTAGCGGATTCTTCCAGAGAAATAGCTCGGTTACCTTCGCTGCTACCGCAGCAACCAACTGGGCATTTGATTACTGGAAAACCCCCGGTGGTGTAACTGTTTCCACAGCTAACCCATATATTGTTCCTGCTCTGAGTGGCGACATGGAACTGATTGCTGTATTCAAGAGCACTCTCCCGCCTCCTCCAAAGTATGCCTTAACAGTTACCAATGCTCCTGTTGACGGAGGTTCGGTTAACTTGCCGAGCGGTGACTATGTTGTAGGACCACTTAGCGCTACTGCCACTGCTGCTCCCGGATATACCTTTGACAAATGGACTGCAACCGGAATTACCCTGACTCCGGCTCAGACCACTGCAAATCCGATTAACTTCAATATGCCTGCAAATGCTGTTACGCTTACAGCTAACTATGTTAAAACACAGTACACTGTTACTCCTGTAAGCCGCACTTATCTGCGTCCTCACACAGCATTTACCATTGTTGATTGGGGTGGAACCGTTTCGAGAACTCCGGCTACCGGTACCTTTACCTTTGGACAGACCGTTCAACTTACCGCTACTCCTAACCCAGGCTTCCGTTTTGTTAACTGGATGGAAGGCGAAATTCTGCCAGGCGAAATTCTGCGCGGTGTTCAATTGAGCGATAACCCGAGCTTTACCTATACTGTAACTGCAGTTCCCGGTAACCCTGTTCGCCACGTATATGCTATCTTTACAGAAGTAGGTTTCCCAGAATATCCGGTGTATAACCTTACCACCGCTGCCAACCCTGCAGGATATGGCATAGTAAGCGGAGCTGGTAAATTCGCTCATAGCATTGAAGTGCTCGTTGACGAACAAGTAACCGAACCTGGTTATGAGTTTGCTTTCTGGAGCCCCAATGTTGTTACACCTATTGACTATGTTGTGATGGATGGCCCTCAGCATGTTGTTGCTAACTACGAAAAGATTACCTATCAACTCCATGTTGAGTCAGCACAGCCTGCCTATGGTGGTGTTGCCCCGGCTCTCACCAACTTTGTGTTTGATGATCTGCCAATTCCGGTTAGTGCTATTCCTTCACTTGGTAACTGCCAATATTCATATGAATTTGCAGGATGGTTTACCGATGCAGCTCTGACAACTCCTCTCTTGGATGCCGGAAATAATCCTATTACGGATGAGCATTTTAACTTCATCCCTTATGCATTACCCTTCCCGCAAACGGATATCTTTATCTATGCTAAATTTGTCCAAATTGAAAATGAATATGACATCACAGCTACCGTAAGCCCAGCTGCTGCCGGTACAGCCACCATCACTCCTGTTGGACCATACCATTGCGGTGATGACTTGTTGTTCACGACAACACCTAATCCTGGATATCAATTCCAGCATTGGACAAAAGATGGTGTTCTGTTTATTGACCAGCCTACATTCAACTGGACTGTAGATGACGATGCAGACTTTGTTGCAGTTTACGAAGCCATTCCGTATAACGTTACAGCAACTGCTCAGCCTGGTGGTACTGTTGCTCCTGCCGCTCAGGTTAAGACTATCGGCCAACTGGTAGATGTTACAGCAACTGCCAACACCGGTTATGCTTTCGATGGTTGGATTGCCACCGGAGTTACCCTTGCAAATGCAATGGCCAACCCTGCCAGCTTCTTCCAGCCTGCCAATGACGTTCAACTTGTTGCAAAATTCAAGAAGATTGACTACAACGTTACTGCAACAGCAAATGCCGGTGGTTCTGTAGCTCCTGCTGCTCAGGTACGTAACTATGGCGATGCTGTTACCGTTACTGCTACTCCAAATGCCGGATACAGCTTCAACGGATGGACAGCTACAGGCGTTACTCTTGCCGATGTCAATGCTAACCCTGCAAGCTTTACCATGCCTGCCAACGACGTAAGCCTCGTAGCCGACTTTGCTAAGATTCCTTATACTGTAACTGCAAGCGTTCTGCCAACTAACGGTGGTACCCTTACCTCTCTTGCTCCCAATTACTTTGTTGGTGATGCTGTAAGTATTACTGCTACTGCAAAACCTGGCTTTGAATTTGTGAACTGGACAGCTGTTGGCGTAGTTTTAGCCAATCCTGCCGCAGCAACACAAAACTTCACCATGCCTGCCGGTAATGTTACTTTAGTTGCAAACTTTGCACCAGTTGGTAACAAACTCATGGGTCATGTGAAATACTTCAACCAGTTCGAAAGTGGTCTGCCGCTTTCAGCAGGAATCAAAGTTGCCCTCCTTGATGATGCAAATAATCCTGTTGGAGCTCCTGTAAATGTTGGTATGGATGGTTACTATGAATTTAGTAACATTACTCCTGGTTTGACCTACAAAGTGAAAGTTTGGGAAGCCGGCGCTACCCTTGCCAATACCTGGAGCTGGAATAATTGGGGTGGTGTAAGTGCTGCCGATGCTTTGATCATCAGCTACATGGCCGCCAACAATAATGCAGTGAATAACTTCCCATGGGTTGCTCCTGTAAGCGCTCCGAACTATACTCCATTTGCAGTTGAAGTTGCCGACGTTGATAACAACGGAAACTACACTGCCAATGATGCTCTCATCGTAATGCGGCGTTCAATTGGCTTGCCTGGCTACGCTCCATTCCCGATTGGCGGAGCACCAAACTTCCAGGTTGCCGGTGGTGAAGTAGCTGCACTTGGCGATAAAGTTTATCCTCAGGCCCCGTCGGTAGTATTCGTACCTACCGGTGTTTACGCTGCTGGAACAGCAGGCGGCGATTTCTACTACCTTGGTACCATTACTGGCAAATCCGGTGAAACAAAGATGAATATCTACTTCATCGCAGGCGGCGACGTGAATGCTTCCTACGTTCCTCAAGGTGGTGCTAAAGCACAGCCATACCTTGGTTACAACAACATCATCAGCGCTCCAGTTGGTGAAATTGTAAATATCCCTGTTGCTATTGATCAGAATGTTGAATACAGCGCCCTGAATATGAGCCTGACATTCAATAACCGTCAGATCGAAGTTCTCGGAGTGAATGGATATGACCACGTTAATATTGACAATGCCAACGGTATTGTTAACTTAGCATGGTTCGATGCTAACAGAAGCAAAGCTTCGGCTGAGCCTGTTGCTGTCATCACTGCCCGTATCCTCTCCGATATCTCGGCCACTGACCGTGTATTTGAACTCAATGGACTGAACGAAATCAGTGATGCAAACGCTCAGGTGATTGAAGGAGTAAGCTTCACCGCTTCCGCTCTCAGCACCGAAGCCAGCGGCCTTAACCAAGTTGCTGAACTCAGCGCTGTAAACTATCCAAACCCATTCAACAATCAAACCACAATCAGCTACGCTCTGCCTGAAGCTGGTAAAGTGAACTTAGTTGTTTACAATAAATTGGGTCAGGTAGTAAAAGTTCTTGTCGATGAATTTAAATCGGCCGGTCAGCAGACCGTTACCTTAAGCAGCAGCGACCTGAATGGAAGCGGCACCTACCTCTACAAATTGCTTGTTGAAGGCAGTGCCAAATCCTACACTGTTAACGGAACTCTTATTTTAGTGAAATAGGAATATCCCCCCCCTATGCTGTTCCGGAGGTTCTTCCTCCGGAACGGCATTTTTCTTAAAATCCTATGGATGACGAAACTGCGGTTGGAAAACCGTTGCAAGTGTGGGGGCAATTAAGTTGCCTTTTTTCTGATTAAATAGGTACGTTCCTGAAGTGTAAAAGATTGAGGAACAAGAGACAAAAGAAAGTTTCTAATACAATTAAATAAAAACACAGCAAATGACGAAAAGAATCTATCTAGCCTTGATGGTCGTGCTGTTGGCTGTTTCTGGTTTATTTGCCCAGAATCCGGAAGTAAAGATTGGAAACGTGACCTCTGGTCCGGGAGAAATACTCGTACCTTTGGAAATGCTCAATTTCACTAATAATGTGAATTCATTTACTTTCAAAATTAATGTCAACAGTAGCCTGCTACAATTTGATGAATTGACCAATAAGACCGGTTTTACGGAGCCGAATTATCAAGCCTATCAAAATGGGAACCTTTTGAGTATTGTCTATTACGACATGGGTGCAGGTTACCAGCCCAATGGGAAGATCTTTGATATGAAGTTCACTTACACCGGTGCTGCCAATACTACCTTGGCGTTTGGTTCCGGGAATGAAGTAACTGCTGGTATTTGGCCAATCGCCAATATCACTTATACGAATGGTACAGTAACCACGACAATGCCAGTTCCTGATCCGGTTGTGAAAATCGGGGATGTTGTTACGGCTCCCGGTGCTGTTCAGGTTCCTGTCGAAATGCTCAATTTTACGGACAATATTAACTCTTTGACCTTTAAAATTGATGTACCTGCCGATCTCGTGCAGTTTGTTAGCTTGTCAAATACCTATGCTGGCTTTGCTTCCGGCACATTTATGTATAATCATACCGGTGATGTTCTCAATATCCAATGGCAAACCACCGGATCTGGCTTCTTGCCTACCGGCCATGTTTTCGATATTACACTGAATTATCTGGGAGGTTTTAATACAGAACTTCTTTGGCTCCCCGGAAGTGAAGTGACCTACACAGCTCTTCCTGTTCCGAGTGTTTCTTTTATCAAGGGAAGCATTACGCAGATTGCACCTGTGGGTACTATTCAAATTGGTTCTGCAAGTGCCTCTATCGGTGACGGAGTTAGCCTTCCTTTAACTTTTAATGGAAGCGGATTAAACGAAGTTTCAGCTTTTACGCTTTTCCTGAAATATGATAAAACACGTTTAACCTATTTAGGTTATACCGATGCTTTTGATGCTGGTATTCAGGCAAACCATACTCTCAGTGAAGGCCTTATTGCTTTTGCATGGAATGGCGCTGCAACGGATCTGAGCAATGCAGAAATTCTCAAATTAAATTTTGCATATCTTGGACCTGATGCTACGCAGATTGAATTTATCCCTGGATGTGAAGTAAATAATGCCCTTGTTTTGCCTTTGGCTGTAACTTACGGTAATGGTTTTGTAAACCCTGTTGCAAGTACTAAAAAAATTGAAATCGCCGATACTCAGGCATTCCCTGGAGAGGCAGTAATTGTTCCAATTCAAGCTACTGATTTAGGAACTGTTGGTGCAATAGACCTTACTATTCAATTTGATAATACAAAGCTTACTCTTGTTGAGTATTCTTTTGATCAGTTAAATGGTCAATGGACTACCAATGCCGGCTTGAACAATGTTTCATTCAAATGGCAATCAAACGATGGTGCCACGATCACCGATGGTAATGTCATTAACATGAAATTTGTTTATCATGGTGGTGGAACCGCAGCATTGAATTTTGTCCCTGTTACTGCGGTAACCGGAACTAATGGATTGCCGGTGAATGTAAACTTTGTGAATGGCGTTGTTACTTCCAGTTCCGGCAATATGACAGCCACAATAGGCACAGTGCACAACTGTGACCAGAATACTGCCGTTGTTCCTGTTACGCTTGCCAATTTGAGCAACGTTACTTCATTCACTTTCCCCATCACCTTTGATGGAAATGTTTTAACGTTTGTTGAATTAGCTGATAAGAATCCTTTGCTCACAGGTATTGAAATCAATTTCAACGCCAATGGTGTGAAGATAGAATGGCACAGCACAACTCCTGTTGACCTTAACGGAAAACTCTTTGATATGGTTTTCGATTACCAGGGTATGGTTACTGCTGTTAACTTTGCTCCGGATAGTGAAATCACGGGAGACAATGGATTGCTTTTACCTGTAACCTTTGTAAATGGTTTGGTAGATTGCAACATAGATTACCGCGTTCTGACTCTTTCACATACCGGTAACGGTAGCATTGTTGTTAAAGAAGGTAATAATGTTTTGAATCCTGATGTTGCCGGAGGCAATACTTATACTGTTTTCTACGGTAAAGTTTTGACTTTGGAAGCTACTGGTGATGAAGGATGGGAATTTGCCAACTGGGAAGGCTCGGTGAATAACCTAAACACTGCTGTTACCACGATCAATATGATCAATGACTTTGCCGTGAATGCTGTATTCACTATGATTGATTACACTCTTTCACTGGATGCCGATCCTGTTGTTGGCGGTAGTGTCAATGGTGCCGGAATTTATCATTTTGGGGATCAGGTAAATATTGACGCATTGCCCAACACGGGATATGCTTTTGTAAATTGGACAGATGGCAATGGAACAGTGATTGCCACTACACCTTCTCATAGCTTTAGCATGCCGTCGTCAGATTATAGCCTGACTGCTCATTTTGCCTTGATTGACTATACCCTGAGCCTTGTCGCTAATCCTGTTGAAGGTGGAACGGTAAGTGGTGATGGAGTTTATCATTATGGTGATCAGGTTGTCATTAACGCAGTTGCCAATACTGGATATGCTTTTGTGAATTGGACGGATGCTAACAATACTGTTGTAGCAACTACCGCTTCCTATACAGTGGACATGCCTGCCAGCGATTATAGCCTGACAGCCAACTTTGTCTTGATTGACTATAACCTTACTCTTACTGCCAGCCCTGTTGCAGGCGGTACTGTAACCGGTAATGGAACTTATCATTACGGCGATCAGGTAAATATTAATGCCGTTGCCAATACGGGTTATGATTTCGTAAACTGGAAAGATGCCGGAGGAACTGTTGTCGCTACAACGCCAGCACACACCCTCAGTATGCCGGCCAACGACCTTTCATTGACAGCCTATTTCCAACTCAGAAGTTATACTATTACAGTGGCTGCCAATCCAACCAACGGTGGTACCGTGAGTGGTGGTGGCACCTATGATCACGGCAGCAATGTTACCGTGAATGCAGTACCTGCTTCAGGCTGGGAATTTGTTAACTGGACAGATGGTAATGGAGCCGTTGTTTCAACAACCGACAGTTATAGTTTTACGGCTACCCAAAACCTTGCGCTTACAGCTAACTTCAATCTTGTTTACGTAGCAAGCTTCCCCTTCAGTGAGAACTTTGATGCTGTCACTTTCCCGCCCCTTGGATGGAATGTGTTTGATGTGGATAATGGACCTGTCGTAAAGACCTGGGCCAGAACAACCAGTCAGAATCATACCATTGGTGGAACGGCCTCGGCCTACCATGTTTATGGCCCTGCCTCACAAACTGAAGACGGATGGCTAGTAACACCGAAGATACCTCTTCCGGCTGGAATAGACATTGAGCTTTCTTTCTGGAGCTATATCGCTTATCCTACCTATTATGGGAAGAACAGTGTTTTGATCAGCACCAATAGCAATAACCCCATCAGCGGCGATTTTACTGAAATCTGGACAGTCGCTTCAGTTACCACTCCTTGGGTTGAAACTGTTGTTGATTTATCAGCTTATGCCGGACAAGAGGTCTTTATTGCATTCCGTTATCAGGGTAGTGATGCACACTCATGGTATCTTGATGATGTTGCTGTTTATGAAAAAATCCTGAATCCTACACTTGCTGTTACCCCCACCTCATTAACCGAGACTCATTTTGTACCACCGTCACAGGAGACGACGCAGGTAGTAACCTTGAGCAACACCGGCGGCAGTGATTTGACGTGGGAATTGACGGTTAACACCGGCAGTCGTTCAT
>Ga0226835_1001582_pt1 | contig 11826 bp, 10 predicted proteins | sample LAC_MetaG_1_FD_163627 | JGI IMG/M metagenome (GOLD analysis project Ga0226835, IMG submission 163627) | Anaerobic ammonium oxidizing microbial communities from anammox membrane bioreactor (MBR) in UC Berkley, California, United States -... | ecosystem: Engineered > Bioreactor > Anaerobic >...
TTTCCTGGTCTTTATGGGATTCTTCGCGCTGCGCGGCGCCAACCTGCAGCCCAATGGGTGGATTTTGCTTTCGCCGCTGCTGATCCTGATGATGGCCGGTCTGGGGCTGGGATTCGGCATCATCATCTCGTCGCTGACGACCAAATACCGCGATCTGCGCTTCCTGGTGCAGTTCGGCGTGCAGTTGCTGATGTACGCCACGCCGGTGATCTACCCGGTCTCTTCCATCCCGGAGCGCTTCCAGCCCCTCATCCAGGCCAACCCGATGACCCCGATTGTCGAGGCTTTCCGCTTCGCCTTCCTCGGGGCGGGCTCGATCAATCTCGGCAACCTGGCGTATTCGTTCGGGTTTATGGTTGTGGTGGTGATCGTTGGGATTGTTATTTTCAACCGGGTTGAGGCCACTTTTATGGATACGGTGTAGTTGATGGCTGATAGCTGATAGCTGATGGCTGATGGCTGATGGCTCATAGCTCATGGCTGATGGCTGATAGGAAATACCTTGCGCCAACCCATGTCATAAGGGCGGAGCACGGAAGAAAGTAGCTCATAGCTCATAGCGAAAAGCTGAAAGTCAACAGTCAACAGTCAACAGGCAATCCTGAATCCTGAATCCTCAAAACTCAAAACTCAACCCTGAATCTTGACTCCTGACTCCTGAATCCTGAATCCTCAAAACTCAACCCTCAACCCTCAACCCTGAATCCTGCCGAAGGTTTCCGCACGTTCTCAGCGGAAAAATCCTGACTCCTCAACCCTCAAAACTCAAAACTCAACCCTGAATCTTGACTCCTGAATCCTGAATCCTGAATCCTGAATCCTAAACCCTAAATCCTATGACAACCGTAATCTCCGTCGAAAATCTCTCCAAATCCTACCGTCTCGGTCAGATCGGCACCGGCACCCTCTCTCGCGACCTGGAAATCTGGCTCGCCAAACTGCGCGGGAAGCCCAATCCTTACCTGAAAATTGGGCAGAGCGACCCGGGTGAACTGAACGGCGAGACGCTGTGGGCCCTCAAAGACGTTTCCTTCCAGGTGCAGCAGGGCGAAGTGCTGGGGATTATCGGGCGCAATGGCGCGGGGAAATCGACGCTGCTCAAGATCCTTTCACGCGTAACGGCGCCCACCAGCGGGCAGGTCAAGGTGCGCGGACGCATCGCCTCGCTGCTGGAGGTGGGCACCGGCTTTCACCCCGAGCTGACCGGGCGCGAGAACATCTTCCTGAACGGCGCCATCTTGGGCATGTCCAAACAGGAAGTCCAGCGCAAGTTCGACGAGATCGTCAGTTTTGCCGAGGTGGAAAAATTCGTGGATACGCCCGTCAAGCGCTACTCCAGCGGGATGTACGTGCGCCTGGCGTTTGCGGTAGCCGCCCACCTCGAATCCGAGATCCTGCTGGTGGACGAGGTCCTGGCTGTTGGGGACGCGGAGTTTCAGAAGAAGTGTCTGGGGAAGATGGGCGATGTGGCGACGAATGAGGGCCGCACGGTCTTGTTTGTGAGTCATAATATGGGTTCGGTAAAGACACTATGTGAAGCAGCAATATACCTGAATAAAGGTTGTTTAATAAATAAAGATGAAACAGACGAAATAATCAAGCAATACCTTGAAAACCTGGAAAAAGTTAATGAGAAAGGGTTTTTTGATAGGACCGGTATTGGGGGAGCTAAAATTAATAATATCCAAATAAAAAGTAAACCTAATGATAGTTCAATTGGAATTTCAGAACCTTTTTCTGTAGAAATTGAGATATATTTTGAAAGAGATTTTAAAAAAGTTAACGCAGGTATTGAAATTAAAGATAGCTATGATGTTCAAATCGTAAATATTCGGAGTGATACACAGGGTGGAATTTTTGGGCCAGTTAAAAAAGGAGATACTTTGATATTAGAGGTAGATATTGAGGGTCTACCTCTCTATCCTGGTAACTATTTCTTTGAACCATGGATTGGAGAATATAAAGGGAAACGTGTTGACCATATTTATAGAGCAAAAAAAATCTTTTTTGTGTCGAAAGGGATCTTGAAAGCAGAAACATTAATACAAAACAGAAGAGGTTATTTCCTGGTAGATAGCAACTGGAAGCAAAATAGATAGGAAGTTAATTCTTCAGTGAATTCGAATAATCAATCACCAAAGCATTTGATAAACATTATTGAAGTAGTATATAACCACCCAGCAGAAATATTTATTCAAAGGCATTGTGAGTCAATAAATAATTCAGGTATAAATATTGAAATTGTCGTCAGGCATGCGGATTCAAAACTGGCTCATTTGGCATCTATGGGTCAATCATATGGCAAAACGAATATTATGCCTAATTTTGATAGATTAAAATTAATCAAAGAAAGATTTTTGATTAGAAATTCAAGTATTCATTTTTTATAAAATAAATTAATTTCCCATTCGTCTTATAAAATGAAAGTATTAATTATCGGTGCTAAAAACCCTCCTGAAACTTTTCTGACCAGGCTGATTGATGGGCTATCTAAAAGAAATTACAAAACAATTCTAGGTTTAATTAATAAACCAGATGGACAAAGGTATTCTAAAAATAATACATGGATTTGGTTACCAAGCTGGAATATTTCCACACGCAAAAGAGTTAGCAATATTCTATTATTTTTGATAAAACCATCATCTTGGAAAATTAAAGAACTTTTACTTATTATTAAAATAGTTAAACAAAGAAAAAATTTAAAATCCAAAATTCACCAATTTTATTTATTACTACCTCTAATCAATAAAAAATTTGATGTTGTTTATTTTCCCTGGATTTTAACAGCTGATTTATATATAGATTATTTTAATGAATTAAATATTCCATTGGTTGTTAGCCTTCGTGGCTCAATGATAAATATTGATCCTTTCATTAAACCTGATAATGAAACAGTAAAAAAAAGACTTGAGTATATTTTCAATAATTCTCAAGCAATCCATTGTGTTTCTGAGGATATATTCGAGACCGCACAGCAATTTAAACTGGATAAAAGTAAGGTAGTTATTATCAAACCAGCAGTAGACTTTAATTTTTTCTTCCAGAAAGATATAAAAGAATGCAGTAAATTCAGAATTGTTAGTACCGGATCATTAATTTGGATAAAAGGCTATGAATATGCTCTAATATCCATAAAAAAATTGATTGACCAAAATATTGATTGTGAATATCATATTATTGGAGAAGGACCTGAAAGACAACGAATTTTATACACAATCCAGGATTTAGGCATAGAGAAGTGTGTATTTATGCATGGTAATTTTTGCCCTGAACGGGTCAGAGACCAATTGCAAACTTCTGATGTTTTTTTGTTGTCCAGTTTAAGCGAAGGGATTTCAAATGCTGCCTTAGAGGCAATGGCTTGTGGTTTACCTGTCGTGACTTCAGATTGTGGCGGAATGCGTGAGGCAATAACAAATGGAATTGAGGGTTTTGTTGTTCCTTTACGCGATCCATGGGCTGCCGCAGAAAAACTACAATTACTTGCTGAAAATACTTCTTTGAGGAAACAATTGGGAATTAATGCCAGGAATAGAATAATAAAAGAATTTTCGTTAAAAACTCAAATCAAAAAGTTTCAAATGTTGATCCATGAAGTTTCAATTACATGAAAATAGTTCTAATTGTTCCAGTTTTTCCACAAGAATCGGAGACTTTTATTGTAAACAAATTTACAGGTTTGATACGTAAAGGAATTAATGTTTATATTTTATGTAACAAAACGAATGATGAAATATGGAATAACTTTACAGAATTAAAAAATAATCTTCATTATAAAAAAAGAGTAATTAAGAATTGGCCTACGAACCCGAAATATTATTTTTTTATTTTCATATTGCCTGCTATATTTCATTGTTTGAAATATAACCCGAAGGGGTTTTTAAATTTTTTTAAAAGAACGAAACACTTAAAACTACTAGATAAATTTAGACTATTTTATTTGAATGCGAAATTAATTTCACTTAAACCAAATCTAATCCATTATGAATTTGGTACATTAATGATAGGTAATGAAGAAATTTCCAAAATAATAGGATCTCATTCCCTGGTAAGTTTTCGGGGTTATGATTTAAATTTTTCAGGGTTAGGTAAAAAAGATTATTATAAAAAAGTTTGGCAAAATGCAAACGTGGTGCATGTGTTAGGTGAAGATTTGTGGAAAAGAGCAAAAATGAGGGGCTGTCCGACAAATAAACCACACATAAAAATACCCCCAGCAATAGACGGCGATTACTTTAAACCTTCATATAAAAAAATAGATCAAGAGCCAAACTGTCTATCCAAAAAAATAAACATTCTAAGTGTTGGAAGATTAGAATGGAAAAAAGGATATGAATTCGCAATTCAATCGATAAGAATACTTAAGAATTATGGTGTTGGAATTGAGTACCAGATAATTGGTTCAGGATCTTATTACAAATCTCTTGCCTTCATAACGCATCAATTATCGTTAGAAAGTGATGTAAAATTTTTAGGTTCCAAAAAACCTGATGAGGTAAAGCAGTATATGGAATGGGCCGACATTTTTCTTCATGCAGCCGTGTCAGAGGGTTTTTGTAATGCTGTTTTGGAAGCACAAGCGATGCAACTTCCAGTAGTTACCTCAGACGCAGATGGTTTGGGAGAAAATATTCAAGATGGTGTAACTGGATTTTTGGTACCCAGGAGAGATCCGCAAATGATGGCTGAAAAATTATTTATCTTAGCTAAGAAACCGGAGTTGAGACAACAAATGGGTTTAGCTGGGAGAAAAAGAGTCGAAACAAACTTTAAAATTGAGGATCAGATAAATAGCTTTGCCAAACTTTATAAGGACTTGGTAAACCATTAAATGCACAATAAACCTGTAATTGATTTAATTTGGTGCAATGATTCTGAACCTGGTTTATGGGAATTTGGAGAAATCATTAACATTGGTTATTCCGTTGAAAAACTTCAAAAAAAAGTTTTTTCAATTGTGGAAAAATCTCGAGCGGAATATTTGTTTTTTTGGGCGATAGAAAATAAAAATCTTCCAACAAATTTTTTTAGAGATTTACCCAATGGTATTATTGATGTATTCCACGCAGGGTTAAAATTAGGAACAAGAGGGCAGCCTGAATTTATTAATTATGTAAACCCAAACTGGATGTTAAACGCAGATTCCACAAATGATATTGCTTCATCATCCTGGCGGTTATCTTTACGATGTTGCTTAATAAAAACAGAAGTAATTAAACAATTAGGATTTTTGAATAAAAATTACCATTCTGTAGATATTGCTGCATTAGATTTTGGATACAGATTGATTCGCAATGGTGTTTTTATTCGGTACGAACCAGGTTTAATTCAGGAAGCGATCCAAAAAGAAGAATTAAATATTAATTTAGAAGACCAGTTTAAATTTATTCTGTATAACCATGGAAGAAAATGGTTCTATTGGGCTGGTTTCCGAGCCGTTCTTTCCGGGAAAGAAAATTTATTTAACGTATTTAGATATATTTATAAACTAAAAAATGAAAAGATCGGGAAACAACCTGTTTTTCGAAGGCAAAAAATAACGAGTCGTCCAGACTTAACCCAATTAAGTGTCTCCATAATTATTCCAACCATCCATCGTTATCCCTACCTGAGAGTTTTATTAGCACAATTGAGAAATCAAACGATTAAGCCATTGGAAATTATGATTTTGGATCAGACTCCTTTAGGGTATCGCGATTTTGATATTAAAGAAGAATTTTCCGACTTGCCGATAAAATATTATTACTTGGATATTCCGGGGCAATGTAGTTCAAGGAATTTGGGAATACAAAAAAGCAAAGGGGAATATTTACTTTTCTTAGACGATGATGTTGAAATTTATCCATCTTTTATTCAAGAGCATCTTAATAATTTAGAACAATACAATGGTAATGTTTCATCTGGGCTTGTTCATAAAAATGGTCAAACGAAACAACCGTATAATTTTTCATTCCTTAGAATAAGCAATGTTTTTCCAGCTGGAAATACTTTCATTAGAAAAAACATATTGATTAACGCTGGCCTCTTTGATCTGGCATATGACAAAGGCCAAAGAGCAGATGGTGACCTGGGAATGCGGATTTATCTTTCGGGGCAATTAATGGTTCTGGACCCTCAAATTGATCTGATCCATCACCATGCCCCCCAAGGGGGGTTGCGTACCCATAAAGCACGGGTAAATACTTATGCTGCCAGCAGAAAATCTATCAATAATCGATTATTACCAAGTGTTTGGGATCTGTATTTGGCGAAAAGATACTTTACAAAACATCAGGTAAACGAAAAACTGTGGATCAGCATTTTAGGTACTTTTAGCCATCACGGATCAGGCTTCGAAAAAACATTAAAAATTGTATTAAGCTTAATAATGTTACCTTTTTCAATAATCGAATTAAGAAAAAGGAATCACGCCGCAGAAAAAATGTTACTGGAATTTCCACAAATCCCTGAATTAAAAAAATGAATAATTTATTAAAAATTTATAAAAATTTAGAACAATCAATAAAAATGAATAAATAAAATGGAAAAAATATCTATTCTACATATTATTGACAGCTTAGCCGTTGGAGGTATGGAGAGAATGTTGGTTGACTTAGTAAATGTAACTGACCCTTCAAAATATTCAATTTTGGTTTGTATAACCAGGTCAAATTTGTCTTTGGCTGAAGAAGTAAATCCAGGAATTCCAGTTTTTTCCTTAAATCGAAAAAAAAAATTTGACTTTGTTGGTTTAAAAAATTTTCTATCTATAATTAAAAGATATAAAATTGATTTAATTCATTGTCATGGAAGATCTACTTATTCATTTTTATTATTATCACTTTTAATTAATAACACCAAGAAACCTATCATATTTCATGATCATTATGGAAATATTGAAATCGACGAAAAAACCCCTTTATGGTTTAAATATTTTGGAGCAAAAAAATTAAATAAATATGTTGGAGTTAGTATTAAATTAACAAAATGGGCTGAAAAAAGTGGAGTGCATAAAAACAAAATCACATGTATTAATAATTCTTTAAATTTTAATAGATTTTCAAAATATAAATTAATAAATATTCGTGAAAAATACGATATCCCATTAGAAGGCAAGATAGGGATAATGATAGGAAATATACGCTCTGCCAAAGGGTTAGATTTATTGATTGATTCTTGTAGTTTGTTAAACAATAAGGAGATTCCATTTTTCATAATCATCGGAAGAACCATTGATAATAATTATTTAGATTGTTGCAAGGAAAAAATAAAATTCAATAATTTAGATAAAAAATTTATTTTTTTAGGGGAACAAAAGGATCCGATTTCCTGGATAAAAAGTTCAGATTTTGCAGTGATGCCATCGCGAACTGAATCCGGGCCTTTAGTCCTCATTGAATACATGGCCAATAAATTACCTTTTTGTGCTTTTAATGTTGGTGAAATCAGTAATTTAGTTTGTAAACTCGTTCCTTCACAATTTGCACCTTCAAACGATTTGCAGAAATTTTCAGAAAACCTCGAGCGTATTATTCTTCTCTCCTCTAATGAAATGGATGATTTAGGGGAATCAAATTATAAAATTGCAAAAATGAATTTTGACATTAGAAATAATATTTCAGATTGGTATAACATTTATGAATCTACAGTAAAGGATTATGTTTGAAATTATTAATTATCTCTAGTATGCCTCATTACTATAAAGATAAAGAGTTATTGGGGTGGGGACCAACGGTTGAAGAAATCGATAATTTAGCAAATATTTTTAATGAAATTGTTCATCTTGGGGTATTAATCGATGAATCAGCCCCTCTAAATACGTTAAGATATGGAGCAAAAAACATTAAATTCATTCCACTAAAACCTAGTGGAGGAAATTCGATTATTGATAAATTTACAATTTTAAAATATTTGTTTCAATACATCCGGATTATTTCGAAATGGTTACAATGGGCTGATTTTGTTCATCTTCGTTGCCCAGCAAATATTCCATTAATAGCATTATTAATTTTGTCCTTTGAAAAAAAACCGAAATTTCGCTGGGTAAAATATGCAGGAAACTGGTCATCTTATCCTGGGGAAGCTTTATCTTATAAATGTCAAAAGTGGATACTTAAAAAAAATTTCTTGGGAGGATTTGTCACCATTAATGGAGATTGGCCTAACCAGGAGTCCCACATTTTTTCATTTAAAAACCCCTCTCTTACTGAAAAAGATGTAGAAAATGGAAAAATTATCGCCAGACAAAAAGAATTAAACTTTCCCATAAAAATTATATTTGTTGGCAGAGTAGAATCAGCAAAGGGAGTTGGGCGTATATTGCAGATTGCAAAAAACCTTAAAGAAGCTGGACTAGCCTTTACTATTGAAATTATTGGAGATGGGGAAGAGAAAGTAACATTTCAAAAAATGGCAGAAAATATGTATTTAACAAATCAGGTGCTATTTTTGGGCTGGTTATCGAAAGAAGAATTAGCATCTTACTACAAAGAAGCTCAAATCATACTATTCCCTTCAAGCGCATCAGAGGGTTGGCCAAAAGTTCTTAGTGAGGCAATGGCTTATGGTGTTGTTCCCATTGCCAGTCGTATATCCAGTATTCCTCAAATTCTTGCAAAATATAATGCGGGTATTGCTGTTCCGGTGGATCATTTGGATGATTACGTTAAAGCAATCCTCAATCTATCAGAAAATCCGAAAGAATGGAAAAAGATGAGTTTAGCGGGTGCAGAAGCCAGTTATAATTTTTCGTATCCTTATTATTTAAAGTCGGTTAAAAGAACCTTCGAAAATTATTATCAGGTTGATTTTGAGTAGAGTTTTCAAATAAAAATGATGGCTGTAAAAGAACCCCAATTTGTATTAACAGAAAGAGAAACCCATTGGATAAATTCTGTGTATTTTCTTTTCCTGTTTTCGATGATGCAAATCGGGCTGGCACTTTTGGCAAAAAATTTTTCTGCAATTGCCACCATTCACGCTTTATTGGTTGTAGGGATCGGTGTTTATATAAGCTTAACCTCCCATTCAGCAAAAAACATCGCCTTTGTAGTTGCTTACCTCATCGGAGCAGAATTATTCTGGCGGATGACAAATGCGAATGTCTTCTGGGAGTTTGGAAAGTACGCCAGTGCATTGGTCATTGGGATCGGATTGCTGCGGTTTAAAAAGTGGAAGAATGCCTGGCCGCCAATTCTTTACCTGGGATGTTTGCTGGTCTCCATCCCTGCCACCATCTCCTGGTTTGGTTGGGGGCGGGACGCAAGAGAAGCGATCAGCTTTAATTTTTCCGGGCCTTTTCTATTAGCCCTGAGTGTGATTTTCTTCTCACAGTTAAAAATGAATTTGTCTCAGTTAAAAATAATTGCCTGGCTGATTTCCCTTCCCATTATTTCTGTTTTTACGCTGGCGTTTTATAGCACCATCACAGCCCAACGGATCGTATTTACCACCGAATCAAACTTCACTACCAGCGGTGGCTTTGGCCCTAACCAGGTTTCGGCGGTGCTAGGGTTGGGGGCAGTGATGATGTTTCTGATTTTCGTGTTTGAAAAAAACCGTCAGATGAGGGTGTTGGCTTTGCTATTCTTCTCCCTCTTCCTCATCCAGAGCATGTTAACTTTTTCCCGTGGGGGCATTTACAATGCCGCAATTTGTATCTTTTTTGCAGTGATCCACATTATCCGAAATAAACGGGCGCGCCTGCGTTTTTTTATTTTGGCGCTTGGGCTGCTCTTATTTTTTGTATATGTGGTTCTCCCGCGGTTGGATGATTTTACTAACGGTCTTTTTGCTCAACGGTTTACCGATACAGGGTTGACCCACCGGGGTGATATTGCCCTGGGTGAATTAATGGTCTGGCGGGATTACCCCATATTTGGGACCGGCCCTGGTATTTCCAAATATGAAGCTTTTCGTTATACCAGGATTCTCGCAGCAGCGCATACCGAGTATACACGCATGTTATCAGAACATGGTGCCTTTGGTTTTCTGGCTTTAATTATTTTAGGAGTAATTTCTGTGCGTGCTTATATAAAAGCCCCAAATTGGGTGTACAAAACCTGGGTAGTTGTTTTTCTCATGTGGCCGATGACAGAAATGGCTCATGCTGCTATGCGGATAGCTGCCATTTCGGTTTTGTTTGGGATGAGTCAAATAAGTTGGGGGCAAGAATACAGGTTGATTTCAGCTAATGAAAAATAAATCCATTTTATTAATCGGCAACCATTTATCCACTCACCAAAACAACCTGGCGCTGACCGAACAGTTGGCGGGAAAGTTGCAGGAACATGATTGGCAAGTGCTCACCACTTCTGATCGGGTTAATAAGTTAACGCGTTTATTAGCTGTGGTTGGGACGATTATTAGTAAGAGAAAAAAATATAAAATCGCGCTCGTAGATGTCTTTAGCGGCCCGGCTTTTATCTGGGCTTTTCTCAGTGCGTTTTTTCTAAAAATTTTCAAGAAACCTTTTATTCTGGTATTACATGGCGGAAATTTACCTTCTTTCTCAAAAAAATTTCGTTTTTTTGTCAGGCAATTATTTGATTGGGCAAATGCAATTTGTTCGCCTTCCACCTACCTGCAAAAGAAACTCAGCCATATTAATCCGGATATTATAATTATTCCAAACCCTCTCGAAATCAAACAATATCCTTTCATTAAACGTAAAAATCCTTCAGCAAATTTAATCTGGTTACGCGCCTTTCACCAGATTTACAATCCCAACCTGGTACCTGCAACCCTGGCTCTGTTAACCGGGCAATTCCCCGAAATAAATATCAGCATGATCGGTCCGGATAAAGGCGATGGCAGCCTGAAAATGATGGAAACATTAGCGAAAAAACATTTGGTAGAAAAACAGATAAAAATAACTTTAGGCGTTCCTAAAGATCAGGTTCCGGTTTTTCTAAACCAGGGGGATATTTTTATCAACACGACCAATATAGATAATACTCCGGTCAGTGTGATCGAAGCATTGGCCTGCGGGCTGGCGGTTGTCTCCACGAATGTTGGCGGTATCCCCTATCTATTGCAGCATGAAGAAGATGCCCTGCTGGTGCCACCCAACGATCCGGAAGCTATGGCGGCTGCCGTTCGGCGGTTGCTGACCGAACCCGGGTTGGCTGAGCGCCTGTCAGTCAATGCCCGTAAAAAAGCCGAGCAATTTGACTGGGAGGTTATCCTGCCTCAATGGGAAAAGTTGTTTGAAGAAGTATTAAGCACGCATGAACAAACTTGATCTTTACCACCGCCTGCCATACCCAGTAAAGACCCTGGCAGCCAGTGCCTGGGGGTACTACCTTAAATGGTGGCGTTATGATGCTCAAACCGAACAACGGGTGGGTGAGATCCTTGAAAGGGATAGCTGGTCTCCGGAGAAGTGGAAAAATTGGCAGGAAGAACGGCTGGCTTTTATTTTGAATCGCGCAGCGAAACAGGTGCCCTATTATCGCGCTAACTGGAATGAACGCCGCAGAAAAGGCGACCGCTCCAGTTGGGAAGTACTCGCGAACTGGCCAGTTTTGACCAAACAGGTTTTAAGAACGCATAGTCCGAAAGAATTTCTGGTGGAGGGTGAAAACCCGAAAAAACTTTATGCTGAACATACCAGCGGCACCAGCGGTACGCCGTTGGTGATTTATAATTCCCGCGCCACCTTGCAAAACTGGTATGCCATCTATGAAGCCCGGATTCGCCGTTGGAATGACGTTTCTATGCAGGATCGCTGGGGTATCTTGGGTGGACAGTTGGTAATTCCTCAACCGCAAACCAAACCACCCTATTGGATCTGGAACCAGGGTTTAAAACAGTTGTATTTGTCTTCTTATCACATTAAACAGGCAA
>Ga0226835_1001583_pt1 | contig 11817 bp, 8 predicted proteins | sample LAC_MetaG_1_FD_163627 | JGI IMG/M metagenome (GOLD analysis project Ga0226835, IMG submission 163627) | Anaerobic ammonium oxidizing microbial communities from anammox membrane bioreactor (MBR) in UC Berkley, California, United States -... | ecosystem: Engineered > Bioreactor > Anaerobic >...
GGAGCGGTTGCACACCGGCGATTGGACTGCCCAGGGGTACCCGCACTATGCCGGTGCGATGATTTACCATGCCCGCCTGGAATTTTCTCCGGGGGAGCGCGTCTTTCTCCATCTTGGACCCTTCAGCGGGGTGCATGTGGCGGTGCACGTGAACGATCGGCGGGTGGGGCACATACCCTGGCGGGCGGCAAACGGCCTGGAACTCACCCCCTTCCTTCGGCCCGGAGAAAACCGGGTTGGGATCGAAGTGGTTGGCAGCCCGCGCAATATGCTTGGCCCGCTTCACCGCGCCCCCGAACATGAACCCTGGACGGACTGGCGCTCCTTCCGGCGCACCGATGAAAGCTTCACCCCGGATTATGTATTCTGGCCGTGGGGATTGACCGGGCAGGTACGCTTTATCTACCAAAGGTGATGAAGTCCACAGGATGGATGATGGCGTGGAGAGTTTTCCGAGAGAAGCCATCATCCATCCTGGGAAGGAACGAAATAAGGCTCGAAACGCTTCTCTGACCGGTTCCCATCGCAGGTCGCGCCACAGGGCCAGGTTTTGCTGATTGATCTGGCCTGACGCCTTGCCTGTGGATGAAAAGGGGGGCGCCGGTACGGAGATGCGCTGAGCGAGCAGACCAGGCCGAAAGGATGTTCACAATAAAGGCGGTTATTCAATCGCTGCACATTGCCTGACCGATAGGAGTTAGGATCAATGACGTTTGAAGCGAAATGGTACCTGGGGATCGACACGGGCGGCACGTATACAGATGGGGTCTTATTGGACAGCGCCAGTCGAAAGGTGCTGAGAACAGCGAAAGTGTTAACCACCCATTCAGACCTCAGACAGTGCATCGCTGAGGTTCTCGATTGCCTTGCCATTGATGATGACCCGGCGGCCATTGCCATGGTTTCTCTTTCCACCACACTGGCGACCAATGCCATCGCCGAAGGAAAACGCAGGCCGGTCGCCTTACTTCTCCTCGGGTACGATCCAGAGCTGGTGCACAAGTTTAACTTTCACCGTCAGTTTGGCACCTCTCATTACTTTTTTATTGATGGAAAGCCGGGCATTGATGGAAAGGACTCCATCCCGCTCGATGAAGCCGAGATCGCAAAAGTGGTTGGAGAAATTTACGGAGAGGTAGAAGCTTTTGCCATTGTCTCCTATGCGGGGCATCGTAACCCCATCCACGAAGAACGTGCGGGAGAAATGGTGGCTTCTTTAACCGGCTTTCCAGTCGTGGAAGCTCATCATCTTTCCAGCGAGCTGGATTCCATTCGCCGGGCCACGACAGCCAGCCTGAACGCTTCATTGCTTTCGGACACCCAGGAATTTCTGGATGCCGTTCAGGCCATGCTGGAGCAACGGCAGATCCGATGCCCGGTGATGATCGTTCGGGGAGATGGCTCAATCGTCAAGGCGGAATTTGCACGCAAACGCCCGGTCGAAATCATTCATTCCGGGCCGGCGACCAGCGCCATTGGCGGCCAGTTTCTGGCCGGGGTCGATTCGGCGCTGGTCATCGATATGGGCGGAACCACAACGGATATTGCTCTGGTGGAGCAGGGGAAAGTTCAGGCTGAGGTTCAGGCGGCGACTGTGGGGCCGTATCGAACCTGCGTGCGGACGATTCGCGCCCGCTCCCTTGGGTTGGGCGGAGACAGCCTTATCCGGTTTGACCATTCCCAAAACATGACGATTGGCCCGGAGAGGGTGCTTCCTTTTTCCCATTTCTGCGCCGAATTTCCTCACATGAAGCCGGTGCTGGTTCAATGGCTTAAGGAAAAGCAGGTCATTCATTACCATGACCGTCTGGAATGCTGGGCGCTTCGTAAAGAGCCCGCGCGCCCGGTTCGAGACGCGCGAACCCGGCTGGCGGTTCAATATCTCCAGGAAGGGCCCTGGCTTCTGCCGCAACTGTTGAAAAGGGTCGGGGTGGTATCACCTTATCAGCTTTATGTGGAGGATCTGATTAACCAGGGGGTCATCGAACGCGTTGGCCTCACTCCAACCGACCTTCTCCATGTGACGGGCGAGTATGCTCCCTGGGATTCTGAAATTGCGCGGATCATCGTGGATGCCATTGCCGGAGGCTGGGAAATCGAGCGTGAGGGGTTCATCCGGCGCGCCAGAGACTGGATGACCCGGCAGATTGCCGCAGAAATCCTCCAGTTCCTTTCGGGGAAGGTGCTTTCTGAAGAGGGTGTGTTCAAAGCTGGCCGCCATGGCCTGGACCGCTGGCTGTTTGAGGAGAGCCTGGTTTCGACGCACCCAACGCTTGGCTGTGCAATCACATTGAAGGTGCCAATGGTTGGAATTGGAGCCCCGGCAAAAGCCTTCCTGCAGGATGTTGCCCGGGTGTTGCGGACGGAGATTGTCTTCCCGGAGCATTATGAAGTGGCCAATGCCGTGGGGACGGTGGTGGGGCACGTCATGGTCCGCCTGGAGGGCGAGGTTATCCCTGTGGTTGATGGGATGACCGTGAGAGGATTTTCCGCGCGGGCGGCTCATGTGCAAAAAGAATTTGAGGATTTCGAGGAAGCGCGGATCTTTGCCCGGGCTCAACTGTGCCATCTGGTTGCCGCTGAAGCCCTGGATGCCGGGGCCAGGGAACCGATGGTTGAGTGCGCCGAAGAGGAAATTCTGCCGGATCGAATGGTGAGGTTTTCGGCCTGGGCGGTCGCCAGACCTGATTTGAATGGCCATAACAGTCGGACATCAAGGTGAACACCATAAGGGAGCCGCCGGTGGGGTAGGAGCCCTGCGGATTGCTGCTATACTTTGATTATGATCGAAGTGACCCCTTCGATAAAGCTAGACGAGAGCGAGCTACAATTCGACTATATCCGCGCCCCTGGCCCCGGCGGGCAGAACGTGAACAAGGTTTCCAGCGCGGTACAGCTCCGGTTTCATGTGATTCGTTCCCCCTCCTTACCGCCAGAGGTGAAGGAGCGCCTGGCGCGCCTGGCGGGACGGCGGATGACCGATGCGGGAGTGCTGATCATTGAGGCTCATGCCTACCGCACTCAGGAGCAGAATCGCGCCGATGCCATCCGTCGGCTGGTAGCGCTCATCCGAAAAGCCAGCCAGGTTCCCCGGGTTCGGAAACCCACCCGGCCTTCAGGCGCCGGACGAGCCCGCGAAAAGGCCCATCGCAGCCGGATCAAAGCCATGCGCCGGCTCGATCTGCATGAATGGGAAGAGTGAACCAGGAGGTGATGAGGAGATGAGGCAGAGACTGGAAAGGGTGTTTCTCTGCGCCGCACAGAAACTCCGCCGTCTGGTGAGGGAGCATCCCGATCAATTTCCCATGTACACCACCGGTGGAAAATGGGATTTTGGCGGCGAGGCGTGGACCAACTGGTGCGAGGGGTTTCTTGGGGGGCAACTCTGGTTGCTCTACCGGCATACCGGAGAGCCCGAATGGCGAAGGCTTGCCGAGCATTATGCGCGGCTCATTGAACCACGAAAAACCGACCGGAAAGTGCACGACCTGGGCTTTCTGTTCTGGCCAACCTGGAAGCCATGGTACGACCTGAGTGGAAACCCGGAACATCAGGCGGTGCTCATCGAGGCCGGGCAGACGATGGGGCTGCGGTATCGGGAGAAAGGTGAGTATTTGCATTCCTTCCTGGCTGAAAACAGCCTGTTTATCGATATCATGATGAATGTGGGCATTGTGTTTTATGCCGCCCGGCAGACGGGCGACCTGGCCCTGGAAGAGAAGGCGTTACGTCACTGTCTGACTACCCGCCGGTATCTGGTGCGCGGCGATGGCTCTACCGCCCACGAGGGCATCTTTGACCCGGAGACGGGGGAATTTCTGCGTCAGTCAACCCAGCAGGGATGGCGGAGCGACTCGAGCTGGGCAAGGGGGCTTTCCTGGGCGCTGTATGGTTTTGGCACGGTGTATGAGATGACGGGAGACCCCCGCTTTTTAGACACGGCTGAAGCCTGCGCTCATTTTTATATGGAGCGCACCCCTGCGCATGGCGTCCCGCCGAATGACTGGGATGAACCCGAGCCGCTCTATCCTTATGAAAGCTCGGCGGCGGCCATTGCGGCGAGCGGTCTGCTTCAACTGGCCGGGCTGGGCCCTTTGCGGCGGCCCGCCAGCGTCTACCGGGAATACGCATTGCGGATTCTTGAGACGTTGAGCGAGCCTGAATTTCTGGCCTTTGAGGAACTCGAATGGGAAGGGGTGCTCAAACACGGAATTTACCATCTCCGCAAAGGGCTGGGGGTGGATGAATCGGTCATGTGGGGAGATTATTTCCTCCTCGAAGCCTGTTTCAGGGTGCTCCATGGAGAGTAAATCGGCGCTGGTAACCGGCGGAAGCCGTGGCATTGGCCGGGCAATTGTTCTGGCGCTGGCGGCCCACGGCTGGCGGGTGGCGTTCAGCTATCTTTCCAACGCAGGCGCTGCCGAAGAGACGCGCCGCGCCGCTGTAGATGGAGGAGGGCAGGCACTGCCGGTGCAGGCAGATGTCTCCGAAGAGGCCGGGCGGGAGCGCCTCGTCCGGGAAGCGCTGGATTCCTTCGGACGGATCGATTTGCTGGTCAACAACGCGGGGATGGCCCCGCGGGTGCGGATGGACCTGCTGGAGATGAGCGAGGCGAGTTATGACGAAGTGATGACCACCAACCTCAAAGGGCCGTTCTTCCTCACCCGCCGGGTGGCGCTGGTAATGATGGCTCAGGCAGATCGAGAAGATGGCCTCACTCCCACGATCATCAACATCGGCTCGATCTCGGCCTATACCTCCAGTGTGAACCGGGCCGAGTATTGCCTCTCGAAGGCCGGGGTGGCCATGATGACCCGTCTGTTTGCCGATCGCCTGGCGGAGGAGGGCATCAGGGTCTACGAAGTGCGCCCCGGCATCATCGCCACCGAGATGACGGCCGGCGTGCGGGAAAAGTATGATCGGTTGATTGACGAAGGACTGCTCCCCCTGCGCCGCTGGGGGAAACCCGAAGACGTGGCGCGGGCGGTGGTCATGCTGGCCGAGGGCGCCTTACCCTACTCTACCGGTGAAGTGATTAATGTTGATGGCGGTTTTCACTTGCGGCGTTTGTAAATACCGTTATCCGTGGAGATGAAAAAATGACCTACCCGAAGATCGCTTCTTTACGTAAACCGGCGGCTTTTCTGGCGCGGCTGGCAGAACTTGGGGTGGAACTGCCCTTCGACGAGAGTGTCGAGCCTGCGCCGGCTTCGCCCCTGGCTCAGCCTCTTCAGGTCGATGGCCTCATGGTGGGTAATCGGTTTTGCGCGCTGCCCATGGAGGGATGGGATGGCACTCCGGAGGGCCGCCCCACGGAGCTCACGCTGCGCCGCTGGCGGCGTTTTGGGCTGAGCGGGGCGAAACTGATCTGGGGAGGCGAGGCGGTGGCCGTCCGGGCGGATGGACGCGCCAACCCCAACCAGTTGATGATCTGCCGCGAGACCCTGGCTGATCTCACGCGTCTGCGCGAGGAACTGGTGGCCGCCCACGAAGAAGCGCACGGCACGCGCGACGGACTGGTGGTGGGCCTGCAACTGACTCACTCCGGGCGGTACGCCCGCCCCCACGGAAAACCCGCGCCGCGCCTTGCTTATGACCATCCTTTACTCAATGAACGGGTAGGGTTGCCCTTCCCGTCACAACATGCGTTGAGCGACGACGAGGTGGATGAGATCATCGAAGATTTTATTCAGGCGGCAGCGCTGGCTGAAGAAGCGGGCTTTGATTTTGTAGATATCAAGCATTGTCACGGGTATTTACTGCATGAATTTCTGAGCGCAGTAGACCGCCCCGGGCGTTATGGCGGCAGTTTGGAGAACCGCACCCGCCCGACGCGGGAAATCATTCACGGCATCCGGCGGCGGGCGCCGGGACTGCGGGTGGGAGTGCGTTTGAGCGCGTTTGATTTTTTACCCTTCCAGCCCGGGCCTGAGGGCACGGGGGTACCCGCACCGTGGCAGGGGGGTTATCCTTATGCGTTCGGAGGAGATGGCACAGGGCTTGGCATCGACCTGCGGGAACCAGTGGCTTTCCTCTCCATGCTGCAGGAGTGGGGGGTCAGGCTGGTCTGCATCACCGCCGGAAGTCCGTATACCAACCCGCATATCCAGCGCCCGGCGTATTTCCCGCCCTCCGATGGCTACCAGCTCCTCGAAGATCCGCTGGTGGGCGTTGCCCGTCAGATTCAGGTCACGGCGGCGCTTAAGGCGAACTTCCCCGGGTTGACCATGGTGGGGTCGGCCTATTCGTATCTGCAGGAATATTTACCTCATGTGGCGCAGGCTGTGGTGCGCCGTGGAATGGCCGACCTGGTGGGGCTGGGAAGGTCGATGCTGGCGTATCCCCAGCTGCCGGCAGATGTGCTGGCGGGCCGCGGGTTACAGCGTAAATATCTTTGCCGCACGTTCAGCGACTGCACCACAGCTCCACGGCACGGGTTGGTCTCTGGCTGTTACCCCCTGGATGATTTTTATAAATCGCGCCCGGAGAACGAGCTTCTCAATCAGATTAAGTACCCTCAACGGTGATTCCAGCGGCGGCGGACGGCAGTTCTAACCCTGTCAGTCTCTGGAGCGGGGCAGTTCAATGGAAGCGGCGGCAAAGTTGTTGGGGAATGTCCGTGAACGTTATCGTTCTGATTGTTGCGTTTTGACATATAATCATGATCAGAATCCCAACTCGAGGTAAACCCATGGAACACAAGGCAATCATAACCCTGCATGAAGAGTTCGCCATTGGCGAAGTTGACCCGCGCCTGTATGGCTCGTTTATTGAGCATCTGGGGCGGGCGGTGTACGGCGGTATCTACGAACCGGGGCATCCTGCGGCTGACGATCAGGGCTTTCGCGGCGATGTGCTGGAACTGGTGCGCGCCCTACATACGCCCATTGTGCGATATCCTGGCGGGAACTTCGTTTCGGGTTACAACTGGGAAGACGGCATTGGCTCGAAGGAAAAACGCCCGCGCCGCCTGGAGCTGGCCTGGCGGAGCGTGGAAACCAACCAGGTGGGAGTGGATGAGTTTGTGGACTGGTGCCGTAAAGCGGGCACCCAGGTGATGATGGCGGTGAACCTGGGTACGCGCGGACCGGAAGAGGCTCGAAACCTGGTGGAGTATTGCAATCATCCGGGCGGCACCGCCTGGAGCGATCTGCGCCGCGCCAATGGTCATGCTGACCCGCATAACATCAAGGTGTGGTGCCTGGGAAATGAAATGGATGGCCCATGGCAGATCTGCCATAAAACGGCGGAAGAATACGGGCGGGTGGCCTGCGAAACCGCCAAGGTGATGAAATGGACCGACCCCACCCTCGAGCTGGTAGCCTGTGGCAGTTCAGGCAGTGGCATGCCCACCTTCCCGGCCTGGGAAGCAACCGTTCTCGACCACACGTACGAGCATGTAGATTACATTTCCCTGCACACCTACTACGGGAATCAGAAGAACGATACCCCTAACTTCCTGGCCAAATCGCTGGATATGGATCATTTCATCCGCAGTGTGGTGGCCACCTGTGATTATGTGAAGGCCAAGAAGCGCAGCAAGAAAACCCTTTACCTGAGCTTCGATGAATGGAATGTATGGTTCCATTCTCACGAAGCCGACCAGAAGATGGAGCCCTGGCAGGTGGCCCCGCCGCTCCTGGAGGATGTGTACACCTTCGAGGATGCGCTTCTGGTGGGTTGTATGCTGATCACCCTCATTAAACACGCTGACCGGGTGAAGATGGCCTGCCTGGCGCAGCTTGTCAATGTGATTGCCCCCATCATGACCGTCAATGGCGGTGGGGCCTGGCGGCAGACAATCTATTATCCCTTCCAGCATGCTTCCTTGTTTGGACGGGGAACGGCGCTAAATTTAAACGTGCGCAGCCCGCACTACCTCGACGCCGAGTTCGGCCAGGTGCCCACGCTGGAAGCCGTGGGAGTATTCAACCCGCAGAACGATGAGATCACCCTCTTTGCGGTCAACCGCGACCTGGAGAAACCTCTCCCGCTGGAGAGCGCTGGCCAGGACCTCAGCGGTTATCGGGTCAAAGAACACCTGGTCATGACTCATCCAGACCTTAAGGCGGTGAACACACTGGAGAACCCCAACAACGTGGTTCCCACACGGCGCGAAGGGGCGCACATTGCCGGTGGGAAGCTTGCGGCCGAACTACCCGCCGCCTCGTGGAATGTCATCCGGCTGGCAAAGGTTTAATCAAGTAAAACATACAGGCGAGGCCGGTTGTGCCAGGCCTCGCCTGTGTGGAAGGGCAGGTGGTGAGAGAATGAAAGCGGTACGGCTGGTAGAGGTTGGAAAACCCCTGGAGTTACACCAGGTACCCGTCCCGTCGGTGGGGGAGTATGAGGTGCTGGTGCGAGTGCGCGCTGCCGGGATTTGCCATTCAGATGTGCATTATCGCGCCGGGAAATCGCCCGTTTACCCGCTGCCAATGACGCTGGGGCATGAGGTGGCCGGTGTGGTAGAAGCTGTAGGGCGCGGGGTCAGGCGCGTCAGGCCGGGAGACAGGGTGTGTCTCCATTACATGGTCACGTGCGGGAACTGTTATTACTGCAGCGCTGGCAGTGAACAATTCTGTGAAAGTGGACGGATGATCGGGCATTACACCGATGGCGGTTACGCCGAGTTCATCGCGGTGCCCGAACGCAATGCGGTACTCCTGCCGGAGGAGATTCCGTTCGAGCAGGGAGCCACACTGATGTGCGCCTCGGCCACGGCCCTGCACGCTTTGCGAAAGGCGCGTCTGCGGGGCGGTGAAACGCTGGCAGTTTTTGGCGTAGGGGGCCTGGGCTTTTCGGCGGTTCAGCTGGGACGGGCTTTCGGCGCGCGTGAAGTCTTTGCGGTAGATATTTCGGAGCGTAAACTAGGCCTGGCTGAAAAAGTGGGAGCCCTGCCGGTGAACGCGGCCCGTACCGACCCCGTCGAGGAGATTCGCAGACTCACGGGCGGGCGCGGGGTGGATGTGGCGCTGGAGTTGATCGGCCTGCCGCATACCATGGAGCAGGCTTTACGTTCACTGGCGATCTTTGGGCGGGCAGTCATTGTTGGGATCAGCGACCGTCCCATGTCTGTCGATACGTACCGCGAAATCCTCGGCCCTGAGCGCGAACTGATCGGTTCGAATGATCATCTGCTTCAGGAACTCCCGTTGTTGATCGAACTGGCGCGGCGAGGGGCGCTCGACCTTTCGAATGTGGTATCGCGCACGATTCCGCTGGATGCCGGGGCCATCAATGCTGCGCTGGATGACCTGGAGCACTTCAGCGAGAATGTACGGACCGTCATTGTTCCGTAGAATGAGTGGTCTTTCGTCCTTTCAAACAGGAGGTTCCCTATGATTGATCTGAAGCAATACGAAATCTGGTTTGTCACCGGCAGCCAGAGCCTTTACGGGCCGAAAACCCTTGAACAGGTGGACGCCCATTCACAGACGATTGCGCGCGCTCTGGATCAGGCGCCACAAATTCCGGTGCGGGTGGTAGCCAAACCTGTCCTGACTACTCCGGAGTCAATATACCAGCTTTGTCAGGAGGCCAATGCCGCGCCGCTGTGTGTGGGCCTGGTGACCTGGATGCATACCTTCTCGCCCGCCAAGATGTGGATTGCCGGGCTGAATGCGCTGCGCAAACCGTTCGCGCACCTGCACACGCAATTCAACCGCGATATTCCCTGGGATGAGATTGACATGGATTTCATGAATCTCAACCAGTCAGCGCACGGCGACCGCGAGTTTGGGTTCATTAGTTCGCGCCTGCGGCTGGAACGCAAGGTGATTGTGGGCCACTGGCAGGACGAAGAAGTGCGCGACCGGCTGGGAGCCTGGGCGCGGGCGGCCTGTGGCTGGCATGAGATGCAGGGAATGAAGGTGGCCCGCTTTGGTGATAATATGCGCGAGGTGGCCGTTACCGAGGGCGACAAGGTAGAAGCGCAGATCCGCCTCGGGTATTCGGTCAATGGGTATGGCGTGGGCGAGCTGGTGAAGTACATCAACCAGGTGAGTGACGCCGAAATTGACCGCCAGCTGGAAGTGTACGAAGCAAGCTATGTGCTGGCCGAGGCGCTGAGGAAGGACGGCAGTCAGCGGGCGTCGCTGCGTGAATCGGCGCGAATCGAGCTCGGAATGCGGGCTTTCCTGGAGCAGGGCGGGTTCAAGGCCTTTACCACCACCTTCGAGGACCTCTACGGAATAGCTCAACTCCCCGGCCTTGCCGTGCAGCGCCTGATGGCCGAGGGTTATGGCTTTGGGGCAGAGGGTGACTGGAAGACTGCGGCGCTGGTGCGGGCGATGAAGGTAATGGCCGCAGGCCTGCCCGGCGGAACCTCTTTCATGGAAGACTACACCTACCACTTCAACCCGGCAGGCATGAAAGTGCTCGGGGCTCACATGCTGGAGGTGTGCGCTTCGATTGCCGAGGGAAAGCCTTCTCTGGAGATTCATCCGCTGTCTATTGGTGGTAAAGCTGACCCCGCACGGCTGGTATTCAACGTGAAGCCCGGCCCGGCAATCAACGCCTCGCTGATTGATCTGGGCAACCGTTTTCGCATGATCGTCAACGATGTGGAGGTGGTGCCGCCCGATGCTCCCCTGCCGAAGCTGCCCGTGGCGCGGGTAGTGTGGGTGCCGAAACCCAACCTGAAAGTCGCCGCCGCGGCCTGGATTTTGGCGGGCGGCGCGCACCATACCAGCTTCAGCCAGGCGCTCACCGCCGAGCATATGGAAGATTTCACGGCCATGGCGGGGATCGAGTTCCTGCGCATCGGGGAAGGTACCCGGCTGGATGAGTTCAAGAAAGAGTTGCGGTGGAATGAGGTGTATTATCACCTCGCCAGAGGGTTCTAGGTATTTCGGGGGCGGGCGTTTCCGCCCCCTTTTTTTCATCAGACCGAGTTTGAGGGCAGACTTTTTTGGAGGATGTGGCTCATGGATCTCCCGACCTATCAAGAAGAAGATTACCCGCGAAAATTTTTGCAGGGGAAAACGGTTTTTCCCGAAGACGGGCGGATTTTTCACCGTGTGGGGTACACCTATGACCATGCGGTACGGATCTCAACGGCGACCGCTGAAGGTGGGCGCTTCTACGCGGAGTTAACCCTTGCATCAGGAGAACAGGCGGGTTTTTCGGTGGAAGGGGTCACTTCACAGGTGCTGCGGTTGCGGTTCTGGCAGGGGTCGCCAGCATTCGCCGATTCCAGCCCCATGCTCCTGCCGCGAGAAGCCCCGCCGCCTTCTCTGCAGGTGAGAGAAGAAGAGCAAGCCTGGGAGATTGGCCTGGGGGATTACCGCCTGTGGGTGGCAAAAGCTCCCTTCAGCCTGCTGCTGCTTTCGCCCGCCGGAGAACGGATTTTTGAAAGTGAAACCGAAACCCTGGTGGGCCTGCTCACTGCTCCGCCCTTCGGCTTTCGCCGGAGAGAAGGGGAAGATTGGGCGTTTTTAAGCTGGCGGATGAGGAACCAGGATCGCTTTTATGGCCTGGGCGAAAAATTCACCCGTTTCGAGAAGACTGCCACCCGTACAACCATCTGGGAAGCTGATACCTGCGGTTCCAATACCACGGACATGAGCTACAAGGCCGTTCCGGTGCTCTTTTCGACCGCTGGATGGGGGCTGATGCTTCATAGCGCCTATCGCTCTTTCTGGGAGGTGGGGTCCTTTTCCTACGCCACGGGGGCTTTGATGGTGGAAGAGCCGCAGTTAGATCTTTACCTGATGCTCGCTCCCACCCTCAAAGAACTCACGCGACTCTACACCGACCTGACCGGAAAGCCCGCCCAGTTGCCAAAATGGGCGCTGGGGGTCTGGATGAGCCGCGCAG
>Ga0226835_1001584_pt1 | contig 11806 bp, 10 predicted proteins | sample LAC_MetaG_1_FD_163627 | JGI IMG/M metagenome (GOLD analysis project Ga0226835, IMG submission 163627) | Anaerobic ammonium oxidizing microbial communities from anammox membrane bioreactor (MBR) in UC Berkley, California, United States -... | ecosystem: Engineered > Bioreactor > Anaerobic >...
TCTAAGAGTGCAAGGGTTCGCGATGAGCTGCTCGAGCAGGTGAAAGAGACCTACGAGAAGTACTTCAGCGGGTCTGCCGGCCAATGATTGTTGTGAGGCACAGTTACATAGGGAGGAGGGGGAGCGGCGGCCGAGTGAAGGCGATAGGCAAGGCCCTGGCGCACGTGAAGTACATCCAGCACCGCCCAGGGCGTGACCGGGAAGAAGGCGGGCGCGAGCTATTCAGCGACAGCGAAGACCGGGTGAGAGGGGCTGAGATCCGGGAGGAGATAAGGGAAGTCGGCAATCAGAAGGTGGTTGTCCACAAGCTGACTCTGGCGCCCGAGATCAATCCGGAGGACAAGAAAGCATTCACCAGGGAAGTGATGGACCAGCTAGGACAGGCGAAAGGACTTGATCTTAAGTGGTACGCAGTAGCACACGACAACACGGACCATCATCATGTGCATGTGGTGGTGATGGGCAAGGACCGCAACGGGACTGATGTTAAGTTCGACCTGAAAGATATCGACCGGATTAAAGAGTATGGGGATCGCTTTCTGGAAAGGGAGCATCCAAGGGAGCTTGAGCGGGCCAGGCAAGAGCGAGAAAGACAAAGAGAAGCCCGCCGGCAGGAGTGGGAGAAAAACAGGCAAGAGAGACAGAGAGAGGGTCTTGAGCTTCCCTGGATGCACAAGCAGATACTAAGAGAGCAACTGGAGCCATATGAGAAGTGGCGGGAGAAACAGGACAGAAAAGAAGACGAGCAGGAGCGGACCAGAAAAGAAAAGGAGCTAGAGAAGATAGAGGCAGCCGGCAAGCAGTGGTCGAAAGCCAATACGCTTGAGGAATTGCGGGAGCTGAATGAGAGGCTCTGGGACAACTATGACGAGCGGATCTCAAAGCCAGACTACAAGAAGCTGGGCTACTGGATCAAAGAGAAGGAGCGGGAAGTAGAGCGCCGGCTGATAGAGAAAGAGTTGGAGAGGGACCAGAGGAGCCAGGAGCAGCGGGACTTTATCGAGTATGAGGGCAAGCAATACAGCAAGAAAGACCCGTACAAAAAGCTCACGAAACTCGCCCAGGAGCTGAGAGACAAAGACGAGAAGCTGCCATATGACGACTACCAGAAACTTAGAGGCTGGATAGAGGACCGGGATCGCAACCGGTGGGCAGGAGCATTGGAGAAGGGACTGGCTGACGCTAAGCGAGAGATGGTGACGCCTGAGCGGCCCAGGACGACCGAGCCTGCCGGCGGGCGAATGATAGATCCGATGCAGGAGCACCTGATGAGAAACCCGGTGGTGGGACTTTTCATGATCCAGGCCGGTCTGGCGGCCGAGCTCGTCAGGTCAATCGAGCTGACCGAGAATCGAGACCGGCTGAAAGAAGGCCGGGAAGACCTCGAAAAGGCACGGGGAGACATGGACAAGAAGCTCGCCAAGCAACGAGAGCCGGAGCTTGAAGAACTGTTTCCTGCCCGGGACGAGAAGCTCAAGGAGCACCGGGAGAAGATTGATAAAGGGCTGTCGGAAACGAAAGAAGCAGAAAGAAGACGAGAAGAGCAGCGCAGAAAAGACCGGGAAGAGAGGGAGCGAAAAGACCGCGACCGGGACAACTTCGACCGGGGCGGCTGGTGGTAAGAGGAGGCGACAATGAAGACAGGAACGGTGACAATACGTTTGCCGATCGACAAAATAGAAAGGCTCAAAGAACTGGCAGAAAAGCGTGGTTGCAGCCTGTCTGAGCTATTGAGGGAGCCTATCTCGACCTGGCTCGATCTTGGAGCCATCGGAGGCGGTGCCAGCGAGGAAGTGAGCGCGGAGCTTAAAAAGCTTATGGAGAGCACGACAGCGGCGCACATAGCGCTGACGGAGCTGGCAACGGCAACTCTTCGAATGGCGGCGGGTGCCCGGGTGATGGCGAACAAGGCAGCAGAAAATACTGACGAGGTAGTGAGTTATATGTCCTCAAACGAGCCACTGAGCCAAAAGACAAAGAGGAAGTGGCAGGAGCAGAGGGACGCAGAAAGCAACCGGATAGCCGATCACTGGATAACCATGGCTCTGGGAATGTACATCCAGCAGCCTGAGCCTGAGCCCGAGGCAGAAAGCGGAGCGGATGAGCCCATTACGGACGCTTAACCCGGTTAAGAGCCTGTAATAGCCAGTCAATATCAGAAATAAAAGGCGGGATCTGACCAGATTTACAGTCTTAACCGAGATCCTCGAAAACCAGCAATATCTTAAATCTGCCCATTGGCTCAAATGGGGGAAGACGCGAGCTGCGCTAGGACCTCGCCGTCCGGAGTGAATGCCGGAAGCGCCACCGTATTCCGGCTTTCTGGCAACAGGCAAAATGATCGCTTGAGGGCAAAGAACCCCGTCGATCCGCTAACCGCGCTACCTGGTTGCTTTGCCGAGCCCGGTCTTTAAGGTGGTTCAGCGGACCTGACTTTTCCTATCTTCCGGGCATCTTCTGCCAAGCACGCATTCAAGGACACCACCTACCAACTCTCGATACAGGCACCACTCAACCGGCTTTCCCCTAGCGCATTCAGGTGCCCAGGAGAGCTTGGCCGTTCTTGCCTTGCGCGCTTCCCGGCAGGAGACAAACCAAATCTCAACCAAGGAGAAACCATGAAGAAACGAGCGATACAAGCTCTAGGAGCCATGGCCTTAATGGCAGGCTTCTTCGCTCATGCGCCAGCCGCGCATGCAGCAGACTGGACAGGAAACTGCGCCAGCGCACCGTCTTCGCATGTAGGAAACATGATCATTACTGATTCTGGCTCCTGCACGATTACTCACACGACAGTTACGGCGACCGGCTACATCCACATAAATGCAGTCGGTTCTGTAAACGTGAAGAGCCTCAGCTCTACCTACGACAATATCGAGATCACCTCTGGTGGCACGACGGACACGGAAAACCTGACTGCCAATGGTTACCACGTCAAGATCACATCGCCGTCGGGGAAGGTTACTGTCAACGGCAACATCAATGCCCTGAACTATGCTGAAATCAACGCCAGCAGCAACGACGTCGAAGTGACCGGCACCATCACCGCCAACTATAGCTATGTCGATGTCCGGGGCAAGAATGTCGAGCTTGCCGGGAAGGTCACGAGTACGACCTACGGCAACATCCTTCTATTTGCCAAGGAGAACCTGAAGACCGTCGATATCGAAGGCGCTCCTGGATACGTAATTGACCTGAAAGCCCGGAGAGATACCGGCTCAGCCCAGTTTGTCATCGGCGGTTCCGGTCAGGATAATGGTGTCAACGGACAGATTACCGCGCATCCAGGCGCCGACAGTCCGTACTATGCCAGCACGATCATTTCCATCTCCAATGGCACCGGAGGAATCAACCTATCAGACGCCTCCAAGTTGTCGGTTGCAGCAACCAGTAGCTACCGGGCTGGATACATCATCCTGGATGCGAAAGAAGGCACTCTGACGATGCCCGGCTCTAGCCTTTCCGCTAACGGGAATGGCACCAAGGGCGCCGGTCTCATTGTATTGGTGGCTGATACCATCAATTTTGGCAACAACGCCACGGTAGAAGCTACCCAGGCTACGGGAATTAGCGGTACCCTTCACGGCGTTCTCATCTCTGCAGAGACAATCAACTACAACGGCTTGACGTTGAAAGGCGACGGCGATGGTGTCGACCAGTATTCAAACGGCTATGTGCAAGTGTTTCCCAAAGGCGGCGTGACGATCGACGATGAGGAAGATCCGCTCGCTCCGTATATCACTGCTGTCATCAACTGGGGCACTCAAGAAGACATCACACTCAGCGGTACGTCGTCTCTGAACATCTCCGCCAACGGTGACTACGCCAGAACCTATTTCGAAGCCAAGAAGACCACTTTTAGCGGCTCAGCAGCAGTCACCATCGAATCGAAGGGCAAGAATTCACACAAGGTTGAATTCAACACAACCGCCCCAAACACAGGCAGCAACGGCGTGTTCTTCACCGGAACCGGTGCTGTTATCCTTGATACCACGGCTGAAGCCAGTGGCGAAGGCGGCGAGGTCAACTTCTATGTGGACAAGATTTCTGTGACCGCGCCGACCATCTCCATCAAAGCTGATGGACCCTCGAGCGGCAACGGAAACGGTGGGAAGGTCTACATCGGGACCTATACCGGCTTCGAGCTGGATTCATCTTCAAAGGCTACAATTTCGGCTAATGCCTCAACCGCCGGCACTGGTAACGCTGTCTACAGCGATCTCACCGGGTACGACCCGAAAGCCATCACACTCTGGGGTGGTAGCAGTGTCTTGAAGCTGGGCAATCATGACGGCGAAATCATGCTTAGCGCCAAAGGAGGCAGCTCAGGCGGTCGAGGAGGAGCGATTGTGGTGTCTGGGTATAGCTTAGAGCTGAATCAGGAAGACGCGGTTAACGTCAGCGCGGTTGGTGGCAATGGTGACGGTGGTGGCTTCTTGAGCTGGGCGTACATCACTAGTACTACCACGGCAGGCTTGCTGACCGGACCAGTCATTGATGCCCGCGGTCACGGAACAGGTATTGGTGGCCAAATTGTCTCTTATCGCAGCGTTTCCTTTGCTGTGAACAAGCTCTTCAAAGTTGATGGAGGCTCTTCGATTGACAGCAGCGTCTCAGATGGCTCCATTACACTGAACAATGTCAAATGCGGTCAATGGAAGACAGACCTCGGCGCCTTTCCCGAAACTTATTGGGACTGTATCAATCCAGACGAACCTGGAAGTGCAGAGGCTCTTATTGCAGACGGCGCGGACAAGTTGCACTCAACGATGAAAACCGCGCTGGCCAACAATAATGTTCACATCTATGCGATGCGATACATCGACGACTTTATTGCATTCCATGGAACCGGCAACTATGGGAACAATCAGTACGGCTACTCTGACAAAACTTTCAAAGTAACCGCCGCGTTCAAGTACCTCCACACCTCTGGAGGTGATGTTGACAAATCGGCATATTACACGAGTACGGTTATTCATGAGCTTGCCCACCAGTTGGATAGGATTTGGGGCGACCCCTCCTTTAACAACACAGACTGGACAAATGCGGTTTCTGCTGATGAAACAGCCCTCAATGGTCTTTCCTGTGCCACTGCAGTTGATGCAGACCGAACAGCAAACGGGCTCGGTACAGTGTGCGGAGGAGCTGGTGGTCATAGCAATGTTTGGGTTCTTCACAACCTGGTCGGCTTGGACATGGCTTTTGATGAACAATGGGCGCGAGCTTTCGTATCAGCCGTAAAGCGAGCAACCACGGGCGTGACGATCGAACAGTACTATCTTGATGTACAAGATCGGATGGACAACGGCACTGTTGACAGTGAAAACGATTACATGGATGCCCTTATAGCTAGCGGCTCGCCGTAAGCTTTGAGTTTGGGAGGGGGTCAGCAAAGACCCCCTCTTTTTAACTCACCTAGTTTGTTGGTCCATGTCTGCGACCCACTTTGTCTTCATCCGGAGTCATCCACATCGAACAGGTAAGAGCGGCGCCTTTGACCTGATAGTTGCAGAGCTTGCCCCTAATAAATCTAACCGCAATTTGATACCTCTGTGGCTCCTGGCCATCGCCTTTATAGCCCCAAAGGTTGAAAGTCTCTTGTTCAAAGTTTCTATTCTTTTCCGTAACGACTGGCTTACCCCAGAGTTTTGCAGCAGATTCTGGAGTCAGGGAAGCAAGCGGGATAGACCCGAAATCACTTTGAAGTACTCCTGTTCCCCAGCTTGTGACAGTTAATGCACCTACTTCAACGCCCTTGTCCTGTGAAGTGAACAGCCTAAACTTGTTGCTATTCGTCTGCGAATACACTGGTGCTCCAAGAAGAAAGCAGAACAGAATTCCGACGAGAAAAATCTCTCTTCTTCTTCTTTCCATGCTACTATCACTCCTAGTATTTAGTCTTCACACTAAATCCTACCAAACATCAGTCTGACAACCTTCTCCCTATTCGGGTGATTCTTTACTTTTCCAGAAGGCACCAGGTTATTCAAGGTTGCTTGACTAGAGTACTGATTTCTACTTCCAGTGCATCAGCCAGCCGAGCCAGTACCTTCACCGTAGGATTGCGAACGCCACGCTCAACTCCACTCAGGTAAACGCCTCGGGCAGATGCTTGCTGACTCTGGCAGCGAGGGACCGGCCGAGACCGTATATAGAAGAGCCCTGACCATTGGCGAGACTGGAGTGGGAAAACAAAGCGCTGTTGGCGGCTCGGTGCTCCTGGAGCTGTGGGATCTGTATGAGAGGACAGGAAGAGAAGAAGAGGCAAACCAGATCTGGAAGCGGCTAACCGATCTGTTAGCCCAGTCCTACGGGCAGTTATGCCCTGAGATGAACTGAAAGAAGCCGTCAGGTAGAATCACCCTGCCCACCTCCTGAAACTCGTCTCACAGAGGCTCCTGGCGCGTGGCGCCGTCGCCATTTTCGGTACCGATCTGTAATAAGAGCCTGTTGATAAAATCCTAGAGATGTAACGAGGACTATCGAAAATGCTTGTAAAACGTGAACTGATCATTACTGGCGACAGCCTGGAGAAGCTGCTGGCAGACCTTATGAAGGCAGCAGATGCCGCAGGCTACGGCGTAGAAGACATCTATCATGAGCGTTACCACTACGTTAGAGTTTCCATAGGCGACGCTAACGATTTTACGATTGAAGAAAATGACTATACATTGCGTGTTTGGCCAGGCTTCCAGGAAGATGAAGATGAACGACTTGCCTGGAATCAATTGCTGGAAACATTTTACGAACAGATCGTTAAACCAGTCTGTAAGGCTCATCATGTAGCCCATGAGCTAACTACAGATGAAAAGGATATCGGGGATTTCTTTTCACACCCTCTTGTAGAGCTGTTAGACCAAGTGGTGGTTCTTCCTGACTCGAGTCATACTAGATGGAATCTATGGAGTAAGTTTCTGGTGCTAGCCATCCGGGAAAGTGGTGGAGCGTATGACGACGAGCTGTATGAATGGCTTATCGAAAAAGGCCAGTCCGAAAAAATGGCTTCGAAGATGCTAGATGATTTTCATCGCGCACATTGGATTCTAGATTCGTATTTTCGACTGTTTCCAGAGCATAAGCCCGACCAACAGATACACCCTGAAACCGACTAGAAAGCTGTCTGAAGGATGCGGCGAACTCGGGAAGGAAAGGGTGCCCCAATATAGGAATGGGTATAGAAAAGTCACCACCTGTAAAACCACCACTTTATCAGTCGTAATAAATAAGATCCCGTAAATCTTTGGGGCTCAAAGCTTTCGGGATGTCTTTTGTATGCGTGAAACATATCGAATCTTATCGGACGCGCTTGATTACCGGGAGATCTCAGAAGCCCGATCTAGCCCGCTCCTGGCGTTTTCGAGGCTCCTGGGGGGTCGTCAAAACCATGCCTCGCCCCCTATACTCTTCCCCATGACTGACACCGCCCGCGACCTCAGCAATACAAGCCCAATCGATGTCGAAGGACTCGATGACCTCTATGACAAAGGCTTAGCCAGTCTTGAACAGGCTCAGCCCACAGGCTCAGCCGTTGCCGATCAGACTCAACCTGATGGCTTAGCCTCCTTCTGCTCAATCGACGAAGCTGCGGAGAAACTTGGCATATCCAAGAATGCTGTCCAGAAGCGAATCACTCGTGGAAAACTCAATGCCAAAAAGGTTCCTGGTAAGTACGGCGAAGTCTGGATGGTCGACCTATCCAATGTTCCCGAAGTCCTCCATGTGACCCTCGAAGACGAATCCAAACAAGAGCCGTCTAATACCCCTGATTCTAGTCCTCTTGAACATGACCAAGGCTTAGCCAATCCAGATCAGGCTCAGCCAGAGGGCTCAGCCTGGCACGAAAAGGCTGAGCCGGAGGGCTCAGCCTCACAGTCTCAGCCATCTATAGACCTGGCCTGGCAAATGGAACTCTTAAACAGGGTCGAAAGACTTAGCCAAGAGAATGGCGAGCTTCGAGCTTTGCTCGGCGAACGAGAAAAAGAAATCAAGCTATTGACTGATTCTCAGCATAAATCCGGTGCATGGCGTCGGTTCTATAGCTGGTTTTTCGGACAGTAGCGATCTTTCCAGTTTTCAACTATATTATTCGGGCCGGTACTACATTTGGTGGTATCTGATGGATATCCGGCGCATATTTCGAGCTTGGAGGGATAGCCTGAAAACAAGAAATCATCAGCACTAACTGATGACTCATGTAAATCCTGACCGGATTTGGGTTCTAGATTCAGTGAGTGTTTCAACAACTCGTTTGGCCGCGCGTTTTTGAAACTGCTCAAAGAATAGAGGACTGGATTCCGTTCGTCAAGCTCGCCTGAAAGAAGAAGGGGCGAAGGGAAACGGTTACTACAGCAGTCTTGGAGCCGGTAGAGCGGCCAAGAGAAAGAGCAGGAAGAAAAACTTATTTTCAGTCGCTGGCACCGGAGTCAGTGGCGAAGTATTTCCTTTCGATATATCCGCATAGACAGGCCTTCATCTGGAAGGGCCTGGGGGAGAAGGGCTGGCGGAAGTCTAGCAGCCAGTTGAGAGACCACCAGCTCCTGGGCGTGGTGTCAGATAGCGGGCGGGGGCTTTTCCGAGGGTGCTATTTCGGAGAGCTTACGAGATTCGCGGTCCTGGACGTTGACCAGGGGAGCCGGTACCACGACCGGGCCGAGCTCGTGGAGCTGGCGGGCAAGCTGGAAGCTATTGGACTGACCGTAACCCCTTATCAATCAAGTGATTCAGGAGGATGGCACCTGTATCTTTTCTTCGATGACTGGGCGGATTCTCAGGAGGTCAGCCAGACATTGAGGACCTGGCTGAAGCACACAGGCTACGAGATCAAGGGGGGGCAGCTTGAAGTCTTTCCCAGTGGGTGTGCCCTGAGATTGCCGTTACAGCCAGGCTTTGCGTGGCTCGATTCTCAGGGTCAAGTAATTTGCAGAAGAGAAGAGATAAACGAAAGCGAGGCGCTAGCCTCGTTCCTTACTGACCTTGAAAGTAACGCCTGCTCCTGGGGGCTGGCAAAAAGTCGCATAGAAAGCCAGATACGACCAGAGCGCAGTGCCGGCGCCGGCAGCGCCCAGGAGCATAGAGAAGCCATAGATATAGAGGGTTTCGAGCGGCTCTGGAGTGATGGAAGGAATCAGGAGCGAATAGAGAAAGCCCGCTACTATCTGGATAACGGCTTGCAGGCAAAGGGCCAGAGGCATGAGGCCATTTACGCGATCGAGCACCTGCTATGGTACGGAGATCCCGATCGTGGCATAGCAAGAATGCCAGGCCGCGAGAACGACCAGCGCCGGGAGGATTTTCTGAGGCAATGGCTGGAAGAGAATCACAACGGCCACTGCCGGCATGTAAATAGCGGCTCCTGGACGCTCCTAGAAGGGCACATAAGAAGGGCATGTGAGTGGCGGCCATCGGATCACCAGCCTGACTTTGAGAGAACCCCTTACGCCATAACAGAGCGGTCGGCTAAGGCCATGATCGGGCTCACGAAGACGACCAGACATCTGTGGAGACCGGAGGACCTCGAGAGAGCCAATCAGAAAAGAGAAAGAGAAGCTCGAGCAAAGATTAGAGAAGCGGTACAGATACTTGAAAGAGAAGGAAGGAAGCTGAGCATCAAGGGACTTGCGCTGGCCTCCGGATGTGACAGGAAGACGGTAAGGAAGCATTCGGACATCTACCGGATATATCAACCCTGGTTGTCAAAGTGGGGAAGCGATCTAGATCCTGGGGGGCCGGGGGGGGTCTGCTTGCTTTCGGAGGCCGCTTCAAAAAAAACACTTTTAAAACCTCCTGGTGCTGGTGAGACTCAAGAGGACTCAGAAGATGGCCCGCTTTGCGGGTGGTCCCAACCCTCCACCCCTACCCTCCACCGCTCCGCCTCCCCCGCTCTCGATCTGGATCTAGAAGAGTGCTTGACTCCCTACGCTGAGGAGGAGTTAGGGCGACGGCGGACAACAGACGGCAGGGACTCCGGAGAAGAGTCGCCGTCACCCGAGGAAATTCTAGCTCCGGGGTCAAGCACTGGTCTGGAGGGTCTAGGGTACGCCTGCGGCATATCCTCACTCGCTGTGCTCGCTCCGGTATTCCTCGGCGATATTTATATATCCGGGCTTAAGTCGGGCCAACTCCGGCAGGGGGCAGCGGCCGAGGGTGTTGGCGAGGAAGGTCCGGTCTGCTATACTGCCTGTGACATCGCAGGTGGTATCAAAGAGGTGTCGGGGGAGCCTTCCGGGAAGGGCGTCCTTACTTCCATTCTGGCGAAACGCGGGAGCGAGAATAGAATCCCCGACGCTAACAATCATACCCTCTTGGCAACAGCTAAATCCAGCTATTCATCGGGGATGGCAGATGAAGTTTCGCTGATCGAAATAAGTGTCGCAAATAGCGTGCAACTTCTGTCGCATTTAGCGTGCAAGCTGTCGGCCCCGGAGAGTAGCCTGGACCACTTGCTGGCGATATTTGCGACAAGTGTTTGTTTCTTTGCAGACGTACAGGCCGGCCCTCATGGCTGGTATAGGGGTAGTCACTGTATACGCAGGTCTATCAAGCGAATCAGGTATTTGACCTCACCGGGCAGCCGAGGGCCGCCGGAGCTGTATTACAGCATGAATAGAGCGCTTGCGCACCTTTGAGTATTTGTGACTGTATTGACTGTGGAGAGACAGCCCCTGAAAACTGAATAATGACGGGCTATGCACGGGATTGGCAGGGTGCTCCACAGGATTTGTAATACAGGAGCATGGAGAAGGAGGCAAAGTCTGTACACGTGGTCGTATGGTAAGTTGAGAGATACGACAGCCTTCTTGCACCGAAGGCCGCGTAAGGCAAGATGAAATAGCATGCTCGCATCGGTAGATGCTCGCTGCTATGGAAGTGTACAGCTTGGCACTATAATGGAAGAGACCCGCAAAAACTTGGCACAACGCTGGAAGTGTAGACCGGGTGAAGGAAAGGAGGTAGCGGAATGCCGGCGAAGAAACGAGAGTACAACCCGAGAGTGGAGACCAGGCTGAGGAAAGCGGACTTCAAAAGGCTGGATGACCTGGCGAAGCTGGAGGGGTTGAGCAAGTCCCAGGTGGTGAGAGACGCGGTTCTCTTCTACCTGGAGAACAAGGACGAGGCCCGGGCCAAGCCGAGAGAGGCAGAGATAACAAGGGCCATCGGGGAGATGACAAACAGGATCTGCGCGATGCTTGCCAGACAGGGCACGGCAATAGGGACGCTGTATGAGCTTACCTGGATGGGCCTGCCGAACGAGGAAGCCCGGAAGAGCTTCCAGACAGCATCAACGACGGCCAGACAGAAGATGAGGAATCGCCTGGACAAAGAGGAGAAGGAGCTATCAGAGAAGCTCAAAGGGGTGGTGGCGCCATGGTGAAAAAGGAGAGATGGGCGTCGAGGGCGCTTGTAAGCATGCTCATACGGCAGATGAAGAACTACAAGGGAGCAGCCGAGGTGATCTCAGGCTCAGAGGATGTCTTTGCCATGTGCCGGCGGGCAATCGAGCTGAAGATCGAGGAGGTGGACAAATCCGGCTCAGTGGCAGCCGCTTTCGAATTGCAGATGGTACTGGAGGAAGCGAGGCACGAGATAGCAGCGCACGAGACCTGGCAGGAGAACGTTATCTCAGAGCTGCCGGATGAGGATGACGAGTCCGGGATCACAGGACCATTGCGGCAGGCATTTTCTAAGAGTGCAAGGGTTCGCGATGAGCTGCTCGAGCAGGTGAAAGAGACCTACGAGAAGTACTTCAGCGGGTCTGCCGGCCAATGATTGTTGTGAGGCACAGTTACATAGGGAGGAGGGGGAGCGG
>Ga0226835_1001585_pt1 | contig 11805 bp, 10 predicted proteins | sample LAC_MetaG_1_FD_163627 | JGI IMG/M metagenome (GOLD analysis project Ga0226835, IMG submission 163627) | Anaerobic ammonium oxidizing microbial communities from anammox membrane bioreactor (MBR) in UC Berkley, California, United States -... | ecosystem: Engineered > Bioreactor > Anaerobic >...
TCGACGACGGGCAGGTCGCTCGCGTCCGCCAGCAGGTACCACGCCTTCGTCGAGTTGCCGGTGAACTTGGGGTTGCCCAGGTAGCGGCTGACCTCGACGCGGAACTTGCCCTGGTGCGGGTTGGTGATCGGGTACCGCGCGCTCGCGGTGTTATCGCGCAGTTCCAGGCTCTTGAAGAGCTGGCTGCCCATTGCCGAGAGGGCCGTGGGGACGAGCAGGATCGACGGCAGCACGCCGATGGGCTTGCCGTCGGAGTCCACCTGGTCCATGAACGTGACCTCGGCCTTGGTCAGGCCATCGATCGAGAGCGCCGTGTCCGCGCCCGAGATGAAGTTCTTGTTGCCGACGGTGAAGAAGCCGCTGTTGGCCATGAACGCGGCCCAGAAGACCTCGTTGATGGTCTTGCCCGAGCCCGAGCCGAGCTTGCGGGGCACGGTCGTGATCGCGCCCAGGTCGTCGTTGATGATGTCGGTGCGGTCGATCGACAGCATCAGCGCGTAGGTCTCGGCCTTGTTGGAGTACGACTCCTCGCCGAGCGTGCCGTGCTTGATCTCGCCGCCCGGGGCGACCTTCTCGTACCCGTCGTTGCCGGTGAGGCGGTAACTGGTCACCGTCTTGAAGTCGGTGACGCTGCGGACAGCGCAGATATTCCGCCAGACGCGCTCGACGCTGAAGAACCCCTCCAGGAGGAACTTGTTGGCGACGTTGGAGAGGATGCCCGCGATGCTGATCGTGCTGTTGCCGATGGAGGCCTGCACGTCGGCACCGGGGCGCCCAAAGGCCGCGTCCATGACGCCGTGCCAGTCGCGGAAGGTCCGCCCCGAGTAGCCGTTGGCCCACGCGGCGTGCAGGAGCAGTTCCTGCAGCCCCATCGTGCGGCCGAAGGCGCGGCTCGCGGCCTCGAGGTCACGCTCGTTGCAGTGCTGCTCCGGGTTCTCAAGGCGCCCGGAGAGGATGCACGCGGCCTCGAGCACATTCTGCGTAACGCCCGCGTGGCCCTGCGCGTAGATCGCCGGACCCGCGGGGGCCTTGGGGCGACTGGCGCGCAGCACCTCCAGCTCCGTGCGCGTGGCGTCCCACCCCTCACGAATCGCCTGCGACTCGATGGCCGCGTGCGCGCCAGCGCACAGACGGCGTATCGCCGCGATCCGGTCCGTCTCGGCGGCCATCCGGGCGCGGAGATCACGGACGGGATCGGCGGTCTCGGCACCGTTCACCGGGGGCGTGGCAGGTGTGGGGGGCGTCGGGGGCGTGGGGGCCGTGGGCTGCGTGGGGGGCGCAGCGCCGGCCTCGCCAGACGCCGCGATGCTGGCGGTCGTCCCGCCGTCGGCCCCGAGGTCCACAAAACTGATCTCGCCCAGCGTGGCGCGGCGGACGATGTTGAGCGGCCCCTGCACCTCGCGGCCGTTGACCGTGGCGGACTGGTTCTCGCGGAGGAACTCGAACGCCTCGACGCTCGCCCCGACCGACGCCTGCCACGGGAAGCCGTTGCGCGCCGAGGCGACGACCTCCTTGGCCGCGTGCGTATCGCGGGAGATCATGCCCGAGGCGACGAGCTTGCCGTCCTCAACGGCGACGGCACTGGTATGCCCGACGCCCGCGGCCGCATCATGCCCGAAGCGGATCGGGCGGGACTGCGAGGGGATCGCCAGGCCCGCCAGGTCGATGACGACCGGGTGCCGCCATCCGGCGACCTTCATCGGGCCGCCGGTGTACGCGACCATTCGGAACTTCGGCAGCGCGGTGCTGGCCCCCGCATCGCCGCCCGCTCCCGAGATGAACTCGAACTCCGCCTGCGCCGTCAGCGAGAGGCTCTTGTGCGAGGGCGCGTCGGCGTCGGCGGCCTTGTGGGCGCGGATCACGATCGGATGGTCGTTGAACACGATGGTGTCAGACGGCATGGGATTCAGTCTCCTGTTCCTCGTTGCGCCTCGGCGCGGACTCCTGCTGTGCGGTCGTGGTGAGCGGGAGCCCGAGCTCGGCCATGAGCGCGAGTTCCTTGGCCCGCTGACGGAGCTCGTCCTCCCAGTCGCGCCCTTGGCGGGCGAACTCGGCGGCGAGCGTGGTGGTGTGGTTGGCCAGGCGGGTGGCCTGGGCCGTGGCTTCCTTGGCGGGATCGACGTGCTCGACGCCATCCCAGAACCAGGTGTGCGGCATGGCTGCGTTACGTACCCGCATGGACTGCGGGAGCAGACCCTCAACGAGCGCGGCTTCGTCGAGCCAGGCCTTGAGCAGGCGGTCAAGGACCGCCAGGCGCAGGTGGTGCTGATCGACGCGCAGGCTCTTGAAGTACGTCTGGTGATCGAGCCGGCCGCTGGCGTAGTTGTACCCGGAGGAGTTCCCCGCCGCGACGTTGAAGGGCATGTTCAGGCAGCGGGCGATCTCGTTCAAGATCTCACGCTTGAACTCGGCGTAGCTCGTGGTCGGCTGCTCGGCGTGGACCTGCCCGAGCTTCCAGCCTCCGGGCAGCACGGTGGCCATGCGCTTCTCGAGCTCGACCTCGTCCATCGGCTCGAGCGGATCGGCCTCGCCGTTGGCGGGGGCGTCGGTGTAGAGCACGGCGGCGAAGTCCGCGGCGGTCTCGGCGGCCGCGATGACCGCAAGCGTGTACCGCCGCAGCTGCGCGAACAGCGGCAGCGCCGGCGTGATGTCCGGGATGCCGCGCATCTGGCCCGGCCGATCGGGCCGGAAGTAGTGCAGCACGCTGCCGGCGGGAAGCGTGTCGAACGCCGCGGGATCGGGGGCGCCGCCCGCCCAGCCGCCCGTGTCACCGGGGTGATGGCGCAGCACGCGGTACGCGACGGGCAGGCCGTGCTCGTCCAGCACGACGCCATCGACCTCGTTGTCGGGGACCCGCATCCCCACGCGCCACGGTGTGGCGACCTGTTCGGGCTCGATGAGCCGCAGGTCGAGCTTGACGGGCGAGTCAATGCCCGGGCTGCTGACCAGGAGCCCGAACGCCTCCCCGCTCTCGGCACGCGCGAGCCGCATGGTGCGGAGCTTGCCGGGAAGGTCGATCGCCTCGGCCCAGGACTCGAAGAGTTCCTCGACGCGCCGGTTGGCTGCGGCGTCGTGGGTGAGCATCTGCAGCCGCGGGCCGGTGCCGATGGTGTCATTGGCCAGCGTGAGGACGATGCCCTTGGCGTAGGAGTTGTTGGCGACCTCGTAGCGGGCGCGGTTGCGGAGTACTCGCCGGACCTCGGGGCTGACCGCCGCGTTGGGCGAGAGGCCGTCGGCGTTGGCCCAGTGCCTGCGGTTGTCCGGCGTGGTCTGCGCCGAGTCGAACTTGGCGACGACCACACGACGGCCGCCGCGTGAACCGCCTCCATGCGGAGCACGCGACGCCGTCGTGGAGGGAGAGACCGCTCGCGTCGCGCGATGGGCGGCGGCCCGGCTCATGATGTTGGCGATGGCTTTGAGCATGGGCGCGTAGTGGTCAAACAGAGCCGGGAGGAACGAGCTTGGCGAACTTGACGCCGAGGCCGGGCTTCCTCGCGGCGTCCTTGGACGCGAGATACCGATCCGCCTCGATCTGGTCCTTGAGCGAATGCTGCTCGACCGACTGGCCGTCCACCGACGCCTTCGCGGGCTGCGCCGCGTTGTCGCGGATGGCCTGGTCAAGGTCCGGCGCGGGCTGCGGATCACCGGGCATGGCTGATCTCCTTTGCGCCCAGCACCTCGGCGCGCCCGCCCACCGCTCGCTGCCGCCGGCGATGCCGGCGCTCGCGCTGCGCTAAGGTGTTCACGGCCCGCGCGGGATTGCGTCCCGTCAGATGCGCGAGCCACGCCTCCTGCGCCGCGTCTTCGCGGTCGACGCCGGGCGTGAGCCGTAGTTCGAGCTTGAGTTTGGCGGCCGCGAGTGCGTCGGTCATGGGTGGAAGGTGTGTGATCATCCACCCATTCCGACGCGGCGCACCGGTCATGGCTCGCTGATTCGCGTCAGCGCGGCATGTTCGTACAGATGTGTACGTGGCGCTACGGACGTTCGCGCGTGACGACGCGGTGTCCACAATGCCGGCACCGCCGCACACGCATGATGTGGCCATTCTGCTGCCGCGTGTACCGCACGGGAAGGTGGCCGCACCCGCACTTGGGGCAGCGCAGGCCACGCTCCTCGCGCGTACTCGGGTTGACAGCCGGTGAGTCCTTCACCATGTCTTCCTCCCGTGCTGCAGTGCCGACAGGCGCAGCCGCCGGCGCGGCGTTGCCTCGGCGTCCGTCCCGAATAGCACCGCTCCATGCATCGATGCCGCAACGGCCGCGCCCACGAGGCAGTCAAGCCAGTGGTTGTCGAGGCCGTCAACGCGAAGCTTCCACTCATCAACCGTGCGGCCCCGACCCTCGGTCTTCACGCGGTACTCGCTGGTCAGGTGCTCGGCGATGAGCCGGTGCGGCTCGGGCTTGCTCCCGAACAGCGACAGGCAGCCGGGGTCGCCCATGGGCACTGCCAGGCGGGCGTGGACGAACGACTTCCAGTAGTTCGTGTCGAAGACGACGTGCCGCACGGCGCGCTTTCCGGTCACCACGGGCACGCGCCAGTTCAGGCCGATCCGCTCGCCGCGCTTGCGCTTGTAGTCGGAGAACGGGATGCTCGAAGCGCCGACATATCTCCCGTGGCTGGGCATGAGCACGCCCGCGTGCGAACTCTGGCGGCAGAACTGGTACACCACGTCCGTGGACGAGCCCCAGTTGGCGTCGATGAGGCAGCGGTCGATGCGCACCATCGCGCCGTCGTCGCGCCGCCACTCTCGGGCCACCGTCGCGCCGATCAGCCGCTCCAGCCCGGCGTAGATCGCTCCTTCGACTCCGGCCCGGGGCGCAGCCGTCGCCAGCGTGCGGCGCATGTCGCGGAGCGTGAAGTACGCCGCCTTCTGATCGGGTTCAGTGCCGTAGTCGATAACGTACCCGGTAAAGTCGTCCTCCCACGCGGCCACCAGGTAGAACAGCGCCTTGCCCTGCACGTCCACGAACATCGTCAGGCGCGTGCAGCCCAGGGGCACCTGCCCGCGCTGGTGCCCGCTCACCTTTGCCGCGATCTGGTCGGCGCTGAGAAGGTCGTCGGCGACTTCGACCTCCGGCAGCGGCTCGTTCTGGTACTCCGCGAAGAACGCCGCCTCGTTCTGAAGCTTCAGGTTCATCGCGTGCTGGAGCGCCGACAGCTCGTCGTGGTTGAACCGCTCCGGCCACGCCACCACCGCGCCCTCGTCCATCGCGGATCGGTGCTGCTTGTAGAACTCAGTGGCGGCCTTGATGCCCCGGTCGCTGCGCAGCCCATCGGCCCGGACCTCCGCGTACCGCTGCCACAGCGCCTCCCGCGCGGGGAAGGCGTACACCATCTTCGTCCGCTCGCCCTGCCACTGCGGGTGCTTCTCGCGGTCGAGGATACGGTCGGCCAGGTCGTCGGGGCGGACGACCGTCAGCGTCATGAGGCCGGCGATCTTCTTCCCCGGTCCCGCCAGGCCCAGGATCGCGCCGGCGAGGATCCGCTCACGGTTGGCACACTGCGAGGGTGACCGGGCACTCTCGTCGGTCTGCGGATCGTCGATCAGCACGAGCGACGGCCGCACGCTCACGCCATCGACGCGCTTGTGCTTCATGCCACGGATGCGACCCGTGATGCCCGCGACGCGGATGATGGACCCCGATGCCGCCGAACCCGGGATGGTCGGCAGCACGATCTCGCGCGCCGTCCACCCGATGTGCGTCTGCTTCCCCTGGTAGAGCTGCCCCGAGGCCCGCTGGTGGATGCCTTCGAGCGAGCGGATCGGATGACAGACCTCAGGGAAGTCGGCCCCGAGGACCTCGCTGTTCTCCAGCTCGGCCTTGATCGACTCGAGCATCCCCGCCGCGTGCTCCTCGTCGGAGCCGACGAGCGCCACGAACGCCCGGTGCCCGTACACCAGCGCCCAGAGGCAGGCGGTTTCGCACAGGCTGGTCTTGCCGCTGCCGCGCGGCATGGCCATCGCAAACAGCCCGCCCTCCAGCACCGCCTGCTCAATCTTGGCGATGACCTTCAGGTGATCATCGGACCACTTGAGGTGAAACGTCTGAGGGAAGTACGTCTCGCAGAAGTACCGGAAGTCGCGTGCCGCCCTCTCCTTCCGCGTGGGGTCTGCCACCTCGGGCAGGTCGCCGATGTCGCGCCCGGAGAACGAGAGCATGGCGTTGCGCAGCCGCGCCCGCTCCTTCATCGCCTCGTAGCCCGTGAGCCCCTCGGGCGCGCGGGCCGCTTCCGCGATCGTCTCGTGCCGCGTCGTCACCAGCCACGCGACGTAGCGGAACAGATCGACCTTGCCCGCGCGCCCACGATCCCCATCCGCCGCGACGCGGAAACCCGCGCGCGTGCGATGGCGGTGGAGCTGACGCTCGCTGATCACCTCGCCCAGCGGCGTGCTGTTGAGCAGCCTCGCGAGCTCGCCGGGCCTGAGTTGGCGCGGATCAATCGCCACCTGCGGACATCTCCTTCACCAGCCATGCGGCGTAGTGCACGAGGTTGAGCGTGCCGTTCGGGTTCGTCGGCGCGCCGTCGTCGATGTCAGCGCGGAGCATCTCTTCGGTGACGGCCTTGCCGCCCATGCGGGAGAGAACCCGCGCGGCGTCCGCTACGGACAGCGCGCCGGGGTTCAGCCGGGACATTCCCTGTGCGGCGGGGGAGGGGCCGGAACTAGGCGCGTGTTCGGGAGTCATCCCGGACCTCCCGGCGTTGGAACTCCCGCCCGGGCGGCCCCGTGTCGGCATGTTTGCCCACAAGCCGCAGATTCTCGGCGAATCCTCGCCGAATCGCCTTGCTGTTCGCGGGAACCCACGGCTTCATGTGACACAACGCGAGCCGGAACCCCGCGACCCCCACGAAGGAGAACGCAGCGATGAACGCGACCAAGACCATTCCGAACAAGGCCGACCTCGACGCGATGCTGCCCGCCCTGCGGGCGCTCGCCAACACCACGCCCTTCGGCTTCGCCAAGGTGGCGCACAGCGTGACGGCGAACCCGGACGTCAGCATCGACCTGCCCACGCCCGGCGGCAGCCCGATCTGCATCAACGCCCACGTCGCCTACGGCTCGGTGTGGGAGGTGACCGTCTCGGGCGCTTCCTTCCGCCTCGGCACGCCCGACGAGGTCCGCACCACCGCGGCGGTGCTGAACGTCGCCCACGCCGTCGCCGCCCTCCTCGCCTCGATCACCACCGCCCGCTGAAAGGACGACGCCATGAGCACCAAGCGCATCGACGGCACTACGAAGACCACGCTCGACCTGGCCAAGACCCTGTCCAAGCGCGGGTTCCGCATCCCCGCGATCGAGGTCCACACGCCCGACGGCCGCACCTGGAGCATCGCGACGGTCCCCGCCGGACGCGGCCGCCACGCCGACGGCCACTGGGGGGCTCGCCCCGCGGCGCTCGGCGGATTCCGCCTCTTCGAGTTCGATCACGACCGCGAGGTCCACGAAGAGCACGACGCCGTCGATGGCGACACCTGGACCGCCGACGAGTTGATCGACTACCTGCGAGCGGTCGGCCAACCGAAGGACACCACCAGTTGGGACCGCTCCAGCGGCAACCGTCCGACCACCTGAAGCCCGCGTGATGCGGGCTTCTCTGTTTACCAGAGACCACCAGCACCCCGAACCCCAAGGAGCACGACCATGACGAAGCGCACCCCCAAGACCGAACCCACTGCCGCCGAGACCTACGCCGCCCGCCGCAGCGACATCGCCCGCCTCCTCGACGTGCTCGAGATGGAGCTCGACAAGCACGACGAGCGAGCCAAGGCCGATCCGCGCAACTGGGGCCTGCCCGGCAACCTCGGCAAGGTCCGCAGCGACCTGATCGACCTGGTCGGCTTTCTCAGCGGGATGGAGCGCGAGCGCATCGAGGAGTTCCTGCGCGACGCCGAGTGACCCCTGCCGCGCGGCGTCGCGGGAAACCGCGACCGCCACGCTTCCCCCCACGACCCGCCGCAGCGTGCGGCGGGCATTCGCACAGAGAAGAAGGAGTCCGACATGGCACGCAAAGGCACGATACTGAACATGGGCAAGGTCCAGCGCGAGATGAGCGCGGCGTGGAAGGCCCGCAAGGACGCGAAGGCAACCGCGACGCCCGACGACACAACCCCGCCGACGCGCGAGGAAGCCAACCGTCTCGCCGAGCGGGCGGCGGTCGCGGTCTTCGGCCCGGCGGTCCTCAACCCCGCCCCGGACGCGAGCCCCGCGATGAAGCGGGCCGTCGGCCCCGGCGGCAAGCGCATCCCCAAGCGCAAGCCCGACGTCACGTCGCCGAGCGCCGCGGCGAAGAAGACCAAGCCCGCGACGGAGCGGAAGGCCGCCAAGGCGACGAAGCCCAAGGCCGCGAAGTCCGCGCGCGAGAAGAAGCCCAAGCGCGTCAGCGCCCTCGACGCCGCGGCACAGGTGCTCGCCGCCAGCGAGGTGCCGATGCGGGCCAAGGAGATGATCGCCGCGATGGAGGCCAAGGGCCTGTGGCGCTCGCCCGGCGGCAAGACCCCCGAGGCCACGCTCTACGCCGCCATCATCCGCGAGATCGCAGCCAAGGGCACCGCCGCCCGCTTCAAGAAGCACGAGCGAGGCGTGTTCGTCGCGGGCAAGAGCGCCTGACCAACCCCCACACGTCCGCGACCGCCCCCGCCCCGGACCCGCTCCGGGGCGTTTCTGCGGTGCGAGGGCGGGGATGGCGCAAGGAACGTCCCTTTTCCTAGCGGACTGGACTAAGAACGCCAACGTTCCTAGTGTTGAGGGCCAAGAACGCCGACGTTCTCCATCATGCCACGCACCACCGGCACATACCGACCCACGACCATCGCCGGGAAACCCGTCGAGGCGTTCATCCCAGCCCAACTTCCGCCCCGCGATCCCCCGCTGGACATGTCCGGCCCCCTGGCCACGCTGCTCCAGGAGGCCCAAGCCGCTATCGAGCGGCTGAGCCTGGCGGGACAACTGGTCCCGAGCATCGACTGGTTCATCTACGGCTTCGTGCGGAAAGAAGCGCTCATCTCCTCGCAGATCGAAGGGACGCAGGCGACGCTCGAAGACGTCCTCGAGTTCGAGGCCACCAAGCGGAGCGACCGTCCCGACGACGTCGAGGAGGTCTGCAACTACGTCGCGGCGCTCACGTACGCTCGCCGCGAGATCGCCCGCGCCGGCGGCCTCCCGGTGAGCTCCCGCCTGCTGTGCGAAGCGCACAAGCGGCTGATGAAGGGCGTCCGCGGCGGGAACAAGGACCCCGGACACCTGCGGAAGGTCCAGAACTGGATCGGCGGCCGCGGGCCGGACGCGATCCGGTTCGTACCGCCGCCGCCCGACTCTGTGGCCGATGCGATGCGCGACCTCGACCGCTGGATTCATTCGGACGACCCGCTCCACCCGCTGGTAAAGGCCGGGCTCGCCCACGTGCAGTTTGAGACGATCCACCCGTTCCTGGATGGCAACGGCCGCATCGGCAGACTGCTCATCGCGCTGCTCCTGGAGCACTGGCGGCTGCTCAGCGAGCCGCTGCTCTACATCAGCGCGGCCATCCGCCGCGAGCAGGCCGAGTACTACCAGCGTCTGGGCGCGGTGCGTACCACCGGCGATTGGGAGGGGTGGATGGAGTTCTTCTTGCGCTGCGTGCGCAGCGCCGCGGATGACGGCGTCGCCGTGGCCACCCGGCTGTCCGCGCTCGTGAGCGAAGACCGCCGGCGGCTTGCCCGGCTCCCCGGGGCCACGCTCGGCGCGGTGCAACTCTTCGACGTGCTGCCGGAGCACCCGGTCGTCACCGGGCCGCTCGTGCAGCAACTGCTGAAGGCCAGCGCGCCGACGGCTCGGCGCTCGATCGGGGTGCTGGGCAAAGCTGGCGTGCTCGTCGAGACCACCGGCAAGCTCCGCGACCGTGCTTTCATCTACCGCCGATACGTCAAGGCCCTCACCGCTTGGGAAGGTGACAGCGCCGGCAGCGCCATCGCCTCCTCGCTTGAGACGAAGCGCGCCGGGCTCAGCCAGACGCTGAAGCGAATCACTGAGTAGACCGTTGAGGTTCACTTCGATTCCCCCGCTGTGGCGAGCCGCTCCGCCTTGCGGCCCGTGAACTTCTCCCAGCGCTGGACGATCACATCGCAGTACAGCGCGTCGAGCTCCATCAGGTACGCCCGCCGCCCGGTCATCTCCGCGCCGATGAGCGTGCTCCCGGAGCCGCCGAAGAGGTCCAGCACGTTTTCGCCCGGGCGAGAGGAGTACTCCATCGCCCGTCGCGCGAGTTCGACGGGCTTCTCCGTGAGATGAACCATCGCGTTGGGGTTCACCTTCTTGATGGACCACGTGTCCGGCACGTTGTTGGGGCCGAAGAAGCGGTGCGCCGCGCCTTCCTTCCAGCCGTAGAAGCACCACTCGTGGTTGCCCATGAAGTCCTTGCGCGTCAGGACCGGGTGCTCCTTGATCCAGATGATCGCCTGCGAGAAGTACAACTCCATCGCCTTGAGCACCGGCGGGTAGTTGGCGCAGTTGGCGTAGCCGCCCCAGATGTAGAACCCGCCGCCCGGGATGAGGACCCGCGCGATGTTCCCGAACCACGCGGCGAGCAGGCGATCGAACTCGTCGTCGGACACGAAGTCGTTGGCCAGCGGCCGGTCCTTGGCCCGCATCTTCCTGGTCGTCGGCTGGGCCTTCTCGGGGTGCCGGGCCAGATCCATCGACTGGTGGTGCGTGTTCTTGCGGGCCAGGCGCTCGCGGTCCTTCTTGCCGCGCTCGCTCTGCGAACGCTCGCACTGCAGGTCCTCGCGCCGCGAGAAGGACGTGATGCCCGCGGCGATGGCGTTGTTGCTGCGCGGCTCGACCTTCACGTTGTACGGCGGGTCCGTGTTCACAAGGTGGATCTGCTGCCCGTCGAGCAGGCGGTCCAGGTCTTCCGGCTTCGACGAGTCGCCGCACATCAGGCGGTGGTTGCCCAGCACCCAGATGTCGCCCGGGACCGTCGTCGCCGCGTCAGGCGGGGCGGGCACGTCGTCGGGGTCGGTGAGGCCCTCGTTGCCGGCGGGAGCCATGATCGCCGCGAGGTCCTCCGCGCTGAAGCCCAGGAGCGAGAGGTCGAAGTCCACGCCTTTCAGGTCGGCCAGTTCGATCGGCAGGAGTTCCATGTCCCACGTCGAGAGTTCGTGAAGCTTGTTGTCCGCGATGCGGAGCGCCCGCACCTTGTCCGGGTCGAGTTCCCGCGCGACGTGCACCGGCACCTCGGCCAGGCCGAGCTTCTCCGCGGCCTTCAGCCGCGTGTGCCCGGCGATGATGACGCCGTCGCCATCGACGACGATCGGCACCCTGAACCCGAACTCCTGGATGCTCTTGGCGACCGCGTCGATCGCCCCCTCGTTCTTCCGCGGGTTCTTGTCGTACGGCTTGACTCGCCCGATCTCCCACATCTCGATCTTCATGCCTCGCTCCTTGCGGCGTTGCCGACTCCGTTCATGACCACGCCAGCGGGCCACGCGGCCCGCCGTTCTTGACGCTTCCTCATCGCTCGACCGACGTTGGCGACCAACCGCGCCCACCCCCGGGTGGCCACCACTCCGCCCACGTTCGCCCACGTCGCGTCCGGGTCCGCCGGGCGGGGAACCCCCGCCCAACCCCCGCCCGTTCGCCCACGTCCCGCCCTGCGCCAACGTGGGCGATACCCCCAGCCCCCCGGTGCTGCGCTCGGACAGGCGCAACAAACTCAGTCTCCCCTTGCGGCTGTTCCCGGCGGCCTGTTCTGGCCGGATGGGTCGGGAAGTACCTACGCCGCGCTGAAAGAAGTGAAGGAAGCGCGGAGGGGCAGGAGCGCGGAAAG
>Ga0226835_1001586_pt1 | contig 11803 bp, 9 predicted proteins | sample LAC_MetaG_1_FD_163627 | JGI IMG/M metagenome (GOLD analysis project Ga0226835, IMG submission 163627) | Anaerobic ammonium oxidizing microbial communities from anammox membrane bioreactor (MBR) in UC Berkley, California, United States -... | ecosystem: Engineered > Bioreactor > Anaerobic >...
TAGTGCAATAGTGCAATGGGGCGATGGTGTGATAGTTGGATCCAAGCGTTTTTCACTATCGCACGATTCTACTGTCGCACGACTGAATTGCATGCCTACTTTATTTCATCTCTCCGACCTCCATTTCGGTCCAAAATTTAACGCGCGCGTTTCGGAATTGGTTTTGCAAGATATTCTGAATACGAAACCGGATTTGACGATTCTGTCGGGCGACTTTACGATGCGCGGGCGCGTGGAAGAATACGAACAGGCGCGCGCGTACATCGAGCAAATTCCGCCGCCGCGTCTCGTGCTTCCGGGCAATCACGACCAGCCGTTATATCCGCGCGCCATGTGGGAACGCGTGACCACGCCGTGGGCGCGTTATCAAAAATATATTCACGCGACGGTGGATAGCTGCGTCGAAATTCCCGGCGTGTATGCGGTGGGCATCAATGACAATCGGCCGATTTTGCCCGGCGGTTTCTGGTCGCGCGAACAGCGCGCTTGGATGACGCGCGAATTTGCGCGCGCGGAACGCGGCGCGTGCAAAGTTCTGGCGATGCATCATCAGTTGAATTGGAATAACAAGCGGCGTCCGTTCGGACAATGGTTTCCCACCGCGCATTTGAATTGGTTAAAGACGTTGGGCGTGGAATTGGTCCTGAATGGCCACATGCACATTCCCGTCACGATACGCAGCGCGCAAGGCATTGTGTTGGCGCAAGCGGGTACGAGCATGTCCACGCGTTTGCGGCACGGTCACAACAATGCCTACAATCTCATCGTCATTACGCCCGACGAAATCCGCGTCCGCATTATGGAACACGACCCGCAGCAAGCTAAATTTTTACCGCGCGGGGAACATGTTTTTCCGCGTGAAAAAAGGGATTGAGCCATTTACCATCCTCGCGGCGGCTTGCGCTGTGCGTTACGCCTTGTCCGCCGTTCAATCGAGTTGTCAAGGAGCGCACATGAATATTGATAAAGTTGTTTTGGTTTATCCTAAACGCGATGGCAAGATTTTAGGCAAGGCGCAAGGTTCGCCTTATACGCTGATGCGTTTGGCGTCGCTCGTGCCGGACGAGCTGCCGGTCGAAATTTGGGACGAAGATGTCACGCCGATTCCGTACGAACGCATCACCCCTCACACGGTGATGGGCATTACGTCCAAAACGTTGTCCATTGAACGCGCGCAGCAAATTGCGACCAGCGCGCGTCAGCGCGGCGCGCGGGTCGTGGTCGGCGGCACCCATGCCACGCTCGCGCCCGAAGAAGTTTCGACATGGGCGGATATTACGGCGGTGGGCGAGGGATATTTTACGTGGCGGCAGATTTTACAAGATTTGGCGGATGACCGCGCGCAAACAATGTATGTGGATGAATCGTGGGCGAATCTCGCGGGCGTCGCGCGCTTGACCGACCGCGTTTTGAAAATGGTGGACGAGAAACGCGATTATTGGACGCCGTACATGGAAATTACGCGCGGCTGTCCGCGCAACTGTTCCTTTTGCACCGCGATTCGCGTTTCGGGGCGCATCATGCGCCATCGTCCGGTGGATGAAGTGGTGGAAGAAATCGAGCGCCGCGCCATCAAGCGTTTCTTTTTGACCGACGATAATTTTGGTTTGAATTTTCGCACCGACCCGGCGTACATCGAACAACTTTTTCGCGCGCTGCGAAAATTGCCGTTGAATGGCTGGACGAATCAAGCCGAGATGATGGTGGGCGATTTTCCAGATTTGATTCAATTGAGCAAAGAAGCCCACATGGATAAATTTTTTATCGGGTTTGAATCCGTCAATGCGGGCAATAAACGCAATTTGGGCGGCAAAGCCAAAGGCAACATTGAAGAATACAAACGCGTAATCAAGACCGTGCAAAGTTACGGCATTGGCGTCGTCGGTCTGTTTGTGTTTGGACTCGAAGCCGATACGCCCGATGTCTTTCAAAATACGTGGGACTTTTGTAAAGAGAGCGGTCTCGACAATGTGAGTTTCACCATCATGACGCCGTATCCCGGCACCGCCGCGCGCGCCCAGTACATCCAAGAGGGTCGTTTGTTTGATGTGCCGTGGTCCAAATACGATACGACGCACGTCACTTTTCAGCCGGCGAGCATGACCGCCGACCAATTGCGCGAAGGATACGATTGGATTTGTCGCAAAGCATATTCGCTGCCTTCGATTGCGACGCGCGGCGTCCGCACTCTGCGGCGGCATCCGATGCGCGATGCGCGGCGCAAGCTCTTTTCGTCGTTTAGCACGGATTTTGGTTATCGCCGCACCTATTCGTATCGTTCCGCCTAGCGCCGCTTCCCTTTTGGCGCCGAGCGAGACCCGAATGGTTACGCGTTAATTTGAAAACTCTGCGGGTCTTGCCCTCAAATCAAAGCGGTTTTCTTTACAAAAGATTTATTTGACTACCCCCAAACCGCTCGTTATAATGAATCTCGGTTTGCTTTACATTTCCCTTTCATGCCGAGCGCTCGAAACGCTGACCCCGCGAGTGGGCGATTTGCTTGACCATTCACGGAATTCTGTTATGGAGGTTCGTCTTGCGCGTTTTACTGATTAACCCACGCTTTCAATTACCCATTGACACTCGTACCACACCCCATTTAGGCGTTGCCTATCTTGCCGCGATGAGCGAACGACGCGGCGATCAAGTAGCGATGTTTGACCAGGATGTCGAAGATGAAAAGTTGACTGATTTTGTGCGCCGTTTCCAACCCGATTTGGTTGGCATTGGCACGAACACGCCGCAGGTGAAACAAGGTTGGCTCTGCGCGCGCGAAGTGAAATCGGCGCTGCCGAACGCGCTCGTCGTGCAAGGGGGCCCGCACGTTTCCGCGCTGCCCGAAGAGAGCGCGGCGCGCCCCGAAATTGATATTGTCGCGCGCGGCGAAGGCGAAGATACGTGGATTGATATTTCCAATCATCTCGAAAAATGGAAAGCGGGCAATCCCAATTTCCAAGTGCGCGACATCCACGACCCGCAAAATAAAATGCTCGACAAAATTTACGGCATTACGTTCAAGACCACCGAAGGCAAATTGCGGCATACGCACGAACGGCCCTCGGTTGCGGACCTCGACGCGCTGCCGTTCCCGGCGTACAAATATTTCAAGATGGACCGCTATTCTTCGCTCCAACCCGCGATGGATGCGGTGCAAAAGGGCAGGTCGTTTTCGATGATGACCTCGCGCGGCTGTCCGTATCGCTGCACATTTTGCTCCCAGTCGGTGATGGCGGAAAAATGGCGCGCGCGTTCGCCCGAAAGCGTGATTGCCGAATGGAAACATTTGGTCGAAGATTTTGGCGCGCAAGAAATCGGCATCCTCGACGACAGCGCCAATATTGACCGCAAGCGCTTGTATCGCATCTGCGAGTTGCTGATTCAAGAAGGGCTGCACACCAAAGCGAATTGGATCATGATTAATGGCATTCGCGCGAATCTGGCGGATACCGATTTGTTGGGCAAGATGAAAGAGGCGGGCTGCAAACGCGTCGCGTTCGGCGTAGAGACGGGCGACGAAGATATTTTAGAGTCCATTGACAAACGCGTGACGCACGACCAGATTCGCGCCGCGTTCCGCAACGGGAAAAAAGTGGGTCTCGAAACGGTGGGCTTTTTTATCATCGGCTTGCCCGGCGATACCGAAGAGACGATGGAAAAGACGATCAAGTTTGCGTGCGACCTCGACCCGCTCGTCGCGAATTTTTCCATGATGACGCCGTATCCGGGAACCAAAGTGTGGGAACAGGTGCATCGCAACGGCGGCCGCATGTTGGTCAAGGATTGGCAGGATTACGTTTTCTTTGAAGGCAAAGCGCGTTATGAAATGGGGCCCACGACGGCGGAATTGCAAGAGCGCAAATGGAAAGAGGCGTATCGCCGCTTTTACTTGCGTCCGCATCGCATCGCGCAAACTTTGCTGCGCGAATCCACCTGGCGCCATTTCCCGCGCACGCTCAAGATGGCAATGAAAATCGTCCTGCCGAAAAAGACCAAAAGCGCAGAGGTCAAAGCCATTATTGACGAAGCGCAGCAGGCGGCGGCATAGTTTAATGAGATCATTTTTTAGTTTCGGCAAAAACGCGCCCGCGCCCAAAGCGAGCAGCGACGGCATCAAACGTCTCTGGCTCGATTTGGGCGAAGCGGGGATCTTTGTCTATCCGGCGGGCGCGCACGACCGCTGGCAGGATCACGGGCTCGGCTTGCTGCGGACGATTTTACGCGACAAGGGCGTCGAGACCGATTTGTTTTCGCTGCGTTCATTGAAAAATTGGGAGGAACTGCCGAAGCGTTTGGCGGGGTACGACCAACTCATCATGAACATTCGCAGCTACTGGTACCCGTTTGCCTATAAAGCGGCGCAAACGTTCAAGCAGGTGAATCCGAACGGCTTGGTCATTACGGGCGGGATGCACGCGACCGTCGCGCCGCACGAAATGGAAAACGTCCCCGAGTTTGATTACATTTGCAGCGGGCCCGGCGAAAACACGATTGTGGATTTGGTGCGCGACCCCAAAGCGTTTCCGCGCCAAGTGCTCGGCATCGGCGCGAAAAGTATCGCGGACTGGCCCATGATGGACCGCACGCTGTGGCCCAATCCCAAACTAAAAGATTTTCCGTGGCCCCTCGAACCGGAATGTGGCTGGGGGCCCGCGCCCGTCGCCACCGTAATCACTTCGCGCGTGTGTCCGTGGCAGTGCGTCTTTTGCAATGAATCGTCGTACATCCCAAACATGGGGCGCAAAAGCGTTGACCAGGTGATTGACGAGTTGAATTTTCTCGACGAACATTATGGACCGCTCGGCTCGGTGGTCATTCACGATTCGATGTTTTTCCAACATCCGCCATGGCTGACCGAGTGGGTTGAAAAATATCCGCGCAAGGCGCGCCGCCGATGGCCCTATTGGGCGGCGGGACGCAGCGACACGGTGCGGCAATGGCCCGAGCTCTTTGAAGCGCTGGTGCGCGAAACGAATTGGAATATCATTTCCATCGGTTTCGAGTCGGGCAGCGACCGCGTGCTGAAAATCTTGAATAAAGAATGTACCGCCGAAGATAACCTGATTGCGATTGAACATCTGAATCGCATCGGCGACGACATGGAACGCGCCGGCCAGGATCCGCCCAGCTTTTGGGCAAATATCATGCTCGGCGTGCCGGGCGAACGTCCCGAAGACGCCTTTGAGACGATGCGGATGTTGAAACGTATGAAGCGCGTGCTGCCTTCGATTTCATATTACGCGCCGTACCCCGGCTCGCTGCTCGGCTATCAATTGATTGCCGAAGGCAAGAGTTTAATGTCCAAAGAAAATTATCATCGCTATCCGAACGACGAAAAGTTAATGGGCATTGATTACAAGTTTTATAACGACTTGATGGCGGGCAAGTACGACGCGGAAATCAACAAAGGTTTGAACGGCAACGCCAAAGGCGCCGAGTTGTACGCGGGGCATTTAATCAAAGCGTGAGTTACGCGTATGTCGAGTTTCAACAGTCCGCATCACATCTATCTCTTTGAAATGAAAAATGGCAAAGAGAAACTGGCGTATGGCGCGACGGCGCAAGACGCGTTCGAGAGTTTGCGCCTGCGTTTATCGGAGCAAGAGATGCAGCTCATTCTGCCCGACAAGTACATTCGCATCCCACAACGCGAATTGCAAAAGCACGTACACAATCTGGGATAACGGACGAGGCAGACGCGGGTCTGCCTTGTTTTTTGTCGCGAGAGGATTGGATGAAAATGGCGCGCATAGCCGCGCGCTGTCAAGTTAAAATGTTGACTTCTCTTTTACCCAAGATTCCACTCTATTGGTCGTTCTACCGTTTCGGGTTTCCGAAATTGCTGCCGTTCAGTTTGGTCATTAGCATCTCGTTTCGCTGCAATTCCAAATGTCGGACGTGCGACGTGTGGCGCAAACCGAACGACGATATGACGCTCGACGAATGGACCAAAACTTTTCAAAATATCGGGCGCGGTCCGATTTATTTGACGTTCACCGGCGGCGAACCGTTTCAGCGCAAAGATTTGCCCGAGATGGCGCTGGCGGGTTATACGTATTGTCGCCCCGAATACATTACGATTCCGACGAATGGTATTTTGACCCAGCGCATTCTTGACGGCGTGGACAAGATTTGCGCCAACGCGCCGCAATCGCGCATCGGCATCAATCTCTCGCTCGACGGCATTGGGCAGGAACACGACGAAATTCGCATGGTGCCGGGCAATTGGGAACGCTCGATGAAAACGTGGGCGGGGCTCAAAGCGCTGCAACAGAAACATCCGAATCTGGTACTCTCGATTCACAGCGTTATCTCTAAATTCAACATCAAGCGTTTTCGTGAAATTTATGGCGGCTTGCAGGAATTGCAACCGGATTCGTACATCACCGAAGTCGCCGAAGAGCGCGTCGAACTTGATACGGTGGGTTTGGACATTACGCCGCTCGCGTCCGAATATGGTCCCGTCGCGGATTTTTTGAGCGAACACGCGCGCAGGACGCCCGCGCGCGGTTTTGCGCGTGTGACCCAATCGTTTCGCGCGCAGTATTATCAATTAGCCAAGCGCACGCTGTTCGAGCAGACGCAAGTGATTCCCTGTTTTGCCGGTTGGGCGAGCGGACACATTGCGCCGAATGGCGACGTGTGGTCGTGCTGTATTCGCGCGCAGCCCGTCGGCAATGTGCGGCAAACCAATTATGATTTGAAACCGATTTGGTTTGAAAAAGTCGGTTCGCTCAAAACCTTGCGAAAAAGTATAAAGAACCGCGAATGTGCCTGCCCGATGGCGAACGCGAGTTATGCGAACATGCTCTTGCATCCGCCGACGCTTTTGCAGGTCGCGCGTGAATTGTTGACGCGGCCGAATGTGCCGTTGGAAAAACATGGCGGGGATGGAGTGGTTTGAATTGAATTGACGTTATCTTCAAGGGGGCGGAAAAAGAATACGTCGTGGTCGAAACGCCTTGCTTTTTCGGCGATTCGAATGGCGGCGCAATGGCAAACAAATTCGTTATCGAGAGCTGCGCAAGCGGCTCTTTTTTGTTTCGGAACGCGCAAGCGGAATCCTACTTTGTGAATCGCTTTACAATCAATCGAGCCAATGCTATAATCGCCGTGTTAATGCGTTGAGGCGTAAGCGTTTTGCGATGATGGGTGGCAAAGGTGAGAAATGTCTAATCAAGTAATTCCCGCGAATCAACTTCGTGCGCCGGAAGAAAAAACGGGCGCGATGGGTACGGCGTTTTTCAAACTCGAAGACGCGGTGCGTTGGGCGCGCACAAAATCCATGTGGCCCCTGCTGTTTGGTTTGGCGTGCTGCGCGATTGAAATGATGGCGACCTTTGCGTCGCACTATGACCTCGCGCGTTTTGGCATGGAAGTGTATCGCGCTTCGCCGCGCCAAGCCGATTTGATGATGGTCGCGGGCCGCGTCTCGCGCAAAATGGCGCCGGTGGTGCGACAACTCTATGACCAGATGCCCGAACCGAAATGGGTGATTGCGATGGGCGACTGCGCGTCGTGCGGCGGCGTGTACAACAATTACGCGATTTTGCAAGGGGTGGACGAAATTATTCCGGTGGATGTGTATATTTCCGGTTGTCCGCCGCGGCCCGAAGCGCTGATGTACGGCATTTTGCAATTGCACGAAAAAATCAAACACGGCGAACCGCGCGGCCAAATCAGGATTGAAAATTGGGGCTTGCGGGGTTAGCAAGTCCAACCTTGCGCGGGCATACGCTGTGCGCGCCGATGTAATGCGTTTGACGGCGCGTGGCGCGCGTTATTTTGGCGTATGTCGCGCGGCGGACAATCCGCTTTTCCAAACGCCAAGCGCGCCGATTCTGGCATGGGGCGTTTTCCTCTTTCAGCGTAACACTGGCGGATTTTCGCGTCGCGCGCAAAATTGGGCGGGACCCTCTGGTAGGAATTGATTATGGCAATCGCAACTCCGCTTTCTGAAACTACAACATTTCTTGTCGGCGACCCTGTGACGCGGCTGCGCGAAAAATTCGGCGCCAAAATTTTAGCGGTGTCTGAGTTTCGCGGCGAGACGACGCTCCAAGTCGCGCGCGAAATTTTGCCCGACGCCGCGCGCGCGCTGCGCGATGAATTGGCTTTTGACCAGTGCGTGGACGTGACCGCGTTGGATTGGCATTTGCAAGCCAAGAACGCGCCGAATCCGCATGAACTTTTATTTAACGATAGTTCGCTGTCCGACATCGAGCCGCCCGCGCGTTTTCAGGTCTTGTACCATTTTCTCTCCCATGCCGCCAATGCGCGCGTGCGTTTGACCGTCCTGCTCCAAGAGGACGATGCGGTTGCGCCTACCTTGACCGACGTCTATCGCGGCGTGAATTTTTTCGAGCGCGAGGTGTACGACCTGATGGGCGTGCGCTTTGAAGGGCATCCGTTTTTACAGCGCATCTTGCTCCCGCAAAATCAAGTCGGGCATCCCCTGCGCAAAGATTTCGCGCTCGGCTATGAACCGGTCGAATTCACGCACAATATTGAACAAATCGAAGCGCGCAAAGTTAAAAATGTTCCGCCCGTGCGCCCGCGCCAAGCGATCTTTGAAGTGGATGGCGGTACGACCCAAGTGCCGATTGGCGGCGGTTTGACCGCGACGGTCCACGAACGTTTTGACGATTCCGCCAACGAAACCATGTTGATTAACATGGGCCCGCATCATCCTTCCACGCACGGCGTGTTGCGCGTCGGGTTGCAGACGGCGGGCGAAAAAATTATCGGCGCGATGCCCGATATCGGTTATTTACATACCGGTATCGAAAAAAATATGGAGTACAAAACGTACACCAAAGCCATCACGCTGACGGACCGGATGGATTATTTGGCGCCGCTGTCGAATAATCTCGGCTTTTGTCTGGCGGTCGAAAAATTGATGCAGGTGGACGTGCCGGAGCGCGCGCAAATTTTGCGCGTGCTGCTGGGCGAGGTCACGCGCATCGCGTCGCATCTCGTCGCGATTGGCACGAACGCGATGGACATTGGCGCGGTCAGCATGTTCACGTACGCGTTCCGCGAACGCGAATATGCGATGGATATTTTCGAGATGGTCAGCGGCGCGCGCATGATGACGAGTTATTTTCGCGTCGGCGGCTGCGCGCTGGATGTGCCAATGGGTTTTTCGGACCAGGTGCGCGAATTCGTGCGGATGATGTACGGACGCATCAAGGAATATCGGGCGCTGCTCGACAAGAATCCGATTTGGGAAGAACGCACGATTGGCGTTGGCGCGTACACGCGCGCGGACGCGCTGCAATTGGGCTTGACCGGTCCGATGCTGCGCGCGACGGGCGTGAATTGGGATTTGCGTCTTGCGCAATCGTACAGCGGTTATGAAACGTACGACTTTGAAGCGCCGTACAACACGCGTTCCGACACGGGCGATATTTATGAATTGTATCGCCTCAAGCTGTTGGAAATGGAACAATCGCTGCGGATTATCGAACAGGCCTTGGAGCGTTTGCGAAAAACGGGCGGGCCCGTTATGACGACCAATCGTAAAGTCGCGCCGCCGCCGAAACAAGAACTTCAACAAAGCATGGAGAGTTTGATTCACCATTTCAAACTCTGGACCGAAGGATTCAAACCGCCGGTCGGTTTTGTGTATCAAGCGATTGAATCGCCGCGCGGCGAATTGGGTTATCTGATTTCGTCGGACGGCACAAACAAACCGCATCGCGTGCACGTCCGCACGCCCAGTTTTGCGAACCTGCAAATTTTGTCGCACATTGCGCCGGGCTATTCGATTTCCGATTTAGTCGGTCTGATCGCCATGACGGATATTGTGTTGGGAGATGTTGACCGTTAGTCGTTAGTCAAAAGTGGACAGACAACAGTATTCCGTCGAGAGCCGGCGATGCACAATTACAAGGAACTCAAAGTCTGGCAAAAGGGAATGGATTTTGTGGTGGCGGTCTATGCGGCAACGCACGTCTTTCCAAAGGATGAATTGTACGGCTTGACGAGTCAGTTGCGCCGTGCGGCGGTATCCATTCCCGCAAATATTGCGGAAGGGGCAGGGTGTGATAGCGATGCCGAATTTGCCCGGTTTCTTGATTTTTCGATTCGGTCATCGTATGAATGTGTGGTGCATCTGCAAATTGCGGAACGGCTCGGCTATTTGAACAAGGAAAAAGCAGATACGTTGGTTGCAGCCGCTGAGGAGATCTCAAAAATGTTGGTGGGATTGATTCGTCACTATGCGCCGAATCGCAAGTATCTGGGAAAGTAAAAATTACTTTCGACTAGTTACTGTCCACTCCAGACTGTTATGGAAAAAATCATCTTACGCAATCAAGACATTCCCGATATTGCCGACCTTGACGTGTATGAACGGCATGGCGGTTATAACGCGCTGAAAAAGGCGCTCAAGGAAATGACGCCCGCACAGGTGACGGACGCGGTCAAAGCGTCGGGCTTGAAGGGCCGCGGCGGCGCGGGTTTCCCCACGGGTTTGAAATGGAGTTTTCTCCCCAAAGATATTTTTCCGCGTTATCTCGCGGTCAATGCCGACGAGTCCGAACCCGGCACGTTCAAAGACCGCGAAATCATGGAAAAGAATCCACAGCAATTTATCGAGGGCGTGATTCTTTCCTCGTACGCGATTCAATGCAATCACGCGTTCATTTACATTCGCGGCGAATATCCGGGCGCGGCGAAAATTTTGGAACAAACGATTGCCGCCGCAAAACAGCGCGGGTACGTGGGCGAAAAGATTTTGGGCTCGGATTACAATTTGGAAATTACGGTGCATCGCGGCGCGGGCGCCTACATTTGCGGCGAAGAGACGGCGATGCTCGAATCGCTCGAAGGCAAATTGGGTATGCCGCGCGTGAAACCGCCCTTTCCCGCCGTCGTCGGTTTGTACGGCAAGCCGACGGTGATTAACAATGTCGAAACGCTTACCAACGTTCCGCCGATTGTTGACAAGGGCGCGGACTGGTACAAGACCATCGGCACGGAAAAATCTCCGGGGCCCAAAGTATTTTGCGTCAGCGGTCATGTGAATCGCCCCGGCAATTATGAAGCGCCGCTCGGTTCGATTACGCTGCGCGATTTGATTTTTGGCGCCGAATTCGCGCAAGGCGTGCGCGGCGGCAAACGCGTCAAGGGCATTCTCACCGCCGGCGCCAGCGCGCCGATGTTGGCGGAACAACATCTGGATACGAAATTGGATTATGAATCTGTGGCGGCGGCAGGTTCGATTCTCGGTTCGGCGTCGGTCATCGTATTGGATGAGGACACGGATATTCCGTGGGCGACGCAAAAAATGGCGCAGTTCTTTATGCACGAATCGTGCGGCAAATGCACGCCGTGCCGCGAAGGCACGTATTGGCTCTATATTTTGATGGAACGCCTCAACGCCGGCAAGGGCAGCGCGCGCGACATTGAAATGCTCGCGACCGTTTCCAATCAAATTCTCGGCCGCACGCTGTGTCCGCTCGGCGAGTTTGCGACGTCGCCGATCTTGGGGACGCTCAAATGGTTCAAACCCGAGTTTGAAGCAAAACTCGCGCGCAATGAAAATCCGTAAACCGTAAAACGCCAGGCAGGGCAATAGGTGTGAGCTGGATGGCGGTCCAAGTTTTAAGCAAGCGAAGCGCATTGTTGAGCCAAGCGCGTATGGACGGCTCTTTGACGCACGCGGCTATGTGGACTATGGCAAAGCCAAAGGCGAGAAAAAAGATGAACTGACGCCCGAAGCGGCGACTGTTCTTTTGCGCGATACAGAACGCTTGCTTGCGCGCTTGGAACAATTCTTGCGCGAACGCGGGGCGATGAT
>Ga0226835_1001587_pt1 | contig 11787 bp, 8 predicted proteins | sample LAC_MetaG_1_FD_163627 | JGI IMG/M metagenome (GOLD analysis project Ga0226835, IMG submission 163627) | Anaerobic ammonium oxidizing microbial communities from anammox membrane bioreactor (MBR) in UC Berkley, California, United States -... | ecosystem: Engineered > Bioreactor > Anaerobic >...
TCTCGCATTGGACAGATTGCTGCGATTGATTGCGCCTCTCGGATTGCGATGTTTTGTGGCGGTACCATGGCGGAAGGCTGGGCAGTTTATGCCACTTCCTTGATTGCAGAAACCAATTTCTTGACTCCGCTGGAACAATACTCAGAAATCCATTCTCGTCGTCGAATGTGCGCTCGGGCGATTGTTGATGTGCGCCTGCATCAGGGACGTTTTACTTTAGAAGATGCAACCACCTTTTATCAGCAGTATGGTGGAATGAATAAACTAGCTGCTCGAAATGAAGCAATTAAGAATAGCATGTTCCCTGGGGCGGCAATGATGTATTTGATCGGTTGTGATCGAATCAAGAAGTTGCGTCGGGAAGTAAGTTTGCTTCAAGGAGATCGGTTCAATTTACGCAATTTCCACGATACATTTCTGTCCTATGGTTCCATTCCTGTCGAGTTAATTGCCAGGGACATGTTGGCGCTAATTTCTCGTTGATCTCGGACATCTCTAAAAATCAATTAAATAAACCTTGTCTTCTATTAAGGAAAACCCACATTGTTCAATTCAACCCAACTAAGCGATAAGACCCTCGAATATTCTAAAGAAATCACGACTGCCCTTCTGGGAGTTGATCGCCTATATCGCCTGGAAAGCGGCGATGAGGAGGGGTTGGTAGTGGTTGATATGTCGGCAGGCGAATTCCAGCCGGAAATATTCGCAGATTACGATGAAGCCCGTCAACGCTGGAAAAAGTTGCGAACGCTGGCTGAGGGTTTACCAGAAGCTGACCGCCGAAAGTATTACGATCAATTATGTCATTCTACCTTGGCGTTCATTGAGTGGCGACAAAATGGATTGCCCTTTACAGAGCAACTAAGTAGTTTTCTACATGTTCCGGCCGCACCAGCTTCAGATGATCAATTAGACGAATTGTGCCGTCAGATGCGCGATCTGCTGAACCAAATGGGCTATAGCGGCGACTTAGTGACGCAATTTACAGCCTGGGAAAACCGTACACGTGTGCCTGCAGATGAAGTACCTGATGTATTACGCGAGATGTTAAACCAAGCCTGGGATCGAACTGAGACGCGCTTACATATTCCAGCGGAGAAATCGGACGGTATGAAAGTTTGCCTGGTATCAGGAAAGGCATTCAACGCTCGTTGTGATTACCTGAGGCGCACCATTGAACTCAACACTGATCCTATTCTGACACGCTCCGGCTTGAAACATCTGATCGTCCATGAAGCTTACCCGGGTCACTATGTGCAATTTAAATTACGGGAAACCTGGTATCGAGAAGGAACAGCGCCAGCGGATGGATTACTTTCTGTGGTAAACACTGCCAGTTCATCAACCTTTGAAGGCATTGCAGATAACGGAATGATACTCCTCGATTGGATAAAAACAGACGACGACCGCTTGCAAAGTTTGCTCAATCGCTATCGCTCCGGAATTGGCACAGGTGCTGCCTGGCGGCTTCACGCTTTGGGTTGGTCTATTGAACAAACGACCGATTGGCTAAGAGAACGCGCTCTGACGGGTGGCGAAGGTTGGGTCGCGGGCAGGATGCGCTTCCTCAGCGCTCCCGCCCGCGCTGTTTTAATTTGGTCATACTGGTGGGGCGAAGCTGTTGTTACCCCTGCTTATCTAAACGTATCTCATGATCGTCGTCCCGACTTTTTGCGCTATCTATATGGGCGTATGCACTCGAATGAGACAGTTGGGATGTTTATATAGGTCAGGTTTGGTATATGACTTGAGAGGAGGTGGTGCCTGCAGGTTCAAAAGCTCACTATTTATATCATTGACAATTGTCCAACCCATTTAGGAATTTACCAAGAGGAGAAGTCCGATGAAAGCGAATAAACTGATCATCTTTGTCTGGATGATGACAGTGATTGCTATGCTTGCAACAGCATGCGCTCCTGCCACTACCCCAGCAGCGCCGGCTGCTACTGAAGCGCCGGCTGTTACCGAAGCTCCGGCTGCTACCGAAGCTCCGGCGCAAACCGAGGCACCAGCCGCCACCCTGGAGATCACGCCAGAAGGAAAGAAGATTTTGCGCGTGGCTTATACTGCTGAGATTGATATCTTGAATGCCTTAACCAGTCAGAACCTGACCGACATTGAGGTCACGATGGTGGAAGGTTTGATTATCAGCAACGACAAGAATCAATATATTCCTGTTCTTGCGAAGGAGATCCCTACCTACGAGAACGGCGGTATTGTCAAGCGCGATGATGGCAAGATTGATATGACCTGGCACCTGCAGGAGGGAGTCAAGTGGCATGACGGTGTGGAATTTACCAGTAAGGATGTATGTTTTACCTGGAAATTCATTGTCAGCGAGGGTTCGGAAGTATATAACAGAGATGAATATTTGAACATCGAGGACTGTCAGGCTCCCGATCCTTACACTGTGGTATTCACCTGGAAAGTGCCGTTTGCTCCTTATGCCACGCTCTTTGAAGCGATCTTGCCAGAACATGTTTTGGGCAACCTGACCACTGCAGAAATTTTGACCTACGACGCGTACAATCGTAGCCCGCTGGGTACAGGCCCATTTATGTTTGCTGAGTGGAAATCCGGCGAGTATGTGCGGGTGGTTAAAAACCCCAACTACTGGCGAGGTCCGGAATATCCGAAACTGGACGAGATCATCTTCACCTTCATTCCGGATAATAATACGCGTCTCAACGCGATGAAATCTAAGGAATATGACCTTGGCCTTGGTTTCCAAGCCAATCAGGTGAAGGATCTGCGGACAATTGACGGTTACGATGTGAGCTTGGTTGACTCAAACGCGTTCATCCACTTTGGCACCAGCATCAAGTCTGAAAATGGCAAGAAGCTCTTTGATGATGTAAAGGTTCGGCAAGCAATCTACTATGCCATTGACCGACCGGCAATTGCGAATGATCTTATGGAAGGCACAGTGACGCTTGCTGATACGCCGATCAATCCGCTTAGCCCATACTATAACAAGGACGCCAAGGTTTATAACTACGATCCTGAATTGTCCAAGAAGCTTCTGGCAGAAGCGGGCTGGACGCCAGGCGCTGATGGAATACTTGAGAAGAATGGCACGCGTTTTTCTTTCACAATCCTAAACCGGGCTGGTCGCAATGACCGTATTGCGATTGCTCAGGTGATTCAGGCAATGCTCAAAGAGGTCGGCATTGAAGTTTTGATGGAGACGAAAGAAAGCGCAGCTTGGACGGAACAATGGCGCACGGGCAATTGGGATGCAACTGTCGGTGGTTGGTTCTTGACTGCTGATCCAAGCGTTACTAACCTTTATGCTTGTGACGGAGCGAATAACATGACCGGTTATTGCGATCCTAAGCTGGACGAGGTGATGAAAGCCTCTGATCAGGCTTTGGATTTCAACGAGCGTAAACCTTTGATGGATCAGGTGCAAGCGATATTGGCCGAAGATGCCTTCGATTTGCCGTTATACTTCAATGTGCTGCCGATCTCCTACTCGAAAGCTCTGGTGAATTTCAAGGGCAGTGGAACGAACCTGGGCAGCTTCTGGAATTGTTACGAATGGGATCTAGTACCTCAGCAATGAGTCGGCGCTGACCGATCTGTAATTCTCCTCCTTCCTTCCTGTCCAAGGGAAGGAAGGAGGAGGCGGTGGAAAATTCGATGACCCTCTACATCAGTCGTAGATTATTACAAATGATTCCTTTAATGATCGGAATTTCGATCATTATGTTTGCTCTCATTCAAGCAGTTCCCGGCGGTCCTGAAGCGATGTTCCTGGAATCAGGCCGATTTATTGATCCGACGATCATTGAAAGTTATCGTCATCGCTTAGGATTAGACCAGCCCTTATATATTCAGTATTTCAAATGGTTGGCTGCTGCTGTGACAGGCGATTTCGGACTGAGTTTCTCCACCTCTCGTCCAGTATCGGAGATGATTTTGGAACGATTGCCTGCCACCTTAGAATTGATGCTCATGGCTTTTATATTTGCCGCAATTATCGCGATTCCTTTGGGAATTTTCAGCGCAGTTCGTCAATATAGCCTGTTGGATTATCTTACAACTACGCTATCCTTTCTTGGCATTGCTATGCCTGTTTTTTGGTTTGGGTTAATGCTGCAATTGCTATTTTCTGTAAAGCTAGGTTGGTTCCCAACGTCTGGTCGCATCACGGTTGGGGATGCTTCGTTGGTGGATCAAGTCAGACATTTGGTTTTACCGGGCATCGTCCTTAGTCTTTTGTATATTGCTGGTTGGTCCCGTTATATGCGCGCGAGCTTGTTAAGCGTGCTACGCAAGGACTTTATGCTCACTGCTCGCGCCAAGGGCGCTACGGAGCGCTATGTAATTTGGGTGCATGGTGTGAAGAATGCTTTAATTCCAGTCGTTTCCATAATGGCGTTAGATCTCGCCGGGCTGTTCTCCGGGGCAGTGATCACTGAAACAGTTTTTGCCTGGCCCGGTATTGGCCGCTTGTTTATTCAGTCCGTCTATTCTCGTGATTATCCTCTGGTAATGGGTATTTTGATGATGGGTTCTTTTATGGTTGTGTTTTTTAATCTGGTAGCCGATGTTGTCTATGCCTGGTTAGACCCTCGCATCAGTTACTCATGAGAGTCTTGTTGATTCGTTGACGATCAAAAGATGCAATGCTCTTGCCTTGTTATTTTCGCTCAGAAATTGTTAATTGAGGAATAGGATTAAATGACGCTAAACGAAACTGATAACACGCTAGAGCGCCGGGAAACTTTTTCATTAGAACAGTCACAGGTAATGTCACCGAGCGTAATGTTCTGGAGGCAGTTCAGAAGACACAAAGCTGCACTGGTTGCGATTCTTGTCTTGACCATTATGGCTTTCATGTGTTTTTTCGCTCCTGTGATCGCCCCTTATGAGTTTGATGCGATTGATTTGCGCAATACAAAACAGCCTCCTACTTTGAAACATCTCATGGGGACGGATGAATTAGGTAGAGATCTCTTCACTCGTGTGTTGTATGGTGGGCGAATTTCGCTAACGATTGGCATTTTTGCCGCTCTTGTCGGTACGCTATTCGGGACTCTCATTGGAGCGATGGCGGGTTTTTATGGAAAGCAGATTGATAATATCTTAATGCGTTTTACCGATATTGCATTTTCTATTCCAACATTGCCTTTACTCATTGTGGTGAGTTCTTTCACCAAAGCATCTCTGCCAGTCATTGTTTTAGTGATTGGATTATTGAGTTGGATGGCAACAGCACGCGTAGTGCGTGGCACGATCTTGTCTATCAAGGAACAAGAGTATATTATCGCGGCTCGCATGATTGGGGTTCGTAATGGCAGGATCATCTTCCGCCACATCCTACCCAATACGTTTAGTGCAATCGTTGTTGGCGCCACCCTGAGTGTGGGGGGAGCAATTATTACCGAATCCGTGCTTAGTTTTTTGGGCTTGGGCGTTCAACCACCAGTACCTAGCTGGGGTAACATGTTACAAGACTCGCAAACCACAATGGCGTCCAAACCCTGGCTAACCATTTTCCCGGGTCTGGCGATCTTAATTACCGTTTTGTGCATTAACTTCATTGGCGATGGCTTACAGGATGCTATTGATCCGACCCTACGTGGTAAATGATTCTATATCAAAATACTTCCTGTTATTTGGACGAGACGAGAAGTTTGGCAATGTTACATTCGCCCAGAATGTGAAAGTGTGGATTTGGAATGATAAGTAACGATCGCTCTTGTTCAACGATCAGCTCCCTGCGCAAACGACGCAAAGCAAAAGACCTCTGCCTAAATGTGACATTGTCAAATTAGTAAGCTGCGTTTCGTTATGTTATGAAAGAAAGATAAATTAGTCATTCGGAGCATCCTGATAAACCAAGAAACAGCGCACATGCGAGGGGGCAACCCCGCCTCAGCTTGGCATCTTGAATAAAAAAAGGAGTTTTCAATGAGAGACAAACTTAGAATCGGCGTGATCGGCGCCGGACGATGGGCAGAGTCTGCTCATTTACCGGGTTTTACCCGTTCACCACTGGGCGACGTAGTGATGATTTGTGATCTCGACGCTGAAAAAGCTCGCGCCCGAGCTAAACAATTCAATATTCCAGAATGGGTAATGGATTATGAAAAGGTGTTATCGCGCCCCGATATTGATGTGGTTGACATCGTGACGCGCGGCGACAATCATGAAGAATTGACCTTTGCTGCGCTGGAAGCTGGTAAACATGTTCTGGTCGAAAAACCAGTTTGTCATGACTATCGGGATGTATGGCGTGCACATAACTTGGCGCGTTCTAAAAATCTCAAGACCAAAGTTGGTCTAACTTTCCGCTATGCGCCTGCGGTTCAATATATGTTCGAATTAATTCGGGAGGGTTTTATTGGCGATCCATACATCTTTAATGGTTTTGAACAAAATTCACAATGGATTGACCCGGATCATCCGATGGACAAACGAATTCATAAAACCCGCCCTGTTGGAGAACCACCCTGGGGAGTCGATCCTCGTCGTGAGGCAATTGAGGTCTCTTCTTTGGAAGGTTACGGCGCGCCGACAATTGATATTGGTTTGGAGGCGGTAGGTAGTGATCTCAAAGAAGTCGTCGGTATTCTGGCGAATATGGTACCTTATCGTCGGCGCACCAACCTGGATACGGAGCGCGAACGGATCAATATTGATGATGCGGACATGTTCATCGGCGAGTGCATGAATGGCGCCTTGTATTCTATGCAGTCCAGTTATGTTACAGTCGGTAATTATCCAGGCATTGAAGCGCGCATTTTTGGCTCGAAAGGGGCGATTAAGGTGCGACTGGTTGAAGAGTTTGGCGTCATCCAGACTATTCATACTGCCCGACCCGATGCGGTTGAGTTTGTGCAACAAGAGATCCCCGCGTTCTTCTTCCCACCCGGATATCAACCCGGCGATACATGGGATGCAACCTTCTTTGGAAATCTAACCCATAATTTTCTTCAAGAAATATGGAATGGCGGTGATGTGAATCAAGGGAATTTTGCCCAGAGCGCGCGTGTGCAAGAGGTCATCAATGCGGTTACGCTTTCTCATCGAGAACACCGTTGGGTGCAACTCCCTTTAAGCGATCATGAGAATATTCTACATTCAATGAGTTCAGCCCTATAGCATTCAAAGTTTTGTGGATTACCGAAATGGATAATATTCCTATCGGAAAGACCGGACCAAAGACCGTAGCGCAAGGCGAAAGAGCGGTTTGCAGTAGTTCCCATCCGCTTGTAACAGATGTGATGCTGCAAGTGATGCGAGCAGGAGGTAACGCGGTTGATGCGGCGGTTGCGGGATGTATGCTTCAGGCTGTTGTTGAGCCACATATGACCAATCACGCTGGCTCGATCCAATTCTTGTATTGGGATGCAGCCACTTCTAAGGCTTACCAGCTTAACGGCTCCGGCATCCTGGTTCCAGATTTACCGCCATTTCGCCCTATACCTCCCATTGGTATTCGTTTTGCCAGTGATGGTCGCGCTCCGTGCGCTTGCATCCCTGGCTTTATGCCAGCGCTTGGCGAGATACATCGTCGTTTCGGCACGATTTCATGGGCGGAATTATGTCGGCCAGCGATTGAATGGGCTGAACGAGGACACCCTATTTCCTCCTTCGAGTATGCGGTGTTACACGAAGAATTGCGTTTTTTTACATATTTTCCCTCCGGCCGCCGCCTGTTTACTCCCAATGGGTTCGTACCCGAAGTAGGAGAGATTTTTTCAAACCCTGAATTGGCCCAAACATTGCGCAATTGCGCAGATCAGGGACCGCAATACTTTACCGAAGGCGGTTGGGCGAAACATTTTGTCTCAATTGCCAACCAATTGGGATGGCCAATCAAATTGGCAGATATGAGAGCCTTTCCACCGCGATGGCAGGAGCCACTATATTACAAACATCGTGGATATGAGGTAATCCAGCTAAGCCCACCGGAACGCACCGGTATATTCACTGCATTTACACTTGGTGTATTGAGTAATTTTGACCTACCGTCTATGGGGCATTATTCTCAGTCGTCGGATGCGCTGTATCTGATGGCGCACACTTTACGGAGGGCGCATTGGGAAATGGGCCTTCTTTATGACCCCGAAACATTTGAAGTCCCGTTGGATATCTGGCTATCATCGGATTACCAACGCTTTACGGCGGATTTGATTTGGCGGAGTCGTCCGCGTGTGGATTTAACTAACCACATCCGCCTAACAGCAGGGGGCCCTGCTCTGGCTGCTGCAGGTTTGGTTAGCGCAAACCCTATCAATTCGTCTGCGGGAGGCTCGATTGGCGGTCATACACCTGGTGGTAGTTGCGAATTAAGTATTGTAGACCCACTTGGGAATTGGGTGCAAATGATGAATACATTGCAAAGCGGAGGCATCCCGGGCATTGTTGTGGATGGTGTTCCTATGGTGGGCAGCCATGCGCGCGCCAACCTGAATGATGATATTGCAGGCTGGTTTACCGGCGGCGGGAGAATAAAGTCAATTGTTGGTAGTACGTTCGTCCTACAAAATGGCAAACCCTGGCTGGCGCTCGGCACGCCTGGAAACGTCTATGCCACCATTCCTCAAGTTCTATCCAGCATCTTGGATTATGGGTTTGATCCATATCAAGCCTCGCTCTTACCGCGAATGGATCCTTTGAGAGATGATTATGTACTTGAAATCGAAAGTACGCTTCCTCCAGAAGTGGCCGCGGGTATAGCGAGATATGGCATTCAAGTGCGACCATTACCTATGTTTGACTATAACATGGGTTCATTTCAAATCTGCTGGCGAGATGCGCCAAGCGGGATGTTGCGTAGTAGCGCCGATCCGCGTCGTGCTGGCAAAGCGGCTGGATTTTGACCAAATATATTGGGAGGAAGGCAATGACGAATGATAAAATTCGGTGGGGGGTGATCGGCGCAGCGAATATCGCCAAAGTCGCTGTAATTCCAGCTATTCAGACGTCCAGTAATGGGGAAGTAGTAGCGATTGCTAGCCGTGATCTAGCGAAAGCCAAAATGTTTGCCGCAAAATTCGGAATTCCGCGCGCCTATTCAAAGTATGATGAACTATTGAAAGCGAGGGATATTGATGCAGTTTATATTCCACTGCCAAACAGCCTTCATCGAGAATGGACGATTCGTGCAGCCGAGATGAGGAAGCATATCTTGTGCGAGAAACCCTTGGGCTTGAATGCTCAAGAGTGTTTAGAGATGGAGGCAGTTGCAAACCAATATGGCGTAAAGCTGATGGAAGCTTTTATGTATCGTTTCCATCCACGAACGGAGCGGGCATGTGAAATGGCGCAAAACGGGACTATCGGGGAACTACGCATGATCCATAGCGCCTTCACTTTCAAGCTTACACGGCCGGACAATATTCGTTTGATGCCCGAGTTGGGTGGTGGCGCCTTGATGGATGTGGGTTGCTATTGCATTAATATAAGTCGGATGGCGGCTGGGATGGAACCGGCAGAAGTTCAGGCTTTTGCCCGTTGGAGCTCAAGCGGGGTAGATGAACAGATGATGGGCGCCTTGATCTTTAGTAATGGAATAATGGCTCAGTTTGACTGCGCTCTAACAATGGAACGAAGAGAGGAATATCTATTGGCAGGTACGGATGGTTTCCTTCATGTGCCTCAGGCTTTCCTTCCGGGGGAGGAGGCGGTTATGATCGAACAAGTCAGTGGCCGAAATGAGATAACGCAGCACTGGATAGAAGGGGTGAATGAGTATCGTTTGATGGTAGAGCATTTTGCCGAATGTGTGCTCCAAGATTTGCCGCTGCGCTATACCGCCAATGAAGCAGCAGCAAACATGCGCGTTATCGAAGCATTATATCGCTCGGCGCGTAACTTAGGTAAACCAGAAGTGGTTCCAAGTATCTAATCCTGGAAAATCGGAAACCATAATGATTGAGGATCAATTATCTCATCGAATGCAAAATATACCTTTTTCTAATATCCGCCATGTGTTTGAACGCGTGGCGGAGCTGCAATCTCAGGGTCGCACACCTGCGCCTTTCCATATAGGGCAGCCAGATTTTGATACTCCCGAACATATCAAACAGGCGGCGAAGGATGCTTTGGATCGTGGGATGACTGCTTATACCTCGAACTATGGTTTGCCAGCATTGCGTGCTGCAATCGCTGAAAAATTATTCCACGATAACAACATTCAAGTTGACCCAGATCAGCAAATTCTCGTAACTGTTGGCACGAATGAGGCGATTTGGCTGGCGATGCTGGCAACGCTTAACCCCGGCGATGAAGTTTTGATCCCCAATCCAAGCTGGATGCATTATCGCTATTGTGCTCAACTGGCTGGCGCTCGTGTGATAGATGTGCCGCTGCGAGAGCAAAACAAATATCAACTTGACCCTGATGATCTGGCTCGATTTTGGACGCCACGCGCCAAAATGTTGGTCCTAAATACGCCTCATAATCCAACCGGAGTTGTTTTTTCGCTGGAAACCATCAATGCAATTGCCAATTTCGTGGCAGAACGTGACCTGTTGCTCTTATCAGATGAAATTTATGAGAAGATCATCTATGATGACCAGGTTCACTACAGCCCAGGAGCGATCGAGGCAATTAAGGATCGCACAATCACGGTTAATGGTTTTTCTAAGGCGTACGCCATGACAGGGTGGCGCATAGGTTATGCTGCCGCCCATCCTCAGTTAATTGGCGCAATGGTTCGTGTGCATCAATATACCAATATTTGTGCGACTGCATTTGCACAAGCTGGTGCATTGGCGGCTCTACGCGGCTCGCAAGAGTGTGTCAGCCAAATGGTTGCTGAATTTGATCTCCGCCGCAAGTTTGTAATTACCAGGCTCCAGCCCCTTGAGGGTGTCAATTTTATTCCCCCGCAAGGCGCATTTTATGTTTTCGTGAATTTCAGTTTTTTGAACAATTGCTCTGAAGAAGTTGCTCAGTTGCTGTTGGAGCAGGCAAATGTAGCAGTTGTGCCTGGACGTGCATTTGGGTCCTATGGGGAAGGCTGGATCCGATTGTCATTTGCATGTTCGCTCGCTTATCTGAAATCAGGTTTAGCCGCAATCTCATCCTTTGTCGAACAAAAACTACCAAACTCTATCCGATGAGGACCAGTCTATGAATACCTTTTCATTACCTACAAAAGCTGAAACTATGAATAGCCTCGAATTACACATTCCTAATCGCATACTCCTCGGACCTGGGCCAAGCATGGTGGATCCGAGGGTTTTACGGATGATGTCTGCACCCCTGGTTGGGCATCTGGATCCGTGTTTTCTTGACCTGATGGATCGTACTCAGCAGTTGTTGCGGTATGTTTTCCAGACGAACAACCAATTGACGATCCCCGTTTCTGGCACTGGCAGCGCGGCAATGGAAACTGCCGTTGCCAACATGGTAGAGAATAACGATGATGTACTCGTCTGCGTTAATGGCTATTTCGGCTTACGACTGGCTGATATGGCTTCGCGTTACGGTGGAAAAGTACGGACGATATACAAACCGTGGGGTGATATTTTTACACCTGTTGAAGTTCGACAGGCATTGCGGGAACAGCCTGCGAAAGTGGTCGCAATTGTACACGCTGAAACATCTACCGGTGCGTTGCAACCTGTAGACGAAATTGCTGCTATTGTTCATGAATTTGGCGGAATACTGATCGTTGACGCAGTAACATCATTGGGCGGTATACCTCTCGAAATAGATCATTCTGATATAGATATCTGCTATAGTGGTACGCAAAAATGTCTGAGCTGCCCGCCCGGGTTGGGGCCAATCACGCTTGGACCCCGTGCGATCGAAGTGTTGGAG
>Ga0226835_1001588_pt1 | contig 11787 bp, 10 predicted proteins | sample LAC_MetaG_1_FD_163627 | JGI IMG/M metagenome (GOLD analysis project Ga0226835, IMG submission 163627) | Anaerobic ammonium oxidizing microbial communities from anammox membrane bioreactor (MBR) in UC Berkley, California, United States -... | ecosystem: Engineered > Bioreactor > Anaerobic >...
GGCTTTCACCGGGTTTGCCTTTTTCGATCTGCTAGAATTTTACCATAAATATTGAGTTTGTCAATAGGAAAATTGTAATTCTCAAATCATGCAATATATATTGACACAATATTATCGGGATGGTTTTTTTCATCATTTTGTGATATGGTCTGATATTTGCTTCTTGAAGAGAAATGCCATAACCTTTGTTGAAATATCAGCGCGCAGAGTGTATGGGCAAAATTATCTGGATAACAGCCAGAATCAGGGTGATTTCTATGAAATTCCACTTTAAAAAAAACCGGGATTCGGTTTTCGATGTGGTAAACTATACGATTGGTGTGTTCACCCGGAATCATCAAACCTTTTTATTTCCATCAGGAGAAAAAATAATGGCCGAAAAGAAATGGGTCTATCTTTTTAATGAAGTTGAGGCCGCGGAAAAAGCCGCTGGCGATTGGGAAGGCGTGCGCGCTTTACTTGGTGGTAAAGGAGCAGGACTGGCGGACATGACGCGCGCAGGCGTGCCGGTGCCGCCCGGTTTTACCGTTACCACGGAAGCTTGCAATGCTTATTTAGCCCAGGGCGGAAAATTCCCCCCAGGTATGTGGGAACAAGAACTGGCAGCGCTGAAAGAAGTGGAAAAACAAACCGGTAAAAAGTTTGGCGATCCGTCCAATCCGTTGTTGGTTTCTTGTCGTTCGGGCGCAAAATTCTCCATGCCAGGTATGATGGACACGGTGCTTAATATCGGCTTGACCGACAAGACTGCCGAAGGCATGATTCAAAAGACAGGCGACGCTCGCTTTGTGTATGACTCGTATCGCCGTCTGGTAGAGATGTTCGGTTCGGTCGTCCTGGGCATCCCCGATGAGGCTTTTGAGGAACCACTGGCGGAATACAAAGCCCGTAAAGGTTACAAAACCGATACCGATATGACCGCCGAGGATTGGAAGGCGATCACAGAAGAGTTCAAAGCAGTGGTCAAGAAGTACAAAGGCTTTGACTTTCCGCAGGATCCGTATGAACAACTACGCCTGGCAACCGAGGCGGTGTTTAAATCCTGGAATGGAAAACGCGCAGTGGATTATCGCAACGCTGCCGGGATCGCCCATGACCTGGGCACAGCCGTGAATATTGTGACCATGGTATTTGGCAATATGGGCTGGAATTCGGGCACCGGTGTGGCTTTCACACGCGACCCCTCTACTGGCGAAAAGAAGCTATATGGCGATTATCTGCTCAACGCCCAGGGTGAAGACGTAGTCGCTGGCATCCGCAACACGGAGAAAATCGAAAAGCTTAGCGAGCAGCTCCCAGAAGCCTACCGCGAGTTCTTGCAGATCACGGAAAAACTGGAACGTCACTACCGCGAGATGCAGGATGTGGAGTTTACGATTGAAAACGGCAAGCTGTGGATGTTGCAGACGCGCGCTGGCAAACGCACTGCCAAAGCCGCAGTTAAGATTGCAGTGGATATGGCGAATGAAGGTTTGATCACCAAAGAAGAGGCAGTGCTGCGCGTTTCTCCAGAGCAGGTGGATACTCTGCTCCATCCGCAGTTCGACCCAAAGGCTATGGAAGAGGCCAAAAGCTTCGGCAAGCATTACGCCAAGGGTGTTAATGCCTCACCTGGCGCAGCAGTGGGTCAGGTTTACTTCGATGCCAACACCGCTGAGAAGATGGCGAAGGAAGAAAAGCAGAGCGTGATTATGGTGCGCCCCTTCACCAAGCCAGATGATGTTCACGGTATGCTGGCTGCTAAAGGCATCCTGACCAGTGAGGGTGGGGCAACCTCCCATGCCGCAGTGGTCGCTCGTCAGTTTGGCGTGCCCTGTGTGGTGGGCGCTTCGGAGATCCGCATTGATCTGGAGAAGCGCCAGATGGAAGCGAACGGCGTGGTGGTGAAAGAAGGCGAATGGATCTCGGTGGATGGCACCACCGGCAATGTTTTTCTGGGCAAAATCCCTACCACGGCTCCCAAGTTGGAAGAGCAGACCGACCTGTTGACCTTGCTGCAATGGGCGGATGAAATCTGCGCCACTCCAGGCATTCGCCAGGGCTGGCCAGATCGTGGCCTTCAGGTGTGGGCGAATGCGGATTACCCTGCCGATGCCCGGCGGGCGCGCGCTTACGGCGCGGTTGGCATTGGCCTGTGCCGCACCGAGCATATGTTCTTTGAGACAGAACGCCTGCCGATTGTTCAGCGCATGATCCTGGCCGAGACTTCTGAGGAGCGCTCCGCCGCCTTGAACGAGTTGTTGCCTTATCAGCGCAATGATTTTGAGGGCTTGTTCGAGGCTATGGATGGTTATCCGGTGATCATCCGCTTGATTGATCCCCCCTTGCATGAGTTTATGCCCGACGAGGAGAAGTTGCTCGAAGAGGTGATCACCATGCGGGTGAAGGGAGAAACCGAGGGCCTGGCGGAAAAAGAGGCTCTGCTGGCCAGCATCCGCGCCATGCACGAGAGCAATCCGATGATGGGTTTGCGCGGTGTGCGCCTGAGCATCTACATGCCTGAGATTGTCGAGATGCAAGTGCGGGCAATCTTTGAAGCTGCTGCAAACCAGACTCTGAAGGGCATTGTGGTCAAGCCGGAGGTCATGATCCCGCTCACCGGCACGGTCAAAGAGCTGGAGTGGATTCAGCCGCGATTGGAGCGCATCGCAAAGGCAGTTATGGATGAAAAGGGCGTGATCTTCGATTACAAGTTTGGCACGATGATCGAGATCCCTCGCGCAGCCGTCACCGCCGAGGAAATCGCCAGAGTGGCGGAATTCTTCTCTTTCGGTACGAATGACCTGACCCAAATGACCTTTGGCTACAGCCGCGACGATGCTGAGCGCAACTTCCTGGTCAAGTATGTGGAGGAGGGCATTTTGCCCCAAAATCCGTTCCAAACCCTGGATCGCGAGGGTGTGGGGCGGTTGATGTCTATGGCGGTGCAGGAAGGCCGCAAAGCTCGTCCAGACCTGGAAGTGGGCATTTGCGGAGAACATGGCGGCGATCCATCATCCATTGAGTTTTGTCACCTGGTGGGCAATAACTATGTGAGCTGCTCGCCGTTCCGCGTGCCGATTGCCCGCCTGGCTGCAGCGCATTCCGCGCTGAAGCATCGCGTTGGTGAGGCGGCAAAAGTGGTTGAAGACAAATAAGTTGTTTCTCTGATGAGACGTGGTGGAGCCGAGGCTGGCAGTCTCGGCTCCTTTTAGTCTTCTCCTAAACGTTCCACCTTTTTATATACCACGAAGAGGGGGATGAAAGCGCATGCCAGGCTGAGCGCTCCGCCAAGAGCCAGCCCAAAGATCTGCCCAATCGCCTCAGGCAGATTGAAAGCAGCAAAGGCAATGGGCGGCCCAAAGAACAGCAGCAAAGAAAGCGGCAGATACAGCATCGTCGTCAACCCGCCTAGACAGCCGCTGAAGGTGCGTTGCATTTGGCGTGGATCTTCCCAATTTAGATTGGCCCCAGCGATCCCAAAAGCCAGGTTGATGCCCGCGTTTCCGGCGATGCACAGGGCGATGACCGCCAAAGAATATATCAGTGTGATCAAGCCAGCGGATTGTATCAGCCAGATCGCCAGTAGATACAGCCCGCTCAGCGCCACAGAAGGTAGATAAGCGACCAAATATTTCGCCAGGATGAGCTGTGTCGCGCGGATCGGCGCTGTTTTCAATATCCAGTAACTGCGTCCTTCGTGGGCAAAGCCCATCCCTGCCAAACGAGCCAGCAGCATCCAGCCCACGAACAACGATAGACCAACACTCAGGTAAGTGCGCAGGTTGGTCATCATACCGCGAATCCAGGGCGAAGCGTCCGGGCTTGAAAGCGATGGGGGTTGATTGTCGCTGCGTAGGATCATCACGGCGTAAATGACGCCGATAATCAACGGTGTGACCAGTTGCGATAAGTTGCGCAAATCGCGGCGCAGCACCAGCCAATCTTTGGCTATTAAACCGCTGACCGGCGCAGAGAGTAGGCGGATTGCGCTCTTTTCAATGTTCACCCAGACGGGGAAAAGCGGTTTGATAGAAGCAACGCGTGGCGTTTTTCGCCTGCGCGCCTCCGATTTCATTCCCGCCCAACCGGAATAATACAATCGCTCGGCTGCGACCAGGCTTGCGGTGAACACCGCCGCTGCCAGCGCAAGCGTCAACAGCGTCAGCCCACCTCCCACCAGCCAGTTGCTTTCCCCCAGGCTCACAACGCCGCGCCCGGCCCAGGTCAGCGGCGACCAGGCTACATCTGCCTGGCGCAAGAGCAACAATGTTCGAGTGGCTTGTTCGGGAGAAAACTCTCCCCATTGCGCGATTTGACCGCTTTGCGAGCATAATATTGAAAAGATCGCGCCCAGGAAACCCAGCACCTCCGCCACCCTGCGGGCAGGGAAGATGCGCACGACCAGCAAAACCAACATGGCAGACAGGCCAGCAGCCGCCAGCGCCAACGCTGCCATCTCCAGCAGAACGCCTGGGTAATACAAGAAGGTATATTCGGCGGATGCGCCAATGCCAAACAATACCGGCAAAGCAAAGGCGCAAATCAACGCGAAGTTGGGCAACGCCGCTTGAAGCAGCTTGGCGACGAACACGGCGCGAATTGGCAGCGGCGTGCTGAGCAAGAAATCCATATCTCCGGCCAGATAGAGCGCCTGGAGCAGCACGCCAAAGCTGGTCAGGAAAATGCCTAAGAAAGTGGCGCTGAATACCAGTGTGGGAAAGATTTCAAGTAAGTTGCTAAATTCGCTGGAAAATTGCGCCATCTCCGGCGAGCGTAGAACTCTCAATAGTTTCCAGCTTATGAAAAAGGCAAAACCAAGAAAAGCCAGGATCAAAAGCCCCAGGAACACGACCACGATCTTGCGGCGCATACTGGAGCGGCGAAAACTGCGCGCCAGGATCACCAGGCGTAAGCGCAGCAACTTCCAAATCGAAGGCCAAAGACCAGGCAGAGAAATCTCTGACGCAGCAAAACTCATTTCAAGACCTCAGCGATTTCGGCGTATTCGGTGCCGCCAGTCAAACTGAGGAAGATATCCTCCAGGCTGATTGAACCGCTGCCTATGCCGCGCAGTTTGCGCAATTCTTCCATTGTCCCTACCGCGATGACCTGCCCTTGATGGATAATACCGATGCGGTCGCACATGCGCTCGGCGATCTCCAGAATGTGGGTGGAGAGGAACACCGCTGCACCGCGCTCAGCCATCTGGCGCAGGATGTCTTTGATCAATCGCGCTGATTTGGGATCCAAACCTATGGTTGGCTCATCTAATACCAACACCTTCGGGTCGTGCACCAGGGCTGCCGCCAGGGCGATTTTCTGTTGCATACCGTGGCTGTAAGAGTCGATGGTGTCGTCGCCAGCTTGCACCAGGTCGAACAGCCGCAGCAACTCTTCGATCCGACGCTCGATTTGCTGGCGTGGCATTCCGTATAGGTCGCCCACAAAGCGCAGCAGCTCACGGCCGGTCAATTTGGCGTACAGGTTCGGCGTATCTGGCACATATCCGCAGATGGACTTGGCTTGCCCGGCGTGTGTCAACACATCATAGCCGCCGACCTTGACTCTGCCGGAAGTGGGTTGGAGCAAGCCAACAATCATTTTGATCGTGGTGGTTTTTCCAGCGCCATTGGGACCGAGAAAACCAAAAATCTCGCCGCCAAAGACTTCTAAATTGACATCATTGACGGCGATTTTATCGCCAAACTTTTTAACCAAATGCTGCGTTTTAATGAAGGGAATATGAGTTGACATATTGTGGTTGGATAACGTACAATGTTCAGAACTCATGATACAACGGGACTGTGGTTTTTGTCCAGTACGATATATACGATGCCGGGTTTTTTATCACGTAGGGATTTTATCAAACTTAGCGGGCTGGCGTTAGGCGGATTGTGTTTTCACCGCTGGGAGCGCCTCGCCGCGCCAATTCCTTACAGTCCGGATTTTCCTCGCCAGCCGGAGCAACCGCAGGGTCGGTTAGCAAGAGTCGCCAGCCGCCAGGTGGATGTACGCGCACGCCCCAGAGACGACGCGCCAATTGTTGGCAATCGCTTCCGCGATCAGATCATCCATATCTATGACGAGCTAAATCCGCCCGACGCGCCGAAATTCTATAACACATTGTGGTATCGCGTCTGGGGAGGCTACATTCATAGCGCTCACTTGCAAATCGTGGAAATTCGTTTGAATGAACCTTCGCCGTATATGACTTCAGCAGGTCATTTATGCGAGGTCACCGTTCCTTACACGACTGCCTATCAGAAGACTCGCCAGGGTGAATGGATTCGCTGGCGTGGTTCGCGGTTGTATTATTCATCCACTCATTGGGTCACTGGCGTCGAGGTGGGGCCGGATGGTCATTTATGGTATCAGATAACCAGCGAGTTGAGCGATTCGGAGGTCTATTATGCTCCCGCTGAACATCTGCGCATCCTATCCCCGGAAGAGTGGTCGCCGATTTCACTAGATGTGCCGCCCGAAAAGAAGCGCATCGAAGTTTCCCTAAAAGAACAGACCCTGCGCGCTTTTGAATATGATCAGGTGATCTACACTGCACGCATCTCATCCGGCATCCCCAATCCACGCCTGGGAGAAGATGATCTGCCAACTGAGACACCGAAAGGTAAGTTTGTGATCTATTCTAAGATGCCCTCCAAGCACATGGGCAGCGTAGCTGGCGGGCCGGAAGTGGAAGAAAACGGCGGATTTACCCTGCCAGGCGTCCCCTGGACAAGCTTCTTCCGCAGCCCAGGCGGCTATGCTTTGCACGGCACTTATTGGCACAACAATTTTGGCTTGCAGATGAGCCACGGCTGTGTTAACATGCGCAATGAGGATGCCCTTTGGCTATTTCGCTGGAGTACACCAGTGTTCGATCCAACAAAAATAAATAGCTCGCGCGATTGGGAAAAAACCGGCAACGGCACAACCGTGATCGTTTATTGAGAGAAAATGCGGCAATAAAACGACAGCCTGGCGTATTTTCGCCAGGCGTTTGGTTTTTATCAACAGAGTTGGTTTAGATCAACCGGTCAATCATCAGCACAACGAAGAGGAAAGCCAGATACATGCTGGAAAAACGATACATCTTCCATGCTGCCTTGTTGCCGCCTGTTTTCCACACCTTCCAGGCCGCCAGCAGTAACCAGCCGCCCAACATGGCTGCCCCAACCAGATAAACGCCGCCTCCCAGGCCAAATAGCGGCAGGAGGAGGGTGATGACTACCAGCTCAACAGTGTACAGAAAAATCTGCCAGCGGGTTTCAACTTCGCCGCGCACCACAGGTAGCATAGGTACGCCAGCGCGGGCGTAGTCGTTGCGGCGCACCAAAGCTAACGCCCAGAAATGCGGCGGCGTCCACATGAAGACAATCGCGAACAGGAATAGCGCTGGAACATTCAGACCGCCAGTGGCAGCCGCCCAGCCCACCAGTGGCGGAATTGCACCCGCGCCGCCGCCGATGACAATGTTCTGAACGGTAGTTTTCTTGAGGAAGATGCTATATAGCAGAACGTAATAGATAATCCCGGCCAGGCTGAGCAGCGCAGCCAGAAAATTGACCATCGCGGTCATCAGGTAAAACGAAGCCAGCGCAATGCCCACGCCAAAAGCCAGCCCCTCAGCGGGTGTGAGACGACCAGATGGGATGGGGCGCTTTTGTGTGCGCTGCATTCGGAGGTCGTCCTCACGGTCAATGAACTGATTGATGGCGCCAGAGCCGCCTGCTGCCAGAAAGCCACCCAGCAATGTCCAGAAAGCGAGAGAGAAGGGGGGCCATGCCTGCGCGCCGATGACCATACCGGCAAAGGTGGTTACCAAAAGCAAGGCGACGACGATGGGTTTGGTGAGCATCAACAGATCGCGCGCCAACCCATTTCGGCCAACGGCGCTTGCCGCCTCGTTTCGTTCGTCGGCGGTGGAGCGCGCCGCTGCTCCAACTGCAACCAATTGAATGACCAAAGCGCCCCAAACAGCCGTTGCAGTAACCTGATGCAAGCCAAGTAAATAAGCCGGAAAACCCTCCACCATCTTAGCTCCCAACAGCGCCTGGGCGAAGAAAAGCGTTGTTGCTGCGGTGGTCGCCACCAGAATGGGCGTCTGACTGCGTTGCGTGCGCCAGGCCTGGATGAAGAGGATCAGCATAACCAGAGCAGATGCAGCCACGACCAGGCGATGCCCTAGATGAAACCAGGCATGAAAATGGGTGAGAAGGGAAGCGGCGTCGCATAATGGCCAGGAAGCGCAGGCGGCGTCCACACCAACGACCTTTGCCGTTGCTCCGCTGACCAGTAAAAGCAACATCATGCCCACCGAGGCGAGAGAAAGGCGGGAAAAGGGGGAAAGGAATTTGAGGGTTATCCCGACCGGGTAAAATGTTAATGCCGAAGCGACCAGGGTGGTAGTCAGGGTGAATAAAGAAAGCATCAAATGGATTGGCGTCAACCAGGGGCGAATGCCAGATAGCGCTGAACGAGCGACGAGCGCGCCCAGCCCGATTTGGACGATGAACAGCACCAGCGCAATGATGGTTGAGGCCAATATCAGCATCGAGCGGCGGCGCTCTTTCCATGCCAGCATCGCAGATGCGAACAAAAAAGGAGCGGCGCTCAGCGTGATTGCTCGATGCGCATAGTCTATCAACGGGCTTTGATTGAATGGAGGCGTCCATTTCCCCAGACAGGTCGGCCAATCTGGGCAAGCGCCAGCAGAATTCGTTGCGCTGACGACGCCGCCGGAGACGATGAGAACAAAGACCAGAATGGCGCTGGTCAGAATCACAAAGCGAAAACCTGAATTGTATGGGATAAAGCGTCTGCTTGAATGCATCATCGGGTTGTTCCCTGGTGAACTCTGCCTCTATGCTGGATTTCGTCTGATGAGCCAGGCAGCGAGGGTTGTTCGCTTCTTCTGGATAGAGTGTTGCGCTCTTGACGCCGTATAAAGAATGGATAGCCAGCGACTAACAAGATTGCGAAAGTGAACCACTGCAAAGCGTAGCTCATGTGCGGTCCTTCGCTCAGTTCCAACTCTGGTTGGCTGCGATACGGCAGACCGCTCCATGCTGGATCAGGAGCCTGCTGGATGTAAGCCGGAAGGAGGGGATAAGAGATCTGACGCGCAAGCTGTTCAATATTGACGAAGTTCCATGTTTTTCGCAGCGCCTCGCCAGGGGATAGCGTAGGATCGGTGCGCCCGCCCATCTCCGCCTTCGATAGGGGACGTCGCAGGACACCGTGCACGATCACCTCGCCTGGCTCATGATATTTTGACCAATCTTGTGATTGATATTCCGCCCCAGGTATCCAGCCGCGATCTATCAGGATCGCTTGCTGCTCGCCAGAGATGATCAGTGGGGTGATCAGATGAACTCCCCATTGGTTTTCCCAATATTGATTGCTCAAGGCTATTTCTTGGGAGTGGTCATATTTGCCGCGCACAACCACCTGGCGGTATTCCATGTGATAAAGGTCTTGCTGAAGCGCGTCGCCGCTCAGCGTCAGCGGTGGTTGATCGAGCTGCGCCTGGACACGGCTGTTGAAAGCGCGGCGCTGTTCCAGACGATCAAGTTGCCAGATGCCCAGACGTACACATAGCCCTGCTCCGGCTATGACTAGCAGAGTAGCCAGCCGCCAGCGTCGGCTGAACATACGCAATAATTCTTTCATGCATTCGCCTTCTTCGCGCCAGAGGAACGAATGGGATAAGCCGCCAGGCTATACAGGAAAATCAAAACTGCCAGCGTTGGCGTCGTCAGGAACAACGCAATCAGGCGGGTGTTTAAATTTGTCGCCGGACGCACATCCAGCCCTAAGAATTGGTTGGATTGAAAAGAACAGTTCAGAGATAATTTTTCGGCCTGTTCCATGACCAAACGACCGGATGAGCCGGGCGGTACCCAGATCGGTCCAAGCTGATGGCTGACCGAGTCCTCGTTTTTGACCTCTAACACATCTCCAACTACAAAAACCATCTCTTCTGGGATGGATGGTACAGGTTCTCCAGCTTCGATTTGCCTGGCTGCGCCATCTGGGATCACCAGGGTGATCGTCTGAGGAGCGCGGTCACTGGCGTCTTTTTGCATCAGGTAAGTTGCTTCATTGAACAACAATGTGAAAATTAAGGACAATGCTGAGATGATCACCAGACGAGTCAAAAAGGGTCGTTCGGAAGCAAATTTCTTAATCATGGATGAATGCTCCGCCGGTTATTGCTTTTTCAAAAGATAGCGCAAATCCTGGACGATTTTTTCCGACGCCATGCCATAAGGATAATTGATGCGCCAGTTCCCTTGCTGATCAATTAAGTACGTGCGGGCGGAATGATCTACCAGGTAGCCCGCTGCGCTTCCGGTATCTTGCTTTTGCTGATAAACGCCGTATGCCTTCCATACCACTTCGAGCGTTGCCTGATCTGCCGTCAAGCCAATGAATTGAGGATCGAAATTGGGCAAGTATTGCGCCAGGCGTTCGACTGTGTCGCGCTGAGGGTCAACCGTGATGAACACAAATTCCACGCGGTCGGCCTGGTCGGTCAGCAGCGCTTTGATGCGTTTGAATTCTGAGAGCGTGATCGGACAAACATCGGGGCAGTTGGTATAGCCAAAGAAGATCAGCACGATCTTGCCGCGTTGCTCACTCAAGCGGTAGATATTTCCGTGCTGGTCTTGCAGGGCAAAATCCGACGCTGGAACAGGCGGGTCTATGACAACGCCTTTGAATCGGTAATTTTGGCTGACCGCAAACCACGCGCCTCCTAGAATCAACGCTAACCCGATAACCGCCCCAAACCAAAACAACCCATTTTTGTTCATCTCATATTTACTTTCATTGCTTGTTATTGCGCCTGTGTTCGATAGATCAGACTTGTTATTCGTTGAGTCTTTCAGCCGGGTTGTCGGTTTGGCGGTTTAGGTTTGGAAAATTGCGAACCCAAACCGCCATGCTGATCCTCGTGACTTAGATGGGTGGCAAACCAATCAGATACAGCGCAGGGTAGAAGAAGACCCACACAACATCCACGAAGTGCCAGTAAACCGCCGCTGCTTCCACCGGAAAATGGCGTTCGGCGGTGTATAAACCCTTGCGCGCGTTGCGATAGACGATAATTAAGAAAATCACCCCGGTAAGGACGTGAAAGGCATGAAAACCGGTCATCGTGTAGAACAGCGACCACAGCGCGTCATGATCTGGCCCATAAGGCGCAATTTGCCATTCCACGCCAACCACGCCGATTAAAAACGCGATGCCCAAGATAATGGTGATCAAGGTGTTGCGGAAATATCCCTTTGTATCGCCATAAGCCATGGACACCTCGCCGCGGTTGGCAAAGAAACTGCTCAACACCAGGATAGAAGTTACAATCAAGCCGACGATCTGGCTCAACTCCGGGCGCACGCCAGCACCATACAGGTAGAAGCGAGCAATAAATAGCCCGGCGAATACAAACGCATCGGATACGATGAATAACCATAACCCCAAACGGTTGGTGACCGTTTTCTTGTGGTAATCTGCGATTGAAAGCGTCCCAGTGCTCATGAATGCTCCTCAGCTTCGTCGCCGGCAAACACGCGGCCAATGTGCATGTAATCACGGACGATATAAAAGGCTTTTAGCAAGGCGATGGCCATCAATGGCGCCCACCAGTAAGGCGCAAATAGGCCAATAAAATACTCGCCGATGGTCAGCGCGGCCAGGAGAATCAACACGGTTACGCCGACTTGCAAAGCCATAGTTTTTTGTTCTTCGTTCATAAGCGTTACTCCTTCACAGCCTGTTCGAATTTGCGCTCGAAGATGCGGGCAG